>PPFU01001157.1_pt1 | contig 10279 bp, 12 predicted proteins | sample 1535991 | NCBI WGS metagenome assembly PPFU01 (sample SAMN04901290, study PRJNA319586) | Hypolithon metagenome, whole genome shotgun sequencing project. | isolation source: Antarctic Hypolithon | place: Antarctica: Miers Valley | collected 2014 | reverse complement strand
ATGATCCTCGACTTGGTAATGTCCTATCTCGGAGGCAACCTCACCTACCCGACGCTGGATCGGCTGCTCGGCATGTACCAGCGCCGCTACACCGAGTCGCGCAACGACCTGCTGCTTGAAAGCATCATCGCCGTGCGCGAAAAGATGCAGCTTCACGACGCGGGCGACGCCGTCCCCAGTCTGGATAAGCTGATCGCGCTCTACCAGCAGCGCGTCGAGAACGCCGGAGGCGCGTCCAATGGCTGATCAGATAATTCCATTCCCCCGCCTCGACCTGGCGAATCTGCCATTTCCCGACGCGCTGTCTGGATTATGGGACATGCTGCAAAACGAGGACGGCACGCCGATGTCCGTCGAGGCCAACGCGCTGCTGATCGCGCTGCACGAGCAGTACACCGCCACCGAAAACGCCCTGCGCCGGTCAGACGCTCACGTCGCCGGGCTGATTGAAGCCACCCGCGAACTGAGCTTCCAGCGCGACAATGCCCTTGATCTCGCGCGGTCTTTCCGGGACAACGGGGCGAAGTACCTGCGCCGTCAGCTCGTCGGCTGCCTGCGCATCGAATTCGATCTCGCCAACGACGAGGAAGCCGAAGCCGTCCTGCGCGTCTTCGAAGGCAACGAAGACCGCATCAGCACCTATCTCAAATCCGATCTGCGCGATCTGGTCGAACAGATTGTCACCGATTACCACGAACGGGAGCAGGACTAATGTACGAATTTTTAAGGCGTCTCGACAAGCGAGACCTCATCCTCTTTACGCTGCTCGCGGAAAAAATCATGCGGCTCGGCAGCGAGCACGGGATGCGTGGCAGCGACTTACTGTTCTTCGCTCAATGCGAAGAGCTAGCGCTGAGTGCGGTCATCGATCGGGAGATCTATCCGTTCTTCGATAGCTCGCATCTCACCGTCATCACCACGTACACGCGCGATCAACTGCTGGCCGAACTCATCCAAACCGATGTGCCAGAGAGCTTCTCATCCTTCGTTAACACGCTCGATCTCGACGATCAGGATGAGGACGACACCCCGGGGGGGACGACATGAGCTTTCACCAGATCGCCCGCGCCCGCGTCACCCAAATCGACCGGGTGAATGAGTGGACGCCGGAACGCTGCCTGCTTCGGATCGACGAACTCGAATACCAGGTGGCTCGGCTTGAAGCGGCGCTGGCGAGTTATCAACTGGCTGAACAGGAAGCCAATCATCGTGCGGAAAAGACGCTGCACGGTCGTCCGGTCCTGTCGATAGAAGAAGCTGGCGCGCTGGCCGGGATCAAGTACCACACCGCGCGCCGGTATGTCATCGAGCGCTTCTGGCAGGCCGAGCAGGGCGAAGACCGAAAATGGTTTGTTTTCGCTGACCAGGTTCTGTCCAAGAAGCCGAGAAAGAGTCGGCGCAAGTAAGAGGCGGTGGATCGGCAAGACCTTAACAAAGGAGTCTAACACCGCCCCTTACACCCTTATCAGGCAAACAGGAGTATACCCCAGATGGTCGCATTACCGAAGAAGAATGTTACATTTGTTCCCGAATCCAATATCAAGGTCGGCAAGCGTCGCGAGACGGCACGCACCGACAAGCAGCGCCTGGAAATGGCGAAGGCGGTCGCCGACGCGCACGCCATCGGCGACCCAGACGCGCCCCTCCACCAGCGCATCACGCAGCTCGTGCGTGAGCGGGATGACCAGCGACACAAGCTCCTGACGCGCATCATCGAGAACGCCCACCTGCGCGCGCAGCTTCGGCAGCAAGAGCAGCCGGTGAGATTGGAGGGCGTCGATGGCTACCGCGTTCTGTGATCTCGTCGTCTTCGATGTCTACCTTGTGCATGAAGGCGTGCCATCTCCACTCTTCGCCTCCACGCGATTCGAGGAGGCGCTGTGCTACGCCCGCAAAATAGATCGCTTCGCTGTCCATGCCAAGCCCTGGATGATTTGCCGATCTTCAGGCATACCTGACCCTACAATCGATCTGATGCTGGCCGAGTCGTATTGGCCGATGGCCGAGACCATGCAGGCTGATCAATTGACGCGAGAGGACGTGTTCGCGTGACCGAACTGACCAGGGTCGAAATCGCGGTATTAAAGGTAGCGGCACGCGCTGAAGATGAAGCCGCCGCGCGCGGCCGTGAATACGAGAATGAGGACATCGGAACGAGATGACAATACACGCAATCGAGCGCTGGCGACCACAGCGGAATGAAATCTATCACATGGACGCGGCTGTGTTTCTGGATCATCTAGAGCCAAACTCAGTGCCGTTATTTATCACATCGCCACCCTACAACCTTCGTAATTCAACCGGCGGCGTTTTTCGAAATGCCGCCACAGCCGCAAAGAGTAGCTTATGGAGACATGCCGCAATCGCAGAAGGTTATGACGGTCACGACGACAACATGCCTCGTGCTGAATACGTCAGATGGCAACGTGAAATCCTGGCCGCAATGGTTAAAGCATTATCTCCTGACGGCGCGATCTTCTACAACCACAAAGCTCGCGTTCAGGCAGGGGGAATGGAATCGCCCGACGAGATCACCTGTGGATTTCCAGTGCGACAGCGGATTATCTGGGATCGTGGTAGTGGCATGAACTTTAATGACACTTACTTTGTGCCATCTTATGAGTTCATTTACCTTATAGCGAAGCCAGAGTTCCGATTACGCAAAGGCGCTAACGGCATAGGAGATGTTTGGACTTTCCCCCCGGATACTCATAACCCACACCCCGCCGCCTTCCCCGTCACATTACCATTGCGGATTTTAGACAGTGTAAACGCTGATCACGGAGTTGGGCTTCGCCATCTCGTCGTTGATCCCTTCGGTGGCAGTGGAACCGTTGCGGCAGCAGCAAGACAGAAACGTGTGGATTATATGCTTTGCGATCTCTCTCCCGCTTATGTCGAGATGGCACGACAGCGTCTGCGCCTGCCCTACATGCTCAACATGTTCGAAAACCTCCGGGCGTCTGAATAAGGTGTGCCCGATTGTCAAGACAGCAAAAGTGGGAATTTATCAGTGGATTGATCTCCTTTCTTGAAATAGATAGATGCGGGTGTCTGGTAGTCCAGAGCCTAAAAACAAAAACGGCCAGCGTGTTGAAGGCTGGCCGTTCTTGTGTTCAGGCTCTAATGCGATGCTGCGATGTGTGCAATGCTTGCAGTGCGATGCACAGAGACAAACAACCTCAAACGTGAATTCTTCACCGGCTTAACATCAGTGCCGGGCAACCTCAACGTCTGTGTTCTTCATACTACTCGCAATTGCGGCAAAGATCGGCAAGAGCGCCTGTGGATCGAAGCCGATCACCACATCGAAGTTCTTCCCGCCATATTGCCCGCGCATAAAAATCGTGGAATAGATCGTTGGCAGCTCGTCCGCTGCGAGTTCCGGTTCCACCACCGGCGTCTGTACTGGGGGCGTTTCGACTGGCGTCACAGGTTCTTCAGCGGGTTCCGGCGGCGCTGGCACTTCCGCAACCGGCATCATCTCAATGCCACACGTGCGGGCTTTGGGATTGACCCAGACCGTGCCATGTTCATAGTCCCGTTTGTACACATCGCCTTCGAGTTTGATCAAATCTTCCGGCTTGCCCAGGGTGTCCGCTTCGTTGAAGAAGTCGAAGTTTCCCTGGTAGCCGTAATCACCGCCGATCCTGACGGCGGTGCGTTCATCCGCCACCAGCATACTGGATACATAGCCGAAGTAGGCTTTCGCGCGTTCGTCTTCGTCGCTGGCCGCCTGCTCGCCGTTGACCGGAATCACCAGCCACAACTCGCCGCCGTTGGCAACGACATGCGTGGCCTTGTCGAACGTCTGCTTCCACTCCCACTCGCTCGGCCACTCGCCATTATGTTTGATCCAGGCGAATTCGATCATCACCACGCCCGGCCCATTGCCGCCATCCTGTTGGATCAACGCATTCGCGGCGCGACGCCAGCGGTCGCCGTACTCGCCCTGCAAATTCCCGCCAAAACGCCAGCCGACTTTGCCCGCTTCGCTCCGGCAGAATTCCAGATAGCTCATCAGGGCGTCGAAGTAAGCTTCACTCTTCGGGTCGCCGTACTGTTTGGTCTCGGTCAGGCCGACCTGATTCAAATACAGATGGATATTCAGATCATCCAGCCACAGCCCGGCGTAATGCGCGCCGACCTCGCTGGATTGTTCGCGAATCCGTTCCTGCACCAGCTTGCGCCAAGCTGGATGACTGCTATCGGCCACCACAAAATCCGGCGGGTTGTCTTTCCGTACAATTCGCCCGTCCGGGGTCAGCAGGAACGGGTGGCCGCCTTCATTGTCGCGCAGCCGCACGATGTCCTTCGAGCCTTTGTAGGCGAAGTTGTTGCGCCAGGGGGTTCCTTTATCCGTATAGGCAGGCGTGCCGACCTTCTGCTCGGCCTGGCGTTCGGTATCCCGGATGCCGTGCTGAAGCATGTACATCCACAATTCGCCTTGCCAGCCCGCCTTGCGCATTTCCAGCGCATACGCCAGCCGCTCTTCGCCCATCGTGTAAACCAGGGTATCAAAAACCTTTGCGGCCTCGGCGGGATTGTCTTTGAACGGCCCAGCCTTCGGTGGATTGTAATTCGTTAAATCTCTCAAGCTGCCTGCTCCTCTGCGGGTCTTAGGGTTTCAGGGTGAGGCGGATACCGTTGCCTTCGACGGCCACAAAGCCATTGACACCACCGGCGATAAAACGCCGCCAGCGGTAGCCGTCGGCCTGAAGGGTTTCAAGCTGCGGCTCAACGGCTTGGCCGTCGTGCAGCACCCCCACAATCTTGCCGCTCAGCCCGGCGCTTTCGCGAATGCGAATGCCCCCGCTGCCAATGTTCATCAGTCTGATCGGCGAATCAACGGCCTGCGGTGGTTGTATCGGTGGCGTGATCATCGGCTGAATCAGGATGTCGAGTAACGTACGGTTACGACTGTCTCTGCGCAGTTGATTACTGGCGTCCACAATACCGTAGCCGTTATCCATCGTGTTCGCCCAACTGTATTTCGCCAGCACTTCGACGCCGGCATTCATGGCGGTCTTCGTATAGCTTTCAATCATGTTGAAGATCTGATCGGTGTTCCAGGTGGCCTGCTCCGCTGGCGAGCCGAGCGGTCCGAACTCGGTAATCGCCAGCGGCTTCTTTGTAAACTGTTTCCATGCCGCGAGATAGCTTTTTAGGCTGCTCATGTCGTAGGGATGCAGTGAGATGCCGTCATACTCGCTCGGCTGAAGGCCGCTGGCCTTGAGATAGGCAATGGCATCGCCAGCGCCGCCGACGAATTCCCCTACCCAGACGCGAGCGCGGGGGTTCACGCGCCGAATCATGGCGGAAAGTTCACGCGCCCACGCGCCGTATTGAGTTGATTTGAGCGAGACGGAAGCGCGGGCGTCTGCCGGTTTCGCATCGTTCTCATTGCCAATCAGCCAGTCATCGATCAGGCCGATATATTCAGCGATAATCGGTTCACAGAACGACACATGCATGTTGATAAAGCGGCGCATTTCATTGTCGTTTTCACGGACGACCGGCCACACAAAACCGTGCTGTTCGCCTTCGCCGAAGGTCACATGCGTCAGGCAGCCAAAAACGCGCACACCGCCCGCCCGCAGCGTCGTCACATAGGGCTTATAAAAACGGCTGGCGGCAGTGCGGTCGGTGTTGCCGTGAGGAATGCCTTCAAACTGCTTCGCACGACTAACGTTGTATTCCAGTCGTGCCGCTTTCAGCCCGCTTTGAACGAAGGTGTCGGCTGTCGGGTTCAGTGGGTGATAGAGGTCGAGGTTTGCGCCGGTGATCGTCGTCATTGCCACGGTTAACTCCGAAGGATAAACCGCCTGGTTGGGGCGATTGGTTGAGCCTGAGATTTGCGACGGCGTATTGAGCGCCTTCTCAAATTCGCTCATCGGGACAATAAAATGACCTGCTGTTTGAAGCGGGTCATTTAAGATGAATGATGTTTCGTTGTAGCCGACAGCGAGCAAGAAGTGAGCAGCGATGTAAGCCTTATTCGGTCGCTGAGAGAATTGTCGATAATCCACCAGCAGGATCGGCGGCCTTCGCTCATCAATCATTCGCCTTACCCAAGCAATATCAGCCTTCGAATAGTACGTGAGCTTTACACCGTAGTGTGCGCCCATTCGAATCAGGTCTGCAAAACCAACGGGTTCGCCGTGATCCGTGCCGGTTTGGAGAGCGACTGCTTTGGCGTGCGCTGGCTTATGGTTCGTCAGTGTCGCCGCTTGCATTGCAATACACGCCTGCGAGCACAGGTTATAGCCGTGCCCTAACTGCGTGTAAAAAGCGACTGGAAGAACTATCAAAACAACCGCCCCTTCGATATAACACGCGTTCGACTTTTATCCAACCGGCTTTATCCAACCGGCTCGTTGTCGTCTTCCATCGTGATCGTGCCTTCAATCACCACGCCCACGCCATCGACCGCCTGCACGCCATCATTCTGCGAGCGGAGCTGCTCTTCAATCGATTGCAGCCGCCGCGCCACTTCGTTCAACAGCGCGGTGCCACCGGCAAAAGCCATATCGTCGTAAGGCGTATCGGTGCGCTGGGCGTCGTCCTGCCGAGTGCGCATCGCATCCCGCCAGGCAGCCACGCGTGGTTGAGCATCTTCCACAAACGCCAGTTGCTTCGCCGGTGGGCTGGAACGATACAGGAAGAACAACGAAGCACCCGCAACAATAGCAAAAACGGCAAACATGGCGACGGTCTTCAGATCGCTGGACTGAATGATCTTCACGACCGCAGTGTCAAATTGATCCGCCGCGACTTTCTCGAAATCTTCCAACGTCGCATCGGGTAAAACAACCACCGCGTCCTCATCGACCACGACCACTGCTTCAGTGCCGACCGGCATCAGATCGTCCTGCGCCAACACCGGCGCGACAATCACCAGCGCCGCCATCAACACCACCACACAGGCGATGGCGTACACCGCCAGCCGCAGTCCAACATTATAAAATTGCAAATGGATTTGCATTAGCTTAGTTCCTCGCTCAGTTCTAAAGCGGACACTGCCGCAGGGTGAATTTGGGTTTCAAGATCGTAAATACGCTGCTGCAACTCCGCCACTTTCGATTGCAGTTCCCCGACCTGGATTTGAAGCGCCGACTTCTCCTCATCAGCGCGAAGGTTTCGCTCTGCCAGAATGATATTTTTCTGCGACAGCTCCATTTCCCGCCGCTTGGCTTCGTCAAGCTTGTGGCCGTGTTCCAGCATATCGCTTCGAAGCTGCTCAACTTGCCCGCGCAGTACATCCACCATCGTCACTTTGCTCATTAAAGCGATCTGGTTCTCTTCGCTTTTGGTCCGTGCTCGCTCGGCTTGGGTCAGGCGCTCTTCTAATCTTTCAACCGTGCTGCCGCGCATCTCGTTCTGCATCGACACCTTCGCGAAATCTTCCCGGAGAATGGTATGCAGACGGTTCAGGCTGTCAAACTGCGCGCGAACGTCTTTGACCTGTCCCATAAATGTCATTGTCAGTTCCTGAATCATCCGCTGCATTTCAAGCCCAGCGGCGTTTTCGCTTCGGGTCCTCTCGGCAAATGCATTGATCTGCTGCGCCTGCCCTTCAATTTTTTTTCCCCAGTTGCGAATCACGAACGCAACCGCACTAATCACACCAATCAACGCCAGCAGCAGGGCCATTACCACTTCAGCAGGCACAACGATCCTTCCCAAACAAAAAGGCGACCAGCGATTTCAAGATCGCTTGCGGTCGCCTTTGTTATTTACCTTTGAAACTATTATGGGGAGGCTGTCAAGTCGTCTGGTACTTCATCCTCGCGTAACGAGCTTGAACTGTAAATGTATTTGCAGATCAGCGTCTTCTCGCCCGCGCCGCTGAGTTTCTGCTGCTCTTGTTTCAGCGTCCACCGCTCATGCAGCAGCCAACCAGCCTGCGGGGTGTACAACTCCATCGATGGCGCACAGCCAAAATGATGCGAGAATCTTCCTTCAGGTCGCTGCGCCAGAACCGCAGCGGCGGTGAAGCCGATCACGTTAAGCAGCAGAAAGAGAATCACCACTTTGCTGAAGAGACGCATCGTCCACTCCTGACACTCACCCAACAAAAAAAGCGAACGCGGGTGCGCTCGCCTTGATGGATTGCTTTATCTTTATTATAGTGCGCGCGTCAAGCGTCAACGACCGACGGCTCGACGCGCTAGGTCTCCACCCCGGTCAGCTCATACGGGTACGGACCGTCATACGTTGGCTCTAAATACCAGCGCACATCCACGCTGCGCAGGCCGTTATCCACATTGAATTCTTCGCCGATTAGCTTGTAACGCCGGGAGTGTGCGGTCCCCAGGTCATTAATTTGAATCTCGCTCATGATCGAGTAGGTCAGCATCGCGTTTTCGATCTCTGGTCGCAGCGGCTGCGTCGTAAAGCTCACTGAATGCATGACGCCGGAGGGCAGCGCAAAGCGCGTCACCCAATAATTTGCAAGGCCACGCGCGTGCTTCTTGCTTTCGATTAAATTGTAATCGATCCGTTTTTTGATCTTGCCAAACGCAGTGACACTAAAATCATTACGTTTCGTCATCTCGGTTTCATTGAACAGCGTCAGCTTCTGTCCGCGCACGCGCAGCACTGTCACCGTCAGCGGGGCGGCGGTGGTATTAGTGAGCTTGATCGCCGCATTGCTATCGAAGAAATCGACCGTGTGCTGGACGCCCGCCGGAGCGGTCAATTCCAGGAAAGGATTCACCGCCGCAATCCGCTTGTCGTTGTCGGTGTCCGGGTTGCGATAATTCGCACGCAGATCCAAAATTTCATTTGCTTGAAGTATGATCGGCTCTTCGGTTTCCCACAGGATCTTATCCGTCGCGGTCGAGAGCTTGCGCCTGCGCGCCAACACTGTCACCTCGTTCGTTACATATGCTCCGAAGCTGTAGTCGCCGTCCTGCATAATGGAGTTATCGATGGTGAAGTCCGGCGGGTTTGCGCCGCCGTGAGCGTTGGATGCAAACGCCTGAATCTTCACCCACTGAAAATCCCCACTGCGCGTGAAGAAGATATGCGCCAGTTCCGCTCCCGCCGTTTGAGCCAATACCCCCAGCGCGTCTTCGCCCACCAGCGCCGCGCGTGGATACGTAAAGAGCTGTTCGTCCGTCAGGCCGACAATCGGACGGTCAAGTGAGTTCGGTGGCATTTGGTTGGGCAGGTCAAGATCATCAATCAAATCATCGGCGATTGTGCTGGCCTGGGTGCCAAAGGTTCCGCCGGGTAGTTGGAAGACTTCGCGATCTTCCAGATACACGCGAATATCGCTCGCGCCCAGCGTGATTTCGTCCAGCGACTTGCGCACCGTCGGGCGGATCGCATCCAGCCATCCCGCGTACATCACTCGGCGCGGCGTGGCCGGGTTCTCGGCATACACCCGGACCTGTCGTTTCGGGCGCAGGTTGGCCCCAATCGGCGACGCGGCGCCGTTGTCCGGGCTGTAAAGTGCGTCCGGGTTGTTCAGACTGAAGCTGGCCCGTCCGACCGGCGGCAGCACCTGAAACGGCTGATTGTAATTCAGCGACCAGCGCATGTTCCGCACATGACGCGTCACGTTGTCATAGCGGCTCGCGTGCCCGTTATTGAAGCCCGACGGCAGCGGCAAATTATGAACCAGCATCGGCCCGGCAACCTCATACCGCGCATTGACCGCGCCGACTTTTTGCAGACCAATCGATCCGGTCGTCGCGGTCGCAACGGTGAACGGCAGCACCAGGCGCTTCCAGCCGTCGCTAACGCGAATCACAAACGGCGAACCGGCAAACTGCGCGCCTGCGGCATTGCGCACCACCAGGTTCACCGTTACATTGTCATAGGCTGTACTGGTCGATTTCACCCACAGCCCGGCGATCAGACTACCCGCCGGAAGCGCGAAGGTGTACGCCCCATTATTGAGCCAGCCTAAGTGATAATAAGCCGCGTTTGCCGTGCCCGTGCGCCACACCGCGCGCCGTTTTCCGTAAGCCCAGGCCGTGCTGTCAATCACGTTGTCTTCAAAAGTCACCGTACTCCCGGGACCAACCGTCTGGGCGAGCGCGGCGATATTGCTCGCGTTCAGGCCGATGATATTGGGCGCATCACCTGGTTTGGCGTTCAGGCAGATGTAGGAGTCGTTGTCCCAATCGATGCCGACCGTCCAGGTGATTTTGCTACCACTCTGGCTCACCTAAAATGCTCCCTGGCGGCGGGTGGGACCGTAGCCTTTTTCTTTCAGGATCGACTCGATCATATCGCCGAGTTCGCGCGGATTGCGTCCGTAGGCGTT
>PPFU01002385.1_pt1 | contig 10280 bp, 9 predicted proteins | sample 1535991 | NCBI WGS metagenome assembly PPFU01 (sample SAMN04901290, study PRJNA319586) | Hypolithon metagenome, whole genome shotgun sequencing project. | isolation source: Antarctic Hypolithon | place: Antarctica: Miers Valley | collected 2014 | reverse complement strand
GGATGAAGCCCGGCTCGGCGTAGTCGTACGTCGAGACCATGATCATGTCCCACAGGTGCCGCGCGCGGATCTCGCCATAGATCTTGCAGGCCACCAGGCCGTCGTCGCGGGTGATGTAGCCGGCGTGCTGCGGCCAGTCGCGCCAGACCACCTGCGACGGATCGCCCATGTCGACGTCGTCGAGCTCCTTGTCGCTGACCGGGAACAGCAGCGGCCACTCGGCGTCGTCGCGCACCGCCTCCATGAAGCCGTCGGTGATCAGCAGGCTGAGGTTGAACTGGCGCAGGCGGCCGTCCTCGCGCTTGGCGCGGATGAAATCGCGCACGTCGGGATGGCTGACGTCGAACGTGCCCATCTGCGCGCCGCGGCGGCCGCCGGCCGACGACACCGTGAAGCACATCTTGTCGTAGATATCCATGAACGACATCGGGCCCGACGTATAGGCGCCGGCGCCGGCGACGAACGCGCCGCGCGGGCGCAGGGTCGAGAACTCGTAGCCGATGCCGCAGCCCGCCTTGAGCGTCAGGCCGGCCTCGTGGACCTTGTCGAGGATCCCGTCCATCGAATCGAAGATGGTGCCCGACACGGTGCAGTTGATGGTGCTGGTCGCGGGCTTGTGGTCCAGCGCGCCGGCGTTGGAGGTGATGCGGCCGGCGGGGATGGCGCCGCGGCGCAGCGCCCACAGGAAGCGGTCGTTCCAGGTACGGCGGGCCTCGGGCGTGGCCTCGGCGTCGGACAGCGCGCGCGCGACGCGCTGGTAGGTGCCGTCGATGTCGGCGTCGACCGCGTCGCCCTGCTTGCTTGTCAGGCGGTACTTCTTCTCCCAGATGTCCTGGGAGGCGGGCTGCATCGGGATCTCGCCCGCAGCCGTGGTGGTATGGGAGGTCTTCACCGCTTCCAGGCGAACCGTGCTCATGCTGCTGACAACTCCTCGGAGATCCGTGCGCAGGGGGCATCCCCGCCGCGTCGTGTTGGTGCCGTGGTGGACCCGGCTGCCCGGATGCCGCCGACGGCCATGCGGCCTGCGCGCCTGTGCGCGCCGACCACGTCGAATGTGGTGTGCCTGTCGCCTGACCCTGCGTCCATCCAGCGCTCTCCCCGCAGCGGCCGTCGTCCACCGGAAAACCCCGGCAAGCCCTATAGCTTGGGCTTCACCTTGCTGACCAACCACCACATGTAGTGGCCGGGCGGAGAGTCACGCTACGCCCGGGCGGTATCGGTGTCAACGGGCTGGCGGTGATTCCGGGCGACACCGCGGGGTCATCCACGGTTCCATCGCCGCGGCCGAGACTTGGCACAACGCTGCCCGCCGTCCCCGACGTCGGCGGCATGCCCGCGCGGGTCGTGGCACGTACGTTGAAACCGCGCGCGGCGCCACGACTTCACGTTTCTGCCACCGTCCAACCGGGATAACAACCGATCATGCGCGTCTCCAACACCCGCACCACCCTGCTCGCCCTGACCGTCGCCGCGGCCTTCGGCGGCTTCGCCGCGACTGCGCTGCGCGACGCCGTCGACACGCGAGCGCAGGCCGCACCGCTGGCGCCGGCCGCGGCCGTGCCGATGGCGGCGGCGCTGCCGACGGCGGTCGACGGCCAGCCGGTTCCATCGCTGGCGCCGATGCTGCAGCGGGTCACGCCGGCGGTGGTCAGCGTGCACAGCAAGCAGCGCGTGCGGATCAACAATCCGTTCGCCAACGACCCCTTCTTCCGCCGCATGTTCCCCAACGTTCCCGACGAGCGCATCAACGAGTCGCTGGGCTCGGGCGTGATCGTCAATGCGCAGCTGGGCCATGTGCTCACCAACCACCATGTGATCGAGGGCGCTGACGAAGTGTCGGTGACGCTGGCCGACGGCCGCACGATCGCCGCGGAGTTCGTCGGTTCGGACGCCGACACCGACGTCGCGCTGATGCGGATCCCCGCGGACCGCCTGACCGCGGTCACTTTCGCCGACAGCACAGCGCTGCAGGTCGGCGACTTCGTGGTCGCGGTTGGCAACCCGTTCGGCGTCGGCCAGACGGTGACGTCGGGCATTGTGTCGGCCGTGGGCCGCAGCAACGTACCCGGCGTGGGCTACCAGAACTTCATCCAGACCGATGCTTCGATCAACCCCGGCAACTCCGGCGGCGCGCTGGTCAACCTGCGCGGCGAGCTGGTTGGCCTCAACACCGCCAGCTTCAACCCGCGCGGCAGCATGGCCGGCAACATCGGACTGGGCTTCGCGATCCCGGCCAACCTGGCACGTGACGTGATGCGCCAGCTCGACTCCAACGGCGAGGTCCGCCGCGGCAGCCTGGGGGTCGAAACCCAGGACCTGGACGCGCGCACGCTGCAGGGCCTCGGCCTGGCCGCCGGCGCGCGCGGCGCGCTGGTGACACGCGTGTACGCGGACTCGTCCGCGGCCGGCGCCGGCCTGGCACCGGGCGACGTCATCACCGCCGCCAACGGCCAGCGGATCGATTCACCCGAGGCGCTGCGCAATTTCCAGGGCCTGCAGCCGGCCGACGCGCGCGTGGTGCTGGACGTGCTGCGCAACGGCCGCACCGTCAAGATCACCACCGAGCTGCGCGAGCAGCCACGCACCGTCGCCGGCGCGATGATCGACCCGCGCCTGTCCGGCGCCACCCTCGCCGAACTGCCGGAGGCCCTGCGCCGCGGCGGCGTCAACGGCGTGCTGGTCGAGTCGGTGGCGCGCGACAGCCGCGCCGCGCGCAGTGACCTGCGCCAGGGCGACATCGTGCTGGGCGTGGGCAACGCCCGCGTCGGCGACCTGGCCAGCCTGCGGACTGCCATGTCGCAGCCCGCCCCCCAACTGCTGCTGCGCATGCTGCGCGGCAGGTCGCAGGGCAACCTGCTGTTGCAATGAGTCCCCACAGGAGAACTGCGCCATGAGCCCCACCCACACCGAGAACCTGAAGAGCAACCTGTCCGAAGCCGGCATGCACCTGAAGCAGGCGGCGATCGATGCCGGCGACACCGTGCGCGGCGTCGCCAGCGCGGCGGGCGACGAAGTCCGCCTCGGCAAGGCCAACCTCAAGGCCGACTTCGCCGACAGCGCGATCGCCGGCCTGGCCGCGGCCGAAGAAGCCGCCGAGGCCGGGAGCGAGCAGGTCGACGTGCTGCTCGACCGCGGCCGCGACCTGATCGACAGCGCGGCCGACCTGATCCGCGAGCGTCCGCTGGCCTCGTTCGGTGCCGCGTTCGCGGCCGGCTGGATCATCGCCAAGCTGGCGCGCAGCGGCGGTGGCGACAAGTAAGCTGGCGTCCGCCGTCCAACGGGAGTCGCCGTGATCGACCACAGTACGCCGCCGCCTGCCGGCGGCGTCGCACCGCCCGGCACCAGACCGGTGGCGCCAGTACCGCCGGCGCCACCGACACCGCCCATGCCGCCGGTGTCGCCACCCGAGCCGTCGGGACCGCCACCGGTACCGCCTCCCGAACCACCGCCGCCGCATATCGACGAAAGCGTCCGCCGCGTCACGCGCGCGGGCAAGGACACGCTGCAATCCGCGCTCGGCACCGGCCGCGCAATCCGCAAACTGCTGTCGGCCGACCTGGCACTGGCGCGGAGCGCGTTTGGCCGGGCGATGGCGTGGGTCGGCGTGGGCATCGTGTTCGGCGCGTCGGGCTGGCTGCTGGTGACGGCCGCTATCATCGCGCTGCTGCGCGCGACGCTCGGCTGGTCTTGGCTGTCGGCGCTGGCGACGTGCGCGGCGCTCAGCCTGGCGGTCGCCGCGGTCGCCGCCTGGCGCGTGGCCTGTTTCTTCGACATGACCGGCCTGCACGCAACCCGCCGGCAGCTGTCGAAGCTCGGCATCTTCGACGAGGAGCAGAAGCTCGAGGAGATCGACGAGCCGGTGTCCGCCCCACGCCGACCCGAGGAGCTGGGCCCATGAATTTCGAACAGCTGCGCAGCAGGGTCGAACGCGCCGAGCTTTTGGCCGATGGCCGCACCCGGCAGACCCATGCGTCCTGGGATGCGCTGAAGCTGCACTGGCGCCAGGGCTGGACGCCGGCGCGGATTGTGGTCGCCGGTCTCGTGACCGGCTTCGTCGCTGGCAAGACCCAGCCGGAGGCCTCGCTGCAGCGCGTCGGCAAGCTGGCCGGCCCGCAGACGATGCAGATCGTGACTTCGCTGACCGGGCTGATGTCGTCGCTGCAGGCGGCCAAGGCGGCGTTCACCGCAAAGAAGGCCGCAGCGACGGCCGACGATGCGGCCGAGACCGCAGACGAGGCCGCGGACACCGCCGATGTGGCCGCTGGCGCCGCGGTGCGCAGCCAGACCGCGACCGCAGGCGCGGCGGCGACACCGGCCACGAGCGCAGGCGCGCCGCAGGCGTCGCGCGGCGGATCTCCCGCGGCAGCGCCGATCTCGTCGCCGTCGGACCGGGCGCGACGCCCGGATCCGAGCTGGGACGCCCCCCCCGGCGCCGCGGAGGCCGCGACCGACGTCTCCGAACCGCGTCGCTGACGCGCACCGCGACAGGTGGGGTGGTCAGGCCCTCACGCCCGACGCCGTAGCCTGCCTTCCCGATCCGGTCACGGTCGTGGCGGCGTGCTGCCGCGTACCGACCGCCACCTCTGCAACACCCACCTGCCGGTTGCGACCATGAGTACACCCGCTCCTCCCCTGGTCCCGGCCAAGCCCCGCCCACGCGGCTCGACCGCCCTGATCGTGCTCGCGTCGCTCGCAGTCGGCTACACGCTGTGGGCGGCGCAGGCAGTGGTGCTGCCGGTGCTGCTGGCGATGTTCTTCGCACTGATCGGCAACCCTGTCATCCGCGGGTTGCGGCGGCTGTACGTGCCGCGATTCCTCGCCGCGCTGCTGGTGCTGGTGGGCGGGCTTGCCGCGATCGGCCTGCTGGGCACCCAACTGGTGCGCCCGGCCACGGAATGGTTCCAGCAGGCTCCGCGTCAGCTGCGCCAGCTCGGCAACGAGGTCAGTGCGCTGACCCGCCCGATGCACGAGGCCAACCGCGCCGCCGAGAACATCGCACGCGCTGCCGGTGGCGACGGCAACGCCGCGCGCGTCGAGGTGGTCCGTACCCAGGTCGACAATCCCTACAAGGTGCTGGAGACGGTGCCCAGGATCGCCGCCTCGCTGCTGGCCGTGGTGCTGCTGACGTTCTTCTTCATGGTCTTCGGCGAGCGTCTGCAGAAGAGCGCAATCGCGCTGCTGCCCACGCGCCAGCGACAGAAGCTCACGGTCGGCATCCTGCAGTCGATCGAGCGCGAGATCTCGCGCTACGTGTTCACCATCACCATGATCAACGTCGCGGTCGGGCTGGTGTTCGCCGGCATCCTGCACTGGTGGCTGGGCGTCGCGCTGCAGGAGGCGCTGCTGTGGGGCACGATTGCCGCGCTGCTCAACTACGCGCCCTATGTCGGGCCGATGATCGGCATCGTGCTGATGCTGCTGATGGGCTTCGTGACCTTCGACGAGGTCGGCCCGTCGCTGCTTCCGTCGGCGATCTACCTCGCGCTGCACACGCTGGAGGGCCAGGTGATCACGCCGATCGTGCTCGGCCGGCGCATGGCGCTGTCGCCGCTGGTGTTGATCCTGGCGCTGATGGTCTTTGGCTGGCTGTGGGGGATCATCGGCCTGCTGCTGGCGGTGCCGTTGCTGGTGTGCGTGAAGCTGGTGCTGGCCAAGATCGAAGGCATGGACGGCTGGGCGCGGCTGCTGGAGTAGCGCGCGAGCCGGCGTTGCAACGAGCCGCCCGCGGCACGCTGCGTTGCCAGGGCGGCCTGAGCCGCCACGTATGATGTTGCGGTGAGCTTCACCGTCCACGCCATCACCATCGACCTCGACGACACGCTGTGGCCGTTCGCGCCGGTCGGCGCACGGATCGAACACGTGCTGCACGACTGGATGCGCGAGCACAGCCCGTGCACCGCCGAGGCCTTCCCGGTGGCGGCGATGCGCGTGCTGCGCGAGCAGGTGGTGGCCGACCATCCGGCGCTGGCCCACGACATGGGCGCCCTGCGGCGGCTCACAATCGCGCATGCGCTGCGCGACAGCGGTGCCGACGCCGCGCTGCTGGACGCCGCGTACGAGGCCTTCTATGCCGCGCGCAACGACGTTACCTGCTATCCCGACAGCCTGGATGCACTGGCCCGCATCGCCGCGCGCCTGCCGGTGGCGGCGCTGACCAACGGCAACGCCGACCTCACGCGGATCGGCCTCGACCACCACTTCCGGTTCGCGCTGGGCGCGCACGAGCACGGCGCAGCCAAGCCCGACCCTGGCATCTTCCAGGCCGCGTGCGCGCGGCTGGAATGCGCGCCGGACGCGGTGCTGCACGTCGGCGACCATGCGGAGATGGACGTCGCCGGCGCCGCTCGCGCCGGCCTGCGCACCTGCTGGATCAACCGCGCCAATGACGCCGGCGCGCTGCGCCAATGGCGCCACGACACGGTCACGCCGGACCTGCACTTCCACACCCTTTGCGCGCTGGCCGACTGGCTCGACGCGACCCAGCCGACCCCAACACGGACGACCCTGGCATGAGCTTTCCGCACGGCTTCTCCGCCCTCGAGGGCGACCACGACGACACCCGCGCACTGCGGCCGATGTACCTGGTCAACCGCGACGGTGTCGGCGCCTGGCGCCAGCGCCAGCCCAAGGCGCTGGTGCAGTGGATGCTGTCGCATGGCTACGACGCGACTCCGGGCTCGCACCTGCCGCTGCCCAGCGGCGAGGGCAGCCTGGCCGGCGCGGTGCTGGGCATCGGCGACGCACTGGACCCGTATTCGTACGCACATGCGCCATTCGCGCTGCCGGCGGGCGAATGGCAGCTCAGCGGCAACCTGCACGCCGACGAGATGCAGGCGCTGCAGCTGGGCTGGGGCCTGGGCAGCTACCGTTTCACCCGCTACAAGGACGGGGCGCGAGTGCCGGCGCAGCTGGCGCTGTCGTCGATGGACGACGAGGTGCGCGACGTGCTGGCCGCATGCGTGCGGGTACGCGATCTGATCAACACGCCGACCGAGCACATGGGTCCGGAGCAGCTGGAAGGCGTGGCCCGCGACATCGCGCAGGCGCACGGCGCCAGCTTCGAGAGCATCGTCGGCGACGCGCTGCTGGCGCAGGGCTTCCCGGCGATCCACGCCGTCGGCCGCGCCTCCCACCGCGCCCCGCGGCTGCTGGTGATGCGCTGGCCGGGGCCTGACGGCGGCGATCCGCTGGCGCCGCACCTGGTGATCGTGGGCAAGGGGGTGTGCTTCGACACTGGTGGGCTGGACATCAAATCCGCCGATGGCATGCGCAACATGAAGAAGGACATGGGCGGCGCGGCCCACGCGCTGGCGCTGGCCGAGCTGGTCATGGCGCGCGGCATCGGTGTGCGCCTGACGCTGCTGGTACCGGCGGTCGAGAACGCGATCGGGCCGGACGCGTTCCGTCCCGGCGACGTCATCGCCACCCGCAAGGGGCTGTCGGTGGAGATCGACAACACCGATGCCGAGGGCCGGGTGGTGCTGGGCGACGCGCTGACCTACGCTGCAGAGCAGTCGCCCAACCTGCTGCTCGATTTCGCCACTCTGACCGGTGCGGCGCGGATCGCGCTGGGCCCCGACCTGCCAGCGCTGTACAGCAATGACGACGAGCTGGCGCAGGACTGGCTGGACGCCGGCGCACGCGTGCGCGACCCGCTGTGGCGGATGCCGCTGTGGCGGCCTTACCTGCGCTACCTGACCAGCCACGTCGCCGACCTCGCCAATGGCGGACCGTCGAAAATGGCCGGCAGCGTCACCGCGGCGCTGTACCTCGAGCGATTTGTGCCCGCGGGTGTGCCGTGGGCGCATCTGGACGTTTTCTCGTGGAACGAGAGCGATCGCGCCGGACGCCCCACCGGCGGCGAGGCGCAGGGCCTGCGCGCGGCGTACGCCATGCTGAAGGCGCGCTACGGCTGAGGCGCGGCGCCCGCTACAGCCAGCCCTTCTGCCGCGCCAGCCGGTAGGCCTCGATGCGGTTGCCGACGCCGAGCTTGCCGATCGCCTCCGACAGGTAGTTGCGCACCGTGCCGTGCGACAGGCACAGCGCGGCCGCGATCTCGGGCGCGGCCTGGCCCTCGCCGGCCAGCCGCAGCACCTGCCGCTCGCGGTCGTTGAGGGGGTCGGCCTCCGACCACGCCTCCAGCGCCAGCTGCGGGTCGATCGCGCGGCCACCGCCGTGCACGCGGCGCAGCGCGCCGGCCAGCTCCTCGGCGGGCGCGTCCTTGAGCAGGTAGCCGGCGACCCCGGCGTCCAGCGCGCGGCGCAGGAATCCCGCGCGCGCGAACGTGGTGACGATGACCACGCGCGTCGCCAGCGCGTGGCGCTGGATGCGCTGCGCCAGCTCCAGTCCGGTGAGCCCGGGCATTTCGATGTCGGTGACCAGGATGTCGGGCGCGTGGCGCTGCAGCGCGCGCCAGGCCTGCTCGCCGTCGGCGACCGCCTCCAGCATGCTGATGTCGTGCTCCATGCCCAGCAGCGCGGCCAGCGCGCCGCGCACCATCGCCTGGTCCTCGGCGAGCACGATGCGGATCACGGGGCGTCGACGGTGCGCGGCATCCGCGAACGGTAGCGCATCGTGCGCACCGCAACGGCGCCATCGTGGCGTCAGCCGTCGTCGTTGGCCGCCAGCGGCAGCCGCGCCTCGATCCGCGTGCCGCGGCCGGGGCCGGAGTCCACCCGCAGCCGGCCCCCCAGCGACTCGATGCGCTCGCGCATGCCGGCCAGGCCGTTGCCCGGCACCAGCGCGCCGCCGCGGCCGTCGTCGTGGATCGACAGCACCGCCTCGCCGGCCTCGGTCGCCAACGCGACCGCGGCGTGCCGTGCCTGCGCGTGGCGCTGGATGTTGTTGACCGCCTCGCGCACGGTCAGCGCCAACACGGTTTCCACCCGCGGCGGCAGTGCGCCGGCGCTGCCGTCGCCGTCGCGGCCGTCGAAGGCGTACTCCAGCGACACGCCCTCGCAGGCCAGCAGCAGCCGCGCCGACGCCAGCTCCGCGGCCATGCCCGCGGCGCGGATGCCGGTGACCGCGGCGCGCACCTGCGCCAGCGCGTCGCGCGCGACCGCGCTGACCTCGCCGATTTCGCGCTGCGCGGCGCCCGGGTCGCGCGCCAACAGGCGCCCGGCGAGGTCCGACTTCAGCGCCACCAGCGACAGCGTGTGTCCGAGCAGGTCGTGCAGGTCGCGGCCGATGCGCTCGCGCTCGGCCAGCGCCGCCAGCCGCCGGACCTCGTCGTGCGACAGCGCCAGCGCGCCGGCGCGGCGCGCGCTTTCGGCCTGGAAATGGTTGCCGACGAACACCGACGTCGAGATCAGCAGGGTGATGCCGGCGATGAACGGCCCCTGCCGCGGCCACAGCCACAGCACCTCCGCGATGAACACCGCGGCCATCGCCGCGAACCACGCCGCGCGCCGCCACAGCGCCATCGGCAGCGACGCCGCGAAGCCGGCGGCGTAGACCAGGTAGGTATTGGCAAACGGGTTGAGCGGCAGCAGCGCACAGCCGATCGCGAGCACGCCGAGCACCGCGACGAGCGCCCACGCGCCGCGCGCGCGGTAGGCCGCGAAGTACACCGGCAGGAACACCAAGACCGACGCCAGGGTCGCCACCAGCCGCCCTTCGCCGGTGTACCGCCATGACGATGCCCCGTCTCCGGGTCCGCCCCAGCCGCCGGCGGGGGCGGCTCCGGTGCCGAGCACGAACGGCACGAACAGGAAGCCGAGGTAGGCCAGGATCGCCAGCGGCATCCAGCCCAGCGCCTCCACGTCGGGCAACAGCCAGCGGCGCAGGCGCAGCAGCGGCGTCGCCGACGCGCCTGTCGACGCCGCATGGACGCCTGCAGCGGGCCTGTCTGGGATGCGCGATGGCGTCATCGGCCGCGGCTCAGCGCAGCTCGACACGGTCGAGCTGGAACGCGAACGCCCCAACTGGCTGCCCCGCGGTGAACGCGATGCCGCGCAGCTGGCCGAGATCGGCACCGCTGAATCCCGACAGCGGCAGCCGCACCTCGCGCCATTCCGGCCCGGCCACGAACGGCTGCAGCGCCGGCATCGCCTGCTGCGACGCACCGGAGAACAGCATCGCGCTGTAGCTGCGGCCGTCGCCGCGCACGCGGAACACCAGCTCGCTGCGCGCACTGGCGTCGACTGCCTGCATCGGCTGCGCCGCCGGGAAGAACATCGTGCCCGCCCACGGGAACGCGAAGCCGGCGCGGATCTCGCCCGACACCGCGAGCGCGCCGGCGCGCGCACCGGTCGCAGCATCGACGCCGCCTGCCTGCCACG
>PPFU01002291.1_pt1 | contig 10282 bp, 11 predicted proteins | sample 1535991 | NCBI WGS metagenome assembly PPFU01 (sample SAMN04901290, study PRJNA319586) | Hypolithon metagenome, whole genome shotgun sequencing project. | isolation source: Antarctic Hypolithon | place: Antarctica: Miers Valley | collected 2014 | reverse complement strand
CACCCCCGCCACACCGGCCGCCCTCCCCTCTGGATGGTATCGGCTCGTGTGGCAGGTCAACTGTCTTCTGCACCCGGGCGCCACGCGGCCACAGCCCCCGATTCCCACTCAGAAGCCCCACCCCAGAAGACTCCCATGGCAGACTCGCACAACTTCCAGACCCACCGCGTCGAGCTCGAGCTCGGCGGCCGCACCCTCTCCATCGAGACCGGCAAGCTCGCCAAGCAAGCCTCGGGCTCCTGCGTGGTCCAATACGGCGAGACCGTCGTGCTGGGCACCGCCGTCCGCGCAGCACCCCGCGAGGGCATCGACTTCTTCCCACTCACCGTCGACTACCGCGAAAAACTCACCGCAGCGGGCAAGTTCCCCGGCGGCTTCCGCAAACGCGAGGGGGCACCGAATCAAAAAGAGATCCTCACCATGAGGAACATCGACCGGCCCATCCGCCCGCTGTTCCCCAAGGGCTACAACGACGAGGTCCAGATCCAGTGCTGGGTGCTCGCCTTCGACGGCCAGAACGACCCCGATGTGCTCGCCGGCATCGCCGCCTCCTGCGCCCTCTCGCTCAGCGATGCGCCCTTTCAAGGACCCGTCGGCAACGTCCGCGTCGGCCGAATCGACGGCGAGCCGGTCATCATGCCTACCGAGGCTCAACGCTCCTACTGCGACCTGGACATGTTGCTCTGCGGCCACAAGGACGGCCTCAACATGATTGAGGTCGGTGCCGACCAGATCCCCGAATCCGATATGCACGCCGCCATCGAGTTCGGCTTCGACCACGTCAAGCAAGTCGTCGCCATCATCGACGATCTCGTCTCCAAGGCCGGCAAGCCCAAGATCCAATACCAGCCCGGCGTGCCGCAGGAAGTGACCGATATGGTCCGCGACCACCTCGGCGAAAGCCTCCGCAAGGCCAAGACCAGCGAGGGCACCAAGCACGACCGCTCCGAGGCCGTCCGCGCCGCCAAGCGGAAGTTCAATGAGGAGCAGCTGCCCCCGCCTCCCGAATCCGCGACCTATGCGGAGCACCTGGCGTTCGCCAAGAAGAAGCGGCAGGTAAGCGACGCCCTCCACGACCTCGAAGAGCAGCTCACCCGCGAGATCATCCGCGATGGCAAACGCACCGACGGCCGCAAGCCCGACCAGCTCCGCGCCATCTCGTGCGAGGTCAACATCCTCCCCCGCGTCCACGGCTCAGGCCTCTTCACCCGCGGCGAAACCCAGGCCCTCGTCACCGCCACCCTCGGCACGGGCAAGGACGAACAAATCGTCGACGGCATCGCCGAAGAATATTCCGAAAAGTTCTACCTCCACTACAACTTCCCCCCCTTCTCCGTCGGCGAAGCCAAACGCATCACCGGCCCGTCCCGACGCGACATCGGCCACGGCAAGCTCGCCGAACGCGCCCTCGCCCCCGTCCTCCCCAGCCCCGACGACTTCCCCTACACCGTCCGACTCGTCTCCGACATCCTTGAATCCAACGGCTCCTCCTCCATGGCCTCGGCCTGTGGCGGGACGCTCGCCCTCATGGACGCGGGCGTGCCCATCCTCGCCCCCGTCGGCGGGATCTCCATCGGCATGATCCAGGCCGACGAACCCGGCCAGCAAGACATCTACCTCACCGACATCCAGGGCGAGGAAGACCACTTCGGCGACATGGACTTCAAAGTCACCGGCACCCGCGAAGGCATCACCGCCATCCAGCTCGACCTCAAGATCCGCGGCCTCACCCTCGACCAGATCAGCCACACCTTCGAGCTCGCCCGCAAAAATCGCATCGAAATCATCGAGATGATTGAGGCGACCCTCCCCGAGCCACGAGCCGACATCGCACCCTCCGCGCCCCGCATCATCACCACCCGCATCCCGCCCGACAAGATCGGCAAGCTCATCGGGCCCGGCGGCAAAAATATCCGCGGCCTCGAAGAGTCCACCGGTGCCCGCATCGAGATCGACGACGACGGCACCGTCACCATCTCCTCCAACGACGCCGCCAAGGGCAAGGCCGCCCTCGAAGAGGTCGAGAAGATCGGCTCCACCGTCAAGGTCGGCGCGATCTACACCGGCACGGTCACCAGCATCAAGCAGTTCGGCGCGTTCGTCGAGGTGATCCCCGGCGAAGAGGGCCTGGTCCACATCTCCGAGCTCGCCGACGGCTTCGTCGACCGCGTCGAGAGCATCGTCAGCCGCGGCGACTCGGTCCGCGTCAAAGTGCTCCTGATCGACGACCAGGGCCGCGTCAAACTCTCCCGCCGCGCCGCCCTCGAAGAAGAAGGCAGCACCGACGGCGCCACCGGCGACGGCGGAGGCGGTGGTGGTGGTGGAGACGGCGACCGCGGCGACGAAGGCCGCCGCGGCGGCGGGGGTGGTGGCCGCGGGCGGCGCTGATCACCCCCGCGGATTGCGGAGGTCGAAGCCGCGGATGTCAATCCGTCGGCCAATCCACGTGTTGCTCGTCGCCACGATGCCGCCTCGGACGGCTTGCAACTCCTCTGCATTGTGCGGAGTTTCTACGCTTCCACAACGTACAACCGCCCGGGCTGGCAGGTGTCCAACAGTTCTCGCGTTTGCTCAAGGAGCGGCTCTACGACCGGTATGCGGTTCGACTTTGTCCTCAGCACCACCACGGCCAGATCAAACTTTGCCACCGCCTGATGATTTCGAAACCCGGCATCGATCGTGATAACGACGTCGAACCCGGTCTCTGCTGCCCGCCACAGGTCGCCATTCTGAGGGCGGTCCCAACCCAGATACCGCGCCGTCACGACGTCGTGCCCGGGAAACCGATGGCGAAGCGGATGGGGAAAGTTGTGGTCGAGGAGCACCCTCATGCCGCTGGTCGCTTGAGATCATCAGTGTACGAATCAAGATACCCTCGAACCAGTTGGGGGTCGAGATCGGGATATGCCTCCAGGAACGCCCGCATCGGGTCGCCCGCCCGGAGGTAGTCAAACAAAATGGCCACAGGGATGCGGGTGTTCAAAAAGCACAGCACGCCGCCGCACCGCTCGAGGCCCTGCCATGTGTATCGATCGCGGTGGATTTCCATGGTCGAACGATAGGTAAACTCGGCGTCGTGAGCGACCACCTCCGATGGATTCTCTTTGCTGACGGCATCGGAGCCGCGACGGCTTGCACGGGAGGTTCAACCGGCTGCTATCGAGGAGGTCGGCCTTTGAGTCGTTCCTACGCTCCCCGCATCACCCATTCCATGGCCGTTACCATCAGACGATGACAATCGCTAAAGGCTTCCTCATCGTCCTCCCCACCGCCGCCGCGGGCGGGCTGTTCGGCTGTGGCATCGGCACAGCCCTTGGGTACTTCACTCCCGCCTTTTACTACGCAATGTTCCACATGCCCCCCGTGCGGGAGTACGCGGTGCAGGTCGGCGCGGGCCTGGGCCTGACACAGGGCCTCCTCGCGGGGATGGTCGTCGGGTGCGTCGTCACGCTGGCGGTCGCGTGGTACGAGTCGCGCCAGCGAGGTTGATCTGCAACGACAACCCCCGAAGCCGCGGATGTCAATCCGTCGGCCCCGTGCGGGTGAGTCGCGTCCGCTAAACTGGCACCCATGCAATCCTACCCGCTCACGTTTAGCCCGATTTACAAGGAGAAGGTGTGGGGTGGGCGGACTCTGCAGAGTGAGTTGAGGCGGGACCTGCCCGGGGGCTCTGAGACGCAGATCGGCGAATCGTGGGAGCTGGTGGATCTCGCGACCACCAGCGCCAGCGGGGGCGGGGGCAACCAGGAGCACTCGGTCATCGCCAACGGCCCGCTCGCCGGGCAGCCTTTCGGCGACGTGATCCGCGGCGACGGCGAGACCTGGCTCGGCTCGCTGTCGCTCAACGAGTTCGACGAGTTTCCCCTGCTCCTGAAGTTTCTGGATGCTCGGGAGAATCTTTCGGTGCAGGTTCACCCGTCGCCGGAGTATGCAAGGGAGCATGATGATGCCTATCTCAAGAGCGAGGCGTGGTACGTGATCCACGCGGAGCCGGGCGCGAAGATCTACAAGGGCATCCGCGAGGGAACGACGCCCGAGCAGCTCCGTGACGCGATCAAGAAGAACACGGCTGAAGCGGTCGTGCCGCTGCTGGTCGAGATCGAGGTGAAGGCGGGCGACTGCCACTACCTGCCCAGCGGCACGTGCCATGCGCTGGGTGCGGGGACCTTGGTGGCGGAGGTGCAGACGCCCAGCGACACCACGTTCCGCGTGTACGACTGGGGCAGGACCGGCCGGGAGTTGCATGTCGAGCAGGCGGTCCAGTGCATCACGTTTGGCCCCGCGGACACGGGGCGGTATGAGCCGAACGCAAAGGTGACGGGGCTGGTGGCGACGGTGACGAAGCGGGTGGTGTGCGACTACTTCCGCATCAGCGAGGTGCAGGCCCATCAGTCGTACGACGAACCCCTTGCCTCGCACGGCGAGGGCGGCCCGGTGGTTTGGATGGTGCTCGGCGGCGGCGGGGAGGTGAGCGGCGGGGGCGAGACGGTGCCGCTCACGACCGGCACCACGATCTACCTCCCCCCGACCCTCCGCGATGCCCAAGCCCGGATCGATGCGGGCACCCGCTGGCTGGAAGTCACCTTCCCTCACGCGAGCAGCCGACGCATCGCATGAGCCCGCCCCATACTCCGATTAAGGCGACAGCCGTTCCAAGACCCAGCCCCTCGCCTCCCGCCGATACCGCAGCCGATCGTGCAGGCGGTTGGGTTGCCCCTGCCAAAACTCCACCACGCCGGGCACGACCAGATACCCCCCCCACCTCGGCGGGCAATCCACCTCCCGCCCCTCGAACCGCCGCGTCACCGCCGCCAGCGGCTCCTCCAACACGCCCCGCCCCTCGATCACGCTGCTCTGCCGCGACGCCCACGCCCCGAGCTGACTCCCCCGTGGGCGGGTGGCGAAGTACGCCTCGCTCTCCCCGCGGCTCACCTTCTGGGCCACCCCCTCGACCCGGACGCACCGCGCCAGAGGCTCCCACCAAAAGTTGAGCGCACACCGCGGCTGGGCGTTCAGCTCCTTCGCCTTGGCGGACCCGTAGTTGGTGAAAAACGTGAACCCCCGCCGCCCCGCGTCGCCCTGCACCCCCTTGAGCAGCACCACCCGCGCCCGCGGCGAGCCGTCGGGGGCGACGGTGGCGAGTGTCATCGCGTTGGGCTCGGCGACGCCCGCATCCACCGCCTCTTGGAACCACGCATCAAACCCTGCGAAGGGGTCCGGCCAAGCGTTGGCCTCGTCGAGAGGGGGCTTTTGGTAATCCTGCCGCAGGCTCGCGTGGTCCGCATCGGGCATGGGAGGCGTGTCCGCGGACATAAACGCAATGGTAACGTCGCCGTCGACCAAAGGAGCCGCGCACGAAAGGAGCCGCGTTCCTCAAGGAGCCTCGCACGCAGTAAGCGGTGTTGTTTCGTCGCGGCGTGTGCGGATGGAGTAGGACCGCTTACTGCGTGCGCGGCTCATGCTGCGATCGCGGGGAGGCGGCTGCTACGGCGCCTCGAACGCCACCTTGGTTTCGTACCCCTCGGCCGTCTTGAGGCGAATCTCATACTTGGCCCCATCCTGCAGGTTGGGGGGGCGGGACATGCCCTCGGGCCTCATCATCCCGCGGATGTTTCGCCCATACGTCAGCGTGTTCAGCGGCAGCGACGAGGCGATCGGGCCATAGTTCTCGGCCTCGGCGTCGGGGTTCTCCCCCCTCTTCTCCCACGCCTCCTCATCCGGGATCAGGTGCCAAATCACCACCTCTTCGCCCGGCTCACCGGCGTAGACATCGCTCTTGAGCATGCCCGGAACGAACGGCGGGGCCTCGACCTCCACCACCTTAAGCTCGACGAGGTTCACCTTGCGGTTGAGCTTGAAGTCCATCGACTGCCCCGCATCCGTCACCCGCCCCGCACGGGCGATGATCTTGAGCGAGTCGTCACCGCCCCAGGGCACGAAGTAGATCACCGCCCAGACCGCGACCACCGAGGCCAGGATGCCGATCAACCACCAGGTCCGCTTCGTGATCATGTCCATAGGAGTCTCACCGGCCTCTCTCGATATCGCATTGAACGCGACGGAATCGAAACTATTTCATCCACCCATCGCATCTTTTGTGGCAGAGCCGCGTTGAGCCCGCCTAGGGTGGCGTCGTCTTGCAGTGCCCGCTGCGAAACGCCCGATTTATTGGACGTCCCGCCCAACGCTCGAACCCCAGGAGAAACAACATGCCCCGCTCGACCCCCCACGCCCGCCCGCACCTGCGATCCGCCGCCTTCACGCTCATCGAGCTGCTGGTCGTCATCAGCATCATCGCGGTGCTCATCGGCCTGCTGCTGCCCTCGCTGGGCGGGGCACGCAAGTCCGCCAAGGCGCTCCAGTGCGCCACGCAGCTTCGCGGCGTCGCCCTGGGCGTCGAGGCCTACGCCACCGACCATAGCGACCTCTACCCCCCGCGACGCGACGGCGCCAGCAACATCGCCGGCTGGCCCACCACGTTGTTGCCCTACTACAACACCGTCGCCCTGCTCTGGTGCCCCGAGGACTCGATCCCTCAACTCGAAGACAGCCAACTCAACGCCACCACGACCCCCGACGACCTCAAGCGAAGCTACATCATCAACGGTTTTAACGACTACTTCGGCTCGGGCAACCCCGCGGGCCTGTCGCTCAACCGCAACCACATCACCCAGGGGGCCAGCAGCCTCATCACCTTCGGGGAACGCGAGACCGCGTCGAACCACTTCTACATGGACTCGCTCGAGGGCGGGTCGGGCAACGAGTTTACCGAGCTCGAGGAGTCCCGCCACGGCGCGGAACCCGGCAGCGGCAACGGCTTTAGCAACTACGCCTTTGCCGACAACCACGTGCAAAGCCTCAAGTTCAGCGAGTCGTACACCCCCTTCGACAAGAGCATGTGGAACGTGATCAAGTAACGCTCCGACCCGCCACCGCGTAGCTATCCGGTGCCCCGGTCGCACCAACCCCGATTCGACAGGAACTTTTTGTGAAAACCTCTGCCCCCAACCGCTCCCGCCACGGCTTCACCCTCATCGAGCTGCTGGTCGTCATCAGCATCATCGCGGTGCTCATCGGGCTGCTGCTGCCGTCGCTGGGCGGGGCACGCAAGTCCGCCAAATCGCTTAAATGTGCGGTCCAGGTGCGGGGGATGGCGACCGCGGTCGATGGGTACGCCACCGATCACAGCGGGCTCTACCCGCCCCGCCGCGACGGCAACGACGTGATCTTCGGCTGGCCGGCGACGTTGCTGCCGTATTACGAGACGATCCAGGTGCTCGCCTGCCCCGAGGACAAGATCGATGAACTCAAAGACAGCAGCCTCACCCAAGGCCCCCCCGCCGTCACGCCCGACGACCTGGACCGCAGCTACATCATCAACGGATTCAATCAATACCTTCAGCAGAAGGGCTTCTCCGACGTGCAGGATGGCGAGGGTGTTGCGCTCAACCGCGACTACATCAGCACCATGGCGTCGTCGCTGATCCTGTTCGGCGAACGCGAGAGCAACTCGAACCATTGGTACATGGACTCCGAGGACGGCGACGACTTTCAGGAACTCGAAGAGTCCCGCCACGGCGGGGCGGCGGGGTCGGGCAACGGCTTTAGTAACTATGGCTACGCGGATGGCCACACCCAAACCCTTGCCTTCGGTGAGTCCTACGCCCCACCCAAAAGCCAGTGGGATGTGTTCTAGAACACACGAATGGTCGGGGAAGCCGGTCCCGACCCTGCGAAGGCCCGGCTTCGGCCGCAATGAGCTTGCGGAGCTTAGATTCCATATTTTGATATTCACGGCGGGTCCCAGCCGCTGCCGCCCCAGGGGTGGCACCGGGCGATTCTTTTGAAGCCCCGCCACGTGCCCCGCCACGGGCCGTGCCTGCGGACGGCGTTGAGCATGTATTGGCTGCACGTGGGTTGGAAGCGGCAGCACCCGCCCATGAGCGGGCCCAGCGTCGCGCGGTAGACCCCGACCAACCCCACCACGCACCAGGTCGCCGGGCGGTCCAGCCATCTCATGCCCGAGTTTAGGCCGATCCCTTCACCGGCCGCTTGCGGCTTAGCCGCGAGCGGCTGCACCTGGTGGCACGGATTCGCTCGTCGGTAGGCCGGTGTAGGTCAGGATTCATCCTGACGGCGGGCGGGGAAGACGTCAGGATGAATCCTGACCTACGGGGCACCACCTCCTGGTTGTGTACCTAAACGGGTTCGGAGGAGCCGCGACGGGCCTTGTCCGCGAGCCGCATCACCAGGAGGCCGAACTCGAAGAGCAGGTAGAGCGGGACACCTAGCACAAACATGCTGAAGATGTCGGTGGGGGTGAGGACCGCGGCGGCGAGGAAGCAGCCGAACATCGCGTAGCGGCGGAAAGGCGTGATGGCGGCGGGGTCGATCAGGCCGGTCCAGCCGATCACCATCATCAGCACCGGCAACTGGAACGCGGCGGTCACCCCCAGCGCGGAGAGGGTGGCGAAGTTGATGTAGTCGTCGATGTTGGGCAGGGGCGAGAGGATGCGGTCCTGCGTGGCTCCGAACATCTTGATCTTGCCGTTGACGACGATCTTGGCCCGCCCCTCGTTGACATTGATCCAGAGCTGCCCCTCGACTGGGGTCTCGGGGTCGCCCTGAAGCACGGGGACCGTGACCGTGGGCACCGAATCGGGCTGCGTCGCCGCGGGCGGGTCGGGGGCCTCCACGCCGTCCATCAGCGCGAGGATGCCGCTGGGCCTCTGGGGCTCCCACTCGGGAAACATCGTGGCGAAGTTGGCGAAGAAGAGCAGGCAAACCGGCAGCAGCACGTAGTAGAAGAACATGATCGCCAGCGCGGTCATCACCGTGGAGAACGGCGCGAGCACGTAGATCGTCCGCCGCTCCTTGGGGTAGAGCCCGGACACGACGAACCACCACCCCTGGAGCAGCACCCAGGGGGCGGCGACCACGACCGCGGCCAGGAGCGAGACCTTGAGGTAGATCGAGAAGCCCAGCGTGGTGTCGGTGGTGATGAGATTGGGCGAGAGGCCCGCCGCCTCCTGAGCCGCCAGAAACGGAGCCACCAGCCAGCCGATGATCTCGAAGCCGTAGGTAAAGGTGAAGATCGCCGCCGCCACCACCCCCAGCAGCGCCCAGATGAGCCGACGCCTGAGCTCGTCGAGGTGGTCGCCAAAAGGCATCCGCGTGGGGTCATCCTCGAAAAGTCCCCCCAGCGGCGACGAGGGGGGCGGCTGATCCAACGGCATGGGGGGAGTCTAGCGGGTGAAGCGCGGTGGGGTTGGGGACTCGCGGCCGTGACCCGCGGAACCATTTCCCCGGGCGTCGGGGGCACGTGTCTCTTTTGCCTTTGCAGTTTTTTCCGCTTGACGTCGACGGGGCACCATGCGCATACTATGACCGCCATGAGAACCAGCAACCCCGCCCTAAGTGACTCCGCCTTTGACCGCTCGCTCTCCGACGCCGCACCGGGCGCGGGGTTGATGACGATCCAGGGCACGGTGATCAAGACCGCGATGCTCGTCGGGCTGCTGCTGATCTCGGGTGCTTGGTCGTGGTGGGCGGTGGTCAACAACGACGGGCTAAGACTGCCCCTGATGCTCGGCGGGCTGATCGGCGGCCTGGTGATTGCGATGATCTGCATCTTCGTGCCTAAGTCTGCACCGATCACCGCCCCGCTCTACGCCATCGCAGAGGGGCTCGCCATCGGCAGCTTGTCGCAGATGTTCGAGACCGAGTACAGCGGCATCGTGCTCCAGGCGGGTGGCCTCACCGCCGCCACGCTGATCTCGCTGCTGCTGGCGTACATGAGCGGCCTCATCAAGGCGACCGAAAACTTCAAGCTCGGCGTCATCGCCGCCACCGGGGGGGTGTTCCTCGTCTACATCGCCAGCTTCATCCTCCGCTTCATCTTTCCCGGGATGGCGGCCGAGGATTCAGGCTTCTTCGCCATCCACGGCAGCGGGATGATCGGCATCGGGTTCAGCCTCGTCGTGGTCACCATCGCCGCCCTTAACCTCGTGCTTGACTTCGACTTTATCGAAACGGGTGCGGAGCAGGGCGCACCTAAATACATGGAGTGGTATGCCGGGTTCGGCCTGCTGGTGACGCTCGTGTGGCTCTACCTTGAGATCCTGCGGCTGCTTGCGAAGCTGCGGGACTGAGGCCGCGCCGATGTTTGACCCGATGACGGGATCGGCCGGATGGACGCGATGGAGAGGAAGAAAGCGCCCGGGGGTCGGGGTGGCTGGTGTGAAGTCTTCGACGCCCCGGCCGTGGCCCGATAAGCGCCGGG
>PPFU01001905.1_pt1 | contig 10286 bp, 9 predicted proteins | sample 1535991 | NCBI WGS metagenome assembly PPFU01 (sample SAMN04901290, study PRJNA319586) | Hypolithon metagenome, whole genome shotgun sequencing project. | isolation source: Antarctic Hypolithon | place: Antarctica: Miers Valley | collected 2014 | reverse complement strand
GAAATCGGGTGCTCAATTCCATTGCGTCGCAAATCTTTGCCGTCATTCCCGCGAAGGCGGCAGCCCAGCGGCTTTGTTTTCGACGCGGAAGTCATTCGATTACGCGCCGCGCCTGCGGCACGCCCTTCGGACCATTCGCTGCGCGAACGTTCGCTCCGGCATCCTGCCTTCGCCGTCCGCCTGCGCAGGAATGACGAGCTAAAGAGCCCAGAGGATCTACAAGTCGCGCTTGCGCAACCGTGCGTAGAAAAACCCGTCCATCCCATCCTCCCCCGGAAGCCGTTGCCGCCCCGCACCGCTGATGCGTCCGAACGTATCGCCGAGTGCATCGGCCGTGGCATCCGGCGTGCGCGCGAGAAACGCATCCACCTGGCGTTCGTTTTCATCCTTCAGGATCGAGCACGTCGCATACAGCAGCATGCCGCCGGGTTTCAGCAGCGGCCACAACGCATCGAGCATGCGCGCCTGCAATGCGATCAGTGCCGGAAGGTCGCTTGCGCGCCGATGCAGCAGGATGTCGGGCTGCCGGCGGACGATGCCGGTGGCCGAGCACGGCGCATCGATCAAGACGGCATCGAACGGCGCGCCGTCCCACCACGCAGCAGGATCGGTTGCATCGGCAGAATGGAAGGTGGCATCGGCGCCGATGTCGAGCCGCGCAAAGGTTTCCCGCACCTTCCGCAGCCGTCGCGCGTCGATGTCCATGGTGGTTAGCTGCAGGCCGGGATCGCGTTCCAGCAGATGGGCCGACTTGCCACCTGGCGCGACGCAGGCATCGAGCACGCGCGCGCCTGCCTGCAATTGCAACGCATCGGCCACGGCCTGCGCTGCGCCGTCCTGTACCGACACATCGCCGTCGGCAAAACCGGGCAGGGCGGCAATGGGAATGGTGTCGTCGATGCGCACAGCGTCCGGCAGAACTGCATGCGCCGCGGCGGCGATTCCGGATTGGCGCAGGCGCTCGACGTAGGCATCACGCGAGCCGTTCGCGCGGTTCACGCGCAGCCATGTCGGCGCAGGCTGCGTGCTGTGTTCGACGATGGCCTCGACATCCCCTGGCCAGTCCTCGTGCAGTCCATCCAGCAACCATGCCGGCCATGCGGCCGCGGCATCGCCTTGCGGCACGCCTTCGCGCAAGGCTCGACGCAACAACGCATTCACCAGTCCGGACTGGTGCGCACGCTTGAGGTCGCGAGCCGCTTCCACGGTGGCATCGACCGCAGCATGCGATGGCAGTTTCATGGCGTCGAGCTGCGCGAGGCCGGCATACAGCAGCGCGCGAAGTGCATCGTCGCGCCGGCCGAGCGGTTTCGGCGTCCACGCGTCCAGTACGGCAGCGTAGCGCGCATGGTTGCGCAGCGCGGCGAAGGCGATCGCTTCCACCAGCGCGCGGTCGCGCACGTCACTCAGTTGCGGCAATGCCTTCGCGAGCTCGCCCTTGAGCGAACGGCCGCCATGTAGCACCGCATCGATCACGCGCGCGGCTGCGGCGCGCGATGCCGAACCGGTCATGCGGCGCTGCGATCCGATGGGTAGAGGTCGCGGCGCGCGTTGAGATAATCCGCCGCGGTGATGGCCTTGCCGCCGTCGCGCTGCAGCACGCGGATGCGCAGCGCGCCATCGCCGCAGGCCACGTCGATGCCGTCGCGTCCCGCCATCAGCACGTCGCCTGCCGGCCTTCCATGCGCGAGCGGCAAGGCGACCGCGCCATGGATGCGGATGCGCTCGCCCGCCAGTTCCGCTTCGGCGATCGGCCACGGATTGAACGCGCGCACCTTGTTGACAAGCACCACTGCGGGTTGCGTCCAGTCGAGTCTTGCTTCGGCCTTGTCGAGCTTGTGCGCGTAGGTCAAACCTGCCTCGGATTGGGGCTGTTTCGCCGGACGCATGTCGGCACGCAACAGGCCCAGGCCGTCGGCCAGGGTCTGCGCACCGAGTTGCGCGAGGCGCTCGTGCAGCTGGCCGCCGGTGTCGTGCTCACCGATGGCAATGGCTTGCTTCAGCAGCACTGGGCCGGTGTCGAGACCCTTTTCCATCTGCATCAGACACACGCCCGTTTGCGTGTCGCCCGCCTCGATCGCGCGCTGGATCGGCGCCGCACCGCGCCAGCGTGGCAGCAGCGAGGCATGCACGTTCCAGCAGCCGTAGGCCGGGATGTCAAGCACGGCCTGCGGCAGGATCAGGCCGTAGGCGACGACGATCATCAGGTCGGGGTTGAGTGCGCGCAGCGCGTCGCGCGCGAGTTCGGATTTCAGCGATTCGGGCTGCAGGACCGGAATGCCGCGCTTGATCGCTTCGAGCTTGACAGGTGATGCCGTCAATCCGCGCCCGCGCCCCGCAGGACGATCGGGTTGCGTGTACACCGCGACGATTTCATTGCGCTGGGCGGCGGCGCGCAGGCTGGGGACGGCGAAGTCGGGCGTGCCGGCGAAGATGATCCTGAGTGACATGCGTGCCCTGGCTTGACGATTAGGGAAGAAAGCGTTGCCGACAGCGGTTCGGACGACCGCCGCCTTCAAACCGGAATGCTACGCGGCGTCCGTACCCAGCTTCCGCTGCTTCGCCAGCTTCTTCCGCACCATCTCGCGCTTCAGCGGCGAGAGGTAATCGACGAACAGCACGCCGTTGAGGTGATCCATCTCGTGCTGGATGCAGACGGCCAGCAAGCCGTCGATGCTCAACTCGAACGGCTGCCCATCGCGGCCGATAGCTCGGACGTTAATCTCGTTGGCGCGGGTCACGTCGGCAAAAATACCGGGCACCGAGAGGCAGCCTTCCTGATAGACCTGCTCGCCCGCCTTGGACAGGATTTCCGGGTTGACGAACACCAGCGGCCGCTCCTTCTCCTCGGTCACGTCGATGACCATGAAGCGCTGGTGGACGTCGACCTGGCTGGCGGCCAATCCGATGCCCGGAGCGGCATACATGGTCTCGAACATGTCGTCGAGCAGCGTCTGGAAAGCCGACTCGGTCACGCGCGCAGCATCGACCGGCGCGGCTTTGGTGCGCAGGCGGGGGTCGGGAAACTCGAGGATCGGGAGCAGGGCCATGGCAAACGAAATGGTGGCGGCGGTCACAACCGCAAGCGCAGTGAGGTGATTGTAACGCCGCCCGCTTGCAACGGCCCGCCCGTTGTGGGCTATATTGACCCGGCAATACGGGGAAAACTCTATGGGGAGCGGGCAGATGGCCGCGATGTTTAAGCGCTTTTCTCAAGGGCTGCGCACGACCTTCGTCGTCGCGGCGCTCACTGTGGCCAGCTACGCCGCCGCACAGGAATTCCGGGGTGGTCATCCCGATACCTACGTGGTGGTTCGCGGCGACACGTTGTGGGACATCGCCGGACGCTTCCTCAAGCGCCCGTGGCTGTGGCCGGAAATCTGGCAGGCCAACCCGCAGATCCGCAATCCGCACCTGATCTATCCGGGTGACGTGATCAGTCTGGCGTACCTGGACCGCCTCGGCATGCAGCCGGGTCCGCGCACCGATTCGCCGATCAACGCGATCCCGCTATCGGATGTGGAGCGGTTCCTGAAGGACCTGCGCATCTACGATCGCATCGACACCATGCCTTATGTGGTCGGGCTGGAAGAGGACCGGCTTCGCACGACGAGCGGGCAGGTGGCCTACATCCGCGGTCTCGGCGCGGCCAACGTCGGCCAGCGTTTCGCGGTGATGCGCCCGGTGCAGACCTATCGCATGGGACAGCGCCGCGCCTGTTGCAAGCTGGTGCGCACGGATGATCTCGACAACGCCGGACGCGTCACCATCGACCAGTACGACAAGATCTGGACCGAGATGATGCTGGCCGAAGGCGCGCGCATGGAGAAGCTCGGCATCGAGATGCGCAAGGTCAACGCCGGCGTGGTGACACGCGGTGAAGTTGGCGGTATCGAGGCGTCGACCCTGTTGCTGGACGATGCCAACCGCGAAGTCCGCATCGGCGACAAGATCATTCCGGTCGAATCGGTGCCGTACGACCTGCAGTTTTTCCCGCACCCCCCCAAGACCCAGCAGCCGTATGAAAAGCTGCAGATCCTGTCGGTGGCCGACATGCTGACCAGCGGCGGCCCGCGTGACGTGGTCGCGATCTCGGGCGGTTCACGCGAGGGCATCGACAACGGCACCGTGTTCTCGATCTGGCGGAAAGGCAGCAACGTCGTCGACAAGATCCAGTATCCCGAGCGTGACGAGGACCTGGTTGGCAATGGGGGCAGGATCCGGTTGCCGGACGAGTTCGCCGGCCACGTCATGGTGTTCCGCACCTTCGACAAGATCAGCTACGGGTTGGTGATGGAAAGCATCAAACCATCGCGCGTGGGTTATGAGCTGAAGCATCCGGACGCTCCTTACTGATACCTGCGAAGACACCTCCTCGGAGTTTTCCTACGACCACTTGCGACGGCGCCCCAGGGCGCCGTTCGCATGTGCGCCGTAGGCTCATCGGATGCCCGACGATGCCTGCGCCACCCATCTCGCACTCCTGAAGCTGCACGTCGCCGGCGGCGCGACGGAGCAGCGCCGGCAATTGCTCGAGTGCTTTGCCACGCCCGCAGCCGCACTCGCCGTGGGTCGATCCGGGTGGCGGGATGCCGGTCTGAGCGTTGCGCAGATGCACGCATTGGAGACGGCTGATGAAAGCGCCTGCAAGCGCAGCCTGCGCTGGCTGCAGCAACCTGGACGTCACCTCATTGGCTGGCAGGACCCCGACTACCCGCCGCTGTTGCGCCGCGTGGCGAGCCCGCCGCTGATGCTGTTCGTGGCCGGCGATCCGGCCGTGCTGTGGCATCCATCCATCGCCATCGTCGGCAGCCGCAGGGCGACCGCCGGCGGACGCGACAATGCACATGATTTCGCGCGGTCGCTGGCGGATTCTGGCTTCGTCATCGCCAGCGGGCTGGCCGCGGGGATCGATACCGAAGCCCACCATGGCGCGCTGGCCGCGCCTGACGGTCTCACGATTGCGGTCATCGGCACCGGCCCGGACATCGCCTACCCGCGCGTCAACACCCACCTGCAGGCGCAGGTGGCCCAACGTGGGGCCGTGGTCAGCGAACACCCGCCCGGCACCGGCGTGCGCCGCGAACACTTCCCCAGCCGGAATCGCATCCTCGCCGGCCTGTCGCTGGGCACGCTGGTGATCGAAGCCACCGAGCGCTCCGGCGCACTGATCACCGCGCGGCAGGCCGCGGAGGCGGGCCGCGAGGTCTTCGCGGTGCCCGGGTCGATCCATAACCCCATGGCCCGCGGCTGTCACCGGCTGATCCGCGACGGCGCCGCGTTGGTTGAACGTGCCGACGAGGTCATCGCAGCCGCCTTGCCCGTGGCCGCGGAACTTGCGGCCGCCTTGCGCGACCGCCTGCGTGGCCCCACCTCGGAGGCTGTCGGCGAAACGTTGCCGCTCGCGCTGCCCATGCGTCCGCCCATCTCCGGATCGGCGCAGGGGCAGATGGTGGCCGTGGAGAAGAATGACGCCCACTACCAGTGCTTGTGGCAAGCACTGGGTCATGACCCAACCGGTATGGATCAACTGGTCGAACGCACTCGATTGACGGCCGCCGACCTGTCCTCCATGCTGCTGGTCATGGAACTTGAGAACCGCGTTGCCGTCGAACACGGTCGCTATTCCCGCAAGTCGGGCGGTTAGTCAGTCCTGGGTCGATAAGACCCGCTCCTTCAACGCGCCGTTGGCGCAGGCCGAGGGAAATGAAAGAAAGCATCCTGGATGTCCTGCTGTACCTGTTCGAGCACTACTTCACCGACGACGCCGATCTCGTCCGTGACCGCGACTCCCTCCAGAACGGGCTGATCCAGGCCGGTTTCAGTCCCGCCGAGATCAGCAAGGCGTTCGACTGGCTCGACGCACTCGCCGACCAGCGCCCCAGCGCCGGCACCCCGCGCATCGACGGCCCGACCCGCGTGTTCTTCGGCCCGGAACTCGACAAGCTGGACGTGGAATGCCGAGGCTTCCTGTTGTTCCTCGAGCAGCAGGGGATCCTCGACGCAGGCCAGCGCGAACTTGTGCTGGACCGTGCGATGGCGCTGGACCAGGATGAACTCGACCTCGACGATCTCAAATGGGTGGTGCTGATGGTGCTGTTCAACCAGCCCGGGTCCGAAGCCGCGTACGCATGGATGGAGACCCAGATGTTCGATGAGCCGGAGCCGGTGCACTGAGGCTACGCATGCTGCAAGCAGACGGGGACGTCATACCGGCGAAAGCCGGGACCGGGTTTTGAGAACCGGCAATGCCTGCAGGGTTTGGCTTTCGCCGCCATGAGGCATCAAGAGCTGCCGCGAAAAACCGCTTCCTCGCAGGCAACTCAAAGCACATCTCCAGACCGCGCCGCTTGACAGCGCCCGCCCCGGCGTGATTCCACTATAAATAGAACGATCCTGAACGCCCGTGGCTTCCGCGCCCCGGGCGTTGCCTTCTGTGCTGCTTATCTGCGTTGCCGACGAGGCGCGCCTGGACTCCCACCTGCAATGGCCAAGAACCTCCTCATCGTCGAATCGCCCGCCAAGGCCAAGACGATCAACAAGTACCTCGGCAAGGACTTCACCGTCCTGGCCTCCTACGGCCACGTCCGCGACCTGGTGCCGAAGGAAGGCGCGGTTGATCCCGAGAACCACTTCGCGATGCGCTACGACCTCATCGAGAAGAACGAGAAGCACGTCGCTGCCATCGCCAAGGCCGCCAAGGCCGCCGAAGGCATCTTCCTGGCGACCGACCCGGATCGCGAAGGCGAGGCGATCAGCTGGCACATCGCCGAGATCCTGAAGGAACGCGGCCTGCTCAAGGACAAGACGTTGCAGCGCGTGGTGTTCACCGAGATCACGCCGCGAGCGATCAAGGAAGCGATGACCAAGCCGCGTGCGATCGCCGGCAACCTGGTCGATGCGCAACAGGCGCGCCGCGCGCTGGACTACCTGGTCGGCTTCAACCTGTCGCCCGTGTTGTGGCGCAAGGTGCAGCGCGGCCTGTCCGCCGGCCGCGTGCAATCGCCGGCCTTGCGGATGATCGTCGAGCGTGAGGAAGAGATCGAAGCCTTCATCGCGCGCGAGTACTGGTCGATAGAGGCCGAGTGCGTGCATCCCTCGCAGACGTTCACCGCCAAGCTCAACAAGTACGACGGCAAGAAGTTCGAGCAGTTCACCATCACCGAAGGCGACGGCGCGGAAGAAGCGCGGCGCCGCATCGTCGCCGCGGCCAACGGTGCGCTGCATGTCACCGACGTGGTCAGCAAGGAACGCAAGCGCCGCCCCGCCGCGCCGTTCACAACCTCCACGTTGCAACAGGAAGCCTCGCGCAAGCTCGGCTTCACCACCAGCCGCACCATGCGCGTGGCGCAGAAGTTGTACGAAGGCGTGGCGATCGGCGAGGAAGGCCCGGTCGGGTTGATCAGCTACATGCGTACCGACTCGGTGAATCTGTCGGCCGAAGCCGTCGCCGAAATCCGCGATGTCATCGCCCGCGACTTCGGCACCAAAGCGGTGCCCGACAAACCCAACACCTACCAGACCAAATCCAAGAACGCGCAGGAAGCGCACGAAGCGATCCGCCCCACGTCCGCGCTGCGCACGCCCGCGCAGGTCGCGAGCTTCCTCGACGACGATGGCCGCCGTTTGTACGAACTGATCTGGAAGCGGGCCGTTGCTTCGCAGATGGTGCCGGCCACGATGAACACGGTCAGCGTCGACTTGGCCGCCGGCAGCGACCACAGCTTCCGCGCCAGCGGCACGACAGTCATCGATCCGGGCTTCCTCGCTGTTTACGAGGAAGGCAAGGACACCAAGGCCGCCGAGGACGAAGACGAAGGCCGCAAGCTTCCGCCGATGAAAACCGGCGACCGCATCCCGCTTGAACGCATCCATGCCGACCAGCATTTCACCGAGCCGCCGCCGCGCTTTTCCGAAGCGTCGCTGGTCAAGACGCTGGAGGAATACGGCATCGGCCGGCCGTCGACGTATTCGTCGATCATCCAGACGCTGCAGTTCCGCAAGTACGCAGAACTCGAGAACCGGCGTTTCCGCCCCAGCGACGTCGGCCGCGCCGTGTCCAATTTCCTGAGCGGACACTTCACCCGGTACGTCGATTACGACTTCACCGCGAAGCTGGAGGACGAACTCGACGCGGTGTCACGCGGCGAGAAGGAGTGGGTGCCGCTGATGGAAAATTTCTGGGGCCCGTTCAAGCAGCTGGTCGACGAGAAGACCGAGTCGGTCGATCGCAGCGAAGCCACCGGCGCGCGCGACCTCGGCACCGATCCGAAATCCGGCAAGCCGGTCAGCGTGCGCCTCGGCCGCTACGGGCCGTATGCGCAGATCGGTACCGCCGAGGACGAGGACAAGCCAACGTTCGCCAGCCTGCGTCCCGGCCAGAGCATGCACACGATCGGACTGGCCGACGCCATCGACCTGTTCCGCCTGCCGCGCAAGCTCGGTCTCGACAAGGAGGAAGAGGTCAGCGTCGGCATCGGCCGCTTCGGCCCGTTCGCCAAGCGCGGCAGCGTGTATGCGTCATTGAAGAAGGAAGACGACCCCTACACCATCGACCTGGCGCACGCGGTGTTCCTGATCGAGGAAAAGGAAGAGATCGCCCGCAACCGCATCATCAAGTCGTTCGATGGCAGCGACATCCAGGTCCTCAACGGCCGCTACGGCCCATACATCAGCGACGGCAAACTCAACGGCCGCATTCCGAAGGATCGCGAGCCGGCTTCGCTGACGCTTGAGGAAGTGGTGAAGTTGATGGAGGAAACCGGCAAGCCGATGCGTCGTGGGTTTGGTGCGAAGAAGACGACTAAGAAAACTGCTGTGAAGAAGGAAGCAGCGCCGGCAAAGAAGGCGACCAAGAAAGTTGCCAAGAAAACCGGCAAGAAGACGGCGAAAAAAGCTGCGAAGAAGACAACCAAAAAAGTTACAAAAAAATCTGTCTCCAAGAAAGTTGCCAAGGCAGTGGTCAGCACGAACGACGACGCGCCGTTCTAGTACATTTTTAGGGCTCACCCCACAGAGATGCTGCATGCTGAATGCAGCAAATAACAACTTCACTGTCATCGCACGTAACGATATGTGCGAGGGGCCATTTGCGAATCATCCGATCAACGTTGTGCGCAGCTACCTTGACGACGCAGCGCGTAGCCCGGGTAATGCCGCAGGCCGCACCCGGGGATGTTGGTCACGTCACCAAGAACCCCGTGTGCGCTGCGCTTATTCGGGCTACGGTTTTGCCGCACACCACGCGCTTGGCTGCTCGGAGCACCGTTGTAATAGCGTACGTTTTAACGTACGCTGCGGCGACCTCTGGAACCAGTCATGACCACTCTCACCGCCAGCGAAGCCCGCGCCAATCTGTATCGCCTGATGGATGAGGCGGCGGAGTCGCATCAGCCCATCGTCATCTCGGGCAAGCGCAGCAATGCGGTGCTGATCGCGGAAGAAGACTGGACCGCCATCCAGGAAACACTGTTCCTGCTGTCCGTCCCCGGCATGCGCGAGTCCATCAAGGCCGGCATGGCCGAGGCCACGGATGCGGACGCCAGCGAACTTGACTGGTGAGGTGGGGCGTCGTCTTCACCAAACAAGCGCAAAAAGACGCACGCAATCTCGCCTCCGCAGGACTCAAAGAGAAAGCGCAAACGCTCCTGTCGATTCTCGAGAAAAATCCATTTCAAACCCCGCCGACTTACGAGAAGCTTGTCGGAGATCTTGCTGGCGCCTACTCGCGGCGGATCAACATCCAGCATCGATTGGTGTATCAAGTGCTGCAAACCGAACACGCCGTCAAGGTGCTTCGGATGTGGACGCACTACGAGTAGCGGCGAGAGGCCCGAGGCACGGGATGACCAACCATCGTTGTTGAAAACCCCGCCTTCGCGGGAATGACGAGCAAGAACCCAACAACCGCCCCATCGAACGCGGAAATAACACTTGGAAGTTATCCTTCCGCCAATGACCACACCGCACTTGTCCGTCGCACAAGCCGCCGCCGTTCTGAAAGGCGGTGGCGTCATCGCGTATCCCACCGAGGGCGTGTGGGGGCTGGGGTGCGATCCGATGAACCATGGTGCGGTCCTGCGTTTGCTGCAGATCAAGCAGCGTTCCGCCGACAAGGGCCTGATCCTGATCGCGGCGCATCTGGACCAGTTCAAGTCGCTGCTCGACCTTGCGACGCTGCCGACCGATCGGCTCGCCGACGTGCTCGGCACATGGCCCGGGCCGCATACCTGGGTGATGCCCGCGCATGTCTCTGCGCCGCGCTGGATCACCGGCGCGCATACCGG
>PPFU01003756.1_pt1 | contig 10292 bp, 9 predicted proteins | sample 1535991 | NCBI WGS metagenome assembly PPFU01 (sample SAMN04901290, study PRJNA319586) | Hypolithon metagenome, whole genome shotgun sequencing project. | isolation source: Antarctic Hypolithon | place: Antarctica: Miers Valley | collected 2014 | reverse complement strand
CGCCCGCATCTCCTCGGAGGCGTTCGGCGAAGCCAATCCGCGCGTGCCCACCGCCGACGGTGTGCGCGAGCTGCAGAACCGCCGCGTGGAGATCACCTACGGGCCTGGCTCGGGCATGTAAGCCAAGCCACGATCAAGGTAACAAGCAGGGCCGGGGGAGCAATCCTCCGGCCCTTTTTTCGTGCGCAGCGCTAGCAAGCGTGCGCCATGCTTGTGATGATCCAGCAACTGGCGTAGAGTGGTTCTTCCGGCTAAGGTCTGGTTTCAAGTCAGGGTCGCCCATGGCCGACTGAACAGCGCGTATCGACGCGCAACCGTCTGTATTGGGAGACCTAGCATGAGACCGTTTACTCTTGCCGTTTCTGCGGCTTTTCTTGCGATCGCCGTTCCCGCCGCCGCACAGGACGAGTTTTCCCTGGTGCCCGCCCAGTGGGTGGACGTGGGCATGATTTCGATCGAGGACGGACACGGGCTCGATTACGCGAACCATCTCGCCGCCAACTGGCGCATGGCGCAGGAATACGCCAAGTCGCAAGGCTGGATCACCGACTACGAGGTTTTGATCAATCCATATCCGCGCGACGGCGAGCCGGACATGTACCTGCTTACACGCTTTGACCAGTTCGAGACGCCCGATGAGGGGGAGGCGCGCGGACGCCAGTATCGCGAGCACATGCAGCGCACCATCGCCCAGCTTGAAGGCGAGTCCGGCGATCGCGCGAGTTACCGCACGGTGATGGGCAGCATGCTGCTGCGACGTTTGGAATTCCGCAACTAGCGGAAGCGTCTTGCCTGTTGAACGCTCGTGGCGCCCCGGACGATGCGATGCGTCGGAGGTGCTTAGTCGGAGGAGAAGCGCGGTGCCCAAGCCCATCCTGCTCTGGACAATGGCGCTCGCTCTTCAGGGCTGCGCCTATCACCGGCTGGTGGCGGCAAGCGGCGAAGCGCCCGACCAGCGCTACCACGCGGTAGAATCGAGCGCGGTCGGCTGGGGGGCGATCGAACAGCAGAACGTGGCCGAGCAATGCGTGACCAACGCGATGTTCGAGGTCCGCACGCGCACCTCCTTCTTGCAGTCGCTGGCGACCGTGCTGACGCTCGGCTTCTGGCAGCCCGCGCGGATGGAATATCGCTGCGCCAAGCCGCCGGTCGGCGTCGGCGAGATCGAGCCCTGACGGGGCGGCCCCGTGGCACGCACCATCTTCTTCGACGATCGAGAGTGGATGAACTTCCATCTCAGCGTTCGCGGCGTGCCCGTCGCTGGCCGCTGGGAGCTGCATAATTCAAGCGGTGGCGCAACGCTCGCGCGGATGGCTGAAAGCGCGGCGGCGGTCCAGGCACTGATCGGCCGCGCTTTCGCCGAGCGCCGGCGGCTGAAGGCACAGGGGTCCGCCTGGTCGTTCTCCGAAGCCCCCGCGGTGCCGGGCGGCTGGTCGCTTTCGACCGGGTACGCCAACTGGCTGTTCGAGCTGCCCGCGTCCCATCTGGTTCCGCACTATCCGGGCGAGCGCGAGGGGATGGTGCTCGTCCAGACGGGGATCTCGGTCGCCGAGCTCAACATGTTCCTCGAGCCGCGCGGCCGAAGCCTCGCCACCAGCGGCGCCTCGAACGGGCAGACCTTCGTCGGCGCGATGAGCACCTCGACGCATGGCTCGGCGATCGATCACCCGGCGATCGGCGGCCAGGTGCTCGGCCTCCAGCTGATCCCCGCGCCCGATCTCAACCTGTGGATCGAGCCCGCCTCTCACCCCGTCACCGATGGCCGGATGGCGAGCCAGCTCGGCGCGCAGCTGGTGCGCGACGACCGGCTGTTCGCCGCCGCGCTGGTTGGGCTCGGCGGCCTCGGCATCGTCCATTCGGCGCTGGTGCGAACGGTGCCGCGCTTCCTCCTCGAGACGCACCGCGACAAGGTGGCCTTCACCCCGGGCCTCGCGCGCGCCATGACGGGCGGCGGTTTCGATGAGGCCGATCTCCCCGGCCCTGCCGAACGGCCCTATTTCTTCCAGAGCGTGCTCAACCGCCATATCGACCGTGACAACGCCTACATCACCGCCGGCTATCGCCGCGCCTGGCAGCCCGGCCATCCGCTCGATTACGACCGGCGCAACAAGCGCGGCCCCGGTTACAACCTGGCGGTGATCGTCGCCAACCTGCTCGACGCCTTCCCCGGCCTCACCCCGCCGATCACCAAGGCGGTGCTGGCGGACCAGCTGTCGCCGATCCGCGGCCGCCTGGCGAGTTGGGGGCAGAGCTTCAACTTCACCACGCCGCGCGCGGGCACCGCCGGGTCGGCGACCGCCGTACCGGCGGAGCGGGTACTGGAGGTGCTCGACATCTTCCAGCACGCGCTGCGCAAGGCCGGTCCGGCGCCCGTCGCCTTCGCTTGCCGCTACACCACGCGCTCGCCAGGCCTGCTCGCCTTCCAGCGCTTCCCCCACACGGCTGTGGTCGATATCGACGGGATCGACAGCGGCGCAACGCGCACGGTCATGGCGCGGGCCATCGCCGAGCTCAGAGCCGCGCGCATCCCCCACGCCGAACATTGGGGCAAGCTCAACCAGATGGACGCGGCGAGTGTGCGCGATGTTCATGGCGCCGATCTCGAGACCTGGATCCGCGCCCGCACCGACCTGCTCGATCGCTCCGGCGAATACGTCTTCGGGAGCGCCTTCCTCGACCGGCTGGGGATGACCTCGGCGATGTTCTGAGAAAAGCGCCTCGGGAGCGCGGCGTTAGACCGACACCCGCGCCCCGACCGCCCGCTCCTGCCCGGCACCATGGCTCGCCCCAGTGATCGCGGCATACCAGTTGGTGAAGGGGAGGTGTTCGGGCGCCGGTGCGATCCTCTCCCAGGTCGCGTTGGCGAGCGCCAGGAAGGCCGGCAATCGCTCCTCCTTCCACCACCGCGCCATGTCCGCGAAATCGCCGCCACCGGGCAAACGGCCGATGGCGAAGCGCGGCGAGAAGCCGTATTGAACGGGAACGATCCACCCGTCGGCCTGCAAAACGATGCCCGGTAGTATGCGGCCCAGCGGCACCCCTGCGAATGCCCCGGTCGGCGGAATGGGCACGGCATAGGCCCGGCACGGCTCGCGTGCGATCAGCGGCCGGTCGGCAACGTCGTACTGGATCGCGATCTCCCCCCGGTGGAGATCCTGCAATCGCGCCACCTCGAGGAAGCCGTAGGCCAGTTCGAGATCGTCGGGCGGATCGAGCGCGCTCTCGCCCGCGCGCCCGGCTGCCTCGAGCGGATGCACCTGCAGCAGCCGCGCGCCTTCCTCGACGGCGAAGTGGGCCACCTCGGCAAGCTCGCCCAGATTGTGCAGTGTGAGGGTGAAGATGAAGCCGAAGGGCAGCCCCGCCTCCCGCAGCAGCGCCAGCTTGGAGCGCATCCGCTCGAAGGCGCCGGCCTGTCCGCGTATCGCGTCATGGCTCGCGGGCGTGCCATCGAGGCTGATCGCGACGAGCGAGAGGTGCGGCGCGATCTGTTCGATCCGGCGCCGGTTGAGCGGCAGGGCGTTGGTGGTGAGCGTCGCCAGAAAGCCGAGCGAGCGCGCTGTCTCGAGCAGGCGCGGCAGGTCCTTGTAGAGCAGCGGCTCGCCGCCCGAGAGCGCAACGGCGTTGTACGCCTCCCCGGCTGCCCCGGCTAGCATCTCCTCGATCGCCTCGACCGGCAGTGCGGTTCGAGCCTCGGGGCTCGAGGTCGAGTAACAGTGCGCGCAGCGCAGGTTGCAGCGCAGCGAGGGGTGAAGCTGGATCACCCGAACGTCGTCGCCGATCGGCCCCATGTCCGCCTATCCCGGCGACCGGGTCACTGAAGCGCGCCGCTTAGCCGCGGCGTCCTGCGCGTCGAAGTTCCAGATTGACCTGGAACAGGTCGGGGTTGACGATGCCCAGCGGGAACACCTCGATGCCCACCTGCACCTCGCGCGTGTTCAGATCGAGAAACTGCTTCAGCGTCTCGCCGATGTGCTCAGGCTTCACGTGCACACCGCCCTTGATGCGGTCGATTGCCGGCGTCCCGTACTTCCACCACCATTTCAGCTCGTAGCTCGCCCGCGCTCCGCCGATCGCACGCGACAGCGACTGCGCGTCGTCATCCTCGTTCGACATCTCGAACAACTGCTCGGAACCACGGCTTTTCTTGGACTGGTCCATCCTCTGCCTCCAATACCGGGCCCACTGCCTGGAAGTGGTTCTATTTGGGGACTCGGCCTGCCTGTTCTATCATCTTAATGCACACAAGTCATCATCAAGCGATGACTTACGAGAAAAGACTATTCGAAGTCATTTATCTCGCTGGACCATAAGGATTTTTCCTGCGTGCGGCCCGACTACGGATCGCGCTGGGGGCGCAGCTAAGCCACCAGCCGCAGATGTGCGCGCGCGTTCTCGGGCCTGAGCGCGATTGCCGACAGGCCCGGGATCTGCGTCAGCCGGTCGACCAGCTCGCCATGGAGTGCAAAACTGCGGCCGAGGCGCATCGGCACCTCGCGTCCATCGCCCAGCGAGAGGCGCGCGAGCACCTCGCCATGGCCCGCGTGGCCCTGCTCGAGCGCGCCTGCGAGCGCATCGAGCGCGGTGCGCGAGCTGACCGTCAGTTCCAGCTTCATGCGCACCTCGCCGGTCACCTCGGCCAGCGGCCGCGCGCCGCGCACGGTGATCCGGGGCGGCTCCTCGGGGCTGGGCGAGTCGAGCTCCACCTGGAGCAGCACGCAGGTTCCTTCCGAAGCCCAGTCGGTGAACCGTTCGACCAGCCCTTCTTCGAAGCAGGCGGCGGAGAACTGCCCGGTTGCGTCCGAGAGGTCGGCCCGGACGAACTCGCCGCCCTTACGCGTCCGGCCCTTGGAGACGCTCTCCACCAGCGCCGCCATCACCGCCCCCTGGCGGCCGCCGCCGACGCCCGCCTCCATCAGCGCGGCATGGGTGCGCGCGCAGTTGGCCAGGGCGACGTGGCGGAACTCCTCGATGGGGTGGGCGGCGAAGTAGAAGCCGAACGCCTCGCGCTCGGCCGCCATCTGCTCGGGCCGGCTCCAGTCGGGCGCATCAGCGAGGCGGAGCGAAGGCTCTGCCTCCTCGCCCTCGCCGCCGAACAGCCCCGCCTGCCCGCTGGCCCGCGCCCGCGCCTCGGCATCGGCGAGCCCCAGCAGCCGGTCGGCATTGGCGAGGACCCTTGCCCGGCTCGGCTCGAGCGCATCGAACGCGCCGGCGCCGATCAGCCCCTCGAGCTGGCGGCGGTTCATCGCGCCCGCGGGCATCCGCCTGAACACGTCCTCCAGGCTGGCAAACGATCCGCTCGCCTCCCGCTCGGCGACCAGCGCCTCCATCGCCTTCTCGCCCACGTTGCGGATGCCGGCCAGGGCATAGCGCACCCCCAGCCCGCCCTGCGTCTGCTCGACGATGAAGCCCGCCTCGCTCCGGTTGATGTCCGGCCCCGACAGCGCGACGCCCTTTCGGCGCATGTCGTCGACGAACACGCTGAGCTTCTCCGACTGGTGCATGTCGAAGGCCATCGAGGCGGCGTAGAATTCCTCGGGATAATGCGTCTTCACCCAGGCCGTCTGGTAGGAGAGCACGGCATAGGCGGCGGCGTGCGACTTGTTAAAGCCGTAGCCGGCGAACTTGTCGATCAGGTCGAACAGGGTTTCCGCCTCGCTCGGGCCGATCTTCGACACCTCGCCGCAGCCCGCGACGAACCGCGCGCGCTGGGCGTCCATCTCGGCCTGGATCTTCTTGCCCATCGCCCGGCGCAGCAGGTCCGCCTCACCCAGCGAATAGCCGGCGAGCAGCTGCGCGGCCTGCATCACCTGCTCCTGGTAAACGAAGATGCCGTAGGTTTCCTCCAGGATTTCCGCTAGTTTCGGGTGCGGATACTCGATTCCCGCCTCGCCGTTCTTGCGCCGGCCGAACAGCGGGATGTTGTCCATCGGGCCCGGCCGGTAGAGCGAGACGAGCGCGACGATATCCTCGAAGCGCGTCGGCCGCACCGCCGCCAGGGTGCGCCGCATGCCTTCGGATTCGAGCTGGAACACGCCCACCGTATCGCCCCGCTGGAGCAGGTCGAACACCGCCGGATCATCCCACGCCAGCGCGTCGAGATCGACCGCGATCCCCCGCCGCTCGAGCAGGTCGAGCGCGCGCCGCAGCACCGAAAGCGTCTTCAATCCGAGAAAATCGAACTTCACCAGCCCTGCATCCTCGACATGCTTCATGTCGAACTGGGTCACCGGCATGTCCGAGCGCGGATCACGATAGAGCGGGACCAGCTCGGCGAGCGGCCGGTCGCCGATCACCACGCCGGCGGCATGGGTCGAGGAATTGCGCGGGAAACCTTCGAGCTGCATCGCCAGGTCGACCAGCCGTTTCACCTCGGCATCACCATCATACTCGCGGCGGAAATCGGCCGCGCCATTCAGGGTCCGCTCGAGCGTCCACGGATCGGTCGGATGGTTGGGCACCATCTTGCAGAGGCGATCGACCTTCATGTAGCTCATCTGCAGGATCCGCCCGCAATCGCGCAGCACCGCGCGCGCCTTGAGCTTGCCGAAGGTGATGATCTGGGCGACCTTGTCCGCCCCGTACTTGCCCTGCACATAGCGGATCACCTCGCCGCGCCGCGTTTCGCAGAAGTCGATGTCGAAATCGGGCATCGACACCCGCTCGGGATTGAGGAAGCGCTCGAACAGCAGACCGAGCCGAATAGGATCGAGATCGGTAATGGTGAGCGCCCAGGCGACCACCGAGCCCGCCCCCGAACCGCGCCCCGGCCCGACCGGGATGCCCTCGCTCTTGGCCCATTTGATGAAGTCGGCAACGATCAGGAAATAGCCCGCGAACCCCATCCGGGTGATGACGTCGAGCTCGAACTCGAGGCGGTCGGCGTAGACCTTGCGGTCTGCGTCCGCGAGGTCGCCGGCTCGCGCCAGCCGCTCCGCCAACCCGTCCCGCGCATCAGCCGCCAGCATCCGCGCCTCGCCCTCGGCATCGCCGGCGAGGCTGGGCAGGATCGGCGCGCGCAGCGGCGGCGCAAAGGCGCAGCGCTGGGCGATCACCGCGGTATTGGCGAGCGCCTCGGGTAGGTCGGCGAACAGTTCGGCCATCATCGGGGCCGACTTGACGAAGCCTTGCGGGTTCGAGCGCGGCCGCTCCTCGCTCTCGATCTGCGAGGAGGAGGCGATGCACAGCATGGCATCATGCGCCTCATGCATCTCGGGGCCGGCGAAGCAGGCGGGGTTGGTGGCGACGAGCGGCAGGTCGAGCTCATAGGCAAGCGCGACCAGCCCCTCCTCCGCAGCCTGCTCGATGAGATCGCCGCGCCGCGCCAGCTCGACATAGAGCCGCCCGGGAAACAGCGCCGCCAGCTCGCCCGCCATCGCCTCGGCCGGCCCCTGCTGGCCCTCGGCAAGCAACCGCGCCAGTCCGCCCTCGCCAGCCCCGGTCAGGGCGATCAGTCCCTCGGTTCGCCCGCTGAGATCCGTGAGGCGGACATGAGCGGGACATTCGAGCGGCCGGTCGAGATGCGCGCTCGAGACGAGATGACACAGGTTGCGCCAGCCCGCTTCGTCCTGAACCAGCAGCGGCAGGTAGTCGACCTGCTCGCCCCGCCCCTCGCCATCCTCGCGCGAAACACCCAGCAAGGCGCCCACGATCGGCTGGACGCCTTGCGCGAAGCAGGCCTTGGCGAACGCGCTGGCGGCGTAAAGCCCATTGCGATCGGTCAGCGCGATTGCCGGGAAACCTCGCTCCTTCGCCAGTTTGGCGATCCGCTTGGGGTCTATCGCCCCCTCAAGCATCGAATAGCTGGAGAGAACGCGCAGCGGAATGAAAGGGGCAGCCATCGCGCGCCAAGGTAAGCATTTGCCCGGGCCGGGCAATCCGCGCGGCCGCTGCGCAGCGCCTCTGTCAACAGCTTATCGGTCCGCGTCTCCCGCTCGCGCCGCTGCGATCTTGGCCCTCGTATCGCGGATCGCCGCATAGGCCCCATAGGCCACCATCGCGGCCAACAGCAGCCACACCCACAGCGGGATGTTGCGCCCGGCGATCGCCAGGTAAAGATAGGCCGAGATGAAGCAGAAGCCGGCGGCGAGCAGCGGCAACACGATCGAGCGACCGGCGCGCGCGCGCTTCACCAGCCAGCCGATCGAAAGGAGGAAGAAGGGGATCGCGCCGACATAGATCGCGCCGAATATCAAGGGGTTGACGCCGTATTGCTCGCCGAGCGACAGGAACCAGGCGGATGCGGTGTCGAGCAAACAGCTAACCCCATTCTCGTCATTCCCGCGTAGGCGGGAATCTACTAGCCTCCAAGTGCCCGCGCTGACTGAATTACCGCCTTCGCGGAAATGACAAGCATTCTACGACCGGCCGGGGAAGTCCTTGCGCCCGGCGAGAGCCATGATTTCGGGCGTATCAAGCCGGTGATCGCCCGCCTTCTGAATCACGAAATTTCCGCGGTCCCCCTCCGGCATGGAGGCGATCAGCGCCACCATTTCGGCCAGCGTCCCGCGATTCAGGCCCTTCATCGCGTCGAACAGGCCCTGCCCGTCATCCTTGCGGTGAACCGTGGCGTGGTCGTCCCAGGCGATCCCGTCCTGCGTCGTTCGCACCGCCTTGAAAGTGCTGGGATGATGGCCGCCCGTCTTGTCGATCACACTGGTCTCCTTTGCGCTTGGAACGCCTCAGGCGAGCGCCGGTTTCGCCTCGATCACCCCATCATGCAGGCTGAACACCCGGTCCATGCGCGCCGCCAGCCGCTCATTATGCGTAGCGACCAGCGCCGCGCTCCCTTGCTTGCGCACCAGTTCGAGGAACTGCGCGAGCACCTTGTTCGAGGTCGCCTCGTCGAGATTGCCGGTGGGCTCGTCGGCCAACACCAGCAGCGGCGCATTGGCCAGCGCACGGGCGACCGCCACGCGCTGCTGCTCGCCGCCCGATAGCTGGCTCGGCCGGTGCCCGAGCCGCTGGTCGAGCCCGAGCGCGCCGAGCAAATCGCGCGCCCGCTCCTCCGCCTCGCCGCGCGCTCTGTCTTGCAGAAGCTGCGGCAGGACGACGTTCTCGAGCGCGGTGAAATCGGGCAGCAGGTGGTGGAACTGGTAGACGAAGCCCAGGTTCTCACGCCGCATGGTGGTGCGCTCGGCGGCGGTCAGTCGTGTTGCATCCCGCCCCGCCAGGCGGATCGCGCCGCCGAATCCGCCTTCGAGCAGCCCGACCGCCTGAAGCAGCGTCGACTTGCCCGAGCCCGAAGGCCCCAGCAACGCGACGATCTCGCCCGGCTCGATGGCCATGTCGACGCCGCGCAGCACCTCGATCGTGACCCCGCCCTGCTCGAAACTGCGGGTCAGCCCCTCGAGCGAGACGATCGCCTCGGACGTGGCGGCGCGATTCAACTTTTCGGCCCTGTAAACAGTAGCTTAAACGCCAATCTTGGCATCAATTCGAGACTGGGGCCCCGGACCCGCCACTCACGAAATCCCCTCACACGTGTGGACTCATTCATAGCGCAGCACCTCGACCGGGTCGGTCCCCGCCGCCCGGTATGCCGGGTAGAGCGTCGCCAGGAACGACAGCCCCATCGCCATCCCGGCGATCGCCAGCACCTCCACCGGATCAACCCGCGCGGGCAGTTCGGTGAGGAACCGCACCTGCGGATCCCACAGCACCTGACCGGTGGTCAGCTCGATCCCGCGCACGATCGGCTGGCGGAACAACAGCACCAGGAACCCCAGCGCCAGCCCGGCGAAGGTGCCGAGCGCACCGATCACCGAACCGGTCGTCACGAAGATCCGCAGCAAGGAGCGCCGCGTTGCCCCCATCGTGCGCATGATGGCGATGTCGCGCGTCTTGGAGCGCACCAGCATCACCAGCGAGGAAAGGATGTTGAAGGCGGCGACCAGCACGATGATGCCCAGCGCAAAGGCCATCGCCACCCGCTCGACCTGGAGCGCCTCGAACAGCGAAGAATTGATCTGCTGCCAGGTGGTCACCACCGCCTGTCCGCCGAGAGCACGCTCGATCGGCGCCATGATCTCCTCGACCCGGTCCGGATCCTCGGTGGTCACCTCGATCATCCCGATCGAATCGCCCGCCAGGAGCAGCGTCTGCGCATCGGGAATGGGCATGACGACGTAGCGCTGGTCGAAGTCATAGACCCCGATTTCGAAGATCGTCGCCACGGTGTAGCCGATCTGCCGCGGCACCGTGCCGAACGGCGTCGCGCGGCCCTGCGGGTTGATGATCGTCAGCGTGTCGCCCAGTTGCAGCCCCAGGTTCAGCGCCAGCCGCGAGCCGATCGC
>PPFU01024202.1_pt1 | contig 10294 bp, 4 predicted proteins | sample 1535991 | NCBI WGS metagenome assembly PPFU01 (sample SAMN04901290, study PRJNA319586) | Hypolithon metagenome, whole genome shotgun sequencing project. | isolation source: Antarctic Hypolithon | place: Antarctica: Miers Valley | collected 2014 | reverse complement strand
GGGGTCACGGCGGGAGGTTCGGTCGGGAGGGGGCGGCGCATCGACCGGAATAGTGTATCAGAGCGATTCGCCAATCCGGCCTGGAAGATAGTCGACCATGCGGCCCACGTAATCGGCCGTGTCTTTATGGGCCGGAACGGTGATCCTGGCCTGCCGGATGGCGGGCAGAAGGGGGCGTGCCATGGTCCCGAGGCGCAACGCGACATTGAGCGCGGCGAGTCGTGTGAAGACATCATCCTGGCGCAAGGCCGCCTCCAGCACGGGCCGCGCGAGATCGAAAGCGTCGAGATGAGCCAGCGTCTCCGCGGCGGCGATACGCACGTCCGGCGACGAGTCGTTCAACGCCGCGATGAGCGCGGACTTCGCCGGCGCCGCTTCTTCGCGGAGCGCCACCAGGCCGAGCGCGCCCCACCAGCGGACCGCCGAGTCCTTGGCGCGCAACAGACCAATCAGCGCGTCGACGTGGCGTGGATCCATCTGATTGGCCAGATCGGCCGCGCGGTGCAGTTCATTCAGCGGGTTCAGGCTGGGGTCGTGGGCGATCGCATAAGGCGTCGTCCCCGCAGAGCGCACATGCATTTCGCGTTCGGGCAGCAAACCGAGATCGCCGGCGGCGTGCATCTGTGCGTTCAAGGCGGCACGAAGACGCCGGAGTTCGCCGGCATAAGCGGGATCGGCCGCCAAGTTGTGCACCTGCCAGGGGTCACGATGAACGTCGTAGAGTTCCTCCGTCGCTTTTCGGGGAGCAAAGAAACGCGCGGGTGCACCCATGAGTTTCCCTTCCAGATGCAATCGCTCCCACGCCTGCATACTGGCGGCCTGCCAGTTGTAACTCATGTATTGGCCGTACGGCAGGTGCGGCTGGAAGTTGCGCAGGTATTGAAAACGGTGGTCGCGGACGTAGCGGATCGTGTCCGAAGTCTCGCTTTGCCGGTCTTTGCCGCCGAAGATCAGATCACGGGAGGGGCCCGCTTTCCCGCCGAGAAACGCGAACCCCTGCAGGTAGGCCGGCAAGTCCACGCCCGCGAGGCTCAATACGGTCGGGGCAAAGTCCACGAAGCTCACCAGCTGATCCGTCGTTCCACCCGGTTGCGCCGGGGCGAGGTGCTGCCATTTCGGCGGAAAACGAATCAATAACGGCACCTGCAAACTCGCGCCCCACGCCCACATTTTTATCCCGGGCATCCCTGTGCCGTGATCGGAAAAGAAGAACACGATGGTGTTTTCGGCGAGTCCGTCCTCATTGAGTTGGGCGAGCACGTCCGCCACCTGATAATCCATGGCGGTGACGTTTTCGTAATGGCGCGCCCATTCCTCGCGAAACTCAGGCGTATCGGGATGAATCGAAGGAACGGGGACCTTGGTGCGATCGCGGCGTTGCTCGGGCGTGAGGCGCTGCGTATTCTTCTGATAGCGCGCTTCGTCCGCGAAAATCTGGCTCTGGTGCGTCACCATCAGGTTGAACACGGAAAAGAATGGCTGGCCCGGGGAGCGCTTGCGCCAGTGCGCCTGGTTGGTCGACTCATCCCACATGCCGCTCGGCGCGACGAAATTGTAGTCCTGCTTCACGTTGTTCGAGGTGAAGTAGCCCGCGCGGCGGAGATACTCCGGGAAACCCTTGATTTCGCGAGGCAGCGGAATGTTCGAACGCATCTGGTGCGTTCCAAGACGCAGCGGGTAAACGCCGGTGATCAGGCATGACCGGCTCGGGGAGCAGGCTCCGGTGTAGGCGAACGCCTGGGTGTAGCGTACGCTCGTACGGGCAAAGGCGTCAAGCTGCGGAGTGACGGCAAACGTGTCGCCGTAACTGCCCAAGTGCGGATTGGAGTCCTCGCACGTTATCCAAAGAATATTCGGACGATCGGCCGCCCCTGACGGGGCGCCAAAAACCGCGACCGCGCCCATCGTCAGGGCCAGACGGAGCGCAATCGACCGGCCGAGGAACACGAGAGCGATTCTAAGAGACACGATCATAAGAAGTACAAGGGGACGGATCATCGCTAAGACGCAATGGAGCAAGAGATGGGTGACCGGGATCCGGCAGATTTTCGGCGCAAATCAAAGAGGCTTTCAAAAAGGTTCTCCAGTGAAGCCGGACGGACGCCGATACAGCTCTTCAACGCGCACCGGCATCCTTATCTCCGACCCAAAACAAGAGCAAACTTCTCCCTCGTCAGGCCGGACTTCCCGCCCGTCACCGAGTTGCTCGCCCTAATCGTTCCCGCGCGATTGCGAATTTCCCTTGGGGCCGTTGCCATGTTACGTGACGTCAGACGCGAGCTTGCCCGCCGCCGAAAAACGTCCATTGCCGTCCTTTCTCCTTTTTGATGTCCCGCCACGATCCACAACGCAAAGCCCGTCACGCGCAAACGCGTCGGTTGAAGTGGCTGCTTCGTTTTGCGCCCAGACGGGCCATGTTTCACCGTTATCCGTTTGTTGGACGTTTCGCGGCCAGCGCCCGCCGCCGGGCCTATCTCTGGTCGTTCAAGCCGGCTCACGTCCGTCCGGCGATCTACATTGGATCCATCGTCTGCCTCTGGCCGACGCTGGGCATCCAGCTGGTGCTGGCTTTTGCCTTGGCCCTGATTTTACGCGCCAACTTCATGGTGACCGGTGCGCTCCAGTTTATCACGAACCCGCTCACGGCGGCGCCGATTTACTATGTGACGTATCGGGTTGGACGTTCCATCATGACCACCACGGGTTTGGTCCCCGAAAAAGCGTCGCCCGCACTCGTTCAAGATTCCGTACTGATTGAGATCTCGCCTTCGGAAGCACTGCCTGCGCAGCTCGATTGGACGTCCGGGTTCGGCAGTACCGTGATCGCGCTGTTCATTGGCGGAACCTTGTGCGGGATCGTTCTCGGGCTCGTACTCGATTTTCTTTATACGACGGGCTTTAAGCTCGGTCATCCCGCGAAGCGCCGCCCCCCGCCTCCGGTGTCAGAAGAAGATGCCGGAACCGGGGGATAATACGGTGGCCGCGGTGTTGAGAGCGCGCTCACCGCAAGTGACAGGTCAGCATCGGTGCGAATTGCCGCCACGGTACCACCACCCGGCCGCATCCCCACGCATCGGAGATTTTCCGGAGGTTTTCATAGGTATTATTCCAGCCTCGTAGGAAGCGCGGTCTTAGGGCGCCCTGGGCTCTCAGTATTGACTGGCAGGCACCGCTCTTACGTGTCAGAAAATCGGAGTCTTAACCACCCCAAAGGTGGACCGAATCCGACCCCTGATTTCGGCCGCCGTTTCTCTCCTCTTCAATGCCCATGAAATACTCCCTCAAAAGGGGCGCTGCTGCCGCGGCGACGGTCATACCCTCCGCGCTCCAGGCCAGCGAAGCCAACATTCAGATCCCCGATCTTTCTCAGGTCTCATTCTTCAACGGCGCGATGTCCGGGATGACCGTCCTGCTACTCGGCCTCGGCGTGTGCCTGATCGGAGCAATCTACGGTTGGATCCAATATCTGCAAACCCGCAAGCTCCCCGTCCACGCTGCGATGGCGGCGGTCTCGCAGCTAATCTGGGAAACCTGTAAAACCTATCTTTTCCAACAGGGGAAGTTTCTCGCCGTTTTGTGGATTCTGATCGCGATCTGCATGGGGTACTACTTCGCCGTGCTCTCGCCCATGGGAGCCGGCGGCGTTACCGTTATCCTGCTTTCGTCGATCGTCGGGATTTTGGGGAGCTATGGGGTGGCATGGTTCGGCATTCGTATTAACACCGTAGCCAATTCCCGCGCAGCCTTCTCCGCGCTGCAGGGCAACGCCCTGGCCACGCTGCTGATCCCGCTGAAATCCGGCATGAGCGTGGGCCTGCTGCTCGTGTCGACCGAGCTGTTCTTCATGATTTGTATTCTCGCGTTTCTCCCCAGTGACCTGGCCGGTCCCTGCTTCATCGGATTCGCGATTGGGGAATCGCTCGGAGCATCGGCCCTGCGGATCTGCGGCGGCATTTTCACCAAGATTGCCGACATCGGCGCGGATCTGATGAAGATTGTCTTTAACCTGCCCGAGGATGATCCCCGCAATCCGGGCGTGATCGCCGACTGTACCGGCGACAATGCCGGTGACTCTGTTGGGCCCACCGCTGACGGCTTTGAAACGTATGGGGTTACCGGCGTCGCCTTGATTGCGTTTATCGCTCTCGCGCTCGCGACCACGCCCGCCTTGGGTGCGGTGCTGATCGTCTGGTTGTTCGCGATGCGTATCCTTATGATCCTTACATCGCTCGGCAGCTACTGGATCAACGACTTCGTCAGTCGCTCGGTCTGGGGTGAAGCACGCGATTTCAATCTCGAACACCCGCTGACCAATCTGGTGTGGATCACGTCGATCGTGTCGATCGCCGTCACCTATGTGGCGAGCTACTTCCTGCTCGCTGATCTCGCCGGCAGCGAAGGCCTGTGGTGGGTGCTCGCGACCATCATTTCACTCGGCACGATCGCGGGCGCCCTGATCCCGGAGTTCACTAAAATCTTTACTTCCACGGAGAGCCGCCACGTCAAGGAGATCGTCACGTCGTCGCGCCAGGGCGGCGCATCGCTCAATATTCTTTCGGGCCTCGTTGCGGGTAACTTCTCCGCTTTCTGGACCGGCCTGTGCATTCTCGCGCTGATGTTCGGAGCGTATTATTTTTCGAGCAACGCCGCGGTCCAAATCATGATGCCGGTGGACTTCCGTTTCGCCGCACCGATCTTCGCCTTCGGTCTGGTGGCGTTCGGATTTTTGGGGATGGGGCCGGTGACCATCGCCGTCGATTCGTTCGGACCGGTCACGGACAATGCGCAATCCGTCTTCGAACTTTCCCAAATCGAAGGGCGTCCCGGCATCAGTGCAGAGATCGAACGCGATTTCGGCTTCAAGCCCGATTTTGCCTTCGCCAAGCACCAGCTCGAGAAAGGAGACGGTGCCGGCAACACCTTCAAGGCCACCGCCAAACCCGTGCTCATTGGCACGGCGGTGGTCGGCGCCACGACCATGGTCTTCGGCATTATCATGATGCTGCGTGCCCTTTATCCGGATACGATCGAGAAACTCTCGCTCGTGCACCCGGAGGCGATCATGGGCCTCTTGATGGGCGGCGCCGTCGTCTATTGGTTCACCGGCGCCAGCACCCAGGCCGTCGTCACCGGCGCCTACCGTGCCGTCGTCTATATCAAGGAGAATATGAAACTCGACGCGACCACGGCCGCCACCGAAGCGTCCAAGGAAGTCGTTCGCATCTGTACGCAATACGCGCAGAAAGGGATGATAAATATCTTCATTGTCATCTTCAGCTTCAGCCTGTCTCTCGCGTTTTTCGATCCGTTCTTCTTTATTGGATACCTCATTGGAATCGCGTTCTTCGGACTCTTCCAAGCCATCTTCATGGCCAATGCCGGTGGAGCGTGGGACAACGCGAAGAAAATCGTCGAGGTGGAACTGAAGATGAAAAACACCGCCCTGCATGCGGCCACCGTGGTCGGCGATACGGTCGGAGATCCTTTCAAGGATACGTCCTCGGTTTCGCTCAATCCCGTCATCAAGTTCACCACGCTCTTCGGTTTGCTGGCGGTGGAAATCGCCGTGAAGATGGAGCCACTCACGCGGCAGTCGCTCGGTGCGATCATCTTCATCGTCGCCCTCGTCTTCGTCCATCGCAGCTTCTACGGCATGCGCATTCCAGTGGACAAAGAAGAGGACAGCGTCGTTCGCGCGCAGATGAAGAAGACCTAACCCTGCGCCAGGTGCCTCGCGGCGGAAAGCGCTGAACAAAGGCATCCCGGCAGCCGGCTTGGACGGCTCAACCGTGAGACGTTCCGCGCCTGTCGTTGAAGTGCGGATACAAGGGGGCACGCAATGAAATGGACTCGTCCGCGCGGGCACTCGACGATGGCATCCGCGCCTCCGAAGTGGAACGTTGCATCGGGTGGACCGGTGAGGCCGGTTTTTGCGGTATCGGCAGAAGCCGTCTCGGCACTGACGAGTCGTTTCGCGGCGCGTCGGGTTGTCGCACTCGGTATTTCTCAAGGCTTTTGACGCCGGACGCCATTGCGCCAGCAGGGTTCCCCGACGATAGTGGAGGACTCCATGTTCTTCCCCGCGCGGCTTCTGATTCTCGCTTTGTTCCTGGTCGCCAGCAGTACGCTCCTGGCGCAGTTGCCGTTGACCCGAATCGCCGCGACCTCACTCCAGCTGCCGGCGAACCCGCCGCCGACCACCTACGCCACCACGCCCGCGTTTCCCGGGCTGTCGTTCAACCAGCCCGTAGCCTTGGTCACTCCGCCGGGAGAAACTCGGCGGCTGTTCGTCGTCGAGAAAACGGGACAGGTCTGGGTGGTCCCGGACGTCACGCTCGCCAATCCCACGCGTACGCTGTTTCTCGATCTCACGGGTCGCGTGTCGGGGTCGAGCAATGCGAACGATGAACGCGGCCTGCTCGCGCTCGCCTTCCATCCGCAGTACGCGACGAACGGCGAGTTCTTCGTCTGGTACACCGTTCAGGCCACGACCTCCGCCGGGACCGGCTTGCACAACCGGCTCTCCCGGTTTCGGGTGACTGCCAACAACGGCAATCTCGCGGACCCGAATTCCGAATCACCGCTTCTGACCCAGCGTGATGAAGCCAATAACCACAACGGCGGCGAACTGCTGTTCGGCCCCGACGGGTACCTCTATCTCTCGCTGGGCGACGAGGGTGGGGCGAATGATCAGTTCCGCAATAGCCAGCGCATCGATCGTGATTTCTTCGCTGGCATCCTCCGTCTCGATGTGGATCGACGCCCCGGCTCGTTGGCCCCGAATCCGCATCCCGCGGTTCACGCCGGCACCTACACCGTGCCACCCGATAATCCGTTCGTCGGGGCCACGTCGTTTAACGGCCTTGCGGTCTCTCCGTCCGCGGTGCGCGCAGAGTTTTGGGCCACCGGTCTGCGCAACCCGTGGCGCATGGCGTTCGATTCCGTCACGGGCCAGCTCTGGTGCGCCGATGTCGGCCAGGGCAGCCGCGAGGAAATCAATCTCATCGTGCGCGGCGGAAATTACGGTTGGGATTTTCGGGAGGGATTCGTGTCCGGTCCGCGCAGTCCCGCCCCGGCGGGCGTGGCATTCGTGAACCCGGTTTGGGACTACGCTCGCAATGAAGGTCAGTCCGTCACCGGCGGTTTCGTTTACCGCGGGCCCCGCCTTCCCGGATTGTACGGGCGCTATCTCTTCGCGGATTTTTCCAGCGGACGGATCTGGGCGCTCGACCCGGACGGCAGCGCGCCGGTCTCCGCGAGCCGTATCCAACTTCTCACCACTGACACCGGGATCGCCTCCTTCGGCCTCGACCCCGGCACAGGCGATATCCTGCTTGCCGACTTGCTCGACAACACCGTCAAACGTCTCGTCGCGACCCAGTCGGGAACCGGGACGCCGTTTCCTCCGGCCTTGTCCGCCACGGGAGCGTTCACCGATCTTGCTTCGCTTACGCCAGCGCCAGGTCTCGTGGCCTACGCGCCCAATGTTTCATTCTGGTCCGATCACGCCACGAAGCGCAGATGGTTCGCGCTCCGCGACAGCACGTCGACCTTCGGTTTTGAACGCGATACGCCGTGGGCGCTGCCCCCCGGTGCCGTGTGGGTGAAGCATTTCGACCTGGAACTTATCCGCGGCGAGCCGGCGTCCTCCCGGCGGATCGAGACCCGCTTTTTAGTGAAGACGGTCACCGGTTCCTACGGCATCACGTACCGTTGGAATGAGGCGCAGACCGACGCGTTCCTCGTGCCCGACGAGGGCGCCGAGCAGACCTTAACTGTATCCGAAAATGGGGTACAGCGGTCGCAAGCCTGGCGTTTCCCGAGTCGAGCCGAGTGCCTCACTTGCCACACGGCGGCGGGCGGCCATGCGCTCAGTTTCAATACGCGCCAGCTGAATCGCGTCCATGGTTTTCCCGGCGGCTCCGCCCGGATCATCGAAGCGCTGGCCGCCGCCGGTTATCTTTCCGGCGCGCCCGCCACTTCAGCCGATCTGCCGGCGCTGGCGGCCGCGAATGACCTCACTCGAACGATCGAAGCCCGCGCGCGTTCCTATCTCGACGCGAACTGTGTGCAGTGTCACCAGCCCGGCGGAACTGCCTTGGGGAACTGGGATGCGCGCAGCACTTTACCGATCACCCTCGCGGGCATCATCAATGGCCCGCTCGTCAGTGGGAATCCAGATCCCGCCGCCCGCGTTCTGATGCCTGGAGATCCGGCTCGTTCCGAGTTGTTGAATCGCATTGCTCACCGCGGTGCCGGCCAAATGCCGCCCGTCGGCAGCACAGAGCGCGACCTTGCGAGCGAGGCTTTGCTGCGTGCGTGGATTGAGACCCTCGCCACGCCTGGGCCGGTGCCTCAGCCGCCGCGTCGGATCGTCAATCTCGCCGCGCGCGCTCAGGCGGGCCGTGACGCGAATGCCCTCATCACCGGCTTCGTGATCGCCGGCGAGGGTGATAAGACCGTATTAATCCGCGGCGTTGGACCGACGTTAGGCGGAGAGCCGTTTAACGTTTCGGGTTCGCTGGCGGATCCGATTCTCACGCTCTTCGGGCCCAACTCCAGCACGCGGATTGCCGCCGTAAACGACAACTGGCTGGCGGCCGATGCCGCTACCTTCAACGCCGTCGGAGCCTTTTCACTTCCGACCAATAGTCGCGATGCCGCGATCGTGGCGAGGCTGGCACCTGGATCCTACACCGCCCAACTCGCGGGCAGCGATGCGATCAGCGGTGTTACTCTGGTGGAAGTTTATGATGCCGATACAGTCGCAACGCCCGTTCGCTCGCGCCTCGTCAACACCTCCGTGCGAGCCCACGTGGGCACAGGCGCCAATATTCTGATTCCCGGGATCGTCGTGAGCCAGGGTGCTCACAAAACCGTGCTCATCCGCGCGGTAGGCCCGCGGCTAGGCGCGACCCCTTTCAATGTCGACGGTGTGCTGGCTGAACCCGTGATCACGTTGTTCCTCGGCTCGCAACGGGTGGCGGCCAACACCGCGTGGAACTCGGCCGTGAATGCCGCCGAGATCCGCGAAGTCGCCGGGCGCGTGGGCGCTTTTCCGCTCCCCGAGAATAGCCGCGACAGCGCCCTGCTCGTGACGCTGCCTGCCGGAGCCTATACGATTCAAGTCGCCGGCGCCAACGGAACGACCGGGTTGGCCCTGGTCGAGATCTACGAAGTCCTTTGATTTTGGATACGTTCTTCAGACCTACGGTTAAATAGACCAGCAACAGCCGCGCAGCTCCCGGCGTCGGGCCTTTATTCTTTGCCCTTTGATCCTACCGTTCCCACGATTGCTCGGTCGCACCATTCGTCGCCCGGCAATCGGCACGACCTTCATTCTCATCTGAAATAACCTCCCCGCCGATGCTCTTCTCTCTCCGCTCCGTCATGCTGCTCGTAGTCTTTGTCATGGTCGGGATCTCCCCCGCAGTGGGCGCGGATAGCGCTCGCATCCGCCCTTGGAGCCACAACCCCTCCTTCTGGCAGTATCAGGGCCGGCCGGTTCTCCTCCTCGGCGGCAGCAAGGATGACAATCTCTTCCAAGTCCCGGATCTCAAGGAGCACCTCGATGCGATGGCGCGCGCCGGCGCCAACTATATTCGCAACACCATGAGCGATCGCCGCGACGGCGGATTTGAAGTGTATCCGTTCAAGCAGTTGCCGGGCGGTCGCTATGACCTGACGCAGTGGAACCCCGACTATTGGCAGCGTTTTGAGGACATGCTGCGCTGGACGCAGGAGCGCGGGATCATTGTCCAGATCGAGGTGTGGGACCGCTTTGATTACTCGAGGGATCACTGGCGGCCTCATCCCTATAATCCACAAAATAATATCAATTACACCTATGAGGCATCCGGTTTCGCCCCCGAGTACCCGGCTCATCCCGGAAGGAACGAGCAGCCGTTTTTCTATACTACGCCCGCCCAGAAGAACAACCCGGTCGTCCTGCCTTTTCAGCAGCGCTTTGTGGAGGAAGTCGTGCGGCGCACGCTGTCCCGCCCGCATGTTCTCTATTGCATGAATAATGAGACCAGCGGAGCGGAGGAGTGGTCGGTCTACTGGGCCGACTTTATTCGCGAGCGCGCGCGAGCAGCCGGGGTGGAGGTGCTCCTCACCGAGATGTGGGATGCGCATGACCTGAAGGCACCGCAGCATCGCCGCACCTTCGATCACCCGGAGCGGTTCGGTTTTGTCGACGTGTCCCAAAATAATCACAAGGACGGCGACACGCATTGGGAAAACTTTCAGTGGGTGCGCCAGTATTTGGCGGCGCAGCCGCGCCCGATCAATA
>PPFU01019565.1_pt1 | contig 10299 bp, 8 predicted proteins | sample 1535991 | NCBI WGS metagenome assembly PPFU01 (sample SAMN04901290, study PRJNA319586) | Hypolithon metagenome, whole genome shotgun sequencing project. | isolation source: Antarctic Hypolithon | place: Antarctica: Miers Valley | collected 2014 | reverse complement strand
GCTGAGCGTAGTCGAAGCCAAAACCAATCGGCATATAAAAGTACGTGTTATTTAATCCTCATTCCTTAGGGACATGCGCCCCAATAATGCACCGTTTGTAAAAGCATTCATTGCATCGGGCATAGCAGTGCTCTGGCCTTAGCCTTGCCATAGGCGAGTGATGGGCGTTGTCGTACGGGCTACAGCCAAAGGCTGGGCAAAGCCAGGAGCACGCTAAACCCAGTGCAATAAACCTCGCTCCTAGCTAGAAAGCTGACCGCCCGTAACATCGACTAAAGCGCCCGTCATAAAGCTGCTGTCTTCAGCGGCTAAAAACACATATGCCGGAGCTAGTTCTTCGGGTTGGGCAGCACGGCTCATCGCGTTGTCGCTGTCATAGCCTTCTACCTGGTCTGGCAGCATTGTCGCTGGAATATTTGGCGTCCATACCGCGCCCGGTACCACGGCGTTAACTCGAATTTTCTTATCGGCCAGGTTCTGCGCTAGAGACTTCGTAAAGGTGTGAACCGCGCCTTTGCTAGAAGCGTAATCGACCAAAAAGCTTTTGCCGATTTTGCCCACAATCGAGCCTGTGTTGATAATGACATCGCCTTCTGAAAGGTGAGAAATGGCCGCTTTAAACATGTGAAAGTAGCCGAAAATGTTGGTTTCAAAGGTCTCATGAAACTGTTTGATGGTGAGTTCGGCTAGGTCTTTATGCACCATTTGAAAGGCAGCGTTGTTGACCAAAATGTTGAGTTGGCCGAACTTATCGACCGTTTGTTTGACCGCGTCTTCGCATTCTTCGGGCTTGCGCACGTCCATTTTTATCGGCAGGCACTGACCGCCGCGCTCTTCTACCATACGCTTGGTCTTCTCAGCATCTTCGTCGTTGACGTTGTATAGGATGGAGACGTTAGCGCCTTCCATGGCATAGGCGATCGCGACTGCCCGACCAATCCCAGAGTCTCCCCCGGTAATAATAGCCACTTTCCCCGTTAGCTTACCGGCTGCCTTGTAATTAGAAAGATCGCTATCTGGGGCAAGCTCCATATCCGCTTGACTAGCGGGATAAGGTAGCTGCTGAGCGTGAATATCGTCAGGCCCAGGTCGTCGCTCTGTTTTAGCTGGACTGTTCGCTGTGCTTTTGTTGGCCATGGGGGTCTCCTATCTGTTCGATAAATACTGTTGGATAAAAATCTGCTATATCCTTGAACGGCTAACCTTAGATCATTTTTTTGACAAAGCACTCTACCTGAAGAGTAAATTCGTAGATAAAGATGGCATGACCAAAAGACATATAGCTCTTTTGAGGTATGCGCGATGAGACTAGAGATGTCAGTTAGATGACGGACTGATGACGGACTGATGACGGACTGATGACGGACTGATGACGGACTGATGACGGACATTTTCTAAGTAGGACAAGACTGGAATAGATAGCCTGTTTTTAGATAGGATGGGTGCTGATATCGAAACACTACACCTCTCTTCCAGGTATTTTGAATGGCTTTTAAGTCGGGTCAATCCGGGCCAGAGCAGTCGCCTAAGCAGTCGCCAGAACGCTCTGAGCACTCAAAAAAATCTTCTGACAACCCCTGGATCGAAGCGCTGCAAACCGTTGGATTGAGTATCGTATTAGCGCTAGGCGTTCGCACCTTTGTCGCCGAAGCTCGCTACATTCCTTCTGGCTCTATGCTGCCAACCCTGGAGATTAATGATCGCCTGGTCATCGAAAAAATTAGCTACCATTTTCGCAGCCCGCAGCGGGGAGACATTGTGGTCTTTCATCCGCCCGAAGCGGCGGGTGCTCAGTTCGTTAAGGAAGCGTTTATTAAGCGCGTGATTGGGCTGCCGGGAGAGACGATAGAGGTCAAAAATGGAAAGACCTATGTCAACGGCACGCCATTGACGGAAAACTACATAGAATCGCCGCCAGACTATACGTGGGGGCCAGAGACGGTTCCTCAGGAGTCTTACCTGATGCTAGGTGATAACCGCAATAATAGTGACGACGGTCATGTTTGGGGCTTTTTACCGAGCGATCGCATCATCGGTCGCGCGACTATCCGGTTTTGGCCACTCAACCGGCTGGCCTATTTGGCCGACCCTACCTATCAGCCCGAAAGTGTCGCAAAATAAATAGCCCCCCCGTCACTTTCAAAAGCTGGAAAGTCATCGAATCTCGATGCCCCGTTGCCGACTGAGGGGCCACCCGAAAATCTGTCAGCCGGTAGCGCCGCCGCCAACAGTACCGACCCCGCCGTTTTACAAATTGAAATCGCCGCCGACGAGCTGGCTCGGCCCGGACTGTTGAGCCGCTTCTCTCTTAATCGCAAGCAAACTGCGCAGTATAAGCAAAAAGTTGTTTAAGAACTGCGATCGCCTCAGCAGCAAAACAGAAGTGCGCTCCGCTGGCTAGCCATTTTACTGCTCGTCCCCTTTTTAGTCGCCGTGCTGACCAAAGTCTTCTTCTTTGGCCCCAGGCTAGGCAACTACTGGGCAGATAGCGCGGTAGGCGGTGGGCTTTGCCTAGAAATAGGTGCTGGTGCAGCCCGATGGTTATACCCAAAAGTCAGGAGAAGCGCTTTCCTGACTTTTTTGTGGTCTCTAGTTCTTTCTTTAGATAGAGCAGAAAAATTAAGAAAAGATCAGAATATATCTGGCAGACTCAACTTATACTTTTTTTAGTAATTAAAGTAACAAATAGTTTAAAGACGCTACTGGCCAGGGATATCTGTTCCTGGCCATCTTTCTAGCTACCGCTTCAATCCTTTTCTATATTAAGTAAGTGGCCATGTTTTTATTTTTAGTAGAGCCTGCTTCTGAAGCGCTGCGTGCGCCCGTTGCCACTTTTGTGCTGCTGCTGGCCATTGTGCTAGTGATACCGCCCGTTTTCGAACGCTTTAAATTGCCGGGGTTAGTGGGTTTGATAGCCGCTGGCGTTGTGTTTGGCGGCAGCGGACTGGGCTGGTTAAACGCCGAGTCTGACACGATGAAGCTGCTCTCAGAAATCGGCAAAATCTATCTCATGTTCGTCGCTGGGCTAGAGATCGACATGATCCTGTTTCAAAAAACGCGGAATCGCTCGATGGGCTTCGGCCTGATGACGTTTGCTTTTCCGCTGTTGGGCGGAATTGCAGTTGGGCTGTTCTTCGGCTTTGGCTGGCTAGCGGCGGTTTTAATTGGCTCGCTGCTAGCCTCTCATACGCTGTTGGCCTACCCCATTGTGCAGCGGCTAGGCGTCGTAGACAATGAGGCCGTCACCGTCACTATTGGGGCCACCATTTTTACCGATATTGGCTCCCTGCTCGTCCTGGCAATTTGCTTGGGAGTCAATCAAGGTGATTTTTCTGTGACCAAGCTCGCCACGCTTCTGGGCTCTTTGGGGCTGTATGCGGTAGCGGTTCTGATTGGCCTAAAGCAGCTCGGCAAGCTCTTCTTTCGCAAAATGGGCCGAGACGAAGGCAACCGGGTGCTGTTTGTGCTGCTTTCTGTCTTCCTCAGTGCGGTTGTAGCGCAGCTTATCGGCGTGGAAAACATTATCGGTGCGTTCCTGGCTGGGCTCGCGATTAACAGCGTAGTGGGTGATGGCCCCGTCAAAGAAAAAACGGAGTTTATGGGCAGTGTTCTGTTCATTCCGATGTTTTTTGTCAACATGGGCTTGCTGCTCGATCTCAATGCCTTTCGTGACATTTTGGCGGCGATTAATTTGCCCTTGCTGATCGTTGGCGTGCTGCTAGCAACTAAGCTGATTGCCACGCTCGCGGCTCGTCAGCTCTATGGTTATAACTGGCCGCAAACTTGGACGATGTGGTCGCTGTCTATCCCGCAGGTCGCCGCAACTTTAGCTGCTGCGCTCGTAGCCTATGAGGCGGAAATCATTAATACAGAGGTTTTTAACAGCGTAATTTTGCTCATGCTGGTGACGGCGGTTTTAGGGCCGCTGGTGACGACGAGCGCGGCGCAGCGTTTGGCACTGCAAAAAGACTTTGACGAAACTGCTGAGCTGGAATGGTTGCCGCCGCCTAGTGAGATGCCGGAGTCTTTCTCGGTGGTGGTGCCCGTGTATAACCCTGATAATGAGCGATCGCTTGTAGAGCTAGCCGCCGCTGTTGCCCAGTACGCTAGCGGGCGAGTGATTCCCCTGGCGATCGCCCTAGCCCAGCCGCAAATGGACTCACCTCAGCTCACCAAAGCGCTCGCCCGCAGCCGACAGCTCTTAGAAAACGTCGAGACCATTAGTGAGGAGTTTGAATTTGAGGCGATTATCGAGCCCGAGCTAAGGATTAGCTACGACGTTGCCCAAACGATTGCACACACGAGCCGTGAGAAAAATGCCAACCTGATCGTGCTGGGTTTAGCTCAGCGCAGTAAGCTCACTAGACGCTTGTTCAACAGTATCCAAGATGATGTGATGCGGATGGCTCACTGCCCGGTTGTCGTCACCCGGCTGCTCGAAGATCCTGCTAACTTAAAAACGATTCTAATCCCAATTGAAACACCCTCGGTGATGACGCTGCGAGTGCTGCGGTTTGCTCAGGTGCTGGCGACTGCTAGCAATGCCAAAATTACGCTATTGCATGTGCATAGTCCGCGTACCTCAAAGCTTTATGAAACACGAGTGAAAAAGCAGCTAGAAATTCTGTTAGATCGGTTGCCGCCTGCTGGCGCTTCAATTGAGATTGAGCTGTTGGCTAGAGACAATGTCGTTTCTGCGATTGTTAAAGCCTCTCGTAGCTATGATTTGGTGATTTTGCGATCGCAGCGCCGCCGTGCTGGCAACGGTCTCACCATTGGCGAAAACACGACGCCTTTGGTACAGCGGCTTACAGGCTCAGTCATCTTAATCGGCGAGCCTCAGCCTCAAGTCGTGCGCCAGCCCGTGCGCCGTAAAGAATTATTACCTACACCGCTGGTACCTCAGTAGCCATTCAGTAGCCATTCAGTAGCCATTCAGTAGCCATCGACCTTTTTACAATCCACAAAGGCACCTTAAATGTCAAACGTACAGACGACGAAGCGAAATTTGCAGAAGTTTAAGAAGCTTCATGCCTTTGTTGCACCTATCGTAATCGTGCCAATTACTCTGACACTCTTCACGGGCTCAACTTACCAAATATTCGATCTGGCAGGCAACGGAGGCAGTGCGAACTGGCTGCTAGATATCCACAAAGGCCATTTCGGCCCCATCAATCTAGAGGTTGTCTATCCTTTTCTCAACGCCCTGGGCCTGTTGTTTATGGCAGTCACTGGCGGCACCATGTGGCTGGAGTTACGACGCATTCGCAGTCATAGGGGTGGCGATCGCGCTACATAAAAGACTGGCGTCCTTAATGCTCTGCCACTAGCTCGTCCAAAGCCAATTGCATTTGAGCGCACACTTGTTCATAGCAAGCGTTAACGTAGTCTTTATCGCGCAGCGCCTCAGCGCCCGAACGCTCAAAGCGAATAGGCGGGCAAATCCGAGTGCGAATCTTTATCGGCAGTGGAATATTAGGCAAAGGGCCAGCGGCAATGCCCCAGGGTAAACCCAGGTAAATGGGAAAAACTTCTGGATCAATGCCCAAAAACCAAGGCATTCCTCTATCGTGCAGCTCTCTTATCTGCGGATAAATATCGCCTAACACTATCAGCGTAGAATGCGCCCCGCAAGAGATCATTGGCACAATTGGCACCGCTTTTTTGAGAGCGAGTTTGACAAAGCCTTTACGGTGGTGAAAATAAATTTTGTGCCGCAGGGCGTAAGGCCGAAATACATCCTGCGCACCCCCAGGGTAAACGGCAATGCTGGCCTTTTGATTGAGCGCGGCAAGGGCCATTTTGGGATGGGCTCGCACTGCGCCCATTTGCGCCGCCATTTGAGCAGCGTACGGTGACGCCTTCCACACGCTAGGATGCATCAGACCATACAGCGGCCTTTCGAGGCCAAACTGGCGGCACCAGTCGTACAGCATCATGTGCATATCAGGCGCAGGCAGGCCGCCGTTGTGTGAGCCTACCAGCATCACATTTTCATCTGTTGGAATATGCTCCCAACCATCCGTGCTGACTCGATAGTAATGCTCATACAGCCAGCCCATCAGCGGCATAACCTGTCGGAGCACCTTGGGATCTCTCCCCGCTAATGACCAGCCATCTAACGAAGCACCCAACGGAGAGCGGCTGGGTATTTGGCTAAGAGACTTTAGCGCCTCTAGTAGAGAGAGAATGTCTGGCGAGACAATATCTTGTAGCTGCAAAGGGTTCACGCAAAGATAACAAACTACAAATCATAGACTACTGGCGAGCTTCCCAATAGCGACGCTGATAGCTTTTGCTAATGCGAGCGCCCGCAGCCGATAAGAAAAAGGCGCTCATTGGCGCAACCACGGGCACCCAACCCCCTAGCTGAAAACAAACTACGCTGACCAAGCAGGTTACCACTAAGCCACTGACGCCCAACGTAATTAAAACAGGGCCGCGTTGAGTGAGCACCATTATAGTCGCGCCAGTGCCCGTAAGCACCACAATCCAAGCTATTTCTACCCAGTCTGGCAGCGCCCAGGGCAGCGTTTCGCCCTCAAGTACCGCCGAGAGAATTTGGCTAATCATTTCAGCATGAAGAATAACCCCCGGCATTTGCTTGAGATTGCCGGCTATGTTGTAGGGCGTAGAAAACAAATCGCGGCTATTGGCAGAGGTAGAGCCAATCAGAACAATCTTGTCTTTTACCAAATTAGGATCAAATCTGTTGTTTATAACGTCAGCAAATGAAATACGAAAGACAATATCTTCAGGAGAGCGGTAGCGTAAAAACATTTGATAGCCAGCCGTATCAGCGTTTTGGTAGGCACCGAATGTAGGCGTAATTGGCTCAAATACCGTGTTTCCTAGCTGCAAAATATCTGTGTCAGCAGGGCTGATATTTTTATATTTTTCTAAGTAACGGATGGCCAGCTCAGTTCCTAATGAGAAGATCGGCTGCTGTGTAGGGTCGTTATCTAAGCTGTTGCCAATGCTGCCGCCTAAGTTGGCACCGACTTCACCGGTCAACATCTCTTCGCTCAAAAAGTCGAGCATCAGCGATCGCCGTACGCGAATATCTGAATCGAGAATGATATCGCTAAAGCTAATTTGGTTAAAGCTCATACCGGGCGGCGGCATCACCGCATCGTCTCCGGTCGGGTCGCCCAGCTTAGTAATCACAACCACGTTAGGATCTTTCAGGCTCTGACGCAGCGCCTCTGTGCCTGAGCCTTCGGGAACATCGCGCAGCAGATCTAGGCCGATGCTGGCAGGCTGATGCTGCTGAAGGTTGTTGATCGCGATCGCTACCACCCCATCCGAAGGCGTCCTCATATTGAGCGATCGCAAGTCAGCATCGGTAATCTCTACCAGCAGCAGCCGAGGATCTGGCCCGAGGTCTGGCTGAGTGCTCACTAGCCAATCGTGGGCCGCTAGCTCGCTGCCGACGAAAGCCCCGGTTTGACGCAGCCCTAACACTAGCGCACTGGTGAGGGCAGTGGCGATCGCCACCGTCACAACCTTAGCCCGCTTGCCCATACGCCAGCGTAAAATCGGCGCTCTGCCCGATAAATTTCCGCTTGGAAAAGACGTTTCTAAGTAAGTCGCCGCCGCCGCCGCTTCCGCCGGAAGCTCTTCTAGCCGCGTCAGGTCATGCAGCACTTCTTCGGTGCTGGTATAGCGCTGGTGAATGTAATGGCGGGTCATTTTCCCCAGCAAAATGGTTAGGCCGGGGCCCACCTGGGCGTAGTCTTGCCAAGCGGGGTCGAGGCTGCCAAAGTCTTCGGGTAGGTCGGTAGGCGATCGCCCCGTCAGCGCATGAATCGCCGTCATCCCCAGCGCATAAATGTCACTGCTATAGCGCGGCTTACCCGATAGCTGCTCGCTCGGCGTATAGCCCTGAGTACCAATGCCAATCGTTAGCCCCGTCTGCTCTCCGGTAATAATGCGCGTCCGAATCTCCTTGACCGCGCCAAAATCAATCAGCACAATCTCACCATTGTCTCGGCGAATCAGGTTGTCAGGCTTCAGGTCGCGATGCACCACATGGTGCTTATGAATAAAACTAAGCACCGACAATACATCTTCTAGCAAGGCAATCACATCAGCTTCACTGAGCTTACCAACCTGCTTAATCTCGTCTTCTAAAGACTGGCCGCTGACAAATTCTTGAACCAGATAAAACTCGCTCTCTTCTTCAAAAGAGTTCAGCAACCGGGGAATTCGTGGGTGAGAACCCAGCCGCCTGAGCGTTTTTACTTCGGTTTCAAACAGCCGACGGGCCACCACCAAAAAATTAGCGTCCTGGCTAGCAGGCTTTAGCTGCTTTACCACGCACTGAGGGCGATTGCTCTGCTGAATATCGATTGCCAGGTAAGTTTGGCCAAACCCGCCTGCCCCTAACATGCGCGTCAGCTTATAGCGTCCAGCAAGCGTTTTTCCCTGCATGTTTCCCTGCGTCACCCCGATAAACAGTTTACCCGGACGCAGGGAAGACAGGCCGAAACCTAAAAAATAGTTAGTAGCGAATTAACAAAGTTACCTGAGCGTTGATCTCTTGTTCTTGACCGATAACCGGTGTGCTGACGTCAGCCGATGCGAGACGGGCCGCATTTGCCGCAGGTTTAAACTCTGGCGAGGGTGCGCTCACAGAGCCAATTGAAATGCTGGCGACTTCCTGGGGCGAAAGCCCTAGCGCGGCTAATACGGTGTCGGCCTGCTGCTGCGCATCCTTGACGGCAGCTTCCAAAGCTCGCTGGCGGGCGGCTTCAACGGCGGCGTCCTCGGCCACAAAGCTAACGCCGTCTATTTGCGTAGCACCCACGTTTACAGCTTCGTCTATGATGGCCCCAGCGCTTTCGGTCGGGACTCTAAAGCTGATGGTGTTAGTGGCCTGATAGCCGATGAGCACCTGCTTATTGTCGGTATAGTCGTAGCGAGGAGAGAGGGAGATACCGGCGGTCTGTAGCTTTTCTACATTTTGCGATCGCACCCACTCAATCACCGCTGTAGACCGTTGAGCGGCTTGCTGCTGGGCCTCTTGAGCGGTCTTGGCCTCTACCAAAACGCCCAAGTTAACCTGAGTCAGCGTAGTTGGAATAGATTGAATGCCCTCTCCGGTGACCTGAAGGGTTTGATCGGGCTGTTGATAAACCATGGCTTCAACGGGTTGGGCGACGGCTTTTTGCTGCAAAAGAGTGCATCCTGCAAGGGGCGCGAGTACGAGAGCGGCTAGCGCAATAGAAGAGCGTAGCGGACGGATAGAAAAGATACTGTCTTTAGCTTTTGACATACTGATTTTCAAAAATTCCATGGATAGAACAACTTATCCACAGCTTACAGACACTTTAAATCCTATGGTGGAAGGTTTCAGTTTTGGTAACGGCTGCTTCACTATCCGCGCTCAACTATCTGCCTGCTAAAACTATCTGCCTGCTAACCTGTATTTCCAAACACACCTATCTTCGCTTACCCTCTCTGGCCTTGCGTACTCGCAGAGCCACAGCAAACCCAATGTAATAGCCAAGTACGCTGGCAACAAGACCGGTAATCAGCGAGCCTAACATCATCGCAGCGGCCACATCTCGCCCCATTGCTAGCCAGGCACCCATGTCCGCAGGCGAGGTGGGTAAGTCGGTAATCGGCGATAGACCCAGCAGCCAGCGGCCAATGTGGAAGTTTAAGGCAAAAAGTGGCACATAGGTGAGGGGATTGCTGAGCCAGGTGCTGGCGGCAGCGACGACTTTATTGCCTTGGATGCAGGAGGCGATCGCAATGCCAATAATCGTCTGCAATCCTAGAAAAGGAAAAGAACCGGCAAATGCACCCGCTGCCGCCCCACGTGCGATCGCGCCAGGACTGCTTTGCATTCGTAAAAAGCGAATGCAAAGGTAGCGCACCAGACGTTTCCAATACAGGACGTCTAATCGTTTGAGGACAGAGTTTTTGGGAAGCGATCGCCGCCGCCCCAAGCGCCGCCGAAACCGTCGGCCTGAGCGCTGTTGAGGCTGCTGTTGAGAGGAAAGCTGCTCTGAACGTAAGCGCAGGGGCGACTCCATTTGGGCCGGTGGCTTACCACCAACCGTGTTAGATTTTGAAATTGGATCTAGCATGGGAACCCAGCGTGCGTTCTCTTATTTTCTCAAGATTTTTTTCTCAAGAGTTTAAGGCTGACAGTGCAAGCCCCATACCTCAAGTCTGACACCTTGCAGACTGCTTTGACAGGAGGCCAAAGATATATCTGTCTATAGACGAATGGCGCTGACTTAAGAATGTTTCATAGGTAGAAAAATGGCCAAGAGTCGCTCGAATCAA
>PPFU01041200.1_pt1 | contig 10300 bp, 5 predicted proteins | sample 1535991 | NCBI WGS metagenome assembly PPFU01 (sample SAMN04901290, study PRJNA319586) | Hypolithon metagenome, whole genome shotgun sequencing project. | isolation source: Antarctic Hypolithon | place: Antarctica: Miers Valley | collected 2014 | reverse complement strand
TTTTTCCTGTCCGTCAGTGGGGAGTTTTCTGTCCGCCTATGGGGAGTATTTCATGGCCGCTGACAGGCTTTGGCAGCGTGGAGTTTATTGAGGGAGTGCGCCGGTTGGGTCATCACGCCGTTGTAGGGGTGCGTAGAGACCGCCGCCTCCAAGGCGGTACGAGGCTGGATCAGGCGTCCATACGCGGCGAGCAAGTGTTTCTCGAAGGGCTTGAGGTGCCGGTATATGTAGCCTCCTACTGGCTCAAACGCTATGGCGGCAAGGAGCGGCGCTTCGTGCTGTGCACCAGGGCGTTGAGCCCGGCCCACATTGTACGCTGGGGCAAGAAACGTTGGGCCATGGAAGGGTTTTTCAAGACGGCAAAGGGCAGATTCTCTCTGGATCGGTTCGGGCAGGGAAGTAGGCTCGGAGTTTATCGTTACCTGGTACTGAGCATGATCGCCTACCTGTTGGCGCACTGGGGACACCTGAGCCAGGGACGAGAAGGACTGCCGCAATGGGGCGCGGCCGCCAAGACAATCCTCGAAGAGGTGTTGCCACGGATGGTGATCGAGGGCTTATTGAGGGAGATCGAACGACGAAGCGCCCTGTTACGAAGTCATGGCATCGAGGTGAGCGTCGATGGGTGCAAGATATGAGGTACGCTACTCACGGCTTCTGGAGGATGGCGCCGAACGCTAAAGTTTCCCGCGCCTGATTCCGATAATTCACCTAACACTGGGTCACGGGTAGACCGTGGCAAGAGCTAGGGGATTTGCGCGACTGGCCCGAGGGCTCTCAGATACGTATACTTGGCGGTCCGCACTAGGGTGGAAAAGTCAAAAGAGGGACATTCTTGGACGTATTCGAGCTACGCAACCGCCTCGTCGAAGATTACGGGTCCTATGTAGACAGCTTTATCCGGATCAAGGACCCTCGTATTGGGGGAGAGGTAAGGCGTAGTCTTGACGAGGGCCTGTTGTGGCCGAACCCTCTCATACAGCTCAACCCATCATTCGAAGCAGGCGAGACGGTAGACGAGCTGGTGGAGGAGGGAACCCTTCACGAGGAGTGCGCCCGCGTTTTCCGGGCGAACAAGGGGCTTCAAGATTCGGGCAAAGAGCTCAGGCTGCACCGCCACCAGGCAGAGGCGATCAGGAGCGCCCGCGCGGGAAACAACTATGTCCTTACAACCGGTACGGGATCTGGCAAGAGCCTCGCGTACATAGTGCCGGTGGTGGATCACGTTCTGAGGCGTGGACCCGGCAGAGGGATACAGGCGATCGTCGCGTATCCGATGAATGCCCTGGCGAATAGCCAATACGGCGAGCTTGAGAAGTTCCTCCAGTATGGCTACCCGGATGGCAAGGGACCGGTGACCTTCGCGCGCTATACGGGGCAAGAGTCCGACGAGGATCGCCGGAGGATCATCGAGAACCCGCCGGACATACTGCTGACCAACTATGTAATGCTGGAGTTGATCCTGACGCGCTCGGCCGAGCAGGGCCTTTTGCGGTCGGCCCAGGGTCTCGGCTTCCTGGTATTCGACGAGCTTCACACCTACCGGGGTAGGCAGGGCGCGGATGTGGCGTTCCTGATCCGGCGCGTCCGGGAACTCCTCGCCGCGGAGGATATGCGTTGCGTCGGGACGTCGGCGACGATCGCTGGCAGCGGTACCTATGACGAGCAGCGCGCGGAGATAAGCGAGGTTGCGGGCCGGCTCTTCGGCGCGGAGCTCAGACCGGAGAACGTCATAGGGGAGACGTTGCGCCGGGCGACCCCAGAGAAGGAGATCCAAGACCCGGCATTCACCGAGGAGCTTACCGACCGAGTCCGGGAGGAGCGCAAGCCGCCACAGGATTACAGAGGATTCATCCAGGACCCGCTCTCGGTGTGGATAGAGAGCACGTTTGGCATCGCGGGCGAGCCGGATACCGGGCGCCTTATCAGAGCCCAGCCCAAGAGCATCTCCGGCCCGCAGGGAGCCTCGGAGATGCTCTCCGAGCTCACTGGCCTGCCGGAGGAGCGGTGCGCTTCGGCGATCGAGGAAGGACTGCTCGCGGGATATGAGTGTGAACCGGAAGAGCAGGGTACGGGACGTCCGCCCTTCGCCTTCCGGCTCCACCAGTTCGTGAGCCGGGGCGACGCCGTGTACGCCTCCATCGAGGAGGAAGAGAAGCGGTACATCACCTTCAAGGGACAGCAGTACGTCCCCGAGGACCGTAGCCGCGTGCTCATGCCGCTCGCCTTCTGCCGGGAGTGCGGCCAGGAGTATTACCCGGTCAGGGCATACCAGGACTCCGGCTCCTACGGACGGGTGTTTCGTCCCCGCGGCATCTCCGACGCCTACGACGACGCGGAGAGCGAGGCCGGATTCCTGTTCTTCAGTACCTCAAAGCCCTGGCCCGCGGAGGACACGGAGGAGTTCTGGGAGCGGCTACCGAGCGACTGGATGGAGGAGCATCGCGGAGCTCAACGCGTCCGCAAGGACCGGCGCCAATACGTCCCGAGCCCCGTCACGGTCGCCGCCGACGGTACGGAAGACTCGGAGGGGCTGGAGAGCCACTACTTTCCCGCGCCGTTCAGGTTCTGTCTCTCGTGTGGCATCTCCTACGCCCTTACGCTCCGTTCGGACTTCACCAAGCTGGGCTCACTCGGCTCGGAGGGAAGGAGCACCGCCACGACGATCCTGAGCCTCTCGGCCATCTCGGGGCTGAAGGAGGCCGAGGATCTCAGGCCCGAGGCCCGCAAGATCCTCTCCTTCACCGACAACCGCCAGGACGCGTCGCTTCAGGCCGGGCACTTCAACGATTTCGTGGAGATAGGTCTGCTCCGCTCCGCACTCCACCGGGCGGTCGCCGCGGCCGGGGAGGCTGGACTCTCCCACGACGAGCTCACCCCGGCCGTCTTCGAAGCTCTGGGTTTGCCTTTCGAGCAGTACGCGAGCAACCCGCAAGCGCGCTTCAAGGCCAAGAGCGACACGGAGGCTGCCCTGAGAGACGTCCTCGGCTACCGCATCTACAGGGACCTCGAGCGCGGTTGGCGCATAACCTCGCCGAACCTGGAGCAGTGCGGGTTGTTGAAGATCTCCTACGAGTCCCTGGAAGAGGTCTGCGGGGCCGACGACGTCTGGGAGGACGCCCACCCGGCGCTTCTCGCCGCCCCCCCGGAGACTCGGGCAAAGGTGGCGCAGGTACTGCTCGACGACATCCGCCGCCGGTTCGCCATAAAGGTGGACTATCTGGATACCGCCTACCAGGAGCGGATCGTCCGCCGCTCCAACCAGAGCCTCGTCCCGCCCTGGGCCATAGACCAGAACGAGGCCGACAAGCTCCAGTACGCCGCCATACTCTTCCCACGCTCTCAGAGGCGGAGCGACGTCCGCACCAACGCATTCCTCTCGGCCCGCGGCGGCTTCGGACAGTACCTGAGGCGCCCGACCACCTTCGAGGACTATCCAGATAAACCGAATCTAGAGGAGACGGAGAAGATCATCCGCGATCTCCTGGAGGGTCTGACCGAGGCCGGTATCGTGGAGAAGGTGGTCGAGTCAAAGAAGGATCCTGACGGCGAGGAGGAGGCAGACGGCTACCAGGTCCAGGCTTCGGCGATGCGTTGGATCGCGGGCGACGGCACCGAGCCATTCCACGACCCGATAAGGACCCCGGACCGCTCCGAAAGCGGAGGCACCAACCAGTTCTTCGTCGATTTCTACAAGGAGAGCGCGGCCAAGCTCCACGGCCTGGAGGCCCGGGAGCATACCGCCCAGGTCCCCTACGAGGTCCGGGAAGAGCGGGAGGAGAGGTTCCGGGAGGCCCGGCTGCCTATCCTCTACTGCTCGCCGACCATGGAGCTCGGGGTGGACATAGCGGAGCTAAACGCCGTCAACCTGCGCAACATGCCTCCAACTCCCGCGAACTACGCCCAGCGTAGCGGCCGGGCCGGGAGGAGCGGGCAGCCGGCGCTGGTGTTCGCCTACTGCTCCATCGGCAGCTCCCACGACCAGTACTTCTTCAAACGCCCGGAGCGGATGGTCGCCGGCGCCGTAAGCCCGCCCAGGCTAGATCTCGCCAACGAGGACCTCGTCCGCGCCCACGTTCACGCCATCTGGCTCACGGAGACCGGCCAGAGCCTCGGTCGCTCCCTCAAGGACGTCCTCGATGTCGACGGTGAGGAGCCCACCCTGGAACTGCGGGACTGGGTGCGCGAAAGCCTCGAAGACGAGGGAGCCAGAAGGCGCGCCCGCATGCGGGCGGAGCAGGTTCTGTCTAGCGTAGAAGAAGAGCTTTCCGCTGCACCCTGGTACGCCGAAGGCTGGCTAGACAAGGTCCTGGGCGGTGTCGAGCACGCTTTCGACGGGGCCTGTGATCGCTGGCGTACGCTATACAGGGCTGCGCTCAAGCAGCGCGAGGTGCAGAACAAGATCATCGGGGATGCCTCGCGGACCATCGCGGACAAGAACCAGGCCCAGCGGCTGCGGCGTGAGGCCGAGACCCAGATGCAGCTCCTGACCTCGGAGTCCAACGCGACCTTCTCCGCGGACTTCTACAGCTACCGCTACTTCGCGAGCGAGGGCTTCCTGCCCGGTTACAGCTTCCCGCGTCTCCCTATCTCCGCCTTTGTACCCGGCTCCGGGCGCCGAGCCGAGCGGGAGGAGTTCCTGCAGCGCCCGCGCTTTCTGGCGATCTCCGAGTTCGGCCCGCGCTCCTACCTCTACCACGAGGGCTCCCGCTACCTAATAAACCGCGTGATCCTGGAGCGTGACACCGAGGACATCCTCACCACCCGGGCGAAGCAGTGCGAGGCCTGTGGATACTTCCACCCCATACGCGGCGAAGACGATGGACCGGACCTTTGCGAAAACTGCGGCGTCCCGCTGGGAGCCCAGATGCGACAGCTCTTCAGGCTTCAGAACGTCTCCACGGTCCGGCGCGACAGGATAAACTCCGACGAGGAGGAGCGCCAGCGTCTTGGCTACGAGGTGCGCACCGGCGTGCGCTTCGCCGGACTGGACGGGCCGGCCGCTGCGCGTACCGCGACGATTGAGAGGGATGGCCGGAAGCTCGCCACCATGACCTACGGCCACGCGGCGACGCTGTGGCGCATAAACCTCGGCTGGACGAGGCGCAAGAACAAGGATCAGCTCGGCTTCGTCCTGGACACCGAACGCGGCTACTGGGCCAAGAGCGATCAGGAGGCAGTAGAGGACCCCGAAGACCCGATGTCCGGAAGCACCCGGCGGGTAATCCCTTACGTCGAGGACACCAGGAACTGCCTGATGCTCAGGCTTGAGGAGGATCTCTCCCAGGAGGTGCTCGCCTCACTACAGTCGGCTCTGAAGAACGCCTTGCAGGTTGTCTTCCAGCTAGAGGACAACGAGCTCGCCGCCGAGCCGCTGCCCTCGCGCGACAAGCGGCGCCTGATCCTGCTCTACGAGGCCTCCGAGGGCGGAGCAGGGGCGCTCAGGCGTCTGATCGACGATCCAAGCTCGCTCTCCAATGTGGTCTCGGAGGCGCTAGGCATCTGCCACTTCGATCCCGCCTCCGGCGAGGACCTCGGGGGCGCGCCCGGAGACGAAGAGGGCTGCGAGGCTGCCTGCTACGATTGCCTGATGACCTACACCAACCAGATGGACCATCCGATGCTCGATCGCAAGGCTATCCGGGGTCATCTGCTGGATCTCAAGGAGGCCAGCATCTCGTCAGCCCCGGCTGGGGGTACGAGATCCGAACACCTGGAGGGGCTACTCCGAGGATCCGGATCGAAGCTGGAAGAGAGGTGGCTGTCGTTCGTGGAGGAGCGGGGCTTCAGGCTACCCACCCACGCCCAGCGCCTCGTCGAAGAGGCGGAGACCCGCCCGGATTTCTTCTACGCCGACGGCTACGACGCTGCGATCTACATAGACGGCCCGCATCACGACTACCCCGAGCGCCAGCGGAGGGACGCGGCGCAGACCGAGACGATGGAGGACCTGGGGTACATGGTGATACGGTTCGAACACCAGGACGATTGGGGGGAGATACTCAAGCAGTACCCCTACGTCTTTGGTAGCCAGGAGTAACGTAGACTATGCGTTGGCATGAGATACGAGAGCGTAAGGATCATGAAGCAGAGAGCAAGAGTCACCAGCAAAGGCCGGGTCACGATCCCCAAAAAGATTCGGTGGGCGTTGGGAGCCGGAGAAGGTGACAGACTGCTTTTTGGGATGGACGCTGGCGGCCCGGGTGAGCGTCGAAAGAAAACCGGCAAGCTTCGCCGGCTACGCCAGTATCTGGCGTGAAGGCAAGGGCATGAGCTGGGAAGAGGTCAGCGCTCATGTCCGATAATTGCGCGGACCCAGCGACGGAAAAGACATCCGATAAAGGAGGCGAACGTGAGCAATAAGACCGACCGCGAGAGCACCCGATACACAGAGGCAACGCGAAACGAGATCCTGCGCGCCGCCAGAGAGTACCGGGATCGCCCAACCGGTGTCCCCGGCCACGGTAAGCCGAGCGGAACACCGCGCGAGAACCGACCCAAATTACGCGGCGCGCCCGCGGCCGAGGCGGTAATCGAGGGCCGGAGCTAACTTGCTGCCCTCCCGACCGCTTTGATCCTCTACCTGGACACGAGCGCTTTGGTCAAGCTTTACGTTGAGGAGGAGGGTACGGAAGCCGTGCAGCGCGCCGTCGACAACGCCGAGAGTATAGCCACATCCGTCGTCGCCTATCCCGAGGCCCGCTCGGCGTTCGCCCGGCTCGAACGCGACGGTCACCTGTCGCCCGAGGAACACCGCACCGCCGTCGCGGCTCTCGACCGGGATTGGCCGGCTTACGAAGTGGTGGACGTAACGCGGAGCGTAGGAGGTGTGGGAGGTGCTCTGGCTGCCCAGTATCTGCTGCGTGGCTTCGACGCCGTGCATCTGGCCTCCGCCATCGTGGTCGGGACCGCGCGCGAGCTCTCGTATCACGAGGCTTCGGAGAGCGGCGATACGGAGGCGCTACCCCCGGAGGTACTCCTGATGACCTACGACAATTCCCTCTTCGCAGCCGCTCGCACAGAGGGCATGGCCTACGAGTCCCGCCCCGCTGGCGAGGACGAAACCAAATGAGAAACACCCAGGAGCAACAAGACTTCGCCGTCGGCTCTCTGGTAAAGGCCCGCGGACGGGAGTGGGTAGCCCTTCCCGAGTCCGAGGATGAGTTGTTGGTCCTGCGGCCTCTCGGCGGCACCGAGGACGAGGTGGCCGGGATCTACCTCCCGCTGGAGACGGTGGAGCCCGCGACCTTCGACCTGCCGAACCCTGCGGAGCGCGGCGACCACCGCTCCTCCTTGCTGTTGCGTGACGCCGTCCAACTCGGCTTCCGGTCTAGCGCGGGGCCGTTCCGCTCCTTCGCCAGGATCGCAGTCGAGCCCCGGCCCTATCAGCTCGTGCCGCTGCTTATGGCTCTCAAGCTCGACCCGGTTCGCGTCCTTATAGCCGACGACGTCGGCATCGGAAAGACCATCGAGGCCTCCCTCATAGCCCGCGAGCTTCTGGACCGGGGGGAGGTCGACCGGCTCGCCGTCCTCTGTCCGCCCCAGCTCGCCGGCCAGTGGCAGTCCGAGCTTCGGGATAAGTTCCACGTCGAGGCGGAGCAGGTCCTCCCGAGCACCGCAAAGCGCCTGGAGCGGCCGCTCAGGACGGGGGAGTCCATCTTCGAACGCTACCCTTACGTCATCGTCTCGACGGACTTCGTCAAGTCCGACCGGCGGCGCGACGACTTCCTGCGCGCCTGTCCCGAGCTCGTGATCGTGGACGAGGCCCACACCTGCGCCGAGTCCGGCGAGGGCCGCGGCGCCCGCCACCAGCGACACCGCCTGGTCTCCGGCCTCGCCGCCGACGAGAGCCGGCACATGGTCTTCGTCACCGCGACGCCCCACTCGGGCAAGGAGGACGCCTTCCGCTCCCTGCTCGGCTTCCTCGACCCCTCGTTTATGGACCTGCCGGACGACCTCTCCGGCCCGGCCAACGAGCGCCACCGCCGGCGGCTGGCCCAGCACCTCGTCCAGCGCCGCCGGGCTGACATCCGGCACTGGATGGGGGCCGAGACGCCCTTCCCCGAGAGGGAGGAGGCCGAGGAGCACTACACCCTCTCGCCCGGGTACCGCAAGCTCTTCGACCGGGTGCTCCGCTACGCCCGCGAGAAGGTCCGGGACGATACCGGGGGCGGCGTCCGGCAGCGGGTCCGCTGGTGGTCCGCCCTGGCGCTCCTGCGCTCCCTGGCTTCCAGCCCCGCTGCCGCGGCCTCCACCCTCCGCAATCGGGCCGCCCCGTCCGAGTCCGAGACCGTCGCCGAGGCCGACGACCTGGGCCGCCGCACCGTGCTCGACCTGATGGAGGACGAGTCTCAGGAGGGTAACGACGTGGCCCCCGGAGGGCTCACCGAAGAAGACGAAGAGGGGGAAGAGCAGCGCGAGCGCCGCCGGCTACAGGACATGGCCCGCGAGGCGGAGTCCCTGTACGGCAAGCCGGACGCAAAGCTCCAGCAAGCGGTGAAGCTCGTCTCCGGACTCGTGGAAGACGGCTTCAACCCTATCGTCTTCTGTCGCTTTATCCCGACCGCCGAGTACGTAGCGGCGGAGCTCAGGAAGAAGCTCAAGGGCGTTGAGGTCGCGGCCGTAACCGGCGCGCTACCGCCCGCGGAGCGCGAGGAGCGGGTGGAGGAGCTCGGCGGGCACGACAGGCGGGTACTCGTCGCGACGGACTGTCTCTCGGAGGGGATCAACCTGCAGGAACACTTCGACGCCGTCTTCCACTACGACCTCTCCTGGAACCCGACTCGCCACGAGCAGCGCGAGGGCCGGGTCGACCGCTACGGCCAGCCCGAGGACAAGGTCCGCGCCCTCACCTACTACGGGGTGGACAACCAAATAGACGGCGTGGTGCTGGACGTCCTGATCCGCAAGCACAAGCAGATCCGGACCTCTCTCGGAGTCTCCGTCCCGGTCCCGGGCGACACCGAGGAGGTCGTGGAGGCGATCTTCGAAGGCCTGCTTCTGCGCGAGGAGTCCGGGAGCGACCTCTCAGAACGGCTGCCCGGCTTCGACGAGTTCTTCGCCCCGAAGAAGGAGGACCTCTACAGCCGGTGGGAGACCGTGGCAGATCGGGAGAAGCGATCCCGCACCATGTTCGCCCAGGAGACGGTGAAGACGGAAGAGGTCGCCCGCGAGCTAGAGGCCGTCCGCTCCGCCATAGGCAGCGGCGAGCAGGTAGAGCGTTTCGCCAAGACCGCATTCCGGGCTCACGGCGCCGTCATAAGTGAGAACGGCAACGTGAAGATAGACCTCTCCGAGGTCCCGCGAGCCGTGAGGGACGCTATCGGCTCCAACGGGACGGACCGCATCGCCGCGAAATTCGAGCTCCCGGTGAAGAGCGGCGAGGTCTACCTGAGCCGGACGCATCCGATCATCGAGGGGCTCGCCTCCCACGTTATGGACACCGCCCTCGACCCCCTGGGCGAGAGCGAGGCCCGCCGCTGCGGCGTCACCGTCACCTCCGGCGTCGAGCGCCGCACCACGCTCCTCCTCGTCCGCTACCGTTACCACATCATCGCCAGCTTCCCCGGCGGCGTGGAGCGCGCGCTGCTGGCCGAGGACTGCCAGCTCGCCGCCTTCGCCGGTCCCGCCACCGACCCTCAGTGGCTCGGCAGTGAGGAGGCCGAGGCGCTGCTCGGTTCGAGGCCCGAGGGCAACGTCCCCCCGGACCGGGCGGAATATTTCCTCAAGCAGGTCATAGCGGAGGGCGACACGCTCAAAGAGCGGCTCGGGGCCGCGGCAGAGGAGCGCGGGGAGGAGCTGCTGGAGGCCCACCGGCGGGTGCGGCAGGCGTCCCGGCAGACGGGCGTGCGCCACCGCGTCGAGCCAAAGCTCCCGCCGGACGTGCTAGGCGTCTACGTCTACCTCCCGAAGCGGGGCTAGGAGGATAGTTTGAGGACCCGCTCCCGCGAAGGCTTCACCACCATAAGGACCGAGGGCTCCATCCTCCCGCCCGACCTTCTCGCCCGGATAGTAGAGCGGGATAAGGACCTCGACGGCCTCGACCCCGGCTCCTACCATCTCGCGGGCCAGACCCTCAACGAGGCAATAAGCCGCTCGTGGAACGTGCTGCAGGGCGCGTGGGCCGCGTTCAAGGACCGGCGCGCGGCGCTGCCCGAGGGACAGCCGGAGATAGGGATGACCCGCGAGCGGTGGCTCTTGCCGCTGTTCCGGGAGCTGGACTACGGGCGACTTGAGACCATGCGGGCTGTGGAGATAGAGGGGAAGAGCTACCCGATCTCCCACCGCTGGCAGAACGCCC
>PPFU01009289.1_pt1 | contig 10305 bp, 5 predicted proteins | sample 1535991 | NCBI WGS metagenome assembly PPFU01 (sample SAMN04901290, study PRJNA319586) | Hypolithon metagenome, whole genome shotgun sequencing project. | isolation source: Antarctic Hypolithon | place: Antarctica: Miers Valley | collected 2014 | reverse complement strand
AAAAAATAAACTTTTAGTTCTTTTTACTGTTTAAAAAAAAAGCATAAAAAGGACATCATGGATATATTATTTTTTTCAATATTAGCAATGGTAATACTCTTCATCGCGATAGGGATGAGAATTAAAGCAAGCAGATCAAAGGATAAATCAGGAAAAAACAACGATCAGAACTATCGATAACTAATGATGAATTTCAAAGGTATTTTCTAATTCCTCCGCTTCAACATATCCTTTTTCATTAATCCTGCTCAATTGAAGATGTTTAACATCATTGACAAGCATAGGATCATATTTAACAGCGACTCGGATATAGTTTTCTGTAAAACCATACATCATCCCTTCTTCTATGTCCTCCTCAAAAAGAACTGTGGTGGCCTTTCCAAGATTTTCCTCATAAAATTTTCTTCGTTTTTTGTCGGAGAGAATGCGCAACATCTTAGATCTTTTGGCGCGCACCTGTGGTGGTACAATGCCGTCCATCGTTATTGCACGCGTATTTTCTCTTTCCGAGTACGTAAACACATGCAGGTAGGAAATATCCAGGCCATTTAAAAATTGATAAGTTTCCAGAAAATCTTCATCGGTCTCCCCAGGAAAGCCCACAATGACGTCTACACCAATACAGCAATGGGGCATAACCAGCCTGATCTTTGCCACTCTGGCCTCATATACCTCGCGCAGGTACCGTCGACGCATTAGCTTTAAAATCTTATCCGAACCAGACTGTAAAGGAATATGAAAATGAGGCACAAAACTGCGTGAACCTGCTACAAAGTCGATAATTTCGTCCGTGAGTAAATTAGGTTCGATCGAAGAGATCCTAAAGCGCCGAATCGCCTCAACCTGATCCAGTGCTTTTACAAGCTCCGAAAATGTCTCCTTTCGGGAACCTTCCTGTAGGCCAAAGTCCCCGATGTTTACGCCGGTAAGGACGATTTCTTTCACGTTTTGCTGCCCAATTTTCCGGGCCTCAAGTACAATATTTTCAATGGTGTCGCTTCTGCTTTCGCCCCTGGCGAGTGGAATGGTGCAAAAAGAACAAGTATAATTACAGCCGTCCTGAACTTTCAGAAAGGTACGGGTGCGGTCATTTAAAGAATAAGCTGCGTTAAATGCAGTAGCATGGGACACGTCTGAATTAAAGACTTTTGCTTTGCCCGACTTTGTAAAATCATCGAGGTAATCCAATAGCCTGAACTTTTCTGCAGCACCCAAAACGGCATCTACATCGGGTATATTGGCAATTTCTTCCGGTTTTAGCTGTGCATAACAGCCAATAATAACGACATAGCCATCGGGAGAAATCTTTCGGGCCTCCTTTACAATCTTTTTACATTTCTTATCAGCGTTATCAGTGACCGAGCATGTATTGATGATAAATATATCAGGGTTTTGCTCAAAGGCAACTTTTTCGTAGCCCTTATCCTCAAAGAGGCGGGCAATAGAGGAAGTCTCTGAGAAATTTAATTTACATCCTAAAGTATAAAAAGCTACTTTTTTCATAAGGTGCTGCTGGTGAATACTTATCGCTATCGTTGGTGGATAGAGAAAGCGACTGCAAATATAGTTATTTCTGGAGAAAATCCTGATAGGAAATTTGTAAATGCGCCTTGGCTGCTGATAATTCCTCAGCAGTAATGTCGCCACGCTTATAAATGAGGGCTTTGCCCGTATGGTCATAGGTTACTACACCAGCATTATTTACAAAGCCAAGACCATTATTGAAGACATACTGGGCGAATGGTATACTTTGGGGCTGCAACAGGTCTTTGCTCCAGCTATAGGCGTTAACGGGCACACGAAGCTGCTGTAATAAGGTAGCGGACAGGTCAGTCTGCGACCCGATTTTGGCAATTACGGTGTCTTTTAACTGAAGCGCTCCACCCATCCATAACATCGGGATATGGAACTTCTCGGGAGCATGATTGGCCGAATTCAATGGGTAGGGGTGGCCGTGATCGGCAATGATGATAAATAAAGTATGCTTATACCAGGGTTTGGCTTTCGCTTGGCTAATGAAGTTTCCCAGCGCCTTGTCCGCATAATACATGGCGTTTAAGAACTTCTCCTCCGGCTCATCCCCGGGCACCTGCGTTTCCATGGGTACTTCAAATGGCTCGTGACTACTTAGGGTAAAAAGTGTGGAGAAAAATGGCTGCGAAGGATTTGCTGCATACCGGCTGTCCAAATCCGAGAGAAACCTTTGATAGACCACATGGTCGTGGGCACCCCATTTCGAGTTCCAATCTTCCGGATTGAAATATTCTTTCCCTACCAGCAGGTCCATATCTGCATTCACCAGGTAAGACCTGATATTGGCAAATTCCAGTTCGCCGCCATAATAAAAAGAAGTATGGTACCCCAGGGCCTTAAAAGACGCCGATAAGGAGGGGAGCTTTGCGGCTTTTGAAGGTGTTTTAATAATTGACTGGGTAGGCTGCGCAGGATAGCCGCTTAGTACGGCAACGATTCCCTTATCACTTCGGTCGCCACTGGCATAAATATTACTGAATAGGACGCCTTCCCTGATGAGTTGTTCAAATTGAGGCGTAATCCCAGGTACACCGCCGAGAGATTCTACCACCTTAGCAGTGAAGCTTTCCCAGAGTATAATGACAACATTCGGCTTTTCCTGGTTCAACACCAGTGGTGGATTATCGGGCTGTGTATAGTACAACGAATCCACGATATCCTGGGCAAGGGCTTCCTCCGTAAAAATATACGGATTATCCCTGGCATACTGTCGGCTGATGACAGACCGAAAGAAGTTCCACGGAAGGTTGATAGCTGCCTGATTGGCGAAGTAATGACTGGAGAAATATGCCGAACTTTCATTGATTGGAGCCAGCTGAAATCCGCCACGAATGGGAATAATAAGCGCCGCTGTAAGGATTAAACATAATAATCCACTCCACTTAGAAGTAGCGCCATAGGGGGCGGTAGCGCCAAATAACTTTCTAAAGACTAAAACACCCGTAACGAAAGAGGCTAGAAAAAGGAATATCAACATGAAGAGGGGCGCTGAACCAGCAGAAGCCATCATTTCCTTGGGTGTATTCACGTACATCAACCAGGTTGAATCCATACGGAAGCCCCAGGCACCAAATAGTTCCAGATCGATGATCATCAACAAGGAAATAATGGCGAGTATGATCTCTGTGTATAGTTTAATAGAAGAAACGATGGGTCTCTTTGCGACCATGCAGTGGATGGTGACAAGTAGGAAGGGAAGAACAGCCAGATAAGAAGCAAAAGAAATATCTAACTTAAGCCCATGCCAAAACACGCCGAGAACAGTGTCGAAAGTTAGAGCCCGCGTATTATCCAAGTGATAAAGTAAGAATATTAGCTTAAAAAGCAGGAAATAGCCTATCCAAAAAGCAAGATAAGAAGCAAGGAAGCCGATTCGTTGAATCATAGGGGTTTTGCTATACGCAGTGTGTTTTAGCCATTTTTTGCCAGGCAAATGTGACAATAATTGATAAATTTTCCTAAATCCGTTTCGCCCGATTTGAAAATCAACAATATAAATCAAAAAAATACGAACGAATTATCTGAATGTTATAATTATCAGGGTAATTTTTACAAATAGTATATTTTTTTAGTATTAATGGTTTTAAAATGAGGATCATCTTTGTAATAACTATTTTTTTCGTAGATTTAATGCTAAAATTTAATATATATCCTTCATATGTCAAAAATAAGATTTACAGCTTTAGCTGAATTGCAGAAGAGAAAACCTGTGGAATTAACACCACCTTCTTCCAAGATCTCATCCTTCTATGGTGCCAACATCTTTGGCAGAGAAACGATGCGTTCAACGCTATCCTCCGATATTTTTGAACAACTCACCCGCACCATCGATAAAGGTGGAAAGATTGAACCTCATGTTGCTGAAGCTGTGGCTTCTGCTATGAAATCCTGGGCCATGGGAAAAGGGGCTACACACTATACCCACTGGTTCCAACCCTTAACAGGGGCTACTGCCGAGAAGCACGATGCCTTCTTCGAACCTTCCGGCGACGGGCGTACCATTGAGAAGTTTAAAGGAAGTGCGCTTGTGCAGCAGGAACCTGATGCATCCTCTTTTCCTAGTGGCGGAATCAGGAATACCTTTGAAGCCCGTGGATATACTGCCTGGGATCCTACATCACCCGCGTTCATCATTGAAAATGGCCATGCACGTACCTTATGTATTCCGACCATCTTCGTGTCGTATACCGGCGAGGCGCTAGATTACAAAGCACCGCTTTTAAAGGCCTTATCTTTTGTAGATCGGGCTGCTACAGAGGTATGTAGCGAATATTTCGATAAAAACGTTATCAAGGTAAATGCCTCATTGGGTATTGAGCAGGAATACTTTCTGGTAGACCGGGCGCTTTACAGTGCACGGCCAGACCTTGTGTTGGCAGGAAGATCTTTATTTGGTCACACCTCAGCCAAAGGGCAGCAATTAGAAGATCATTACTTCGGTGCTATTCCCTCCAGAGTACATACTTTTATGGTAGAATTTGAAACCGAAGCTTTGAAACTTGGTATTCCAATCCGGACCAGGCATAATGAAGTAGCACCAGGTCAGTATGAATGTGCGCCAACATTTGAGGAGGTGAACCTGGCGGTAGATCACAACCAGTTACTGATGGACGTGATGGAGCGTGTTGCTGAAAGACATGCCTTTAAAGTATTGCTTCATGAGAAACCATTTGCCGGCGTCAACGGAAGCGGAAAGCACAATAACTGGTCGTTGATTACCAACACCGGCAAAAACTTACTGGCACCAAGTTCTAAGCCTAAAGAAAACCTTCAGTTTCTGACCTTTTTTGTAAATACAATTAAGGCTGTCTACGAGCATAATGCACTGATGCGTGCTTCTATCGCATCGGCTAGCAACGACCACCGTTTGGGTGCCAATGAAGCGCCGCCCGCCATCATGTCGGTATTTATTGGCACACAACTTTCAGAAGTGCTCGATGAGTTGGAGAAAAATGCCAAAGTAAAGATCGACAAAGGGGATAATGTGTATATGAAGCTAGGTATCAGCAAGATTCCTGCGATTTTACTTGACAATACAGATAGAAACAGAACCTCTCCGTTTGCTTTTACGGGCAACAAATTTGAGTTCAGGGCGGTAGGGTCTTCTGCAAACTGTGCCTCTGCTATGATTGTATTGAATACCATCGTTGCACAGCAACTTGTCGAGTTTAAGAGGGACGTTGATAAGCTCATTACCAAGGGTCAGAAAAAAGAAGTGGCCATTATCAATATCTTAAGAGAATACATCAAAACTTCCAAGCATATTAGGTTTGAAGGAAATGGGTATTCTGATGAGTGGCTGAAAGAGGCAGAGAAGCGTGGCCTATCCCATATCAGGGATACAGTAGGCGCATTAGACGCCTACCTTACGCCGAAGACGAAGAAACTTTTTATCGACAACAATATCTTTACCGATAGAGAAATGGAAGCCAGACAAGAGATCAGGTTTGAGAGCTACATCAAAACAATTCAGATAGAGGCGAGGGTCATGGGGGATTTAGCGATCAATCACGTCATACCTACCGCCATTAATTACCAGAATAAACTGATCACGAATATCAAGGGATTGAAAGACCTAGGATTTGATATCTCCGATAATCCAACCATGGAAACTATCAAGGAGATCACAGACAGGATCACCACCATTAAAATCAAGGTGGGTGAAATGATAGAAGCGAGAAAGGTCGCCAATAAGATCGAACATTCAAAAGAAATGGCCGAGAGCTATTGCCATAAAGTAAAGGCCTACTTTGATGAAATTCGATATAATGTGGACAAACTTGAGCTCCTTGTGGATGACGAAGATTGGCCATTGGTGAAATACAGAGAATTGTTATTTTTGAGATAAAACATTTCATACAAAGTAAAACCCGTAGAGACCATTCTCCACGGGTTTTTTTATAGCAGGCTAAATTAGATTTAGAAAATAACGATTGCTAGTCTTGCGCTACGATGGAAAAAAGAAGCGCTCCATATGGTTCAAGGTTTACTTGAAAGGTAAGCTCGTCTTCGGATACTGCCGAATTTCTTTGAGTTAATACACTACTTTCGGTTGAAAAACCCGTAAAAAACCCGTAATTACCGCTTTTCATACCCATAGTTTCTATTGCCGCGCCCGGTAGCGTTATTTGCAATTCCTGAATGGGAGCATTTCCGAAATTTACCAGTACCATAACTCTTTTACCCTGCATATAACGAGTGAACAAATAAACCTGTGAAGGGAAGTCCGCTTCGTTTTGCTGGTGGTATGGCGTTAAATCCAGCAGCTTTCCTGTCGCCAGTACTTCACTCGACCTGCAATAATTCAGTAGGGAAGCATAATATCCGCGAAGGCGCTGCTGGTCTCCATTTAAAGCACCGCCATCGAATTTTCCCTGATTCATCCATCGCTGGTGCGCCGGCACCCCCCAATAATCAAAGATGGTAGTTCTGCCGTCATCACCACTAAAGCCACTGTCTCCTGCACCAGTTTCACCTACTTCCTGACCAAAATAAATCATCACTGGGCCCGTGTATAAAGTTGCAGATACAACCATCGCCGGAATTGCCTTGAAAGGATCTGTGGCAAAATATGCTGATGCTAGCCGCTGCTCATCATGGTTTTCGAGAAAACGAAGCATATATTTATTTACGCCGCGAAGGTTCTGCCATACTGGCGTTATCTGATTTGGTTGTACATTGTTAGTCAGTATGTTACGTAGTGTATCGTAAAGTTGCACTTTATCATAAAGATAGTCAAACTTACCTCTAAAAATATAATCCTGGTAGGCTTGTGGATTGTAGATCTCTGCAATGAATACGATGGCAGGGTTAACCTGCTTTACTTTTGGAATTACCCATTCCCAAAACTCCACCGGAACCATTTCGGCCATGTCACATCTAAATCCATCCACGCCCTTTTTTGCCCAAAATATAAGGATATCATACATCTTATGCCACGTATCGGGAACCGGGTCAAAATGGGGGCTTCTGTTATTTTGGATATCCACTCCATAATTTAATTTTACAGTTTCGAACCAGTCGTTGATATCTGGCTGAGCCTGAAAGTTATCGTTACCGGTAGCTTTGGCAGGAAATTCGTCGAACATGCCATTTTTAGTAATAAATGTGTGTTCCCGTCCCAGCGGGTCATATTGTGAAGGCACCTGAAACTTTTGTCCGACGATGTAGTAAAAATTATTGTTGGGGTGGAAAGCAACTTCAGTATCATCAGTTTCTCCAAAATCCTGTACACCGGATGGTTTGGCATCAGAAATGTATTTCCTTGCTACATGATTAGGAATAAAATCAATAATTACTTTTAAGTTTTGCTCGTGAGTTCGCCGAATCAAAGCTTCAAACTCCTGCATACGCTGCGGAACATGCTCAGCGAGGTCGGGGTTAATATCGTAATAGTCCTTGATTGCATATGGAGACCCTGCGCGGCCCTTAACAACGTCAGCGTCGTCGAGATGAATACCTTCTGGCCGATAATCCGCCATAATCGCATGCTCAATCACCCCGGTATACCACACGTGCGTAATGCCCAGGTCACGAATGGCTTGAAGGGCTTTTTCAGAGATATCATTGAACTTGCCCACGCCATTTTCATTCCGGGTTCCATATTTTTTATTCAAGGTTTCGGTATTTCCAAATAGCCGGGTCATTACCTGGTAGATGATGATCTTTTCCGGCTTTGACAAGGAAGTACCGGCACTGTCAGCAAAAGACAGCGCTTCATCTAGTATGTATTCCTGCATTAAAAGTGGTGGTTGCTGAATATTTTCACGGTTAGTATGTGCACCACCACAGGCAGTGAGAACATAAAGTGTAAAAAAATAGGCTAGATATTTTCGCATATCATTTTTAACCATAATGATAGCAAAAATATCTAACCTAAAAAACTAGGCGTTTCTATTGACGGCATTTAGGTCATCAAACGCTTGTCTCAGGCGCTCGATAAGTTTTCGCTCACCTTCCCGAAGCCAAACTCTTGGATCGTAATATTTCTTATTCGGACTATCCTCGCCACTGGGGTTACCGATCTGCGACTGTAGAAAATCCTGCTTTGCTGTGTAAAAATTCTTTATACCTTCCCAAAATGCCCACTGCATGTCGGTATCGATATTCATTTTTATAGCACCGTACCCAATTGCTTCGCGGATTTGCTCCTGAGAAGAACCGGAGCCACCATGAAATACAAAATTTACAGGATTGGGCCCTGTATTAAATTTCTCTATAATATGATCCTGTGAGTTTTTTAGGATTTCAGGTTTTAACTCTACGTTCCCTGGCTTATATACGCCATGGACATTTCCAAAAGCAGCTGCGATGATAAAGTTATCGCTCACTTCTTTTAGTTGCTCGTAGGCATAAGCCACTTCTTCTGGCTGTGTATATAACTTTGAACTGTCTACACTGGAGTTATCTACGCCATCTTCTTCACCGCCTGTAACGCCCAGTTCAATTTCTAGAAACATGCCTAGTTTATCCATTCTCTTTAGATACTCTTTAGAGATGGCAATGTTTTCTTCTATCGGTTCTTCAGAAAGATCCAGCATATGTGAGCTAAACAGCGGCTTTCCGTTTAATTTAAAGTATTTTTCACCAGCATCTAAAAGGCCGTCAATCCAGGGGAGAAGTTTTTTGGCGGCGTGATCGGTATGCAAAATCACGGGAACACCGTATAGTTCGGCAACGGCATGAACGTGTTGCGCACCCGAGATAGCTCCGGCAATAGAAGCCTGCTGCACATCGTTGGGCAAACCTTTTCCTGCAAAAAATTGTGCACCACCCTGTGAAAATTGGATGATAATGGGAGAGTTAAGGTCTCTGGCTGTTTCCAGCACGGCATTGATCGTATTAGTACCAATTACGTTAACGGCTGGTAAAGCATAATTATGCTGGTTTGCATGCAGTAAAAGTGCTTTTACATCTTCTCCATGAAGTACACCTGGTTTAAATCGCATTTGTGTATGGCTCATATGAATATTTAAAAATGATTAGTTAATTTCGTGGCTAATATATGAAAACCAGGGGAATTAATTTCATGTATGTAGGATAATTGGCCAATAGTAAGCAAGAACATCCTTTCCGGTACTTGTAGGACACTGTCACAAAAATAGTAGATCGAGAAGATGGCTTTGGTCTGTCCAACCTACTTAAATTGGTTTTTTGCATCCAAACTACAAAAATTAAATAAATTGAAATTGGAAAATTTGTCAAAGCATAATTTATGCTTTAACTTGAAATCCTGTTAATTTGACGAATTAAAACGATAGTAATAATGGATAGAAGGAAAATAAGAATGGGTATGATTGGGGGAGGGAAAGATGCATTTATAGGAGCGGTACATCGCATGGCAGCTGCTCTAGACGGTGAGATTGAATTGGTATGTGGTGCTTTTAGTAGCAGTGCAGAAAAATCCATTGCCTCCGGTAAAGCCCTGTTTCTTTCAGAGGACCGGGTATACAGGAATTTTGAAGAAATGATTCAGCAGGAAAAGGAATTACCTAACGGAGAGAAGATGGATTTTGTATCTATTGTAACCCCAAATTTCCTACATTATAAGCCTGCAATGATGGCGCTGGAGAATGGATTTCATGTGGTCTGCGACAAACCCTTGGCGATGTCGTTGCAGGAAGCGAAAGATATTGCCGGACGTGTAAAAGAGACCGGTTTATTGTTTTGTCTCACCCACAATTATACTGGCTATCCGATGGTGAAAGAAGCGCGTCATCTTGTGAAAACGGGAAAACTTGGGCAGATCAGGAAAGTTGTGGTACAATATCCGCAAGGATGGCTTGCAACCCCGCTGGAAGCCTCGGGCAATAAGCAGGCCGACTGGCGGACTGACCCTGCTAAAGCTGGCATCAGTGGTTGTATGGGTGACATTGGCACCCACGCCGAAAATCTCGCGGAGTTTATTACTGGCCTAAAAATCAAAGAGATGTGCGCGGATCTTACAGCTTTTGTTGAAGGTCGACCGATCGACGATGATGGTAATGTACTCCTTCGTTTCAACAACGGCGCCAAGGGAATTTTGCATGCCAGCCAGATTAGTGTAGGAGAAGAAAATAACTTGAAGATTAATATATATGGGGAAAAAGGCGGCCTGGAGTGGTCGCAAATGGAGCCTAATACCTTATTGGTAAAGTGGCCCGATCAACCGGTAGATATTTATAGAACAGGTGGCGGCTATTTATCTTCCTCCTCTCTTGCACACACGAGATTACCATCGGGCCACCCGGAGGGATATCTGGAGGCCTTTGGCAATATTTATCGAAACTTTGC
>PPFU01026346.1_pt1 | contig 10307 bp, 10 predicted proteins | sample 1535991 | NCBI WGS metagenome assembly PPFU01 (sample SAMN04901290, study PRJNA319586) | Hypolithon metagenome, whole genome shotgun sequencing project. | isolation source: Antarctic Hypolithon | place: Antarctica: Miers Valley | collected 2014 | reverse complement strand
TGTACATCGAGACCCACCAGTTGCATCAGCGGCACGAGCAGTAGTAGCTGGGCGCCCTGGGTCGCGCTGCCGAGGAGCATCAACGCCAGCGATAGCGCGACCTTCCACCGCATGGTCCCTATCAGGGTCGCCACGTAAAGCCTGAAGGTGCTATTGGCCCACCTTGCAGCGGCCCTGACAAAGATCTTCTTCACCGTGAGCCGCCTCCCAGCGCCCTCTTTCCGTACTTATCGATCAGCCTGACCAGCTTCAGCAGATAGTAGAGAAAGAACAAGGGCCGCGGCAGCGGCGTATCCTGCCAGTCCGCGTAGTTGGGGGTAAGCGCGGTGCGGACCAGATACAGCAGCTTGTCGCGGAGACGCTCCCGCGCCTTGAGATGGAAGGGAAAGAAGGCGGAGTCTTCCAGGATGCCGCGCGAGTCCGGCGAATCCCGGAACAGCCACCCGTACACCTGGACGGCGAGCGTCTCTACTACAGGGTCGCGTTCTACCTCCCGCAGCGCCTTTTCCGGGAGATCCGTCCTCAGAAGATCGTGCGCGAGAAGGATCCCAAGTGCCAGCATCCGGCGGCTTCCGCAGGCCGCGGCTTCCCGGCTCAGCAGTTCCCAGTCTATCCGGTCGCGGTATGCGTCCAGCGTCCAGGCGACGTCGCAGACCCACTGCAGTCGCTCCCAGAAGTGCTTGGTGCCGTGGACGCAGAGCACCAATAGCATATCCTCCGGCGAGAGCGAGGGTACGGCTGCGCCGCCGACCTCGACCTTCTGGAGGCGGCTCCGCAGGCGCTCTACGGAGAGCGGGAAGACGAACTGCCTCGGCATCAACTCCCACTGGAGCTCGACTACCTGACGGCGCTCGTAGTGTACGAAGCGGCGCTCGCGCTCGAAGCGCAGGTAGGCCCTCTCCTGAGCATAGGTAAGACGGGGCTGCATCTCGTAGCCACGCGCGAGTAGAAGCTCCCCGGCCTTCTGGAGGTCCCGCATTCGGACCAGCATGTCCAGGTCTCCGGCCTTCCTCAGGCCCAGATCTCCATAGACGGCGGCGGCGAGCGCCGGACCCTTGTAGGGTATAACTGGTATGTCATTCTCCTGGAACAGCTCCATCAACCCGCCTAGCTCTCCGGCGAGCAGCATGTTGCGCAGCTTGTTCTGGCGTGAGTAGGCATGGAGACGCTCCAGTACGTCCGCCGGCACGAGGTCAGCGAAGTCCTCGAGAAGCCGGAAGAGGAGCGGCGCCACGCCATGCTCCCCGGCCATCCCGAGGAAGAGCTCCCAGTCCACCTCTTCCCGCAGCAGGGCCTCTACGTACCCGGCTTCTCCGGGCTCGGCTCCTCCGAGACGCCGGCGGGCACCGCAGAGGAGCAACGCTACCTCGGGGCATGCGATAGGATGCACTGTGGAGGGCAGTTCACGCACGATACTCATATCAAGAGTTCCACGCTGGGGGCTTGAGGTTGTCGAGGTCGTCCTGTACCGCCCGTTGAAGGAGAGGTAGATTATCGAAGCCGTCCGGGTATACGACACGGCGCACGGGGGTCTGCGAGAGCAACGCGGCGAGCACTCTCATGCGATACGGTTGAAAGCCGAGAGCCTCCACGATCGGCGCAACGAAGGAGTTACCTATAAGGTGCATCAAGCCCTCCCGGCGGGACACTGGCGTGATCTCGACCCCGTTTTTCTCCGATCCTGCCCTTGCGCGCCGCTCAGGAAGGTACAAGCAGGCTAGCGGCACCGAGGCGTCGCAGAAGGAGCCGAATCCCTCCTCCCCGACGACGACCCGGCGCTTGGAGAAAGCGGGGTGCACCAGGTCAAGGTTCTCGGGGCTGCCCAGGAAACGCCGGGCCTGATCCGGCCACATCCGCACCTGCGGATAGCCGGGATGGCCAACGTACATCCCACCCGAGATCTCCACGGGCAGGATGTCGTCGGTGAGCAGCGGGTGACCTTCCCGCATGAACGACATCGCGATCGAGCTCTTCCCACCTCCCGCCGTGGAGAGGAAGGCCGCCGCGCGGCCTCCGACCGAGACGGCCGAGGCGTGGAGCGCCGGTACGCCGCACCACTCCAGCCAGCAGGCGAGCACCACCCCCAGAAGCTGTATCTCTACCAGGTAACGGTAACGCGTATCCGGCAGATGACAAACGATCCTGTCGGGGTGCAAATAGAAGTCCGCGGTGCGGAAACGGACGACCAGACAATCTTCGAGGCGGTGCACGACGCCGCTGCTCGTGCCGTCCGCGGAGGGCGGACTAGAGTAGGCGATGCTGCCGGTGAGATCCGGGGCGTATGAAAGAGAAGTGACGCACTCGAATGTCACCCTAGGTTCGCCCGCCCAGGGGGTATTCGAGCCGGGAGCCATGCGATTGGCGAAGACGAAGTCGCTGACCAAGTTACGCCCATAGAGACGGTGGGAAGCTACTCCGGTCTTACCGACCGGGACCCGCGGCTCAACAGACAGCAACGCTGGCCTCCGCGTTCTCCAACAGACCCCTCAGGAGGAGATCTTCCACGAAACCTCGCAGGTCGTCTCTCAGGATGGCTGTATCTACATCATACTCCGAGGCCAGGGAGTCTATCGCATCCTCCAGGCTGCCACGCTCGACGATTGCCCTCCATAGATCGGCGGCCACGCCAGAGAGGCTGAAGCTCTCGCCGGTCTCCAGATCGCCAATCACGGTCTGACCCTCGAAATCTCCGAAGATCACACGCTCCGAGGGACGGAGAGAACCGGGACACTCAGGCTGCACCCGCACCCGCGGTTGCACGCTTTCCGTGCTCGGGATGGTCCGGTTCTTCAAGCACAGCTCCGGCGGCACGAGGTTTACCCCACGCTCCATCGTCTCGGTGACCGGGTTCCAGAAGGCGGCGTCCGGCTCGTTCCAGGGAAAGGCGACGTGGTCGAGCTGGCCGACCCAGTAACGGTGCCCGTATCCCCGGGCGAGGCAACGCCGCCGCCAGGCGTCATATTCCGCGCCGAGCCGCTCGGGGGCATGGTCGGCGAGATCTCCGGCCGCCAGGCAGGCCAGCACGCCGGGCTCGCTGATCTCGATGGCTTCCCGCAGATCCGGGTGGGAGTAGAGGTGGGCGAAGATGAACTCGCGGCTCTCGCAACGCTCCAGAAATCTCCCGAATCGGGAGCCGGTAAGCGCACAGTCGTCCACCACGACCAGCGGCGCGCCGGGCGTGCGCGGCGGCTCTAGCTGACTCTGATCCAGCCCGAGCGCGTAAGCCAGCATACCGAGAACGATGAACCCGCCGCGGGGGATGGCGGTGAAGCGGAAGCGGCGCAACTCCTCCCGTCCGAAACGCTCTATGAGCCGCTCCGCCAGACGTTCGCAATCCTGCTCCGCCTGAGCGTAGCTCACGTAGCGCAAGCCACCCAGGGAGCGCGTGATCTGGTCCCCGAGCGCCGCTAGCCGCTTCTCGGATGCCGCGTCAAACCGCCCCACCACCCCGATGGCGGGGCGGGGCGACCGGCGAACCAGAAGCGCCGCCCGCGGCATATCCCGCCACAGAGGACTGCTCGCCAGGGCTCTAGCTAGATCCGTTACATCCACGCCACTGTCCCGCAGTCCTTCTTCCAAGCTGCCGGGGGAAATAAGAAAGAGACCCGCCGACGAGTTGTGATCTGCCTGCAAGTCTCTTCCTTTCTCCACAGCCTCAACAGAAGGAGGCTGTTACATTGAACTCACGGTTACAGGGGACCTTTACCCTTGCCATTGCCGCCGGCATTGGAATTTGCGCTCCCGTTGAACGCATCCTGACCTGGATTGGTGTTGCCCGTGAGGGTCAACTCGCCAACCGTGCCGAACGTCTCAAGCCGAGGAGTCTCGTAAGACTTCCTGAAAGACTGTTCCGTAGACATATAATCACCTCCTCCACAATCTCATGGTCCGGGGAACGGACCTGTTACTATTACCAGAGCACATCTTAGTTGCTGGCGCACACTACCTACATCTGCCAGGTGACACATTTGTAGGAGGGTTCAGCCGGATACCCGTTACCAGTACCGCCGCAGCCACATCTCAAGTGTCAGGGCGTGCCAGAAGCGGGAATCGTTTACGCGACCTTGACAAAACGACTCGTAGTAGTCGGCGAGCTCCCGCTCGCTGACGTATCCCCGGGCCGCGGCCTCGGAGTCCGTGATGAGGTCGAGCACCGTCTCCCGCGACCAGTCCTTGAGGGCACGGTGGAACAAGGGTTCGGGGGAGACTTTACCCGCGGCCCGGCGGGCCTTCTCGGGCATGATCCCGGCCATCGACCTCCGGGCGAGCCGCTTGTTCTCGCCGGCGCGGTTGATCTCGTTTTGCGGCACGGCCAGCACGAACTCGATGAGCCGCCTATCGCTCCAGGGGTCGGAGTGTGCCATGCCGTAGCGGCTCATCAGGCGGTCGCTGTGTCCCGCGACTCGCATGTGCAGCGGGTTGAACACCGCCCTGTACCGCTCGTTTCTCGCGTAGTCGCCCAGCTCGGGGCTGGGGATGTCTCGACGCGCGAGTTCCTCTACACCAGCCCGCCGGGCGAAATCTTCCGGCAACCACCCGGGATACGGCGGTGCGGGCCGGGGGCCTCCCCGCAACCGGCGCGCCACCTCTCCCAGAGGACGGCGCAGCCAATCGACCCGCCCCGGCGGCCAGAGCGACTGCTTTAGCGGGTCGAGCAGGTAGATCCCGGCCGCGGCGCGCAAGGGGACGCCGTTAAGGCGCTCGTGCGACTGAAGCTCGCGCCAGAGCTGCCGCAAGCGGCCGCTGCGCAGCAGGCCCAGGTAGTCGAAGATCCACATTCCGGCCGCTAGATCGCCGCGGTGTCCGGTTAACATCGTTCCCATACCCTCATCTCTCGCCGCGGCCAGGGCGCTCTCCATCAAGGTCTGGAAGCCGCCAGCGTAGGGGTCGTCGCGGTCGGGTCCGCCTACCGCGGGGAAGTCCTTTAGCGGACAGGCTTCCTCTGCGGGCACGTGAGTAACAGGGAGACCATAGTGGGCCGCGATGTCATCGCTTATGTGGCGCTCGTCGCACTGCGCAAGTTCTTCGAAGGCCCAGCTATACGCCCGGAGACCGGCGTACTCTCTGTCTTCCTCGTTTAACAGCCAGCCGGCGGTGGATGCGATGTTGCCGGAGTCTATGCCGCCGCTCAGTAGGAGGCCGGCCGGGTTTGCTCCGCGCAGCCGGCAACGCACGGACTCCTTGAAAAGCTCCAGGAAGCGTTCAGCGTACTCGGCTTCACCGGCGTACTCGATACGTTGCTCGGGGTCTATATCCCAGTATCTCCAGGTGCGGCAACCCGCGGCATCCGCCGTGAGCGCGTGCGCGGGAGGCAGGCTGCTTATGCCTTCATGGAAGGTCCACTCCGGCAACAGGTCGCAGGCGGCCAGATGAGCTCCGACTGCGGGCTCGAAGATACGCTCGGGGACACCGGGAACCGCCAGGATCTGCTTGACCTCCGTGGCGAACAGGAGCCGCCGGGGCTCCGCCCTGTAGTAGAGGGATCGCATCGCCATAGGGTCCCGGGCGGCGAACAGGCGTCCGAGCCTCGCGTCCCAGACCGCAAAGGCGAAGTCGCCGATGATGTGCCGCGGACACTCCTCGCCCCAGCGCATATAGGCCGCGAGGATAACGTCGGCGTCGGTTGGGGACCTCTCCTCGAGATAGCCACCAGCGATGAGTAAACGTTCCAGATCCCCCCGGTTATCCACCCGGGCGTCGGCGACCAGCACGAGGTCCCCGCGCCGCCCGACCAGCGGCTGAGACTCCCACGGCGCTCCGGGCTCGGAGAAGCCGAGACTTGCCAGACCGACGCCTTGTTTCTCGCGGCAGAGGACGTTCTCCCGTCCCCGGTGACTTGCAGGCTCCGCCATCTTGCGGAGCATCCAGGGTTCCACGGGGGGTCCGCCAAAGTCAACGATTCCGCAGATCCCGCTCACGGGAACCTATCCGATGGGGTGCCGATCATAGGCTCTAGCCGTCTTCCCTTCCAGGTCTATCAGCGGGGCATAGCGTTCGAGCTGATAGTCACCGATCAGCACTCTTCCCGCGCTCTCGACCCAGGCGTGGGCCTGTAACCGCTCTTTCCCTTCCCGCACGACACCGATTCGGAGCGTGGCAGGGTAGCCGCGCCGCACGAGCAGCAATCGGAGGGCGAGAGCCTGTGTCAAGCACGTCTTCGTGCCAGGAGTGTACCGGCTCGCCAGAGCCACGGCGCGCGAGATCTCATCCACGGACGCCTCATAGAGGGGATTCCGATGTCCGTGCCGCAGAGGGCGTTCCGCCCAGTCCAAGAGGCGGCGCACGATACGGAACGGGAGCAATCGCACGGCAAGCTTTATCCCTTCCAGCAAAAGCGCGGTCTTCACGAGCAGCCGACGCTGGCCGGCCGGGAGCCGGAGTAGTTTGCTCAGACTACGTCCCAACTCAAGCAGACTTCGCATCCGTGACCTCTACCAGACCCTCGTCGGCCAGCCTCTGAAGCAGGGAAATCAGGTCGCGCTCACATCGCTCGGGCTCTACCTCATACTCACTCAGTAGCACATCCCGGACCTCTTTTACGCTGGTTGGCTCCTGTATAAGAGTCCAGACCCGGTTACCCACCTCGTCAAGTCCATAGTAAGTACCAGCCTTGAGGTCCAGTATAGCCACCTCACCACCTAGATCGCTCGATACCTGGTCCCCGGAGGCCACGACGCCCGATCCAGACGATATTACTTTCTTCATCCCGTTTACTCCTACCCTTTCCTTCGTGCAAGCCTTGTACAGCCCCCTAGGAACCCATTACCCTTACCCGCGACACTGCGATATGCGGAGCTTCGTGCCTCTATCTTTAGGCGCAGCTAGGCGGGTCGAAGCATCATGGGCATCATAGAGGAAAGCGGTGAACGCTCTAGCCGGCGGGTACCCACGAGTACCTCGCCCCGTACCTGCTCTTCCCCCCGCACCTCGTAACCTGGTCCGATGATACACCCCTCGACGTAGGCGTTGTCCCCTACCGAGGCACCGGCCAGCAGTATGCTTCGCCTTACCGTCGCGCCCGCGCCAACCCGGCACCCGCAGCTTACCGTGACCTCCCCGTCAAGGGTGGCCGCCGGCCCGACTACGACGTCGCGCCCGATCACCACCTGTCCATCGAGCTTTACGGTAGGGTGCAACCGGGCCTCTTGGTCCACCCAGAGATGATCGCTCCACCGTTCTCCGGGGATGCTCGCCTTGACCTTTCCGGAGAGCACGTCGGTCTGGGCCGTGCGGTATGCCGCGAGCGTCCCGATGTCCGACCAGTAGAAGTCTCCCTCGTACCCTACGAACCGCTCCCCAGCCGCGAGCAGCCTGGGGAATACGTCCTCGGCGAAGTCGAAGAACGTGTTCTCGGGGATATACTGCATCGCCTCCGGCTCCAGGATGTAGATGCCGGTGTTGGCGAGTGTACTTACAGCATCCTCCGTGGCGGGTTTCTCCTGGAATGCCATTATGTTCTTGTCGGAGTCAAGCTCGACCACCCCGTACTGTGAGGTATCTTCCACGCGCATCAGAGCCAGCGTCGCCAGGGCTCCGCGCTCCTTGTGGAAGGCGACGAGCTCCGCCAGATCCACGTCGGTCAAGGCATCGCCCATAATAACGGCGAAGGTGTCGTCGAAGCAGTCGGAGATCCTCTTGAGCCCCCCGGCTGTCCCGAGCAGCTCTTCTTCGCGGGTAATCCTGACCGTCATCCGGTTCATCCGGCTCTCGGAACCGTAATGGTCCAGGATAGCATCGGCCAGATAGCAAACGTTGACGTGGACCTCCTCGATCCCGGACCGTTCCAGAAGTTCGAAGATGTGCTGGATTATTGGCTTGCCCGCCACCGGGGCCAGTGGCTTGGGGATCTCACCCGTAAGCGGCGCCAGCCGCGTACCCTTACCTGCCGCGAGAACCATCGCTTTCACGAGTATGACCTGCCTTTCTACTACAGTTCTACCAGACCATTTCGTTACACACTGCCGGAGGCGTAAGCACCCTCCTCGCCGTCAAGAACGTCACGAAGGTCAGCGGCGCAGAATGTCTTCCCGAGGGCATCGAAACCCACCAGACCGAGCCTCCGTCTACTCTCGTTCACGCCCGTTCCACGCTGACGGTTCTACGTATAACCTCATGTAGTCGCTTGACCATGGGCTCAAGGATGGAACGCAGCCGCGCCCCGCACATCCGCCGTGTGACACATCTTTGCGTAGAAAGATGGCATATTTGAAGGTTTGGATGAGAAGATCTTTCCTCGGCTTCTCCACGCGCAACCTCAACATTCCGCGAGCCAACCTCGCGATCATGTGCTGCCAGCGGACCCGCGGAAAATATGCCGCTTGGCGGACGCGCCGCACCGACTTGCCCAATAACATTCTCTGGAAAGCAGCTGACAAAGGCTGGAAAGGAAAAGCATGAGCGCCGCCGATACCGCGCCGCACAAGATTCGGAATCTCCTCTGTCTCTGCGCGTTCTTCACGAACGGAAGCGGAATTGGCCTTGGTACACGCCCATCCCCCAGCCGCTCCTATACACAGGGTGGTTGCTCGCCACGCGCAGCTTCCAGACACGGAATCGGCTGGAGAGCCCCCCGGCGGGATGTAAGCGGGCAGCAGTGAGCGACCCACGGCTCTCCATGAGCACTCTGGTTGAAAGCTCCCCGGACATCATCCTGGTGCTGAATCCCGACTCCACGGTACGCTACGCAAACCCCGCGATACAACAGGTTGTAGGATACGGGACCGAAGATCTAAAAGGAACCCGGCTCTCGGACTACCTCCATCCGGAGGACCGCGACCGTGTAACGGCCAGTCTCTCACAGAGCGCGGCGGACCCGAAGAATACCTACCCGCTGGAGTTCCAGATGCGCCACGCCGACGGCTCCTGGTGCTGCCTTCAGGCGATGAGCGTCAAGCTATCAGACGAGCTAGGCACGACGGCCTACTATCTCCGGGACTTCAGCAAGCGAAAGGTTCTCGAACAGGAGTTGTCGCGGCGGGCGTTTGAAGATCCCCTGACGGGGCTCGCCAACCGTTCGCTATTTATGGAGCGTCTGCAACACGCCCTCCGCACCACCCGGCACGTCCGGCGCCACACGTCCGTTGCGGTATTGTTCTTGGATCTAGACAACTTCAAATCCATGAACGACTCGCTGGGCCACGAGGCGGGCGACGAACTGCTCGTAACCGTTGGGCACCGTCTATCCTCGTGCCTGAGGCCGGGAGACACCGCCGCCCGCATAGGAGGAGACGAGTTCGCCGTATTGCTGGACGACGACGCCGACGTAGGCAACGCCGTCCGGGTGGCCGAGAGGATAGTCGAGTCCCTGCGGAGACCCATAGTACAGAATGGTCACGCTCCGTACGTTACATTCAGCATAGGAATCGCCACGACCGAAGCCGGATTCGAGGATGGGAGTGATCTGTTGCACGCCGCCGACATCGCCATGTACCGGGTCAAGGAACAGGGCAAAGGCGGCTACGAGGTATTCGAGAGCAACATGTCCGCGGAGGTGATGGAGCGTCTGAAGTTGGAGAACGACCTGCAGCGGGCTGTGGACCGTGGGGAGTTTGTCGTTCACTATCAGCCCGAGGTCTCTCTGGAGACCGGAGAGGTGGTCGGTCTGGAGTCACTGCTACGTTGGGAACACCCCGAACTCGGCCTGATCTCTCCCGGAGAGTTTATGACCGTGATCGAGCGGTCAGGACTTATCGTGCCCATCGGACTCTGGGTCGTGCGGGAGGCCTGCGGACAGGTGGCTCATTGGCAACGTCAAAACCCTGAACAGCCTCTTTACGTCACCGTAAACCTCTCAGCCAAACAGTTAGAGCAGCCGAATCTCACCGAGGAGATCTCCACGATACTCTACGAGACAGGGCTCAGGTCGGAGAGCCTGGTGGTGGAGTTAACCGGAAGCCTCATTTTGAACGAAACGCGCCAGACACTGGAGACGCTGAGTAGGCTCCAGGAGCTGGGCGTCAATCTGGCCCTCGACGGCTTCAGCACCGGCCACTCTCCCCTATCCTATCTGGAGTGGGTACCCGTGAACTTTCTGAAGTTCGACCAATCCTTCGTCTCCAAGCTTGGCCAGAACGGCGGAAACACGACGGTACTAGTCTCAGCGCTAGTGGAGGTGGCACACAAGCTGGGGATCACGATGATCGCTGAAGGCATAGAAACGTCGGGCGAGCTAGAAGAGCTGCGGAAGATTGGATGCGACACGGGACAGGGTTACTACTTCTCGCGGCCCATGCCGGCGGCCGCAGCTTCCGAACTCCTGCAGCGCAGGGCGGGCGGGTGCGAGGTTTGAGACTTCGACACGGGTTACT
>PPFU01001707.1_pt1 | contig 10310 bp, 7 predicted proteins | sample 1535991 | NCBI WGS metagenome assembly PPFU01 (sample SAMN04901290, study PRJNA319586) | Hypolithon metagenome, whole genome shotgun sequencing project. | isolation source: Antarctic Hypolithon | place: Antarctica: Miers Valley | collected 2014 | reverse complement strand
AAGCCGGCAGACGCTGCCGCCACGCCGGTCGAGGCGGGCGCCGCCGCCGCAGCGCCGGCAGCGGGTGGTGCCTCGGTCGAGTCAGCCGCCGCAGGGGATTGAGACGGCGAAAGCCTCGTGCTCGGCGAAGCACGAGGCTTTCACGACCGGCGGCCCGGGAGCTCGCTCGGTTGTGCGGCCCGCGGCATTTCGGAATTTCGCCACTCCGGCGCGCGTCCGCTCCTGCACCAGCTGGCCGAGCGCCCGCGTCGCCGCGAAGGCGGCTCTCTGGCTCCCATCGGTGACTAGCTCCGTAGGCACACCGCCGGGCTGCCTGAGCGTCGCCAGGTGATCGGCGACCTCGACAGCCCCGCGACGGTCGTCAGCGTCGACTCGTAGTCCAGCGGGTCGGCCAGGCACACGACTCGGGCGGGTGAGTCGACCGGCGGAGCTGAAGGACCTCGCGCTTGCGTCAGGTCGGCTGACGTCGAATCTCGGATCGCGGGGGCGGGCGCGCTCGGTTGTCGGCCCTGGCAACAACCCCCGTTGTCACCCCGCAGGAGCGCCGAGAGGCGCGAGTGTCGGGGCGCTTGGCCGAGATCTTTCGCGGCGCGCCCCGGTGGCAGGGTGGCGCATGGAGGGAGGTTGGGCATCGTGGTACCCCCGTCCGGCTCTCGACCGCCCGCCCCGACACTCACTCGCTGCGCTCGCTCCTGCGGGGAGACAAGGAGTCCTGGCGGCGCGTGGAGATCGCCGCCCGCGTCGACACTCGCTCGCTGCGGTCGCTCCTGCGGGGAGCCAAGGAGTTCTGGCGCCGCGTGGAGATCGTCGCCAGCCCGACCGCCGCAACTAGTCGTTCGCTCCGCTCATTCCAGCGGGAGGACAGCGAGCCTGTCGTTAGGCGTGTGGTTCACCCCCCGCACCACCCCCCCATTGTCACCCCCGCAGGAGCGCCGAGAGGCGCGAGTGTCGGGGCGCTGGGTCGTGATCCGTCCCGCCGCGCCCCGGCCGCAGCACGCAGTGAGGAGGAATGCTAACAACGTGGTCCCCCCGTCGAGCTCTCGACCAATCGCCCCGACACTCGCTCGCTGCGCTCGCTCCTGCGGGGTGACACGGAGACCTGACGCCGCGTGGAGCTCGGGCCCCCCCGACAGCCGCAACTACTCGTTCGCTACGCGCACTCCTGCGGGGCGACGACGTGGTTCGAGTTGCATGAAACGATTCCCATGCGCACACCGACCGGCAGCCGCCGTGGCCGCTCGTCAGGCAAGGTCGATGCGGCGGTACTTCGCCTCGAGCAGTGAATGGATGCCGAACGCGACGAGCCCGAGGGCAATGATGCCGAGGAGCCACGGTCCGTACGGCTGCCGCGCGAGCGTGTCCAGCGCCTGGGAGACGCCGCCCGCCTCGCTGGAGTCGTACTGCACCGCCGCCTGCACGAAGAACCATCCCACGATGACGAACACCACGCCGCGCGCCGCGATCCCGAACCGGCTCACGTGGATGATGCGCCGGCTGGTGTCGCGGCTCATCTCGGCGACACGCATCTTCTCTCCGATGTCGGACTTCCAGGCATTCACAATTCGGTAGAGTCCATACGCGATCACGCCCGCTCCGGCGAGCCCCACCAGCCAGCGACCGGCTGGCAGTTGCATCACCCACGCCGTCCGGCTCTCGGTCTCACCCGACGACCCGCCTGACGACGAGCCCATCGCGATCCGAACGGCAGCAACCGCGAGCGCGAGGTGGATCGCGCCACGGAGCCCGTACCCGATCCGTTTGGCGGCGGCCTTGGCGTCGTTGCTCGATTGCGGCGACCGCGACAACGCCTGCGCGAACCGCCATGCGGCGTATCCCGCCATGCCGATCGCGATGACGATCAGCATCGCAGTGCCCAACGGCTGTTCGGCGATCGTGCGGAGCGCGCCGCGCGAGTCGGTCGTCTCTCCGCCCGTGCCGGTCGCGAGCGCAACGGCAAGCGCACCGATGACGATGTAGAGCACACCCCGCGATGCATACCCGATACGCGCGAGCATCTCGATCCAGGGAGCGGCGCCGTCCGCGGCGTCGCGGACGGCTGAGGCGGGATCACGTCGACGATTGGCCATACCACCTCCGTGGCGTCAGGGATTCAGAACGCAGCAGTGCGAGGATTGGGCCAACGGCCAGCGGAACCGGGTCGAACGACCGACGGGCGGCAGGCCGTCGGTGCGCGAGGCGCTCGTTCGTCGGAAGAGTGTATATGGGGAACACCCGACCGCGGCGCCTAACGCGCGACGGTTGGGCGGAGAGCGCGATCCATCACGCGTCCTGGCTCGAGAACTGAGTCCTTCCGCATCGGTCGTCGCCCGTCAGCGATCGGCCGCGGATGAACATCGACGCCTGCGCCGCGCGCGTGAACACCTCGATCGCCTCGATCTCATCCGGCGTCAGCATGGTGATCTCGTCGTAGTCCGCTTCGCGGCCATTGTAGCACACGCGCCCAACGCACTCGTCGGTGAAGTGGCGCATCAGCGCGACCCAGAGCACGTCCTTGTTTACCAGGTTCCCGGCGATCGTCCGCACGTTCTGGATGCCCAGGATCAGCGAGAGCACACTGCCCTTCCGCTCGATGTCCTCGCGCAGGAGCAGATGCCCGAACCCCGCACGATGACGACGCCTCACGTCGGCGAGGACGCGGGACACCGGGCCGGGCGACGCCGTGATGGTGACGGCGTCGAAGAGCGTGGTTCGCATGAGGGTCAGCGCGAGCGGCGCGGCTTCACCAGGCCGCACCGTGACCGCGCGCCGTGTCGGGGCGAGCCCCACCAGTCGAACTTCCAGCGACTGCGTCCCGCTCGGCACATGCTCCAGTCGGAATCGGCCTGACGAGTCCGTGCGGACCTGTTGGTCCGTGCCGTCCACCAGCACCAGCGCGTCCACGATTGCCCCGCCGGCGCTGTCGCGGACCGTCCCGGCCACCGCGCCGGTCAGCCGGCCCGCGTTCGGGTCGTCACTCTCATCGAGTTCGAGGTTCACGCGCGCGACACCCAGCGGTCCGAGTTGCGCCGGCACGATTCCCGTCCGTGAACTGGGGCCGGCGGCCTGCACCTCGATCTGGGTGCTGTCCGGCACCCCGCAGGCGCGGTACAGACCGAGCGAATCGGAGCGCGTCTCGAGCACGACGTTGGCCGCCTGCAGCCGATCGGCCGAGAGCGCGCCGAGGTCGGTCCACGTGAGGCGCACAAGGGCATTCACGAGGGGGCGCTGATCGGAGGCAGCACGGACGACGCCGAAGACGGTCCCTGTCGCGTCCCTCGGGCTCCCGTCGGGACGCGCACAGCCGTTCGCCAGCGTGGCACGGGACGGCGCGGCGAGGTCGGTCGTGACGCTCGCGCCGGGAGCCAGCCGACGCGCCGGAGCTGATCCGGCGCAGGGGTTGATATCGCGCGGCTGGCGTGCTCCCTGACGCCCGCCGTCGCTCGCCCCATCCCCGTCGCTTACGCGCGCGTCGCCGCTCGCGTCAGCCCACGTGACGGCTCCACGCGCTCCGCAGGACGATACCGCAGCGCCTCGGCGACGTGTGGCGGTGCCACACGCAGCTCGCCATCCAGATCGGCGATCGTCCGGGCGACGCGCAGTACGCGATGATACCCTCGCGCGGAGAGATCCAGCGTTTCGGCGGCGCGCACGAGCAACGACCGCGCGCCGGCGTCAATCACGCCGTGGGAGTCGAGCCAGCGGCCGGGCGCGTCCGCGTTGGTCGTGAGGCCGCGAAAGCTCGCATACCGCGCCGTCTGTGCAGCACGCGCGTGCAGCACCCGTGCGCGGATCGCAGCGCTCCCTTCGGCGCGGGTGCCTGACGCGAGCGAGACGAGCGGCACCGGCGCGACGGCGACGTGCAGATCCAGGCGATCGGCGAGCGGGCCGGAGAGGCGCGCCCGATACCGGGCAACATCGGTCGGGGCGCAGCGGCACCGTCCCGCGTCGCCGTCAGCCCCGACGCTGGCGCGGCCGCAGGGGCACGGATTCGTGGCGGCGATCAGCGTCAGGCGCGCCGGGAAGCGGACGCTGGCGGCCGCGCGGGCGAGCGTGACATGGCCGTCCTCGAGCGGCTGGCGCAGGGCGTCGAGGACGAATCTCGGGAACTCGAGGAGTTCGTCGAGAAAGAGGACCCCGCGATGGGCGAGGCTCACCTCGCCCGGCCGCGGCACCGACCCCCCTCCGATCAATCCCGCCGTGGACGTCGTGTGGTGGGGCGCGCGAAAAGGCGGCCGAGTGCTCGAGGCGCGGGCCGCGTTCAGCAGCCCCGCCACCGAGTGAATCGCGACCACCTCGAGCTGCTCCTGCTCGCCTAACGGCGGGAGGATGCCGGGCAGCCGGCGCGCGAGCATCGTCTTCCCTGCCCCGGGCGCCCCGATGAGCAGGGCGTTATGGCCGCCCGCCGCGGCGATCTCCAGCGCGCGCGCCGCCGCTGCCTGACCGACCACGTCGGCGAAGTCCTCCGGGGGAAGCCCCGATTCGACCTCCGGTGTCGCGGCGACCGGCGGCGCCTCCTCCAGCGGACCGCGGCGAAGCGCGGCCACAAGTGCGCCGAGTGAGGTCGGCGCCGCGATGCGCACCGCGCGCGCGAGCCGCGCCTCGGCCACGTTCACGGGCGGGATCACCAAGGTAACCGGGCCGGCGCCGATCAGCGCCCGCGCCATGGGGAGGACGCCGCGCACGGAGCGAATGGTGCCGTCGAGGCCCAGTTCGCCTACGACGTGCAGATCGCGCACGGCGTCGCCAGGCAGCTGCCCGGTGGCGACGAGCAGACCCAGCGCGATGGGGAGGTCGAACGCCGTGCCTTCCTTGCGAACGTCGGCCGGGGCGAGGTTGACGGTCACCTTCCGCGGCGGCACCGCGAACCCCTCGTTGAGCAGCGCAGCCGTTACCCGCTCGCGGCTCTCCTTCACCGCGCCGACGGGAAGGCCGACAAGCGTCCACTGGGGGAGCCCCTGCACGACATCCACCTCGACGGTGACGTCGAAGGCGTCGATTCCCAGTACGGCGGCGGAGCGGATGGCTGCAAGCATGACGCACACGCTACGCGCGCTGCCGCCGCACGTGGCATCGAATTGCGGCGCGGCGGCGCGTGGCAGCGCGGCGTGAGGCGCGGCATCGTGCGGCGATCTCGCAGCGGTGGGCACCACATCTCCGGCCCCGGTGTGGACAGCGGTCGCGGCAGCACGTAGGTTGGGCAGCGCATCCGTGCCATGCGCGAATCGCCCTCCCACTCGTGCGCCCCGAGCCCGCCATGCCACGACCCGTTCACCGAATCGGACGCTTCTCCTCGCTGGCCCTGGTCGGCCTGACGACTGCGCTGGCCATCGCCTGCGACCGAGGCGCCGCCGGCGGCGCGTCGACGCTGACGGTCGAGCGGGATACGATCGGGGACACTGTGATCGTTCGCACGGTGACCGGCAGCCAGTGGGGCGATTCGGCGCGGCTCGTGGAGGAGCTGCGAATCGGGGAGCTGGACGGCGACGAACGTTATCTGTTCGGAGGGGTGGCGGAGCTTGCGGTGGGGGCCGACGGCACGATCTACGTCCACGATGCCGCCGTGCAGGCGCTGCGCGCCTACGACTCGACGGGCAGCTATCTCCGCACGATCGGCGGCCAGGGCTCGGGGCCGGGGGAGTACCGTCAGATCGTCGGCCTCGCGGTGCACCCCGATGGCCGCCTCCTGGTCCGCGACCCGGCGCTCGGCCGCATTGTGCTCTACACGGCCGCGGGTGATCCCGCCGGCCAGTGGATGGCGGCGTCGGGACTCTTCACGAGCGAGGCGCTCCGGACGGATACCGCCGGCCGCGTGTACTCCAAGATTCTCACCGGGCCGATCGTCCGGAACTCGGCCTGGCCACTTGGCTTCGTGCAGCTGGACGCGAACGGAACGGTGCTGGACACCCTTCCCGCGCCTACGTGGGCGGAGGAACTCCCGAACACGAGTTTCTACGAGCCGAACGGTCTCTGGACCTGGCACCCGCACGGTTACTACGTCGGCGCGTTCAGTGCACGCTATGCCGTGGAGCTGCGCCGGCCGGGCGGCCCCGTCCTCCGGATCGAGCGTGCGGGGCAGCCCGCCGCACCGGTCGCGGCTGGCCAACGCGCCGATCTCGAGGCGGTGCTCGAGACGCGACGCCGGGAGCCTGACGAGGGGGGGAGCCCTCCTCCTCGCCCGGTTCCCCAGGTGAAGCCCGCCCTCCGCGCTATCGCCACGGGGGACGACGGGCGGATCTGGGTGCAGCCGCACGTCGAGTCCGTCGAGCTCACGACGCCCATCGACACGACGCTGCCGCCGACGCAGCGGCCGAGCCGCTGGATCGAGCCCTCCGTCTGGGACGTGTTCGAGCCCGACGGGGTCTTCCTCGGCCGGCTGGAGCTGCCGCCCAAGGCGACGGTGTTCGTGAGGCGCGGCGATCAGGTGTGGGGTACGGTGCGCGACGAGGACAATGTGCCGTTCATCGTCCGCTGGCGGATCGTAACGACGCCGCTGTCGTGATGCGCGCTCGCGACGCATCAAGCGGGGGGGGGGCCGGGCGCGATGTGCGCCCCCACATCGAACTGGTGCGTCGCGCGCTGGGCTCCACCGTCCTTGTGCTGGGCCTGCTCGCCGTCGCCTCACCGTCGCTGGCGCAGAACGCGCGCTCACTCGCTCCACTCTCGATTCCGGACGGGCTCGTGATCATGTGCCAGCCGCGCGACGCACCGGCGATGCCTGACGTCGGCCCGGTGGTCCAGTACACTTTCATTTTCGACGGCGGCGCGGGCGGCACGCGGAATATCGCGGCGACGTTCGACACGACCGGGGCGCCGGTCGCGCTGGCGGAGAGCGCAGGGCGGCTCGTTCGGTCGAATGTGATCTCGATCGACGTCGTGATCGCGCGGTTTGTTGAGGGGATGGTGGCCGCGACGCGGGTAAGCGGGGAGCATGCCCTGGACAGCCCGTCCCCGCCGAGCTTCCCGGAGCCGGAACTGGTGGACGGCCTGCCCCCGCCCCTCACGGCGAACGAGGAGGAGCAGACACGCGAGCTCATGCGTTGGCTCTGGGACTGACGCTGCGGGAGGGGTGGGTAGTCCGATTGGCATGGCCGGCGCTGGCGCGCGGTCTCGCCAATCGGCGGAAGCGCTGGTAGCATGCGTACAATCGACCGCGGCTGACGGGTCGGCTCCTCTCCACGGTCGTGAGCCGCGAGGTGAGTTCATGCCAGGATCATCCAGCTCGAACCCGAACACTCAGGAGCCGCCGGGGCTCTACGCTACGATCGCGGCCCGCACGCGTCGTGCGGCGGACGCCACACTCGCAACCGCCGCGGCCGTCGGCATCTTTGGAGCGCTCGGGTTCATCGTGTGGCGGCCGGCCTTGTGGATATACGCCCTGCCGCTGGTCGCCGTGGGTTCGGTTGGCGTCTGGGGCATCGCCGATCGTGAACAGGGCGAACGTACACGTGCCCGCCCCAACGCGCGACGGCTGCTGACCGCACTCCGCTGGTCAGCGGCGGGGATTGGAACGGCCGCCGTGCTGCTCGTGCTGTTCGCGATACTCGGGCGCCTCCTCGGGACGATCATGTCGTGAGCGCCGCCGTGCGGGCCTCTCCGCCCGCCCCTGACGGACCCCTCACCTGCGGAGTGCATGTGACGGGTGCGAGGGGCCTCACGCCGCCCCGGCCATCACGTGCGGCAGCGGCCGTGGGATAGTGGGGCGACAGTTCGCATGCTTACACGGGTCTCCTAGCGTCCCGGACGAGCTTGACAACACACCCGCGTGCCGGTGAGCATCCGACGTCGGCGTCCGCCTGGCCGGCGGGGCGCGGCCGATCCCCGCGCGTGCGCACCCGATACACGTCTCGACCCCCGATTGACGTTTCCATCCCTTCCGGGCGTTGGTGTATCGCCGCTGCAGGCATCAGTCACGGTCTATCCATTCAGGAGGAGAGTTATGACGCTCAGCGCAAGCAATCTCGTTGCCTGGCACGATCACAACAGCGCACAGCACTCCGCCAAACGTGACGATTTCGCCGAGAAGGGGTTTCGGCCGTTGTCGATCTCGATCTACGGCACGACTGCGAAACCGCTCTACGCCGCGGTCATGGTGAAGCGGTCGAACGTCATCGCCACCAAGTCGTTCATCGATAAGACACAGGCCGAGTTTCAGACGGTCTTCGACGACATGGCCTCCCAGGGGTTTGGTCCCTTCCTGATCACCGCCACGGGCCCCAAGAACAGCGCAAAGTTCGCCGCGTCGTTTCGGAAGATGTCGAAGATCCCGCTCACCCGTTCGAACCTGTCAAAGGCGCAGTTCGTCGCGCTCAACACCGAGCAGCACAACGAGGGCGCGATTCTGGTCTGGGCAGACTGCTTCGGCACCGCCTCCGACCCGCGCTACTGCGCCATCTGGGGACCGAATCCCGGCAAGATCGCCTGGAACATCGACGCGGTCGACGAGGGCGGCACGACACTACAGCAGCGGTTCGCGGCGATGAAGGGGATGGGCGCCAGGCCGGCGGTGGTGTCGGTTACACCAGCCGGTCGAAGCATGGAACTCTTCGTCGATACTCAGATCGGCGCCTGGCACTCGGCGGTGGGTATGACGTCGGCAGAATACCAGGAGGCGTTCAGCACTCAGGCGAAGGCTGGCCGCTGGCCGGTGTGTGTGTCAGCGTCTGGGTCGGGTGCCAATGCGCGCTTTGCGTGCATCTTCGCCACCCGCGAGGAAACGAGCCCCCGGACTTGTCGGATCAACGGGACGCCGAAGGTGGCGGCCATCGACGACGCCATGGAAGCCTACGTACGCGCGCAGAACGTGCGCGGCGCGGCGCTCGCGATCGTGCATGGCCGCCGACTGGTATATGCGCGCGGATACACGAACGCTGAGGCCAGCTACCCGAACATCCTGCCCATCACGCCGTTTCGTCAGGCGAGTGTGTCGAAGACGTTCCTCGCCGTCGCTATCTGGACGCTGATTCAACAGGGCAAACTCACGCTCGACACCACCATGCAAAGCGTCCTCGCGCTCAAGCAACCCGATGGTTCGGCGCCGCAGGACAGTCGCTTCGCGCAGGTGCGGGTCGGCCATCTGCTGGCTAGCACATCGGGCATCGGCCAGGGCGGCGTTTGGGGCGCGGTCGATGCATCGGCGGCCGCCGGCGGCACACTGCCGTCCACCGGCCTCGAGGTGGCGCGCTGGATCGCCGGGCTGACGATGACCGGGACTCCCGGTGACGTGTCGAACACGGTCTACGGCAACACCGACTATTTCCTGCTGAGCCTGATCGTAGCGGCGAAGACCGGCAAGAGCACCTTCGAGGCCGGCCTCGACCAGCTCGTCCTATCACCGCTCGGCATGAAGCACACGCGCGCTTCGCGTTCGCTGACCGGCTCGCAGCACGACGACGAGTCGCCGTATCACATGACCGTGCACGATCCGACGTCGGCGTGGAAGCTCTTTCAGCTCGAGTGCGGCGCCAGCGATCGACACGACAACCGTCGCCTGGTTCCCACCCACTACGGCACCTTCGACCTGGAGATGTTCGACGGTTGCGGCGGGCTGTCGTCGTCGGTCGTCGACGTTGCGAGGCTCTGCGCGATGTTCTCCTGCCGCACGGGCAACCCGGTGCTCAGGCCCGGGACCATTGACGACATGCTGGCCGCCGCCGCCGACGCGTCGATCGCCGCCACCGGCGTGTCCGGGGCGCACGGCTATCACGGGATGGACAGCGCCTCGATCCTCGACGCCGCGATTCACCAGGTAAAGTTCAAGAAGGGCGGCTGGTTACCCGCGATGGGCACCTCGTTTGTCGCCATCACCGGAGGCTTCACGTTTGTGCTCGCAAAGAACGGCAACACACCCGCGGGCGTCGACCTGAACTGGTCCGACACGGTGAAGCCGCTGGCAGAGGCGCACAACTGGGGAACGGCCGATCGATTTCCGGATTTCGCCATGCCGTCGCTCAGCGGGACATTCGCCAAGGTGGTTGCCGACCGCATGGACGTGGTGCTCGGCGAAGTGCCGTTGCCGACACTGATGCGCAGCCTGGAAGCGTCGATGGCCGCCGGGTTCCGGGCCCGCCGGGGCGTCCGGCCGGTGGGGCCGACGCAGGTCAGGAAGTAGACACCGCCACCAAGCGCCGGGCACGGATGCGCCGACAGTGGTCAGGCCGGCTGGGCCCAGTCATCGCGGAGGATCTCGAAGAAGACCTTTGAACTCACGCAGATCGCAACGGATGCGGCTGCGCCAGCACGTCCTACATCGCCTGCACGAACATGATGTGCGCCTTGGGGGTACCGGGCAGCATCAGCCAGGGCTGACCCAC
>PPFU01013064.1_pt1 | contig 10312 bp, 12 predicted proteins | sample 1535991 | NCBI WGS metagenome assembly PPFU01 (sample SAMN04901290, study PRJNA319586) | Hypolithon metagenome, whole genome shotgun sequencing project. | isolation source: Antarctic Hypolithon | place: Antarctica: Miers Valley | collected 2014 | reverse complement strand
TCGAGTTGGAGGTGCAGGCAGCGGCGCTTGAGCGCCTCGGAGAGCTCGCGGGTCCGGTTGGAGGTCAGGATGACGACCGGCGGGTGGGTGGCTTTTATGGTCCCGACTTCCGGGATGGAGACCTGGTAGTCGGAGAGGAACTCCAGAAGGAACGCTTCGAACTCTTCGTCGGCCCGGTCGATTTCGTCCAGAAGGAGCACCGCCGGCTCTTCGGACTGGATGGCCTGGAGGATCGGCCGCTCTACCAGGAAATTCTCGGAGAAGAAGATGTCTTCCTGACCGCGCAGTACTTCGGCGGCTTCGCGCAGGGTTTCGGTTGGGGCGAGTGTCTCCCCGATCTTCTCGCGCAAGACCTGGGTGTAGAGGAGTTGCTTGCTGTACTCCCACTCATAGAGGGCTTTCGCTTCGTCGAGACCTTCGTAGCACTGCAGCCGGATCAAGGTTTGCCCCACAGCCCCCGCGAGCGACTTCGCAAGCTCCGTCTTGCCGACGCCCGCCGGACCTTCGACCAGTATCGGCTTGTTAAGCCGCGTCGCCAGAAACACGACCGTCGCCAGTCGTTTGTCCGAAACGTAGCTCTGTTCCGTGAGCTTCTCGCCGACCTCTTCTATGCTCTGAAACAAAATGCTCCTTCTCAAATCCCGCTATTGATATAGCTTGTGCGGATCATACCGTCGAAAACGGGGGCGGCTCAGACGCCCGCCCCTGTTCGCTTCGTATCGTCGCCGCTCTATTGGGGACCGGGACGTTGGGCGGATGCCTGTATCGTCTGGCGGCCCATCGCCGGCGCGACGCCCCAGATGTTCTGCCGGTGTCCGTTGGAGGTCTTGCGCTCCATCGGGTCGTACATGCAGTCTCGCAGGACTTCCTTCGCGCCCTCGACGGTCAGGTCGCGCGGGTTGCCCGGCGTGCAGAGGTCCTCCATCATGTGCTCGGCCATCTTCTGCAGCTCGTCGTCGTCGCTCTGGATCGGGCCGCCCGACTTGCCCTCGTACCAGCCCTGCCCCATCCGGGTCTTCGGGTACTCCGTGACCTGGCCCCAATTCTCCGGGATGCCGCAGTCCTTGGCGAGCCTTATGACCGCGTCTATCGCCTGATCGGCGGCCTGCACCGGGTTCATGCCCGTCGTGTTTTCACCCATCGCCGTGGCGATATCCGCGTACTTCTCGACCGCCGCCGGCTGGTTGTACGTCCACACCCGCGAGATGCCGATTCCGTTGTTCAACCCGTGGTGGATATCGTAGTAGGCGCAGACCGCGTGCGAGAGCGAGTGCAGAATGCCCAACAAGGCGCTACTGAACGCCTGGGCCGCAATGTACTGGGCCCAGACCATGCCCTCCATCGCCTTGAAGTTGTGCGGGTTATAGGTCGCCTCGCGCAGGTTCTCGGTGACGAGCCTTACAGCTTCGAGGGCGACGGGCGTACACGAGAGATGCTGCACCCGCCCAGCATAAGCCTCCGAAGCGTGGGCCAGCGTGTCGAAGCCCGTATAGGCCACGTACTCCGGCGGCTGGGTCATGCACAGAACGGGATCGTTGATGGCGAGCGTCGTGGTCATCGCCCGGTCGAAAGCGACCCACTTGTGCGGCGCCTTCTCCGATGAGAGGTCCGTGATAACGGCGGCCGGCGTCGTCTCGGAGCCTGTGCCGACGGTCGTGTTGATCGCGATGTGCGGCGGGTTCTCCAGCTTCTCTGAAGCGTTCAATCCCTGGAACTCGTTTATGTTCCGCCCGTCGTGGGCCGCCACGACCCTCGCGCCCTTCGTCGTGTCGTGCGGACTGCCGCCGCCGATGGAGACGAAGCCGTCGCACTCGCCCTCGGTGAACGCATTGTAGGCGTCCATCACGTTGTAGTCCTTCGGGTTCGTCTCGACCTTATCGTAGACCGTTACCGAGACGCCCGCGTTCTCGAAGTTCGTCTTACACTCGTCGATAATGCCGGTTCCCCGCAACCCCGTGGTCACGAACAAGACGTGGTTCAATCCCATCGCCGCCGCCTCGGGACCGGCGTTCTCGTACGCCCCCGCCCCGAGCAACGACCGCGGTTGCTTGAAGAACTCCTTTACCGGAAACTCGAACATCTGAGAAGTATCCATAAGATAAATCCCCTCCTTTCCTTAACTTTCCCCTAGACGTAGAACGCACATGGTATATCGCCACCCACGTTCGCGCTACGCTTGACTCGCCCGTTCAAAGACACCAAACTAAAAAACCGATTGCAGCCCTGTATGCACCCCCTCAGCACTGTAACTCAATTGCCAGTTCCCCAGAACTGTTACTACAATATAATAGAAGCCTCATCTTGTCCAGAGTATATTTTGGTGGCTGGGCGACAAAGGGGAGGATTTGGCTGGCGACTCGTCAGATAGTTAGTATTCGGTGGTCGGGTGAGAGGTGGCAGACCGGAGCGGTGCGCGCGGCATCGCCGGACATCTTTATCTTACACTTCGTAATGTAACCACTGTTATACTTATAGCGTGACAAGTAATGAAAGAGAAGGTGAGCGGAGTTGGCTCGTGCTGGTCTACAAGCTGCCTTCGGAGCCTAGTCGCTACCGGGCGAGCGTTTGGAGGAAACTGAAGGCTGCCGGGGCGGTTTACCTGCAGAATGGGGTGGCGGCTCTGCCCGAAGATCCCGGTGGGGAGCGGACGATGCGCGGCGTTGTGCGGGAGATCCAGGAGGTTGGGGGCATGGCGCACCTTTTTCGGGGTGCTTCGGTAGGCGTTCGGGGTGAGTTGGAGAAGATCTTCGACGAGGCGCGCGACGCCGAGTACGCGGAGGTTTTGGGGCGTTGCCGCGATTTACATGCCGAACTGGACAAGGAGCGTGGTGCCGGCAACCTCACCTTCGCCGAGCTAGAGGAGAACGAGGAAGACCTTGCCAAGCTGGAGGCGTGGGTGGGCAAGATCCGGGCCCGCGACCGCTTCGGCGCGCCACTCTTTGGGGAAGTTGAAGAAGAGTTTCTAGCGTGCCGGGAAGACCTGCAGGCTTTCGCGGCCTCTGTCTATGAAGCCGCCGACCACGGCTCGGCCGGCCCGTCATGAGCCACTCGTCGGAGAGGTCGTGGTAGGGGTGAACCTGGTGGAATGGAAGCGCTGGGCCGGACGGCTGAAGACCGAGACCTACGCCCTGTACCTGGCCTACGGAGACCCGCGGATGCCCTGGTACGCCAAGTTGTTAGCCGCCCTGGTGGTCGGCTACGCCTTCAGCCCTATAGACCTGATCCCGGACGCTATACCAGTCCTCGGCTACTTGGATGACCTCATCCTGGTCCCCTTGGGCGTGGCCCTCACGGTACGAATGATCCCCAAGGACGTGCTCTCTGAAAGTCGGCAGAGGGCCCAGAAGATGGTCGAGAAGGGCGAAAGACCTGTGAGCCGGGCGGCGGCAGTCGTCATCGTCGTCCTCTGGTTGGCCCTGGCGGTGCTCGGCGTCCTCATCGTGGTGCGAATAATCCGGAGTTGAACGATCCCAAGGACGGACCGTTGGCGCCGGCCCTTTGGGGGTTGGTTAGTATCCCAGCACCAGCACGACCGCCACTACCGAGAGGCCTATACCACTGAGGAGATCTGGGCGTAGAGGTATGAAGCGGGCTACGACTCCCCCGAGTTGCAGGCCGACGAGCGTCATCAGGGCTGTCATAGTACCGAAGACCGCCGCTGTGAACACAGGAGGAAAGCCAAGCATCCCCAGGCCGGTGCCTGCGAGCAGGTTGTCCAGGCTCAGAGATAGAGGAATGCCGAAGAGCATCCAACGCTCATCCAGTTCCTCCGGCGCTTCGGTGTGCAGACTCTGAATGACGAGGTACAGGCCTAGCACGAGCAGCACGATCGGTCCCACGAAGTCCGCCACTTCGCCGAACCCCTCCCCGAAGTAGCGCCCGAGTAGCAAACCTACTAAGGGCGAGAAGCCATCCCACAACCCGAACACCACCGCGACTCGGATTGCGCGCCGCCAACTGAGCTTGAAAGCCCCGAGTGCAATCGCCAATCGGGCATTATCCAGGCTGAGGAAGAGGCCAAGGACGAGAAGCGATATCAAGGTCATGGCACACTCCTTTCACCTGGTATAGACACGGGGGATGAGGTCTTCTACGCCCGGTTCTGCGCCTTCGTTGGCGGCCTTTACCGCTTCGGCTACGATCTGATGGTCAGGTGAGAGGTGGCAGACGGGATCGGTGCGGGCGGCGTCGCCGGTGAGCTGAAACGCTTGGCAACGGCAACCGCCGAAATCTATCTCGCGGCGATCACAACTCCGGCAAGGATTCGGCATCCACTCCGTTCCCCGGAAGCTCTGGAAGAGGGGTGACTCCTCCCAGATCCATGCCAGCGAGTGCTCCCGCACGTCTGCCCGGGGAAGGGGAAGTGTGTGCGCTGCGGGGCAGGGCAGGGCACTCCCGGTTGGGGTCACCGTTAGCTGCTTCTTGCCCCAGCCGCCCATACAGGGTTTGGGGTACTTGCTGTAATAATCGGGGATGACGTAGATAATCTCCATCTTCCCATCCAGGCGCTGACGGGCGGCGCGTACTATCTCTTCAGCCCTTTCGAGCTGGGCCCTGCTGGGCAGTAGGGCTTCGCGGTTGCGCCAGGCCCAACCGTAGTATTGAGTATTGGCAAGCTCGATCCGATCGGCTCCCAACTCCTCGGCCAGATCTAGCATGCGACCGACCCTGTCTATGTTGTGGCGGTGGAGGACCACGTTGAAAGTGAGCGGCCAGTCCATCTCCTTGACCATGCGGGCCGCCGAAATCTTGCGTTCATACGAAGGAGTGCCGGCTATGCGGTCGGAGAGGGCCGGCTCGTCGGCCTGGATACTGATCTGTACGTGATCGAGGCCGGCGTCCTTTAGCTCTTCCGCCCGTCGGGCCGAGAGACCGAGGGAACTCGTAATGAGGTTGGTGTACAGACCCAGGTCGCGGGCGCCGGCGACAATCTCCACGAGATCGCGGCGCTGGAGCGGCTCGCCGCCCGAGAGGTGAAGCTGCAGGACGCCGAGCTCCCGCGCCTCGGTCATCACCCGTTGCCACTCTGCCGTAGTCAGCTCCTCGCGATAGTCCGCGAGGTTGAGCGGGTTGGAACAGTACGGGCAGTGGAGCGGGCACTTGTAGGTGAGCTCGGCCAGCATACCGTACGGCCTATTCATCGCCGGGCTCCACCCATCGTTTGGCAGCGAGCCGCGTTAAGAAATCCTGCACCTCGCCATTGGCCACGTGTTTATACTGCCCGCGCAGCTCCTCCACGATCTCGACGACCGTCCGCTCCCCATCGCACAGGCCCAGGATGGTCGCGCCGGTTTGATTCAGGACCAGCACTCCCTCTGGTGCCAGTAGCACTTGTTGTTCTCGCACGGGGTCCCACTCCATTCGGACCTGTCGCGTCAGATGAGGTCGATTCGTAGATAGTATCGCGGTGCTCATCAATCACCCTCCTGTCGAGTGTCACCTGCATAGGCCCTGTCGATGGCGTCCAACATGCTCCATAGCACGTCGTTTTTAAAGGCTAGCGCCGCCACCGCCCGCGCCTGCTCATCCGGTGTCTGGCAGTGCTCCTTCACTACCTCCAGGGCATGCTCCGAGTCGCGCGGGGCCTGGGTAAGGCGGGCGCGAAAATAGGCCAACCCGGCGGGGTCGATCCAGGTGTAGAGACGCTCGAACGCGTCCAGGCGCTCTGCCATAAGATCCGGCGCGAATAGCTCGGTTAGGGAGGAGGCCACCGCCTCGACCCACGGGCGGGTGCGGGCGAAAGTGACGTAGGCATCTACGGCGAAGCGCACCCCGGGCACGACGTGCCGATCGTCCAATAACTCCTCCTGCGTCAGTCCCACCGCCTCGCCCAGTCGCAGCCAGGCTTCGATGCCTCCCTCTGTATCTGCTGTTCCATCATGGTCGTGGATGCGTCGGATCCAACGCCGACGTACCTCTCGGTCGGGGCAGTTTGCCAGGACATTGGCGTCCTTACGGGGGATGTTCTCCTGGTAGTAGAAGCGGTTTGCCACCCAGCCCTGGATCTGACGTCGGCCCAGGCGTCCCTCGTTCATCGTTACGTGGAACGGATGAAGGCTATGGTAGCCCTGCGACTGTGCGCGCAGCGCTTCGATGAAGCTCTCAGTGTCTGTTATCAATGCGCTCAAATCTCCAGTTCTAGGCCATCCGCAGCCACTTCAAAACCATGCTCCTCGACGATGCGCCGCTCGGGCGAGTCTTCGAGCAGGACGGGGTTAGTATTGTTGATGTGGATGTATATCTTGCGCCCGATAGGGAGCGGTGCCAACTGTTCCAGGCTGCCGTCGGCGCCGCTTATCGGCAGGTGTCCCATGTCACGCGACGTCTTGTTGGCTATGCTGAGCTGGACCATCTCCTCATCCTGCCAGCAGGTCCCGTCAAAGAGCAAGCATGTACAGTCTTCCAGGTGAGCCAGCACCGATGCCGTCAGCTTCTGTGCGCCCGGTACATACACCAGAACCCGGCCGGTATGTTCGTCGGTGATTCGGTACCCGACCACGCTTTCTTCCCCCTCCCCGGACTCGAAACGCGCCCGCTTACCCGTAGGAACGGGAAAAGCCCGGTAGGACAAACCATCCGTTAGCGATACCTCTGTCCCGGTAGAGACTTGCCGCCATTCGACGTTAGTGAAGGCGCCGAGCGTCTGGAGCAGTGATGTACCGTTGCAGAGTGTCTCGTGCACCGCTGCGGTGGCATGGACCTCTAGGTCACCGGCCTCTCGCAGCAGCAGCAGACCGAGCGTGTGATCAAGCTCAGCATCGGTGAGCAGCACGGCCTGTAGCGGAGAATCCCTGACCCCGTGAGGGTGAAGGGCGGGGAAGGACTCGATCTGGGCCCGAATATCAGGTGAAGCGTTGAGCAGGAACCACCGTCGGTAGTCGGCGCTCACCGCGATCGACGACTGGGTGCGCGAACGGCAGGGTCGCGAGCCGTCGCGCACGGCCTGACACTGGGGGCAGTTGCAGTTCCACTGCGGGAAACCTCCTCCCGCCGCCGCTCCGAGTACCCGCACCCACACACCCGTCCTCCATCCACTTACCTCGTTCAGTCTTCCTATCCAGAATAGCCCACCTCAAAATGAGGATTGTGCGGGCGCCGGACCACATTCAGCCCGGCGCCGTATATACGTCTATTCCGAATCCGGCCAGATACCGGCGTACGCCGTCACCTCAGCGCTGGTCCCAATTTCCTCGAACTCTGGGGTCTCCCACTTTTGGAGTTCCATGTCTATCACCTCCTTTCACGTAGACTTTACGTACCGAACCTGAGACGTTCTTCCTTCGTACCGGGTGGCGTACCTACTACGCCACCCGGTACCAGACACCTGTGCTTACTCCTCCGGCAACGCGAAGACGAAGATGCCGGAGCCGTGGGCCCCACCCATCATCCCGGGTAGGAATCCTTCGACCCAAGCGCCCCAGCCGACCGGCACGGCTATGTACTGCCTTCCGTCGACGCTGTAGGTCGTTGGGCTGCTGTGGTGGCCGCTTCCGCACTGGAACTTCCACAGATGCTCCCCGGTGCGCGCATCTATTGCGTTGAACTCACCCGAGGGTTGTCCGGCGAACACGAGGTCGCCAGCCGTGGTGAGCACTGACGCACACATCGGAAGATCGCTCTCCCACCTCCAGACCTCCTCGCTCGTGGACGCGCTGAAGGCACTCACGGACCCCTTCATGTTATCGGAGTCCACAATGACGTGCGCTCCCCAGTAAGGCATTCCCTCTTTGAACTCCCTGCGCCGCCGCGCAATCGTCGAACCGGTATCCTGCACCGGGCAGTAGAAGAGTTCCGTCCTCGGACTGTAGGCCGCGTGCGTCCATTCCTTGCCCCCGGCCGGCCCCGGGAAGAAGTGGACCTCCTCCCCCTCATTCTCGGGGTATATCCTGGGCGTCACGTTGCCTTCGGCGTCGATCTCGCCCCAGTTGATACGGTCGACAAAGGGTGTTACCCGGACCAGTTCGCCGTTCGTGCGATCCAGGACGAAGAAGTATCCGTTCTTGTCGAAGTGCGCTAGCAGCTTGCGCCCGTCCTGCTCGAAGAGGATGTTCTCCGCGTTGCTGTCGTAGTCCCACAGGTCGTGTGGATTGTACTGGTAGTGCCATTGTTTCTCGCCGTTGTCGGGGTTCACGGCGACGACGCAGTCGGTGTAGAGGTTGTCGCCCTCGCGGACTTCTCCGTCGAAGTCGGGCGCCGGGTTTCCGGTCCCCCAGTACAGGAGGTTTAACTCCGGATCGTACGTGCCCGTAACCCAGCAGTTTCCACCACCCCGCTGCCAGGCCTCGCCGTCCTCCGGCCAGGTCTCCGACCCGGGCTCACCGGGCTTGGGCACCATGTAGCAACGCCAGACGCGCTCTCCGGTCTCAATATCGTAGGCGTCTAGGTGGCCGCGCACCCCGAACTCCCCACCGGAGCTCCCTACGATGACCTTGTCCTTAACGACGAGGGGAGCGACCGTGGCGCTCTCACCGGCCCGCACGTCACCGTGTGTGGTGTCCCAGATCTTCTCGCCGGTTTCGGCGTCGAGCGCGACCACGTGGGCGTTCAGGGTGGCGAGGAAGACCTGCCCCTGCGCCACAGCGACCCCGCGGTTCACGTTGCCGCAGCACAGCGAGGTGTCGAACGGGATCGCGTGCTTGTATTGCCACAGTAGCTGTCCCGTCGTTGCGTCGAGGGCCCAGACAAGGCCATCCCAGCCCGAGACGAACATGACGCCGTCCACGACGAGCGGGGCGGCCTCGAACGCGTACGTCGACGGGCCCGCGTGAAGGCCCTGCGAGCCGGACTGGAACACGAACGCGGGAGAAAGGCGCCTGACGTTCTCCGTGTTGATCTGGTCCAGCGGGCTGTACCGCTGCCCGTCGTAGGCGCCGTAGTAGGTGAGCCAGTTATGCGGCTCTTCCTCACGGGCATCGAGGATGCGCTCGTACGTGACGTCTTTCGCCACCGGCGGCGCACCCCCGACTTCGGTGCTCAAAGCCCCTAGACTGACTGCCGGCGGTGCGTCTATGTATTCTTGCGTCAACTGATTCTCCTTTCTATGGTCGTAGCTATGGCCTTGGCTGGTCTGGACGGTCGAGGCGAGCCTCCTCGGGAACGTCCCCCATCACGACGATCGCCCCCGTCAGGCCCCGGCCTTCATCGTTACCTATATTGGAGCCGTACCAGTAATAGCCTGGACCGTCGAGGTTGACGGTGACCTTTCCTCGTGAAAAGTTCGGCAACCATAGCCATTGGTAGTCACCATTGCTCGGCACCATCGCGCAGTGAGTGTTCGTGTCATCGTTGAAAAACTCGATCTCGAGCTCACCCGCATGGGGCATGACGATGATCGAGGGCGAATAGGTCAACTCATCTTCGGGAATCCGGACCTGGATGCTCATGCGCCCGTCGGATCCCTCCTCGACTTGTCCAATGCCTCCGTGGTTGAGCAGTCGGCCTATCGTCCCCTTGTTTTGCTTGTCCAGCCCAAGCTCGCTTACCACCTGGGATAGCTGCTTCTCTCTAGCTTTCGCCACTGACTTGCCTCCTTTCCTGCGTTCCCCAACGCTTCACCTCATATCCATAACAAGTTATCAACTAAGCAAATTAGCCAGCTTGATCTCCTCTCTTACTTTCCCTAGAGTTTCAAGATAGCACAGAGGCATATTGAGGGTCAAGACTCGAATGGTCTTTAATTTCAGACACTAAAAGAAAGGCTCGTTATCGTTTCGTGCATGGCAAACGGCAGTGTAAGCAAACGTACAAAGCTGAATCCCGCCCGCGCGCATAATGGCAAGTGGAGTAGCGATGAAAATACGCATCACACAAAATGTCCCCAAGTACGCCCGCCTCGCCACAGGTATCATCGTGGATGCCGAACCCGTCGCCAGCCATCCCGAGGTGATGCGGGTGAAGGGCTTCGGTGCTTTCGAGAACGGGGCGCTGGTGCGGAGTTGGGAGTTGATTTTGCTAGACGAAGAGATCGAGGCGCTTCTAAAAAAGGGCTAGCTGCCACCGGCATTCCTCGGCCATTACCCGCTTGCTTCTTCCTTCCCCTCTTGGCTGGGCGCTCCGTGGATTATCTCGAAGCCAAGCTTGCCTTCCCCGGTGCCGACAACCAGATTGTCGCCTCGTTCGAGCGAACCGTCGAGGACCATGCGCGAGAGCACATTATCCACCCGGCGCTGGATGGTGCGCCGCAGGGGACGGGCGCCGAACTCGGAGTCGAAGCCTTCTTCGGCGATCATTGCCACGGCGGCGTCGGTGAATTCGATCCCGACTCCCTGGGCTTTCAGGCGTCTCGAAGTGTGGTCGAGGAGGAGGCACGCTA
>PPFU01003762.1_pt1 | contig 10316 bp, 8 predicted proteins | sample 1535991 | NCBI WGS metagenome assembly PPFU01 (sample SAMN04901290, study PRJNA319586) | Hypolithon metagenome, whole genome shotgun sequencing project. | isolation source: Antarctic Hypolithon | place: Antarctica: Miers Valley | collected 2014 | reverse complement strand
AGGGTGAGCAGTCGGCGTTCGGGCTTATCCGTTAGCTGCATTGCCTTGTACTGAATGCCTAACTGTTCACTCATATAATTTAGCAACAGAGTATTTAGCTTGGTTTGCGCCTTAGCATCTAGCTGTGCAATTTCTTCGCGCAGCAGTGAGGCTCTAGCATAGTCAGGAATATGTCGAGCTTTAGCCAAAAGCTGATTGCGAGATTTGTAATGCTCCAAAGCCAGGTTTTTGCCAGCTAATATAGTTTGGTATCCGTCGGCAGCCAAAGGCTGTAGCAAGTTGCCCTGTAATACATTGAGCGTCCCAGCACTATTTACCTGATCAAATCGCTCTTCGTCTACATCAATCAGGCCAATTAGGCTGTTACCCGGCATGATGTTAAATGACAGGTCAGGCAGCGGCTCAGTTTCTTGAGGATTATGAGCTTCGTTAGGGTTTTTGGCTAGGAGAGGCTCTGCCAACGCAACGCTATGCAGCAGTAGCTGAAAGTGAGCCGTTTCCACCGCCCCAGCCAAAATATCAACACCGTAAAGATTATTTTTAAACACTCGCTTTTGAATGCCCAGCAGCAGGTTACGCGCTGCTTTTTCAGACTCTTTTTCAGGGGATTCTACATCGGCTTGTTCTTCAGATTGTTCGATCAGGCCCGATTTCCAAATCTTGAGCTGAGTGTCCTGATTTTGTTGGATATAGCCGGTTAGAATGCTGAAAATTTCAACCAGTCGCTGGTTGATGGCTGCTAATACGTTGCCGCTTCCACAGGCTGGATCGAGTATTCGCAGGTTGGGCAAAATCTCCTGAATAAGGCGACGACATAGTACAGGCGTGGCGTTGAACAGCACATCGTTGAAGCTAGCAGCCGGTGAAAAAGAGCTGTTGATTCGGCTAAAAAGTAGGCTGTTGATGGCGCGATCGCTCAACCTTCTCGCCAGCGCAGGCGTCCCCACATAGTCACAAGGCGGCTGTGCCTGCATAGCCCAATAGCGCTCTAGCACATAGCCCAACTCTCCACTCATCCAAGGATTAAGCGCCTCAGCACTGGTCTGTTCGCTTAGCCAGCCCAAAACCTCTTCAAAAGGCTGATCGGCAATGTTAACGGTTGGATAACGCTGCTCTAACGAATGGTTGCTAAACAAATGACCTAAAAAAGGCATAGCGCCAACATTTTGCGTCAGCGCCAAAGGGCGTTCCCTCTTAGGAAGTGCAAAACTTTGATACAGCGGCTGCAAGCAGGTTTTTAAAAAAAGATTACTTCCCTGCTGTATTGCCTTACCAAAGCGCGTTTGCAGATACCAGGTGTCGCCAGCCAGCCAGCCCTTTTGCTGCATACTCTGTACGAAGATTAGCCGCTGTAGCGTCAACGCCGCGTATCCTTGCCGGTCAGCACTGTTGCTAATGCCGCTAATGCCTTCGTACAAACCGTTTAGCAGTTTTTCAAAGGTCTCGTACTGGTTCATTCCCGAGCTTGGAAACAGGCCCTGACAGCCTTGCGCAAACCGCCTCAGTCGAAATTCCCACAGCGTAATGGGCTGGCCGACTACGTACAGCGCGCTTTCTCGCAGTGACTGACACCATAAGCTGCGGATCTTGGCTGAATCAATAAAAATAACTAGCGGAGAATCGAACGAATCTTCCTCATGTTCATCTTCCCCCTGGTTTAAAAGCTGTGCTGAGAGTTGTGCAAGATCACGATAAAGCTGCTCCCGGAACTCTGCTGTAAGCTGGAAGTTTTCAGCTAGCAACACTTGCCAAACAGTAACGTTGTCACAATAGGCAATTGGAGTGCATTGCTGTTGAAGGCGCTGAATAGGTTCTGAATGACTTGCTGTGACGGGTTGCCAGCCGAGGGCTTGGGTAAAAAGGGGCTGTAGGTTGTGCGATCGCAGCCATTCCTTTGCCAGCGCCAGATCCGCTTTCAAATTCAAGTTAGGGTTTAATGCCATAGTTCATTACGATATAGAGCATCAGGTGGCAGGCGGCGTCTCTGCCATAGCTTTGAATCTATCCAAATCAGCTTGCAGCGTAGAAGTGACTACCCGATCTACAAATGAGTTGCTCATCATTAGCCGCGCCAAAATGCCAGGTAGCGCATAGGCAATCGTCATCTTCACCGTGCTAGAGCCATCTTTGCGACCATAGAAGCGAATCGCCCCTTTATTGGGCAGGCCGTCTACCGACTCCCACTGAATAATTTGCTGAGGAATAACGTTGGCAATTCGCGACAGCCACGAAAACGACAGCCCGCCCGTGTTCAGGCTCCACCGCGATAAATCTGGGTCGCCCTCCAATATTTCTACCGAGTCAATCCACTTCATCCAGTTGGGCATCTGCTCTAGGTCAGACCACATCTCCCAAACCTTTTCTACTGAGGCATCCACGTCTACATGGACGGTATGTTCTAACCAATCTGCCATAGGGAATCGTGCTGTTAGCAGGCTTCTCGTAAAAACTATGCGCACCCACTCTGAGCTTAGACGGTCAGCTTAGACGGTGAGCCTAGAGGGGTTGTCTTCATTCTAACGGCTACCGCGTTGGCTCGGAATTGTTTATCTGTCGGTTGACGTGGCAGAATTTGTTAGTTCTTAGGCCAGTTTCGGTAATTCTCCAGGTTTGCTCTATGTCCGTCGTTTACGTGAGTCCTGCCGGTCAAGAAAATAACGAAGGCACCGCTCAGTTTCCCTTTAAGACAATTACTCGCGCCTTGAAGCAAGCTCGACCTGGCGATATCGTGCAGCTTGCGCCAGGTAACTACCAGGCTGGCGAACAGTTTCCTTTGAGGGTGCCGGCTGGGGTTACAGTGGCAGGCACGGCTAGTCAGGCGGCTGTAATTAGCGGTGGCGGCGATTTTAACGTGCAGAATTTGGGCTCTCAGAGCGGGGCCGTTGTGCTGGGCGATCGCGCTCAAATTCGAGAGGTCACCATCACCAATCCTCAGGGCAGCGGCGTGCTCACCGTTGAAGGGGCCGCGCTGATCGTCAATAATCGATTGATCAACTCCGGACAGCACGGCGTGTTGGCGGCTGGCCAAGCCCGCCCTTTTATTTCTAAAAATGAGTTCATCAATAACGGGGTAACTGGCCTTTCTATGAGCGTCCAGGCCAAAGGTGAGGTGCGGCAAAATCGATTTGAGCGCACGGGCTACGGCATTACGATTAGCGCTCAGGCGGCTCCCTTGGTCATCGACAATCAGCTAACCGGCAATCGGTGTGCGGTGGTGGTTGCTAACTCGGCGCGTCCTGTCCTACGGAAAAATCAGGCGATCTCCTCACAAGAAACCGGCCTATGGCTGCAAGATAGCGCCGCGCCTGACATCGGCCAGCCTCAAGACTTAGGCGGCAACCAGTTTGAAGGTAAAACCTACGACATTCGCAACGACACCGCTGCGCCTTTGGCGACGGCTGGCAATAAAATTAATCCCATTCGCGTCCAGGGTCAGGTGACCTATCTGCCCAGCGAAATTCCAGATGAAGTGGCCATACCACCTGTTTTACTTGGGAACGTAGAGCCGACGCCAATGCCGTTAGAGCCTCCCAAAGGCGATACCGATCCTCTAGCAGGCTTAAGCCTAGATAGCCGCTTCAATGATTTGGTCGGGCACTGGTCAGCGCCCTTTGTGGAGGCGCTAGCTGAGAAAAATCTGGTCAAGGGCTTTTTAGACGGTACTTTTCAGCCAGATAGTCAGGTCACCCGCGCTCAGTTTGCTGCCCTGATCGCCGCCTCTTTTCCCGATGCCCCAGCCACTAAGCCCCCCGTTCGTTTTCAAGACGTGCCCGCTGGCTTTTGGGCAACTCAGGCGATTCGTCAGGCCCAAACTCAAGGCTTTATCTCAGGCTTTCCAGACGGTACTTTTCGCCCGAATGCGCCGCTGACCCGAGTGCAGGCAATAGTGGCGCTGGTGAATGGCTTGTCACTCGGTAGTGGCCGGTCGGAGTCGCTGCTGGTGTATGGCGATCGCGCCCAAATTCCTAGCTATGCCATTGAGCCTGTCGCCGCCGCTACCGAACGTCAGCTCGTGGTCAGCTACCCCGACCCTTCTCAGCTTCGCCCCCTGGTGCCGATTACCCGCGCTGAAACGACGGCCCTGGTTCACCAGGCGCTAGCTGCCGTGGGCAGAACCCCGCGAATCAAGTCGCCGTTCATTCCCCAAGCTGACTCGGCATTGCCCAACTTTACTGACTTAACGCCCCAGCACTGGGCCAAAGGCTTCATCGACCCGCTCGTGCAAAAAGGCTGGCTTAGCGGCTTTCGCGACGGCTCCTTTCAGCCCGACGCCCCCATGACGCGAGCCCAGTTTGCCGCCTTGCTCGCAGGTGCTTTCAACCCGCAGCCCAAGCGACCTGCCACCCGTTTTCGCGATGTGCCAGACGACTTTTGGGCAGCTTCTGTCATCCAGCAGGCCTACCGGGCTCGGTTCATTTCGGGCTTTCCAGACCTTACTTTCGATCCCAACTTTCCCCTGACTAAGCTGCAAGCCTTGCTCTCGCTGGTCAGCGGCCTGAATTTGCAGTCAGTTTCGCCGCCTGATATGGGGCGATCGCTCCAGTTTTTCACCGACCGCGCCGCTATTCCTAGCTATGCCATGGCCGCGATCGCCTCCGCCACCCAGCTAGGTCTAGTATTCAACCGTCCCGTACTTGCTGAACTAAGACCTAACCGGGCTGCTAGTCGCGCAGAAGTTTCTGCCATGGTTTACCAAGCTTTGGTTTTAAGCGATAAAATGCCAGCCCTGAGTGCTCCTGAACAGGTGATTTTGGGGTGAGCTTTGAACAATTTTAAGATGGACTATTCGGGGGCTATTCGGGCGAGTGGTTCAATAAAGTTCAATAAAATGAGAGACTAAGGTTAGTATTTGGCGTAACAAAAATCCACCATGGCTGAAATGCAATTCTCACGCGGGGTCAAAGAGGACATTGTCCCCGGTGTCCGCATCACTCGTGCTAAAGACCTCTCCGACGGTACGGCTACGTTTTACTTTGATCGGCCCAAAGCCCTGGTCGATGAAGGGGGGGAAGTGACCGGCCTATATATGGTCGATGAAGAAGGCGAGCTAGTTACAAAAGATGTCAACGGCAAGTTTATAAACGGTGAGCCTGCAGGTATTGAAGCAGTTTTTGTGATGCGCGGCCAAGAAGAGTGGGATCGATTCATCCGCTTTATGGATCGCTACTCCCGAGATAACGGTCTGGGTTTAACGAAAAACGAATAGCTCAGCATCGATTCCTCCTTCATATATCTCCTTCATATACCAGTGTGGCTATGGCGACTCATCATCATCGCCCCCATCCAGACGGTGACTCAGTGTCGGTAGTCTGTGCGGTGCTCACAGTCAGCGATACGCGCACTCCCGATACTGACAAAAGCGGCCAGCTCATGAAAGATTGGCTGGCCGCTGCGGGGCATACCTTGGGCTACTACCAAATCGTTAAAGATGAGCCTGAGCGGATTGCTGCTGAGGTAAAACGGCTAGCCGCGCGCCCAGAAATTCAGGCTATTCTCCTCAACGGTGGCACGGGGATAGCGCCGCGCGATACGACTTATGATGCGATCGCCAGCCTACTCACCAAAGAACTCCCCGGCTTTGGCGAAATTTTCAGACAGCTCAGCTATGCCGAAATTGGGTCTCGGGCGATCGCTTCTAGAGCCGTTGCCGGCATTCACACAAATGCTCACAAAAACACTCTAATCTTTTCCGTTCCTGGCTCCAGCAAAGCCGTCAAGCTTGCCATGGAAGCTCTAATTATTCCAGAACTCATCCATCTTGCCTTACTGATGGGCTAAAGCTCTGGCGGAATGATCGTCTTGGCTGTTCGGATTAGGACGGTAAACCGTACAGGGCCAAACCGACCGTCCCGCCTTGTGTTCGGTGTATAACCTACACCTGACACCCATAAACCTATCTGCGATTATAGATGTATTGGCACAAGGCACTCCGCCCAAAACAAAATGAAAAAACAACCCTTTTCAAACATCTTCCACGACCTGTATCGCACAGCCCTAAAGCACACCAAATACCGCTGGCTCGTCATTCTTGGAACGTTATTGTATTTGGTTAGCCCCCTAGATATTGCTCCTGACGTTTTTCCTGTTTTGGGCTGGATTGACGATGGCCTGGTTGCCAGCTTATTAATAACAGAAGTCAGCTCACTGATGATGGAACAGCTCAAGCGTAAGCGCCAAGCGAGCACCGCATTTAACACAGAAATGGCGGTTCATTTAAGTGACGAAGATGACGACGCCGTTAAAACGATCACGGTAGATGCTGTTTCAGTCGCCTAACGCTTTTGTCTTGCAAAAAGTTTTCTCTCCCGCTTTATCCACCTTTTTAAACCCAGGAAATCACATCATGACTTATACCACTCAGTCCAATTTCACTGAGGCCCAAACTGAGCAGCCGGCTCCTTCGACCGTCGAAAAGCTAAAGACGTTGCAGCAAGAGAGCACTACTCGATATCAGCGCGTGTCGAAAATTTTGCGAAGGGCTTTCACCGAAACCGCTGCTGAATTTAAAGAAGGCCGAGCCGTTATTAGCCCCTTAGCTAAAGAAGTGACTGCCGAGACCGTAGCGACCGTTAAAGACAAAAGCCAGCAGGCCAAAAAGACAGTCAATCAGGCATGGCAGCAGGAATCAGAGACTGAAGATCGCACCGAGCGACTGATTCGCCTGGTTCGCGTTTTAGCCAAGTCGGCCAAGGAAAACCTGTTTCCTCAGCTCAAAACTCAGGCGATTAAGTTAGATGGTTTGTTGAGTGAGCGATATGGCGATCGCTACAACACTATCAAAGACCGCTTTAACTTTGCCGGCACACGACATGCCACGCCCGCTCAAACCACACCCGAGACGGTAGCCGATGAACCTGTGGTCATCGAAGTAAACAGCGAAGTCATTCGCTAAACCCGTAACGCTACAGCCGCCAAAGCTCGCAGAGAAGATTTTAGCTTTCCTGCGAGCTTTTTACTTTTTGCCATCCGGCCTACTTTCGGCTCCTATTTTTTACGACCAAACTGCTCTTTTGCCTGCTGATAAACACTCTCTGAAATCTCAGCAATGCCGTTCTCACGAGCATATTTTTCTATCTTTTTGCGAGCTGCGGGCCTCACAAAAAACGGAATTTCCTTCAGTCGGGCCTCAGCGGCGGCTGTCCACTGTACAGAATCTGCCATAAAAAATCAGCACTCCTCAAATATGCACTGAAGTATACGCCAGAAGCCAGGCGCTACTCTAGTGTACGAGGTGTAGTAAGTCAGCAGATTAACTCTCAGACCAAGTCTTATCTTCTGCTACTAAGGCCGTTGCCGCTTCCTCTGAAAGCGGCTTCGCAAAAAAGTATCCTTGCCCATAGTCACAATTCAGCTGACGCAATCCTGCTAGCTGTTCAGCCGTCTCAATGCCTTCAGCAATCACGTCCATACCTAGCTGATGGCCCAAGGTAATAATTGTTTTCACAATGTCGCTATCCTTGCCTGAGATTTCTTCCATGCGCCCCACAAAAGACTGGTCTACTTTGAGCGTATCGGTTGGCAACTGATGCAGGTAGCTCAGCGAAGAATATCCCGTCCCAAAGTCGTCTAGGCTGAGCTTCAAGTTCAGCGCCTTCAGCTTAACAAGCTGCTCAATCGTACCCGTTACATCCTCCATAGCCGCACTTTCTGTTAGCTCTAACTTAAGATATTGGCTATCAAGTCCTGTTTTATCTAAAATGGCCGATACTTCTTCAGGTAGATTGGCCTGGTTGAACTGTTTAGTCGAAAGATTCACGCTCACCGTTAGTTCTTCCGCCTGAGGAAACTGTTCGTGCCACCGCTGCATCTGCGCACAGGCTTGTTTCAAAATCCAGCGACCCATCGGTACGATTAAGCCCGACTCTTCCGCTGCCAGAATAAAGGCTCCCGGCGATACCAACCCCTGCTGTGGATGCTGCCATCTCACCAAAGCTTCAAACCCAGCCAGCATACCTGTCTCTAAATTGACAATCGGCTGGTAATACAGTAAAAACTCCTGCCTGCTAATAGCCAAGCGCAGCTCAGCCTCTAGCTGAAACCGTTTGACAGCCTCCGTCCGCATGCCAGGATCAAATATCTCGTAGTGTTCTTTCCCTAATGCCCTGGCTCTGGACATTGCTCTATGGGCATCTTGCATTAGGGTTTCAGCCTGCTCAATGGCTTGAATTTGGCTCAGTGCAATCCCAATACTAAAGCTGGTTTTAACAGACTCTCCATCAATTTCAAACGTTTCTGTTAGCTGGTTGTATAGCGCATCAGCAACCTTAGTAGCCTGACTCGCCTCACTCAAGTTCCGTAGCAAAACAGCAAACTCATCGCCGCCGATTCTAGCCAGCTTAGCCTGCGAAGGTAGCTGGGTTTTGATGCGCTCAGCCGCTAGCAGCAGTACCTGATCGCCAAACTTGTGGCCAAAGCTTTCATTAATGGCCTTAAAATGATCCAAATCAAGCAGTAGAACAGCCGCAGATGTATGTATCTCAAATCGGCTACTTTTTTGAATAGCGCCTCTTAGCTGCCGCACAAACAAAGATCGATTAGGTAAGCCTGTCAGTGGGTCATAAAAAGACTTATAAAACACCTGATAGGTAATTAAAACGCTGCTGGTAATCAGCAGCGCTAGCGCCGGGGCCGCAAAGGGTATCCAACCCATCAGGCTAAAAGAGACAAAGCAGGCTCCGCCTAATCCGAGTAAGCTAGCGAGAATAACAGCGCCCAGCAACGCCGATCTTTTTAGCCGCCAAACCCAAAAACCTCCCGCCAAAGACCAAATCCAGATCCAGCCAATCTCCACCCCTTCAGGCCAGTACCAAAAAAGGCGCTGCCCGTCTAAGACACTACTCAAGATTTGGCTGACTACTTGAGCGTGAGCCATAACACCTGGCATCACATGTTCTTCTACTTTCTCTGGGCTGAAAGGAGTATAGAAGAAGTCTTTCATACTAGGGGCTGTAACCCCGATAACAACGACCTTACCCTCAACCCAACCGGGATCTACTTCACCTGCTAACACCTCACTTAGCGTAACTTTTCTAGCGACCCAGTTCGACGAACGATAGTTCAACAGCATTTGGTAGCCTGCTGAATCGATATTGTCATATCCACCCGAATCAGGGTTTAAGGGTAGAAATGCTATAGCGTCTATGTGCAAGGCGTCGTGATTAACTCTAAAGTTAGCTTTCTCTTTGCCCAAGTACTTCAGGCTTAGCTGTAGGGCAAAAGAGAAAAGTTCCTCATTCTCTGCCGTTGAGGCAAACAGAAAGCTGCGACGCAAGATGCCGTCTGAATCAATAATAAAATCGTTAAAGCCCACCTGGCTCGGAGCCATCCCAGGCGGCGGCGGAATGCTATCACTTTCGCTAATGCCCAAGCTAGTAATCGCGACCACGTTCGGCATCTGTAACGCTTGAGCAAGCGCTGCTTGACCGCTGCCCTGTGGAATGTCCCGATAGATATCCAGGCCGATTGCCTTTGGGCTATCTGTCTGCAATTGGTTGAGCAGGTCAGCCATCGTTTGATCGGAGAGAGGCCACTCGCGTTGATTGCGAATGTCTTCTTCTGTAGCTTCAACAATGAGCAGCCGGGGATCGGGGCCCCATTCTCCTCGGATTCTGACCATATTGTCAAAAGCAAGCAGCTCCAATGGTTGAAGACCACCCACTTGTCGAAGTGCCAGTATCAGGCAGGTTACAACGATGCTGGTCAGCCAGTAAGGCTCATTTTGTAACTTGTTATAGAGTTTGATGATTACAGACAAAGGCCCTTCCGGTAGAGGTCTGGCAGACAGGTACCCAAAGAATGCCCGTCAGCTTATACCTGCGATCAGTAACCGCCATTTAGCCTTTAAAGGGGCGGCTAGTGGACTATGGGGCCGGCGCGTTTTGAGCCATCTGTGGAATAGGCATTAGCGCACCGCCAAAAGGCGCTGTAGTAACCTGAGGTAGCTCTACGGACTCTGAAAGAGCGATCCACTGCTGCTCTAGCGCACTCACTGGCAGTAGGGTCGCTAAGGCATAGCTGCGCTAGGGTTGTAATCGCGTCGTACCAGAGCGCTGATTCTTCGTAGATGGCTATGCGCTCTTTGGCTGTGGCGACAGCGAGCTGTTCATCAAGACTTTTGTCAAGCTGTACTCGACGAATCCAACCCGTGACCACCAAATCTTCGGCTCGGCTTTCCTAGTTGCAAACGACTGATAGATACCAGCTATAGTCTTTGTCTGCGGCTAAGGGGCCAAATGTGTCTGGGAACGACCTTGCCGGGTGACAACAGGGCTACATCACCTGTTTCATAAGGGATAGGGCCACAAACCCACGGTGAA
>PPFU01012296.1_pt1 | contig 10320 bp, 8 predicted proteins | sample 1535991 | NCBI WGS metagenome assembly PPFU01 (sample SAMN04901290, study PRJNA319586) | Hypolithon metagenome, whole genome shotgun sequencing project. | isolation source: Antarctic Hypolithon | place: Antarctica: Miers Valley | collected 2014 | reverse complement strand
GCATCCTCTACCTCTCCGCCTACTCCACCGGCCAACCCGACACCCCCGACAGCCTCACCCACCACGCCTGCGCCCCCCTTCACCAATACTGGACAGCCCACAGCAGCCCCATCACCAAAAAAGACCTCCACACCTGGCTCCGCCTCCACTTCTTCAAAGAAGTCCACCTCGGCATGTACGAAAACCGCCCCATTTACTTCCCCCTTAGCTCACAAAACAAAAACTTCGTCGCCCACATCTCCATCCACCGCTGGCACAACAACACCCTCAAAACCCTCCTCGCCAACTACCTCACCCACGACCTACGCACCCTAGAAGGCGAACTCACCGACCTCGAAAGCGCCAGAGCGATCGCCGCCGCCCAAGGCAATGCCAAAGCCAAAGGAGGTATGAGCGATCGGCAAGACCACATCCGCACCCTCCACACCGAACTGGTCGCCTTCATCGCCCTCGTCCGCCAATGCGCCGAAGTTGGCCCACCCCCCGCTACACCCACCGACCCCAAAGCCGAAGCCGAAAAAGTCTCCTACCAAATGAACCTCGACGACGGCGTAATGATCAACAGCGCCGCCCTCTGGCCCCTGCTCGCCCCCCAATGGAGCAAACCCGCCAAAAACTGCCCCCAAGCCTGGTGGCACGAACTCACCACCGCCAAAGACCGCAAAGACTACGACTGGTCACACCTCGCCGCCCGCTACTTCCCCACCCGTGTCGATGCCAAGTGCCAACAAGACCCCTCCCTAGCCGTCGCCCACGGCTGCTTTTGGCAACATCACCCCGCCAAAGCCACCGAATGGGAACTCCGCCTACAAGACGAAATCGGCTCCCACTTCACCATCGACGAAGAAAACTCCGACACGCTACGCCAGCAGTTTGAAACAGCGCATCCCGATATAATAAAAGAACTCAAAGAGAAAGAGGAAAAACGCCGCGAGCGAAAATATAAAAAACAAGAAAAAGAACAACTATCTTTAGAAATCTAGCCACGATCAGCCATTCGAGACAAGTAGTGAGGAAACGGTGTGCCAGCTAGAGATTTATTTCACAATGCAGTAGTCCATGCCCTCCAGAAAGATGGTTGGACAATTACTGACGATCCGCTGACCATTCGTTATGGAACGGATCGCGTTTCCATTGATTTGGGCGCAGAAAAGGTGATCGCAGCTACCCGAGGAAGTGAGAAAATAGCTGTTGAAATCAAAAGCTTTCTACGCGACTCAGCGCTGTCTGAATATCATGCAGCACTGGGGCAATTTCTCAACTACCGAGTTGCATTACAAAGCAGCGAGCCGGAACGAGTACTCTATTTAGCCATACCGTTGGAAACATACAAATCGTTATTCAGCCGAGATTTACCGCTCGCATCAATTAAAACGTATCAAGTAAAGCTCATCGTTTACGATCCAGATCAGGAGGTAATTACATCATGGCCAGCATAGATACTTACTCTCAGGATATCCAAACGTTACTGACGACACTTAGCCATCAGCTAAAAACAGACGATGGCATCGAAATTCAGCTCCTTTTTGATCAAGAGCATCACCATTACCAGCTCCTAGAAGTGGGCTGGGAAAAACATGATCGCATCTATAACGGTATCCTCCACCTCGATATCAAGGACGGCAAGGTTTGGATTCAGCGCAATATGACGGACATCTATATTGCCGACGAGCTAGTAAAAATGGGCGTCCCTAAGTCTGACATTGTGCTTGGCCTGCAAGCACCCTACAAACGTCCCTATACTGACTACGGCGTTGCATAGTGACGGAACTCCCTTATTTGGTAAAAGCTCATGATTTCAGAATTGAGAACCGAAGCAATCGTACAGTCCGGTGGGTTAGTTCAGATCCGCTCCGACGAGCTGCCCGAGGGCGCTACCGTAAAGGTCATTCTGATTATGAAAATACCTCAGCCTGAAGAAGCCAGAACCAAAAATCTTGTAAACTTCATTGGTGCTACCAGAGGAAAAGGAAGCTTTTTTGGCGTCGAGGACATTGATGCGTATATTCGTGAGGAACGCGATTCATGGGACTCTTAGATGCTGTATCTCCCGTAGAAAAATCTCAGCTTGGCAAAAAGCTGCAAGGTATTCGCGACCAAATTGTCGCATCAGGTATGCCTCTGTTAACGCCTGAAGAAGTAGAAAGAGAAGTATTAGAACGCCGTGGAGGATACCAGGAAAACATATGCCCACCCTCGGCCCCATCACCGCAAAGCTAGAATCCGAACTCAGCAGTCGGCTGCGCAACCACAGCCTGGTCGTGTGGCTCGACAAAGACGGCCACTACACCGACTACGTTAACCAGCTCGCCGAACGCCGCAGCCAGGGAAACTTTTTCGCGCCCGTCGTCGCCTTCCGGGGCAGCTACTTAGAAATGATGCTCGCCCTCGAACCCTACGGTAACCAGGTCACGCCCGATATCCTGCTAATTCACATGCCGGGGCACACCGAAGAAACCATCCGCAAAACCCCTTTACTAGAGCTGTATCGCGCCGGATATCGCTACCGCAAAGCCCTCGATACGCTAGTGCGAGAAGCCGCTGCTGGCAAGGTTGGCCCCAGCGAAGTAGACAGCTATCTCAACCGGGAACCCGTCAGCTTAGGCGATGCCGAACAGTGGCTAGCAGCGGCGATCGCTCAACCCGACGACACCAGCGGCCCCACCCTGCTCAACTTTGACGATCTCACCTACATTTTGGATGAGCTGCTAGCGCCCAAGCCCTCTTTCAAGCAAAAGTTTGAAACGCCCGCCGCCCTGCCGCTGCTCGCAGACTATCTGTATCGCTACACCGGCATCGACACCGACTTTCTCAGCTTTTATCTCAATGATGATAAGGGAGCCGAACAGAGCGCGGTCGCCTACAGCTTCACCGAACTCAGCGAAGCCTTTTGCGCGTGGCTGATGTGCGTAGAATACGCGCACGACCTGATGCGAGAGCCGAAAATGCTAGCTCTGAAAAGGCTTAAAGGGCTTTCTCAGCCATTGCTTGCCGAGTGCGATCGCCTGATTCAACATTTGCGCGATCGCCACCCCGACAGCTACATCACTATCGCCGATGCCACCGAAAACCGGCTCAGCGAAGAATTTGCCGTTCTGCGCCCCGAAGACCTGGGCAAAATCGACACCTTCCGGCTAGAAGAAACCACCGTATTTACAGCGGGCGCGATCGCCAGTCTCCATCAGCATCGCTGGCAGCAAGCCCTCACCTGGGCAGAAATCCGCCTAGACGCCCGTCAAAAAGGCCGCTCCTTCTGGCTTCAGCGCTCCCCCGAACGCCGCCTAGAATGGACGCTGATTCAGAGCATGGCTCAGCTCGGCACCACCATCGAGCAAGTGGGCACGCCCATCAGCAGCGCTCAAACCCTACGCGCCGCCCTAGATGCCTACACCCAAACGGGCTATAAGGTAGACCTAGCCCACCGGCAAATGGAGCAAACGCGATCGCAGATCCTCGAAAGTACCCTGCCCCACTTCAACGAGCTACAAACCTGCGCTGACGACCTGCGCCAGCGCTATCGAGACTGGGCCAACCTCTGGGCCAGCGCCTTTGCCAGCCTCTGCGAAGCCGACAGCTTTTTGCCAGAAGCAACCTTGCAGCAGCGAATGATTTACGACCAAGTAGTGCATCCGCTGGTGAAAAGCGCCGCCCCAGAAAAGACCAAGGGTGAGGCCAAAGTCGCTTACTTTCTCGTCGATGCCCTGCGCTACGAAATGGCCGTCGCCCTCAGCGAAGCCCTCGAAGCAGACGCCACCGCCAGCACCACCGTCCGGCTCAGCGCCCGCTACGCTGAGCTGCCCACGCTCACCTCAGTGGGTATGAATGTCTTAGCTCCGGTGCAAAAAGGCGGACGGCTAACGCTGGCGACCGCCGCAGGGTTTGACGGGTTTAGAGCCGGAGAATATAGCGTGCGCAGCTTTGAAAATCGGGTGCGGGCAATGGGCGATCGCAGCGCCACCAACGCTAAGAACCAACCCAAGCTCGTCACCCTGCTAGAAGTCTGCGAAAAACCTACCAAAAGCCTCAAAGCCAGTCTGCAAAAAACTAACTTCGCCGTCGTCCGTAGCCAGGAAATCGACAAAGCCGGAGAATCAGACATCGGCATCACCACCTTCGAGCGGTGGTTGCAGCAGCTCAAAGCCGCCCACAACCGGCTCAAAAGCTTAGGGTTCAACGAGTTCATATTCACTGCCGACCACGGATTTTTACTCCAGGACGACATTGCTGTAGAAGGCATCTCGTGGGGCACAGCTCCCAAACGCCGCCACGTTCTACTTAATCACGCCCGTAAAGAACCCAGCATCGTCAGCGTTTCTCTGAGCGCGCTAGGCTACGACGGCCAATCCGGACATCTGCACTTTTCTACCACCACCAACCCCTTCGCCAGAGGCAAAGCGATCGCTACCTTCATCCACGGTGGCAACAGCTTGCAAGAGCGCGTCATTCCTGTCCTCACCGTCTCCCACCGCCACAACAACTTGCTCAACCTAGTCCAATACAACATCGAAGCTGAAGCCCTGGCTGCGATCGCGGGCTACAGCCGCCTGCGAGTACAGGTAAAACCCGCGCCCACTGCCCAAGGCGTCCTGAGCTTTACCGGCGCAAAAACCATCAACCTCTCGCTGCGCGTCCCCGACCGCCGAGACATTGACCTCACGATTGCCGAAGCTCCCGGCGCAGCGCTCAAAAATCAGCAGGTTCAAGTTACCGTAGAGCAAGACTGGGCCGAAGTGCTCTTCAACTTGGTGAGCCTGCAAGACGAGCGGGTCAAGGTTGAGGTGTATCAGTCCGATGGGGCAGAAGACGTGACCCCGGCTTTGGTCGATGCTTATTTTGATGTGGCAGGGACTAAAATGGCTGCTGACGATAGCCAGAGGGCGATCTCCTCAGAAACAGCCTCAGAACCGACCACAGACTGGCAAACTAGCCTAGAAGACGACAGCATCCGCCGCGCCTTTGTACATATTCAGCGGCACAATGCCATCACCGAATCCGAACTAATCACCCTGCTGGGCAGCCCACGAAAAGTCAGACGGTTTGCCGCCGACTTTGAAAACTACTTGCAAAAAGTCCCCTTTTTAGTTCGAGTAGAATCTACACCCAGCGGTAAACGCTACGTAAAAGTAAGAGAGAACGATGACCATTAGCAAACGCGACGTAATCCATATTTTTGAAGAACTCCGCAAAGGCGTCGTACCTGCCAGATCGCTCGAAGCTTTTGCAGTGGGGATTGAAAAGCAGCGTAGCGAAATCGACCGCCAGCTCAAGCTCGCCGCCGACCAAGAAGGCACTTTTAAGTTCTTAAGAGGCGGCTATGGCTGCGGCAAAACGTTTATGTCTCGTCTAGCTATCCTCGATGCCCAAAGTAAAGGATTTGCCACCAGCTTTGTGGTCGTTTCGGATAATGACCTGCACTTTCACAAGTTTGATGATGTCTATCGTAAGGTCGTACAAGAACTCAGCACCCAAACCTGCCCCAGAGGAGCGCTCAGCGACATTATCGACCGCTGGATTGTCAATGTAGAAGATGCGCTGATCGCAGGGGGCGCAGACGAAACGGCTGACACGTTTGACGAGCAGGTACAAACCCGGCTAGAGGAAGATTTGGCCTCGCTAACCGGCGGCCAAGCGCCTGAAGATATGGCCCGCGTGCTGCGAACCATTTTTAGCCTGAAGCAAGCCGGTAAAATCAGCGAGGCCAGCGCCCTGATCTCCTGGCTCTCGGGCAGTGAAAACGTAGCGGCCAGCGCCAAGAAAGCCGCGAGTATAAAGGGCGATATTGGCAGCCGCGAAGCGCTAGACTACCTGCACGGCATTCTAGAAATTGTTAAAGCGGCGGGCTACAAAGGGCTAGTCATTGTCATTGACGAAGCCGAAACTATCTTGCGAATGCGCTCAGATATTCGCGGTAAATCACTCAACGGCATTCGCCAAATTTGCGACGCGGCCAATCGCTATCAGGGACTGCTCTGGATTTTTACCGGCACCCCAGAATTCTTCGATACTAAACGCGGCGTTGCCGGACTAGCCCCCCTTCACGACCGGGTTAAGTTCGAGCAAAAAGGTAAGTTTGTCAATCCTCGCCAGCCGCAGCTAGCGCTCGTGCCGTTTGATGCACCTAGACTCAGAGACGTGGCGCTAAAGCTGCGAGAGATTTACCCCACGTCTAATCCGAGCAGGCTAACGAGCCGGGTAACGGCTGATTTTATCGAACAGCTAGTTGCTAAAGTGACCGCAGGCTTTAAGGGAGATGTAGGTGTGGTGCCGCGCCAGTTTTTACGAGAGTTTATCAACGTGCTCGATTTAACTAACGATAACGAAGACTACGACCCGATGAAAGAAGAAGGCTTCGATCCTCAGAACTTAACCGAGGATGAAACCCGAGTCCGCTCAGGACTCCCGCCCTTCGATCCTGAACCGGAAGATGATAATGGCTATGCGCTCGTTGAGTTTTGAGTCTGTTTGACCGTCGTTTTGTTTAATTGTTTTGTCTAACAACTGTTTAACGTCAGGGCTGCTTTATGCCATCGGCTTTTTCACGATTTCCGCCCCGGCTCCAAGAAGCCATTGTTGCTCGCTTAGGCTGGACGGCTTTGCGCCCGGTGCAAGAACTTTCTAGCCATGCGCTGCTAGATGGCAAGAACGCCGTCATCTTAGCTCCAACTGCTGGCGGCAAAACAGAAGCCTCCATATTTCCGATGCTTGCTCAGCTCATGGAGCGCGAACCGGAAGGCGTCGGACTGTTGTACATTGCGCCGATTAAAGCATTGCTCAATAATCAGGCGGAGCGGCTGGGGCTTTACACCGAAATGGTGGGTCTTCGACGCTTTCTGTGGCACGGAGACGTAAAGGCTTCTCAAAAGAAAGCCTTTGTCAAGGAGCCAGCAGCCTTACTGATGACCACGCCCGAGTCGCTAGAAGTGATGCTGCTGTCTGCAAAAGTGCCGCATTCCCAGCTTTTTAAGGACTTAAGAGCCGTGGTGATTGATGAAGTTCATGCGTTAGCAGGCAGCGATCGCGGCACCCATCTCATGTCTGTACTAGAGCGCATTGCCCGGTATACGCCCAACGATATTCAGCGCGTTGGCCTCAGCGCCACCGTCGGCAATCCCGACTATATTTTGCAATGGTTGCAGGGCACTTCTAAGCGGCCAGGGTGCGTAGTTGATCCCCCTAAGCAGCCTTCTGGCAAAGATTTAAGAGTGCATTTGAGAGAAACTTTGGGCGCGATCGCCGGGGAAGCCAGTCAAACAGCAGCGGGTAAAAAGAGCCTGTTCTTTTGCGAAAGTCGCGCGCTGGCAGAAGATATCGCCGAACGTCTGCGCAACCGGGGCACTGATGTTTTTGTCCACCACAGCTCAGTTTCTTTAGAAGAAAGAACTGCCGCTGAAGCCCGCTTTTACGCAGGCACCAACGCCAGTATCGTCTGCACCTCTACCCTGGAGCTAGGCATTGATGTGGGCGATCTGGACTTGGTGTTTCAGGCCAATGCGCCCTCTACGGTGTCGTCTTTTCTTCAGCGGCTCGGCAGAACCGGCAGACGCGACAACCAGCGGGCAAATACGACTTTCTTCTGTGAGGATAAAGAACCGGCATTGCAGGCGATCGCCATTATCGAACTAGCCCGTCGTGGCTGGGTGGAGCCTGTGCCGGTGAATTTTCGCGCTTGGCCGGTAATGGTGCATCAGCTTTTGGCGCTGACCCTTCAGTTTGGAGCGATCAGCCCGGAGCGGTGCTGGCAGCAGCTATCGGTCGTATTAGATTTTTCGGGTATTACGCTAGCAGAATTTGAGACGCTGATCGCCCACATGCTAAGAGAGAACTTTCTCTTTGAATCTGGCGGGCTGCTGTCGATGGGCGACCGTGCCGAGAAAGTATTTGGCCGAAAAAACTTCATGGAGCTGTACGCCGTTTTTAGCAGCCCTGTTCTTTACAAGGTACAGACCAAAGCGGGCTATGTCGTGGGTTCTCTAGAGCAGGCGTTTGTAGACAAGCTGGTAGAAGAGATCAGCTCTTTTTTGCTAGGGGGGCGTGCCTGGGTGGTGCAGCAGGTAAATCATAGCGATCGCACCATTCAAGTTCAGAGCGCACCCAGAGGTAAAAAGCCAAGCTGGGGCGGCTTTATTCCACAGCTTTTGGGCTATGAAATCTGCCAGCAGGTCGCCGCAATTCTCACAGGCAATCAGGCTATTCCATACATAGACGAGCAGACCCAGTCTGCCATAGACGCGGCGAGAGACGACTTAGGACAGCAGCTTCGTAAGGCCAATGGCCAATATGTCCACTACGAGTCAGATCGGGCAATCTGGTGGACATTTGCAGGGGGCCAGATCAACCACACGCTGAAGTACGGGCTGCAATACGGGCACGACTGGAAGATTACGGCAGATAATTTTCGCCTTAAAATAGAAGGCGACAGCGTCGGCCCAAACACCGTTAATTTGTCTATCAGAGACATGAAAACTCAGCGCTTTTGGGATGCACCCTCTACGCAAACCTTTCTACTCTCTGAGCTGCCGGACTACCGCTTAAGCAAATTTCAGCAGGCGCTACCCGACGATTTTTCCTTGGAAATGGTAAAAAATTACTTGCTGAATATTTCAGCGACCTTAGCCTTTTTGAGAGAACTTTCTTAATCCTCTGAAGTTTGAGGTGCTTCAACTCATTTATTTTTGGTGATTGGTGATTATGTTAAACACCAATCACCAAAAAGAGTACGCGAGCAGATGACCACACCTTCTCAAGGTGACTGACTGCGCGTCCGTCTACAACACAAAGCATAGCTATGTAGCCTCCGATATCCCAAGTCCATCCCGGAAAAGTCTATCTTAAAGAGTGCTCGCTTCATTGCCCTGCTCGATCAGCGTCATCCTTCTTGGCGAGAGGCTCGCGCTGAGCTGAATGAACTCCCCCTATCTCACCCAGGGCTATTTTGTTCTAGGCAGATGAGGGAAACATAAGGAGAATCATCGATTGAGGTTTTTCAGACATGAGTTCTATATGGTTTCAAGCCAGAACAGAAAAGGGATCTAATAGGCTTCTGAATAGCACAACGCCTTACCAATATTTTGCCTGCCGAAGCCGAGGAATTATGCTCAAATCCCTCTCCCTCTCCCTTTGCCGGAACTTTTCCGAAAGATGAATATTCTCTGAGACGGAGAAAAATTCCGCAATCGAAGTTTGCTAGAGCACACCCCTTTTCCCGGCCGTCCAACTCTCAAACCACAGGTAGTTAGTCACCCCCTCAGGTTTTTGCTACAGTCTTAATCTCACTGTTCGGGACGTAAAGCAATCCCACGCTTCTTTAGCATTCAGTTTTCAAGGGAGTGAGACAGTTTTATCGAGTGCAGCGGTTAGCTGACGAAGGCGATCGCTCACCTCCAAGTTCACCTCAAGCTTTTTCAAATTGTCGGGTAGCTCTGAAAGCAATAGAGGATTTTCGCCTAGCCACTCATTTGTTGCAACGCCGTTCCAAACTGCTTGTGAGTTAATAAATTTATCACGTAGTCTATCGAGTTCTTGTGAGCAGTACTGCCTAAAACCAGCAGCTTCAAAAATCGCTTCCTTCAAATACACTTCTACTGCCTTCAAATCAGCTTCTACTTCACGAATGAGCAGTTCTTCAGGTGTGAGCACTGGCTGAATAACTTGCCCTGCAAGCTCTACAACCTCTGACATCTTGACAATCTCTGCAATCTGTTGAACGCCTAGCACTTTTTCTCTAATCGTCAGATCGTAAAGCAGTTTCATGCCATAGTTGGCGAATCGCTTCAGAGTTTTAAATTCTGGGCTTTCGCCGCTGTAGTAATTGTCTAATATCTCAATATCTGGGCCAAGTCTTTTGATAATGCTGCTACGCATTTCGCTATCTACCGGGCTGCGGACTAAGGCTTCTACCATCGGACGGGCAAATCGTAGGAATAGAACGCTCAAGCTGCGATCTAGCGCTTCTACGTACTTTTCAGCATCTTCGATTAGGCGTAGCTTAACTTGGGGACTGTTCCACATCAAAGAAGATATGTATTCCACCAGTTCTATCGCTTCCTGACGCAACTCTAGAGCTAGCTCTTTTGAAATGTCTTGAAGCATTTGGCTGATGTCGGCGAATAGCTCTTCTCGCCACTCAAAGTTGGTTTTTTGACTATCAAATTGAATGACTGACTGCTGTTTAAAGATGAGTTCTCTTCGCTTGGCGGCTTGTTCTTTGAAGGCTGAGAATAGTTTGTCTACATGGTCTAGATAGCGGACGTGGGTAGTGCCCTAAAGGTAAGGATGGTTGAAACTCCATGTCAGCATCAATTTCATTGATTTACTGCCATG
>PPFU01013142.1_pt1 | contig 10326 bp, 12 predicted proteins | sample 1535991 | NCBI WGS metagenome assembly PPFU01 (sample SAMN04901290, study PRJNA319586) | Hypolithon metagenome, whole genome shotgun sequencing project. | isolation source: Antarctic Hypolithon | place: Antarctica: Miers Valley | collected 2014 | reverse complement strand
GTGGGTGTTAACGTGCCGGTGGCTGTCTCGCTGGGTGTGAGCGATGGCAAAACTGCTTCAGTGGGCAGCTGAATCGCTTCTGTGCGATTACGTTGGCCTTGCTGGTAGCTCATGAGCGCAACCACGCCAACCACGCCGGCGCATAGCAGCATCAGCACCACGCCGCAAGGCAGCAGCGGCGCGAGGCTGGCCCGGCGCGGCGGAATCTCGTCTAGTGTTGGATCAACGCCGGCCTCTCTAAAAATGACATTTGGTTTACTCGCCATTTTTTGACTTCTCGCTTGCGCCTGTCCACTTGCGAATCTTGCTTCTCACCATGCCTAGCAGCATCACAAAATTAATCAGCCACAAAATGGCATCAAACCGGGCAATTTGGCTGACATAAATAAAGTTAAACCAGAGCGTTCCTGTCTCGGCCATGTAGATGAGCAGGCCATTTACATTAGAGGTGTTGAGCGCCTCAAAACCTGTTGGTACATAATCCTGATTAACGCTGGTCGGGTAGATCGGCGGCGGCGGCATCTGCGCGGGCATGTTTTCGTCTGGCGGTATCGCAGCAGGCCATAATGTGAGGGTTGGCCAGGGTAATGGCGTGCTGGTAGGCGGCGGCGGTGTCCAGCTGGGAGTTGCTGACCAGGTAGGTGATGGCATGGGCGTGCTGGTTCGTGTGGCCGTGGGTGTGATCGTAGGTGATGGCGTTGCCGTGCTGGTCTGTGTGGCCGTTGGTGATGGTGTCCAGGCCGTAGGTGATGGCGTTGCCGTGCTGGTCTGTGCCATTGCTGCTGGGATTGCACTAATCATTATCAGGGCTGCTGCTGTAAATGCGGCTAGGATTCTCATAGCGGTATAAAGTCCAGAATCAGGCTGATAATGCGCCTGAAAAATCCAAACAGCACCATAAACACCGGAATAACGAATGTGCTGACTTTTAGCGCAAAAATTACGCCAAAGGCCAGCAGCGCAAAACTGATAAGCGGTGTCAATACGCCAAAGCTGACAGCGCTTAAGCCCCGGACATAGCCAAAAAAAGTACCGGCGTTAGCCGCTAGTTCTGCCTCTTGTGTTGCATCCATCTCAGCGCTGTTGTAGCTGCCATCCAGATTCTGAGCGGCTATAGGTGTCGCGTAGATCATGCCTGACAGCGTTGCAACCTGGTTGTTCAGGTTGGTTGTGTTGAGTTGCGGCCCTACTCCAATTGCGGCGGCTTCTGTGCTACCAACGGCTGCCGATGAGTCAACGGCGGGCGCGGGCGTTGGGCTGCTAAGCGCTGGCAGCTCGATCAGCTCCCACGGAATCGGGCCGCATGGCAAGCCATTGCCGCATTGTTGAGCGCTGGCCGCCGTGCCTGTCATCATTAGGATGATGCCAATAACGCACGCTTTAAGCCTCATTTATGCAACCTTGCCCGTTATAGTGATGATCCGCCTTACTTCGTCAATTACATATTCAATGAGTTCAGTTGCCAGATAGCCAAGAATCAGCGGGATAACCACGCGGCCCGCGTTGGTTGCAAAGATGGTATTTTCCATCATCCATAGGCCGATGCAGAATGCACTCCCTTTAGGGTCTAGGCCGCATGTTGGCAGCCCTGGTATGGCCTGCGGTGCGGCTGTGTTGTATGCCCCAACCAGCCCGCCTAACTGCCTGATGAGTGTGCCAACCAGGCCAACAATCTGGCCTAATATGGCGAAAAATATGGTAAGTAACCCACTCAGTACACTAAATATCAATGTGGCTGCCTGTTCAACCAGCCCGACAATCAGGCCAACAATTGGCCCTACAATCGTGTTGATAAGTGCAAGCAGCACGTCAAATACGCCCGGCCCGCTCGATACTGTGGTTCTGCCTGACATGTTAGCAAAATGCCCGTTTAGCCACGGGAATAAATCAGTAGCCAGCCACGCGCTGCCTAGCATTGCACTGGATTGCCAATAGCGGGCTTGCCACGCAAAAAGGGTTATGCCGCCGTCGAGTCTCTTATAGGTTCGGCTAAAAAGAACCATCAGATCACAGTTAAAAAAACGGTTCAGCTGCTGCCAATGGTATTCTGTCCATTCACTTGTCAGGTTGCCTTGAGGTTTTGTTACTACTGTGCATTTAGCCTCGAATGGTGTTGATGTGCCCGCTCCCCCCTGCTGGGGGAACGGCCCAGCGATGCACAATTCGAAAATGCGCACACCAACGAATGAACTGTTAGCTGCACTGATGTTCGGGGTCAACACAAAAGCGCCGTTTGTCTCTGCGTCAACCTCAAAGCTAAAGGATTGCCTGGTCAATGTTTGGGGGTGGATCGCACCGGGATAAGCGATTGTATCCATAGAAATGACCGGCCCTATGTTGACCGGTGTACCGCCGCTAGGCCAATCAAAGGCCAGCTGATAGCGAACGTCTGAAGGGTCTGGATCGCCGGTAAAATATCCCTGGTAGATGACATAGCCCTGGTATGTGTGGGCGCTTGTGTCCTGGTTCGGATAGAGCGTTACATTTTGCGAGATTGAGTCATCAAGACCTAAAATAATCGCCCCGTCGTTACCTGTAACACTGCCTGATACTGTCCAATCCTGAGTCCCAAAATCAAAGCTTGGATTTGCGAAATAGCAACCGTTGGGCGTAAGGTTTGGCGCTCCATCACTCACACATAAAAAGCTGATTTCTATGGGCCTGTCGCCTGTGTTTTCGACCCCATACGTATAAAACAAGCCCGCGTCTGGTTCGTGCTGGTCTGACTCAATGGTGTAGTTGTTTAGGCCACTATTTACGCTGATGCCATTGACCGCTGTGTTGCCTATCCAGTAGCGCATTTGTGACGTGTTGCCCACGCCTTGCGCCTGAAATGTCATGCTGTAGGATTTGGACGTATCTAAATTACCCTGTTGCCCGATGCGTGCGCCGGGCGCAAGTGTCACGCCTGGGTTATTAAATTCGACCGTCCCAAACGTCTGCCAATTCAGGCCGCTAGCCCTAAACTCTGGGTTTGCAGACTGGCACTCTGCGTAAGCAGCATCAGAGTTGCACATATCATCTTCGGTTGGGTACTCAAGCAGCTCGCTCAGCAACTCATCTTCATCGCCGTTCGGATATTCCAGCCAGACCCAAGTCATGCCTTGATTGCTGCTAATATCTGCTGGCGGTTCTGCCTCGATGGATGGGATGGCTAGACTCAACGCTGTAAGCGCTGCGCCCCAACCGCCGGTTAGAGCGGTGGCAACCGCTCCGGCGACTATCTTACTGCCATTGCTGACACCTGATAACACATCATCCAGATAAACACCGTCAAACGTTGGTGTATCTTCTAGTGAGGTTGTTTCCCCTAAAACGCATTTTTTCAGGATCGAGTCACCGGTCTGGACATACAGCGGCGCGTTTTTGACGATGTAATTTAGATATTGATCGTCATAGCTGACTGTGACGATATACATATCCCTGACATCAAAAAAAATCGGAATTGTCAGGTAGTAGGGTGCTGTGCTAAGGCTGGTGTTGGCAAAGTTGGGTAATTGAGTCGAACACCAAGGAGTCGTTCTGGTGATGGGTTCGTTATTAATTTCGATGGTTTCGGTAATCTGGTTTCTGAATGCGGATGCTCCCGCACTGCACATGCTATAGGTCAATGGTGTAATGGCCCTGACTCTCCCATCTGCGACCGCGTGGACATATGCGCCTGGCTGCTTACTCATGGCCTGCACTAAATAGGTTCCAGTGTCGGCTAGCACAGGTTCAAATGATATTCCCTGGCCTGGGTGATCTTCTGCCCAATCAAGGATTAGATGACTGTCAAATACAGTTTGCTCATCGTTTAGCGTAAGCGGTCGCCCTAGTGATATACAATCGCTTACTGCTACAACGTTTGTTGCGCTGTCTGTCCCCTGTGGCCCGCTGATGGTCAAGGTAACATAGTAGTTGCCCGCCGCCTCAAATACATGAGTCGGATTTTGTAAATTAGAGGTGTCCCCGTCGTCAAAATCCCATGCATGGCTGGTGATGTTTCCGCTCGACTGATCCATAAAATTTACGTCCATACCCGTACAGATATTTGTGGGCGGCGTATAGGTAAAATCAGCGTTTAGCGCTGGCGGCGGCGGCCCGTAGCGGATGAGTGCCAGATAATTTAAAGAAAAATTGAGAGTTGAGGGAGAGTTAGATACCGAATAACTTACCCGCCAACCATCCCCCGCTTGGGGATGCGTAACCCCCGAACCACCGGACGCCGTAACCGTTGAGACAATGCCCCACGACGACCAGTTGTAGAGATTACACGACCAACTTGTGTTGGTGTCAGAGCAGCTGTAGGCGTTAGAAGTAGAGGCCATGCTGACGCCCACGCCATTATTTACGCCGCCCACTGTTTTGTTAAAATTAAAATTCCAGCTTCCTCCAACCGCACCATTGCGCGTTACGTTTGTAACATACATCAAACCCATGACCGGATTTGTATCCAACGATGAGGCTGTGCCAGAGGTTAAAGTTACAGAACCTGTGTTGCCGCTTGTAGCTGATCGCGGGAAATGATCAGACAGTACCTCTAAATAATAAACAGATGGTACGGGCGTGGCGGTTTGTGCCAGCGTTGGCATAGATAGGCTGAAGATGCACGCAACTAACAGCAGTGCCGCTGCTAGTTTGTGTTTGGCTATGAGCAATCTGCGATTTACGGCAATTGAAACGCTCTGTTTACGCGTCATAGTGAAACCTGCTTTAAAAGACTAAGAGCGCCAGCAATGGCGCTCTCTAGTGGCGGGATGAGGCGGCCTAGATTTGGCCGCCGCTGAATGCTTTTACAACTGCACCAATCACGTAGCGGGCCAGTGCCATCGCTCCTGCAATGCCGCCAATCACGGCGAACAGGCCAATAAAGATTGGCAAGTATGTGTTCAGCGAGTCGAAAAATGGAGTCAGATCAAAATCAATGGACATTTTTGCTTGTACCTCCTTTCGTAGGAATTACCTCTATTAACATCGTGACCAGACTAGCCACGATGGAGAAGCCAGAAATTACGGCGGCGATGGCGGTAAATGGCCCGTTCAGCGTGTGGTAAATAAACAGCGCTAAATGTTCGGTATTCATTCGCCAATCTCATCATCAACAAAGCCGCCAAACAGCGTACCTATAGCCATGACTGACCATAGCAGCGCTGCACCAACCAGACCGGGAAGCATCAGTGCTACGATTACTTGTTCCACCGGCTGCCCCTCCAAAGTGTGATAACCAATTGCATCAGGTTTGAAAGCAGAATCCCAAACAACAACGTGTTTGTGACCAGCTGCCCGGCATCCATCTGATAGATAAACGCTGTTGCCTGCCCTGGCTCATCGCTGACCTGCACGGTTGCGTAAACAACAAGATCAGGTGTTGGAGTCGGTGTTTCGCTTGGTATCAGCGTCTCAGTCGGTGCAGGAGTCGGCGTCTCAGTTTCCTGGGCGCTGGCAGCTGTACCGATAAGCATCACTAAAACCAAAATCAAAACACGCATGTAGACTCCTTAAATTCAGTCTAAAAGAGAGTATTAAAAACAATTACACATCATCTGTGTAATTGACCTGTTTTTATAGATTTTTCGTTTGTGATTAATACGACTAGTGAGTCTGTTACGTATGATTAAAGGAGTCGCCAATTACCCTAAATGAGTGCAATTGTGGTTAATCATACTTCTATACGCATTGATGCCCGCCTGGTAGACGATCAGGTTTATAAAGTTATTGAAGCGCGCGCGGATTCGACCTGGTTAGCTAGGATCACGATTGAACAAATAAGTTTAGCGGTTGATTGCCATTGGAATACTGCCTGGAAATCAACCGAACGCCTGGTCAATGCTGGACGTTTACAGAAGCTGACCGGGCGCGGGCGTCAAGGCATGGTCTTTAAAGTGGTGGTACATGCACACGCTTGATAACTATCACGGCCTGATGGCCCGGACTGATGCCGGCTATGGCTTGCTATTTGCCTCTGTGGTGGTTGGCCTGGTCGTTGGTGCAGGTCTGGCGCGGCGGTGGTCGCAGCTGCCAGCGCTGGCCTTTGGCCTGTACTCGTTTTCACTGCTGCTGATTAATCCATTAGCAGCAGCAGCAGCGGGCGCGGCGGTGGTCGCAGCTCGTTGTATCTGTCGCGTTCCCCTGCCCTGCTGCTCGGTTGTTTACTCGGTCGGCCTGGGTTTTATCCTTCGGCTGCCGGTGCTGTTTGATAATTTGTGGTATGACGAAACGTTCACGGCAGCGGTTGCCCAGCTGCCTCTCGACCGGCTGCCGGCTGCCATCCTGGGTGACGTGCATCCCCCTATCAATTATCTGATCTCATGGCTGATAGCGCGTGTGTTTGGCGCGTCTGAGTTGGCGCTGAGGCTGCCGGCGCTGGCCTTTGGCGTGCTGTTAATCTGGCTGGTGTACCGGCTGGCTCTGGCGCTGCAACTGGATAAACAAGCCGCGCTGGTGGCCTCGCTGCTGGTGGCTGTGCTGCCAGCTGCCATCTACTACAGCGCTGAAGCGCGTCAATATTCGCTGTTAGCGTGCCTGGCTGTTGGCCTGTTGATTGCCATTTTAGAGTCGCGCTGGCTGCTCATCGCTGCCCTGGGTGCTGCTCTGGCCTGGACTCACAGCCTGGGCATGGTGTACCTGGTGGTAATCGGCGCTGCTGCTCTGCTGCTCTATCCGTCGCGGCGTCTGCTCGTCGCGCTGCTCGTCGCTGGCCTGGGTGCTGGCCTGTGGCTGCCTTTCCTCATGATCCAATCAGGTGACGTAGCTAACGGATTCTGGTTGCATCCTTTGACAGTCGCCGGGGCGCTCTGGCCTGTGGCTGATATGACGGTTACAGCGCGGCTGCCTGAGTCGTTTGTCCTGCATACCTATACAGTCGTCATGGCTCTAACTGTGGTTAGTCTGGTGGTTGCCCGGCGCTGGCTGCTGACTCGACCTGGTGGCCTGCTTCTGGCGCTGGTGGTTGGTGTGCCGGTCGCTGTGGCCCTGGCCTCGGTGCTGTGGCGGCCTGTCTATCTCACGCGGTCGCTGCTGCCCTGCGCTCTGCTTTTAACGATCTTTTGGTCGCGTCTGTTGGTCGTGTCGCATCTGGCGCGGTGGTTTGCAGTTGTGGCCCTGGTCGTTGGTCTGGTGGGCATTTACTCGCCTGATGCTGCACGTATGCCTATCGAGTCGTATTTGCAGGATTGTGCCGGCGCTGATGCGGTCTATGTGGTCAACACATCAGCGCACTTTTTAGCCTCGTATTATCTGCCTGATATGTCGTTGTTCGCCTGGTCGGAGTCGGACGATTTAAACCAAGCGCTGCCTGTCAGTGCAAAGCAAGCCTTTGGTTTTCGCCTGGTCAACTCCATCGCGTCGGCTGGGTCGGGCGTGGTGTGCCTGGTGCTGTGGGACTCACCTATGACCACCGATAGGCAGCGGCGGCACGTGCAAGCGGTGTTAGATCGCTATCCGCATACTGCCCATGAGATTGAAGTAAATAACGTTTTTCAACTGAACATATACAAGGTGTCTATCAACAATGGGCGGTATTCTGCTAAACAAGCTCGTATGTCCTGACTGTAAAAACTACGTTCAAAAGATCAGAGTCAACGTGGAATCTGGTTCGCTTTGCTGTCCACATTGTGAATATGTGATGTTTGTTTATCTTGATCCTGGGGAGCATCTCACACGCGATGAATTTAGAGCGCTGCTGAATCAGGATCGCGGCGCGGCTGCCGGCGTGGCAGCTTCAAAGTGGTTCCCTGACCGTAAAGGTAAAATAAGCCGGTTGTCGATCATTCAGGGCAGCTTGTTTATCGCCTGGATGTGGGTCAACCTGGCGGGGACAATACCGAATGACTGATAAAGCCCTGGCGGTCGTTAATGCTGCTGCTGTCAGTCCATTTGATATAGATGTGCCTGCACCTGGTGCGCCGCTACTGAATCGCATTATCCACCCTCGGAACATCGCAGCTGATGAGCGTCAACGCACAGTAAAGCCGTTAAAGCCGGCTACAGTTAAAAAGGCTCATAACCGTAGCACACAGCTCCAAAAACAGCTTAAAACCGCTCGTTTTGATGCGCTGCAAGCGCAGTTTGAGCAGGTCAAAGAGCAAATCATTTTAATTATGATTCGCCTCCAAGAACTGGCTGAACTGATAGAGCATTATGAGTCGCTGCCATCCGACTCATCTGAGATTGATCCAACTGTTTATTTAGAGCGCGATTTGTTAATGCGGGAAGCATCAGCGCTGCGGGCCTATGGCTTGCCAATACGTGACTCATTGGCTGCCCTGATGCCAGTTGCCCGCGAATACAAGTCGTTGAAACGTCGTCTTGATGAGCATCACTTAGCGATTGAGCGGGGTAAGCTGCATGATGCATTGGCGAAAGGTTTAGCCAAAGAGTCCTATAACTATGCTGAGATCATTATTGAGACGTGGGCCGGCCTGGGGTATGCCCACCGTTTCACACGCAAGAATAAAATCATCGTGCATAAGGTGGCCTTTAGCGAGATACACGTTACTCCTGATGAGATTTTTTACAAAATCTCTGCTTCGTTTAAAGCCATGTTTGGCTTTAAGCGTCGGCTGCCCTACGGCGTGCGCGTGACTGATCTGATTAAAGAGGACACATTAACTGAACTGACTACAGCCTGCCAGCGTCAAGTTAGCGCTAGGCTGACTCAAACCAATGGCGTTTGGATCGTTGTCCATCGCCTCGGCACAACGGACGGTCTGTTAGAGCATGTCACGCTTGAGCAGGTGCTGAATAATTATGATGATGACCATCATAAAGGGCTGCCAATCCCGATGGGTGTCGGTATGGGTCGGGCTATCTCGTGGATACAAATCGCTCAACATCCTCATTTTTTGATTGGGGGCACAACCGGGGGCGGCAAATCAAATCTGATTAATGTCATTATCTGTTCGCTGATTCAAAAGCATTCGCCGGCGGAAGTGCAATTTATCCTGATCGACCTCAAAGAAGGTTTAGAGTTTGGTCATTACGAATCGATCCCTCACCTGCTCGGCCCGGTCGTTAAAGAGATAGACGACGCATCGACAACCCTGCTTCAGCTTGAGCAGCTGCGCAAAGAGCGGGCGCGGCAATTGGCTAAATACTATGCCAAGGACATAGACCAATACAACGCTCGTGTAGATGATGACTCAAAAAAGATGCCTCGTATTGTTGTTATCTTTGACGAGTACGCCGCGATTCAGGTGCGGCGCGATTTCGCTAACGCTATACAAAACAGTGTCATGCAGCTGCTCAACAAAGGCCGGGCGGCTGGTATCCATCTGGTTTTGTGTACTCAAAACCCTAGTGTTGACATCATCCCTGGCCCATCTAAAGCCAATATGGCGTTTAGAATCGCCGGTCAAATGCCAACAAAATCAGCCTCGATGACCATCCTAGGCGTTGGTGATGCTGCTGACTTGCCTGATATTCCTGGCCGGATGGTGGCAATGGTTGGGGCGCGTATCTGGAAGGTACAAACGCCTCACGTTCGTGAGAGCGATTTAGAGCAAGCCATAGCAGCGGCTAAAGCCTGGGGAGATAACCCGCTCACCATTACCCTGCCCCAGCCGGACGGTAGCACAATTGGATTTAGCGAGTCAGATGTAATTGATGCTGCTATCAGTCATTGCGGCGGGTCGCTGTCCGTCCGGCCTCTATATCAGATCTTGAGCGAATCAGGGGTCAGCTATCGTCAGCTAGGCAATATCATTAAGCGCCTGACACTGCAAAAAGACATCACACATGAAGAACAAGTCTATAGGGTTGTGCGTAGGCGCAAGGCGTATTATTTGGAGATAGTCGAGTCGTCGGCTGCTCCTGAAGCAGAAATGCAAAACACACAATAAACACAATCGCTACAGTGTGCCTTAAGCGTGTTTTTTTCGTGTCTTTTAGGTGTGTTTATTGGTTTTTGAGGCTAAATAGCATGAGTGATAAATTGGAGTATCCATAATGAAATCTTTTGTTTTTGGTGTGGTTTTTGTGGCCCTAACGGGGGTCTTTTTCGTCGGCGGCCTGTTGGGCGCTTCCACCGCTGCAACCATGATTGGGTTCTGTGGTTGGACTCCTGCGGTCTTTTTGTTCGGCTTCGGGGTGGCTGGCCTCCTGCGTGGTAAACGTCTGGTTGTCGTTAACAACGACTCGTCTGTTCCGGCATCGGCCCCGGCGCGGCGGCCTCGCGCTGTCCAGCAGCTTGAGAGGACTATGTAAATGATGGGCCATACTCACATACTCATTGGGCTGGGTGCGGGCCTCCTGGTGGCAGCTGCTGCCAGCGCTGCACCTGGTGATGCTGTCGCGTTGGTGGCAGTTGCTGGTGCATCTGCTTTGATGCCTGATATAGACCATCCT
>PPFU01021945.1_pt1 | contig 10334 bp, 13 predicted proteins | sample 1535991 | NCBI WGS metagenome assembly PPFU01 (sample SAMN04901290, study PRJNA319586) | Hypolithon metagenome, whole genome shotgun sequencing project. | isolation source: Antarctic Hypolithon | place: Antarctica: Miers Valley | collected 2014 | reverse complement strand
CTTTTTCACTCCCGCCGCGAGCTAGAAGATCCGACCTACGTTCAGGACGCGGTCGTCCGACTGCTCGCCAAAATTCCCACCATGGTCGCAGCCTTTAAGATGATGCGCAAAGGGAACGACCCCGTTCAGCCCCGCGACGATCTGGGCTACGCAGCTAACTTTCTCTACATGCTCAACGAGCGCGAGCCCGACCCCTTATCAGCGCGTATTTTCGATGTTTGCCTGATCCTGCACGCCGAGCACACCATCAATGCTTCGACCTTTTCTGCCATGGTGACCGCCTCGACGCTGACTGATCCCTATGCGGTGGTCGCTTCAGCGGTGGGTACGCTGGCAGGCCCACTGCACGGCGGCGCGAATGAAGAAGTGATTGCCGTGCTGCATGAGATTGGCTCTATTGAAAACGTGCGGCCCTACGTAGAAGATCGGATCTCCCGTCGCGAAAAGATCATGGGCTTTGGTCACCGGGTCTACAAAGTCAAAGATCCTCGGGCGGCGGTGCTCCAGCGACTGGCCGAACAGCTCTTTGACAAAGTGGGGCGCGATGCCTACTACGACATTGCTTTAGAACTTGAGCAGGTGGTCGAAGAAAAGCTTGGACATAAGGGCATTTATTCTAATGTGGACTTTTACTCGGGTCTGGTGTATCGCAAGCTCGGGATTCCAACTGATTTGTTTACGCCGATATTTGCGATCGCCCGAGTCGCCGGCTGGCTAGCTCACTGGAAAGAGCAAATTGGGCAGAACAGAATTTTCCGGCCCACCCAAATCTACGAAGGTCCTCACGCCCAGCCCTACATTCCCCTAGAAAAACGTTTGCAGCTTTGGGAGAAGCAGCCTTGAGCTTTACAACTGGGGTTGTCTTAGCATTGAAGTATAGGGAGAACCCGCCCGAATTCAGTGATCATACAGAGGTGATGGGCGCTACCCCTCTTGGCAATATGTCAAAATCGCACGACTATACCCCAGTGACGATTTTCAGGAACTCCAGCCCCTTCGGCCTCGCGCCGAGGGGGTTTTTATTTGTACCCTGGCTGCCTTGATCGACGCTCGGGCCAACATTTATACACCCAAGCAGCGTACAGGCGGTGATTAAGCGTTAGAATCTGATCGTCCAATGTAACCCTTCACGCACCAGCGACTTTAGAGAGCATGAATCCAGGCATTGACCTTCAAAGGACTTTTGTCCAGGCCCTCATCGAACTAGGACTTCCTGCCGGCGTCGCCAAAACCGTCTGGATCCCTCTACCTATGGTGCTGATGCTGATAGTGGCTACGGTGAGTATTTTCATCGCGGTGTGGCTAGAGCGCAAGATTTCAGCCGCCGCCCAGCAGCGAGTTGGCCCTGACTATATCGGGGCATTAGGCGCATTGCAGGCGGTCGCCGATGGCCTCAAGCTCCTCTTCAAGGCAGATATTACGCCCGCCAAGGCAGATCCGTGGCTGTTCACCTTGGGGCCTGCGATCGTGGTGATTCCAGTTTTTCTATCTTTCCTGATTGTGCCTTTCGGCCAAAACATGGTCATTACGGACTTGGGCATCGGCATTTTCCTGTGGATTTCACTTTCCAGCATCACCCCTATCGGCCTGTTGATGGCTGGCTACTCTTCCAACAACAAGTACTCGCTGCTCGGCGGACTGCGGGCGGCGGCTCAGTCTATTAGCTACGAAATTCCGCTGGCGATCGCCGTATTAGCGGTCGTTCTAATGACCAACGGGCTCAGCACCATCGACATTGTCAATCAGCAGTCCGGCTACGGCATCTTGGGCTGGAATATTTGGCGGCAGCCGGTTGGGTTTGTCATTTTTTGGATTGCGGCCCTGGCTGAATGCGAGCGCTTACCCTTCGACCTACCTGAAGCAGAAGAAGAACTCGTCGCAGGCTACCAGACTGAATATACCGGTATGAAGTTTGGCCTGTTTTACGTGGGTTCTTACGTCAACCTGATGCTGTCAGCGCTGATCGTATCGGTGCTGTATTTGGGTGGATGGAACTTTCCAATACCGGTCGAGACGTTGACAAGTCTGATCGGCGTGAGCGAAACCGCGCCTTGGGTACAGGTAATTACCGCCGCCCTCGGTATCGTCATGACTATGATCAAGGCTTATTTGCTGGTCTTTCTAACTATTTTGCTGCGGTGGACTGTGCCTCGCGTTCGCATTGACCAGCTCTTAGACTTGGGCTGGAAATTTCTGTTGCCGGTCTCTTTGGTAAATCTACTGGTGACCGCTGGCCTGAAGCTGACTTTCCCCTTTGCCTTTGGCGGATAGGTCGAAATTTTCTCAATTCAAACGGCCATTGTCCAACGTATTCTCTACATACTCTCTAGCGCTATGCTGAATTTTCTTAAACAAGTCGGTGACTACGCAAAAGAAACGGCTCAGGCGGCAAAGTTTATCGGCCAGGGCCTGTCAGTTACCTTCGACCATATGAAGCGCCGTCCGGTGACGGTGCAGTACCCTTACGAAAAGGTTATTCCTTCAGAGCGCTATCGTGGCCGCATTCACTTCGAATTTGACAAGTGTATCGCCTGCGAGGTGTGCGTTCGGGTCTGCCCGATTAACCTGCCGGTGGTTGACTGGGAATTTAACAAAGAGACGAAGAAAAAGAACCTCAGTCACTACAGCATCGACTTTGGCGTGTGCATTTTTTGCGGCAACTGCGTCGAGTACTGCCCGACGAACTGCCTGTCGATGACAGAAGAATATGAGCTATCGACCTATGACCGTCACGATCTCAACTACGATAGTGTGGCGCTCGGTCGCTTGCCTTATAAGGTGACAGAAGATCCGATGGTGACGCCTTTGCGAGAGTTTGCCTACCTGCCTAAGGGCGTGATGGATCCTCACGATTTGCCAGCGGGGGCGCAGCGGGCGGGCCGGTTGCCCCAAGATATTCTTGATGAGTTAGCGGCGCAGGAAACGGCTGAACCGGCAGAAGCTAGCGCCAGTGAAGGCAAGGCGTAGTAGCAGTTCAGTTTTGGGCGGTTTGACTAGCTCGAAGTTGTTTGGACGAGCTGGCTAGGGTGAAGAGAAAATCAGTGAGGAGAAAATTGTTTTGAACTTGGCAGAAGGTGTACAGCTCGTCTCGTTTGGTATTCTGGCGCTGCTGGTGGTTGCTTCAGCCTTAGGCGTAGTACTGCTCTCGAATATCGTCTACTCGGCCTTTTTGCTGGGGTTGACGTTTACCAGTATCGCTGGGATCTATATCTTGCTCAATGCTGGCTTTGTCGCCGCTGCTCAGGTACTGGTCTATGTCGGCGCGGTGAATGTGCTGATTTTGTTTGGGATCATGCTGGTAAATAAGGATGAAGCTTTTGCGCCAGTGAAGCGAGCCTGGATCGGGAAAGCGGCCACGGCTGCGGTTTGTGCTGGTATCTTTAGTCTGATTGGGACGATGGTGGTTTCTCATCCGTGGGCAATTTCAACCGCGCCTGCGGCGGGCGATAAAGCGATTGAAATTATTGGTCAGCACTTTTTTAGCGACTATCTGCTGCCGTTTGAACTGGCTTCTGTGCTGCTATTAGTGGCACTCGTCGGAGCGATTATTTTGGCACGTCGTGAGTACATTCCGGAGATGCCGGCTGGCCAAGAGGAGGCACTAACGCTACCTGAGCGCCCTCGAGAACTGGTGGCCGCTAGCGCACGTAACGAAAATTAAGAGGAGTTTTCTTCGATGCAACTCGAGTATTTTTTACTGTTAGCGGCGGCGCTGTTTAGTATTGGCATCTACGGGCTGGTGTCTAGTCGCAATGTGATCCGCGTGCTGATGTCGATTGAGCTGATGCTGAACGCGGTCAACATCAATTTAATGGCGTTCTCTAACTATCTCGATCCGAGCAACATTAAGGGGCAGGTTTTTGCGGTCTTTGTGATTACGATCGCGGCGGCTGAGGCAGCGGTGGGGCTGGCAATTGTGCTTTCGATTTATCGCAACCGCGACACCGTAGATATGGAACAGTTCAACCTGCTGAAGTGGTAGAAGGTCTTACGTGGATCTAAAGCAGGTCATCATCGTTTACAAAGCGGGCAGTTCGTCGAGCAAGCGCTGGGCTGATAAGTGCGCTCGTCGGCTAGAGGCTTTGGGCACTAGGGTGATGATGGGGCCGAGCGGTGCTCAGGATAATCCTTATCCGGTTTTTTTAGAGTCAGCGCCCGCGCCGATTGATCTGGCGGTGGTGCTGGGGGGTGATGGCACGGCGCTCTCTGCCGCTCGCCATCTGGCCGCTGACGATATTCCGATTCTGGCGGTGAATGTAGGCGGGCACCTGGGTTTTTTGACGGAGTCTGCCGATGTCATTGATAACTTTGACCAGGTGTGGGAGCGGCTGCTGAATGATCGCTATGCCGTGCAGCAGCGGATGATGCTACAGGCGAGGGCGCACCGGGGGGCGTCGGGTAATTTTGATCCGACCAGTGATCGTTACTTCGCCCTCAATGAAATGTGCGTCAAGCCCGCCTCTCCCAACCGCATGATCACCTCTACATTGGAAGTGGAAATTGACGGGGAAGTGGTCGATCAGTATCAGGGCGATGGCCTGCTGATTGGCACCCCAACCGGGTCAACGGGCTACACTGTCTCAGCCAACGGCCCGATTATGCATCCAGGGATGCAGGCAATTATTGTCACCCCGATTTGTCCGATGAGTCTGTCGAGTAGGCCGATTGTGCTGCCACCCGGGAGCACCGTCAGCGTATGGCCGCTGGCCGATCCCGAAGGCAATACTAAGCTGTGGACAGACGGCGTCTTTGGTACCCCAATTTGGCCCGGTCAGAGAGTCGATATTCGCATGGCCAGCCATTTGGCTAAGTTTATCATTCTACGGAAAGATCACTCTTACTACCGGACGCTGCGGAGTAAGTTGCAGTGGGCGGGGGCACGGGTGAACTATAGCAATGACCATCAGGAGTCAGAAGGGGAAGTGGAGGATGGGGAATAGGGAATAGGGGGATTTCTAGCGCTGACGCGGTGCTAGAAGTCGCTGACTGATTCGGTAGGGGTGGCGGTTAGGTCTGTCATTGAGACGATAATGTTGATGGCTTCGCTTAGCGGGACGTTCTGGCAGGAGGGTTGGCCTGGGTAGGTTTGGACGGTGTCGGCACCGGCTAGGCGATAGGCCCCTTGAGCGTTGGTCAGCCATTGGCTGACCAGTTTGGTGGGGACTGGCTCGGCTTGGCGGTAGTAGAGGTTGCGGTTTGGGCCGAAAAGGGGGGAGTCGAAGGATTCTACCGGTAGCGAGGTGATGTCTGGAGGGAGGTTCTCAGGTGTTTGACTGGGGCTGGTGTGCTCGATGGCAAAGCACTGATCTTTGGGGCTGCGATAGATCAGGTAGTAGCCGTTTGCAGGGGTGGTGCCATGCTCAGCCAGGGTAAATCCGGTAGGGATATAGGCGGGCGCGAGTAGAGGCAAGCCTTTGAGCTGGCTAAAGACAGGCGGAGAGACTTTTCCCAGGTACGCGCCCGGTGGTGGCGGCGGCGGCACTGAGAGGGGACGGTCGAGATCTATTGGTTCTTGGCCAGGGGGCGCTAGCGCTGATGACGGACTATCTGGGGAGGACTGGGACTGACAGCTTGTGAGGATGGTGAGCGCGATCGCTCCCCATCCTATCCCGCCTTGAATTCGTCTGATCAAGCACCCCATAAGATTAGCGGCCTCGCTTATAAGCTCTACCATCGCTGCGAGCAAACCGCCTTTGTCCGTTGGCTGTCAGCGCAAAAAGCAGATTATCGTCCGGGTATTCTACCTGATCAGGCGCGGATCTATCTCCCACTTCCAAATACACTGCTGGCACCTCTGATCGGTTGATCAGATGGTGACCATTTTCAACCCCTGCCGCGAACCCTGCCATGTCACCGGGGCTCAGTGTCTGCTCGCCTTCATTGGTTACCATCACCACCTCGCCTTGCAAGATGTAGACAAATTCATCTTGGTCAGAGTGCCAGTGCCGGAGTGCCGACTGGCTGCCTGGTGCGAGCATGGTCAGGTTGACGCCAAAGTTTTTTAGCCCAGCGGCATCCCCAACTCGCTGACGCCGACGACCAGCTACCCTGGCTTTGAAATCATCGGGGTAGTTCGTACCCGATTCGACCGGAACCTGCGATAAGTCAATTTTCATCAGCGTTTTCTCCTTTGACCGCTTAGCCCCTCACGTTTTCGGCTGCCAGCCCGGTTCGAGGGGAGCCGCGCTAAATTCCGGCAGGGCTTCAGCCCGCTCAGATAGGGCTGACAACGCAGGGTAGGCTTTCATGTTAACGACATCGGCAACGGTAAGCTGAGAAAACTGCCAAGCAACGCATACGGTAATATCAGCCCGAGTGAGCGCATCGCCGACTAGCCAGCCGGACGTACTGGCTGCGTAGGGTTCTAGCAGATCGTAGGCGGCGATGAGCTGGGCTTGAATGCGATCGCGCCAAGGCTGATGCTGCTTTTCGACCGGCCGCAGGTCGCGCTCATACACAATTTGTACACTCTTATCACAGGCGTTAAAGGCGAGCCCAATTAGCCGCAGCGCCTTTTGATAGTCATCGAGATCGGGCGGCATCAGCATTTGGCCCGATAGCTTTTCAAGGTAGGCCAGGATCAGGGTTGAATCCATTAAAACTTCGCCGTTGTCACACACTAGCGTCGGCGCTTTAATCAGCGGATTGATCGCACGGAATTGATCCATATTGCGAAAGACCGAGAGGAACGAATGCTCGAAGGGGATATTCAGGTGGTTGAGGGCGATCGCTACCCGCCGAACATAAGGAGAGTCAAGCATTCCAATGAGCTGCATGTGATTTCCGCCATCGCTTACGTACCCCTCTAGAAAACCACAGGAAGCGACCCGCACATATGCACGACTCCAATAGGTTCAATTCATCAGATTAATCTGCTACATAGGTAACGCCTGAAAAATATCCGCCACCAGCGCTTGAGTCTTATCATCGAGCGGCTGCCAGTCCACTGCGCCCTCAGCGTCAAGCAGGCGATCATCGGCTGCGATCTCAACGTCTGTGCTGAAAGGGCTATCTCCGGCCATACAGACCCGGTAGCACAGCGCCCAAATATCTACTGTCTGATCCGGGCAGTCTGATTTAGTAAGTCGTAGCGTATACAGTGGCGAAGGCTGAGGGAGCTGGGAAATCAACGCGGCGACTCGATCATGTTCAGCGGGCGGCACGCCGTGTAGCTGCTGCTGAAGTTCCTGGTAAGTCTGCTGCTGAGCAGGCGTCGTCCCCGCTGGCCAGATTAGTTCTTCTTCGTAGCTGCCCTGCCAAGCTGTGCTATCTAGCTGCTTGCGAATATTGTCGATGACGCGGATTAAAGCAGGCTGCATGAGCTGCTCTACCTTTGCTCTCTCTAAAGGGGTGGCAAATTTTGGCATGGCACTTCGCCTCTATACGTCGCCGCTATGGGGCATCCTATTGACCATTATTCCATCCGAAACCAGGCTGTGAGCGCTACCGCCAAGCCATCAGCCGCGTCGTCGGGCTTGGGAATGCTGGTGAGCTTAAGTTCGCGGGCGATCGCATCTTGCACCTCAACCTTATCGGCATTGCCATGACCAGTAATCGACTGCTTGATCTGTGCGGGGGTAAATTCGACAAAGGCCAAATTGCGCTGAGCCAGTACCAGCATCACCACGCCCCTCGCCTGAGCCACCAAAATGGTATTGCCCATGCGGTAAAAAAACAGCTTTTCAATTGAAACTAGATCCGGCTTGTACTCATCGATCACGCTGTGCAGATCGTCGTAAATAGTGCATAGGCGCTGGCCGGTATCGGTTCGTGCCGGGGTCTGGACAACGCCGTAGTCTATCACCTGAATATCGGGCGCGAGCGATCGCATTTCAGCCGGGTCATACTCGATCACGCCAAATCCTAAAATCGCCAGCCCCGGATCGAGTCCTAGAATACGTTTGGTCATCTCGTGCGGACGGCGCTAGGGTTCATTGTTAGTCCACTCAACAAACCCCTATCTCACCCCAGCGGGCTGACGACCGTTTACAGAAGCACTAGGTTCTGCAACGCCAAAGGTTTTGCTGAAGGTTTTCTCAACTTTAAAGCCAGAATCAATTGACTCCAGGGGATCTTTGCGGAGACGATGGCGCAAGCAAAGGGCAATCACTCGCTGAATATCTTCGAGGGTGGCTTCGGTGCGACCCTCGTAAGCGGCCAGTGCCTTAGCTGCCCGGGTGGTGACGATATCGCCTCGCAGCCCATCGACATTTAGCTCAGAGCACACTTCAGAGATCTTGAGTCGCAGCTCATACTCAAGTGTCACTTCGCTGAGGCGGTTCTGAGCCTCGACAATCTTTTGCTGAAGCGCCTGCTGTTCTGCCTGACACTGAGCCAAAAACGTCTCTGGATTTTGGTCGAACTCGGTGCGCTGTTCGACGATCTGCACGCGCTGCTCAGGGTCGCGAACGGTGCGGATTTCGGCGTGCATCCCAAAGCGATCCAGAAGCTGGGGCCGCAGCTCGCCTTCTTCGGGGTTGCCAGAGCCAATCAGCACAAACTGAGCCGGGTGACGAATTGAGATCCCCTCGCGCTCTACCGTATTCCAGCCAGAGGCGGCAGAGTCGAGCAGCACATCGACTAGGTGATCGTCGAGCAGGTTGACTTCATCGACATAGAGCAGGCCGCGATTGGCTTTGGCAAGTAGGCCTGGCTCAAACGCCTTGACTCCTTCGGAGAGGGCTTTTTCGATGTCAATCGTGCCGCAGACGCGGTCTTCTGTTGCGCCTAAGGGCAGGTCTACCATCGGTACTTTTTTAGCGGCTACCGGAATCTCCTGTCCTTCGCGCTCACTGGCGACATCGGGGTTCTGCGGATCGCGGTTGAAGGGGTCATCCCTGACGACTTCAATGTCCGGCAGCAGGTCGGCGAGGGCTCGGATGGTGGTGGATTTGCCGGTGCCGCGATCGCCCATGATCATTACCCCGCCAATCTTTGGATCGATCACGTTTAAGATCAGCGCTAGCTTCATATCTTCTTGACCAATCACCGCAGTGAAGGGGAAAACGGCGCGGTGGGCGGATGTTGCGGTACTCACAGGCTTAAATTCATGACACGGCTTACTCATTGTGCCATAGGAGGCTGTTAGCCACAAAAAAAGCCGCTAGCTCAGTAGCGACTTCTCTAATCGCGTATTTGGCTCTTACGTCAACACCCGCGACGCCCATTGAACCGGGTCGATCCTATGCGGGTTCGCTTTCAGAGGGCATTTCAGTGGATTCTTCAACTGGGGCTTTAGTCGATGCGTCAGCCGTTGCCTCAGTAACCTCAGTTGCCTCAGTAACCTCAGTTGCCTCAGTAACCTCAGTTGCCTCAGTGTTTTCTGGCGGCGTTTCTTCGGGCGTTTCTTCGGGCGTTTCCGGCGCTTCGACCTTGGCAGTCGGCTTGGGGCCGCGCACTAGCGCAGGGTTAAAAGGCGCTTTGGGGGCATCGTCTTTGTCTCGGCCTCGGCCTTTGCCTCGACTCCCAGCGCCTTTTCTAGAGGTGCGATCACCTTCGCTGCTGATCTCTTCGCCAGTCTCTTTGCGATCGCCCTTTTTAACGGGCCGAGGCGCATTGCTGGCCGCTGGCGCTGGCTGGGTCTGTTCAGCCTGTTCAGCCTGTTCAGTCTGTTCAGTCTGTTTGGCAGCTTCGCGCTCACTCTTTTTGATAGGACGCTCTACCATGATCTATTCGCCTGTACGTAAATTGCCAAATAATCGTATCACGAGGGATTGAGAGAAGCCCAAATCAGCTTTTGCTGCCTGACTCGATACAATCAGCGACTCTCTCAACGACTCTAAATATCGGTGCTCCAGGTATCTTCCTGCTCAGGTTTGGGCGGCTCGCTCTCTAGCAGCGGCGTACTATCGTCAGGAGAAGCATCGATAGTTTTACCCACTTCGCCATTGTCCAGCACCGCTTCCGGATCAAAATTGAGACCGAGCACATCAATCAGCGCATCCTCGTCAGAGTTGAGCTGATAAAACGGCACCATCAGGTTAGAAAGCTTGGGCTCTAAAGCATTTACCACCCCTAAAACCAAAAACGAAGACGGGCGACGACCACCCTCGGGCGTGCGCACAGAAGTCGTCGTCATCTGTATTTCTAGCCAGGTGCGATTGGCGCGAAAGTAGTCGAGCCACTTGTCTCGAATAACCGACGTAAAGTTCTCAAAAAAGGCCATCTTTAAACCTGTAAGGAATCGTCAACAAACTGCAACGGGTGGCGCTATGGCTAGGAAAACCAGCCTACCGGCAGATCTCACGACAGCGTCAGACTGATTTTACTCACCCCTGCTGTGCATATAGCCCCAACATCGCAGCAATCTAACACCCTTCAGGCGTTATGACTAG
>PPFU01000219.1_pt1 | contig 10335 bp, 9 predicted proteins | sample 1535991 | NCBI WGS metagenome assembly PPFU01 (sample SAMN04901290, study PRJNA319586) | Hypolithon metagenome, whole genome shotgun sequencing project. | isolation source: Antarctic Hypolithon | place: Antarctica: Miers Valley | collected 2014 | reverse complement strand
GTGCAGCGCGAACTGGCCAAGCTCGGAGGTGGACGATGAAGCTTCGTACCTGGCTCATTTTACTGGCGACGATCGTGCTGTTCGCAGGCTGCGCGAGCCGCGGCGGCCCGCTGGTGTCGCCCGGCCCCAATCCCGCCGGCAGCCGCCTCAGCATCAACAGCGAGATGGAATGGACGCGCATCTCGACGCAGCGCTTCCAGTTGTGGACGATCGATGGCGAACTGCTGAACCGCCTCTACATCATCCCAGGCGTGCGCGAACGCGATTATATTTTTCTCGGCGCGCGCCAGACCCGGCGACGTCCCGATGGCCCGTTCTACCAACCCGGCATGCGCGCCGACGAATTGCGAGACCTGATCATCGACGGCCTGCTTGCGTCCGGGGCGATCAACATCTCGGCCACCAACCTGCGTCCCGCACAGTTCGGCGCATATGAAGGCCTGCGCTTCGAAATGACGATGGCCAACGAGGAAGGCCTGAAATACCAGGCAATGGCCGCCGCATTCGAGCACGACCGCCAGCTTGCGCTCGCGATCTTCCTTGCGCCCAGCGAGTATTACTATCCGCGCGATGCGGAGAAGGTGTCGCGGATGCTGGAGACCCTGCGCTGGAACGAGTGACGTTCAACCGTTCCATAAAAAAAGAGCGCGGCATGCACCGCGCTCTTTTTCTGACCGGGATGCGACAAGCCGTGCTTGTCGCGTGCGGACCATCAAGCAGCGAGAATCTTGTTCCACTCGGCAACGCGATCTGACTTGGCTGCAAGCGCAGCATCCGCATCGCCCTCGATCTTCACCGAATTGATCTTGTCGCCCTGCTTCACCGCATCCACCACGTCCAGGCCTTCGAGCACCTTGCCGAAGACCGTGTGCTTGCCGTCGAGCCACGTCGTCGCGATGTGGGTGATGAAGAACTGGCTGCCGTTGGTATTGGGGCCGGCATTTGCCATGGACAGCACGCCACGCTCGTGGCCGACGCCGTTTTTTGCCTCGTCCTCGAACTTGTAGCCCGGGCCACCGGTTCCGGAGCCCTGCGGGCACCCGCCCTGGATCATGAAATCGGGGATCACGCGGTGGAAGTTGAGGTCGTCGTAGAAGCCGCGCTTGGCCAGATTGACGAAATTGGCGACGGTCAACGGCGCCTTGTCCGGGTAAAGCTCAACGCGGATCGGTCCGCGGTCGGTTTGGAAGATGGCGTTCAGGGACATGGTGGTCTCCAGTGGGTTTGGACATGGATCAACGGGGATAAGGGTCGCTGGAAGCAAACGTAACGGAGTCATTGCACATGATCCGTGTTCATCCGCGTAAATCCGCGTCAAAAGCCGTTGCTTGACCCGCTATAATAGCCGGCTTCCTACACTGCCCACAGCGCTCGGCCTTTCGCGCGCCATTCGTCATGTCCATCGAACGCCTCCGCAATATCGCCATCGTCGCCCACGTCGACCACGGCAAGACCACCCTGGTCGACCAGCTCCTCAAGCAGTCCGGCACGTTCAGCGAACGCACCGTGACCACGGAGCGGATGATGGACAGCAACGATCTTGAAAAGGAACGTGGCATCACGATCCTGTCGAAGAACACCGCGATTCGCTGGAAGGCCCCCGACGGCGAAGAGTGGCGCATCAACATCGTCGACACCCCGGGCCACGCAGACTTCGGTGGCGAGGTCGAGCGCGTGCTGTCGATGGTCGACTCGGTGCTGATCCTGGTCGATGCGATGGACGGCCCCATGCCGCAGACGCGCTTCGTCACGCAGAAGGCGTTCGCGATGGGCTTCAAGCCGATCGTCGTGGTCAACAAGGTCGATCGTCCCGGCGCGCGCCCGGACTGGGTGCTGGACCAGACCTTCGACCTGTTCGATCGCCTCGGCGCGACCGACGACCAGCTCGACTTCCACACCGTTTACGCATCGGCCTTGCATGGCTATGCCGGCCTTGAGCCGACCGTGCGCGACGGCGACATGACACCGCTGTTCCAGACCATCGTCGACCACGTCGCGCCCCCGCCGGTCGATCTCGATGGCCCGTTCCAGATGCGCGTGACCTCGCTGCAGTACAGCAACTATGTCGGCATCATCGGCATCGGCCGCGTGCAGCGCGGCACCATCAAGACCAATCAGCAGGTGACGGTGATTGACCGCGAAGGCAAGACCCGCAATGCCAAGGTGCTGCAGGTACTCGGTTTTCTCGGCCTTGAGCGGCATGAAGTCAAGGAAGCGCAAGCGGGCGACATCATTGCCATCTCCGGCATCGAAGGCCTCGGCATTTCCGACACCATCTGCGAACTCGGCGCGGTTGAACAACTGCCGGTGTTGACGGTGGATGAGCCCACGATTTCGATGACCTTCCAGGTCAACGATTCGCCGTTTGCCGGCACCAAGGACAAGAGCGGCGGGAAGTTCCTGACCTCACGGCAGTTGCGCGATCGCCTGATGCGCGAGACGCAGCACAACGTGGCGTTAAAGGTGGAAGACACCGCCGACGCCGACAAGTTCAAGGTCTCGGGTCGTGGCGAATTGCACCTGTCGATCCTGATCGAAACCATGCGCCGCGAGGGTTACGAACTCGCCGTGTCGCGTCCGGAAGTGATCATCAAGGACATCGACGGACAGAAGATGGAACCGTACGAGTCGCTGGTGGTGGACCTGGAGGAACAATTCCAGGGCGGCGTCATGGCGCGCCTCGGCGAGCGCAAGGCGCAGCTGACCAACATGGAGCCGGATGGCAAAGGCCGCGTGCGCATCGACTTCATGATTCCGGCGCGTGGCTTGATTGGTTTCCAGACCGAATTCCGCACGATTACTGCTGGCACCGGTCTGCTGTTCCATGTCTTCGATCATTACGGCCCGCGCAGCGAAGGTGAAATTGGCCAACGCCAGAATGGTGTGCTGATTTCGAACGCAACCGGCTCGTCGCCTGCTTACGCGCAAGTCGCGATGCAGGAGCGCGGCCGCCTGCTGATCGAGCCGGGCGAGGAAATCTACGAAGGCCAGCTGGTCGGCATTCACTCCAAGGACAACGATCTCACCGTCAATGCCCTGCGCGGCAAGCAGCTGACCAACTTCCGCGCCGCCGGCAAGGACATCGACGAAGGCCTGGTGCCGGCGATCAAGCTGTCGCTCGAACAGGCGCTGGAATTCATCGACGACGACGAGCTGGTCGAGATCACGCCCAAGCAGATCCGTCTGCGCAAGAAGCAGCGCACCGAAAACGACCGCAAGCGGGCCAGCCGCGCAGCGTAAAGCGCTGCATTCCCGTCCTACGATCCAAGGCCCGGATGCTGCAACATCCGGGTTTTTCGTTTGTTGGAGCGGAATGGCGCCATCCATTCGGGCCGCCGAGGAATCGCTTATCCTGCCGGCTTCCACCAGGAACCCGGGATAACGCGATGAAACTGCTCGTGCCGTTGGCTGCTTCCCTGCTCCTGCTGCAGGCATGCGATCGCTCACCACGTTCGCCCGAGGCGACCAGGCCGGTAGCGGAATCGCAAACGGCTGAAAGCGAATTCGCATTCGCTGAAACCGACATCGCCACGCTGCAAATCCGGATGACTCAAGGTGCATTGACGAGTCGCGCGCTGACGCAGGATTACCTTGATCGCATCGCCGCGATTGACGACGCTGGCCCATTGCTCAACGCCGTCATCGAACTCAATCCCGATGCATTGAAGGAAGCCGATGCGCGCGACGCGCAGCGCAAGGCGGGCAACTTGCTCGGACCGTTGCACGGCGTTCCGATCCTGTTGAAAGACAACATCGATGCGACGCCGATGGTGAACTCGGCTGGTTCGCTCGCACTCGCCAACCACCGCCCGAAAAATGATGCATTCCTGGTCAAACGCCTGCGTGAAAGCGGGGCCGTGATCCTTGGCAAGACCAACCTGAGCGAATGGGCCAATTTCCGTTCGACGCGCTCGACCTCGGGCTGGAGCGGACGCGGGGGCCAAACCAAAAACCCGTACGCGCTCGATCGCAACCCGTGCGGATCGAGTTCGGGTACCGGGACCGCGGTCGCTTCGAGTCTTGCCGCCGCGGGCATCGGCACCGAAACCGACGGCAGCATCATCTGCCCGGCGGCCGTCGCCGGTCTGGTCGGCCTGAAACCCACAGTCGGACTGGTCAGCCGCAGCGGCATCATCCCCATCTCGCACAGCCAGGACACCGCCGGTCCGATGACCCGCACGGTGGCCGATGCGGCGCTGTTGCTGGCCGCGATGGTGGGCCGCGACGACGCCGATATCGCAACCACCCAAAGCAGCGGGCGCACCGTATTCGACTACGCGGCGCGCTTGAACAAGGACGGCCTGCGGGGCGCACGCATCGGCGTGGTGCGCAAGTCGATGGGTTATCAGCCGGATGTCGATGCGCAGTTCGAGCGCGCCATCGCTGCGATCAAGGCCGCGGGTGCGGTGGTGGTCGATGCGGACATTCCCACGGCCGGCCAATGGGACGATGCGGAATTCGAAGTGCTGCTGTACGAATTCAAGGCTGATCTCGAAAGCTATCTGGCAAAAAGCGATGCGCCGATCAAGACGCTGGCCGGGCTGATCGAATTCAACAAGCAAAACGCCGCCAAGGAAATGCCGTATTTCGCGCAGGAATTGTTCGAACGCGCGCAGGCGAAAGGCTCGCTGAAGGATCAGGCCTATATCGATGCACGCATGAAAGCGCGGCGGCTCGCCGGCCCGCAAGGTATCGACGCGGCATTGAAGGCCCAGAACCTCGATGCGCTCATCGCGCCGGCGATGTCGCCCGCATGGCCGACCGATCCAATCAATGGCGACCATTTCACCGGAGCAGGCTACGGCGCCGCCGCGGTCGCTGGCACGCCCAGCATCACAGTGCCGATGGGGGAAAGTTTTGGCCTTCCGCTCGGTATCGTCTTCATGGGGCCGGCGTGGAGCGAGCCGCGTTTGCTCGAACTCGGCTACGCGTTCGAGCAGGCCACCAAGGCGCGCAAGGCGCCACGTTTCCTGCCGACCGTTTCGTTAGGAATGCCTTCAGCCACCAAAACAGAATAAATTGCGCAGAAAATTTGGGTGTAACGATTACTTACGGAATTCGATACGCCCAATACGTCCCAAATCCCCGCTGACCCAACCGATGTTCCCGACCATATCGATGGCGTCATGGCCGGTCGAAGAGACTTTGCTCCATTTCGCGCCGTTCCACAGGTCAACCCCAGAAGGACCGACTGCGAGGCAACTTTTTCGGCTAGTACAGGCAACTCCAGACCGGTACCCGATGGGGGCGCTCACTTTTTCGACAGTGTAATGAGTGTATGCATGACGCTCTTCGGGATGCAGGGTTTGCAAAGTAGCGTGGCTGGCGATCGCTGCATTTCCTGAATCGTCCTCTTTCTTGTAATCGCCCCCGACTGCCACGAAATCCAGTGTGCCCGGTATTGGCGACATGGAAAAAACGCCTGCGGATTCCAGGAATCTGAACATAGAGCTCGGAACCTGCTCCCAGCTGACTTCGTCGTCCGCCATATACCAGATTCTTGAGGAAAATCCCCCAGTGCCAATCACCAGGCTGTTGCCAATACGCGCAATGCAGGTACCACTCGCTGCGAATGCCGCTTCATTCCTGTAAGCCGGAGGCCCGCCTGACGAAAGCTGCCAATTCCGCCCACCATCGTGCGTCACATAGATCTGGAACTTTCCCTCCACCGGATCGCCCAGCATCCAGCCTTTGTTTCCCTCAAACACCATGCAGTCGAAGAACGCGCGCGGATCGCGATTCTGCAATGCCAGCGTCCACGTCTTGCCCGCATCCTGCGTGCGGTACACGCGCGATGCTTCACCCGGACCGATGCTAAGAGCCACGGCGGTTCCCGCGTCGATGCCTTCGATATCGCGGAAATCCAGCGCCTCAGCGCCAGGCACCTTGATCGCCTGCCATTGCTTGCCACCGTCGATCGTGCGCAACACCGTGCCCTCACCGCCGCTGGCCCATGCAATGTCCGCGCTCACTGCGGAGATGCCACGCAGGCGCACCTTGACGCCGCTGTCCTGGGGAAAGATGCGGACTTCGGCGGACACCGCGCCGGAGGCCAGCAACACGGTGATGGCGAGTAGTTTTTGAAAGACGTACATAGTTTTCCCCAATCCAGGCTCGAGAGTTCGCGACTGAAGTCGCTCCTACAGAAAGCACAATTTCGAGACGCCCGAGCGGCGTATGAAACACGCTGCGATCAGGCTGACGCCGGCGCGGCGAGTTGCGCGTGCTTGCGGACGATCAGCATTGCAGTCTCCAGCGCCTGTTCGTAATTCAGGCGCGGATCGACGGTCGAACGGTAGGCGCGTTCGAGGTCGGTGTCGGTGAGGTCGCGCGCGCCTCCGGTGCATTCGGTGACGTCCTCGCCCGTCAACTCCAGATGCACACCACCCAGTCGCGTACCGGCCGCGGCATGCAGTTCGAACGAACGCTCGATCTCGCTACGGATGTTGGCGAAGCGACGGGTCTTGTAGCCGTTGCTGGTGGATTCGGTATTGCCATGCATCGGATCGCAGATCCACAGCACGCAGCGGCCGTCGCGGCGCACGGCATCGAGCAGCGGCGGCAGCTTGTCGGCCACGTGTGCGGCACCCAGGCGATGGATGAAGCTCAGGCGCCCCGGCTCGTCATCCGGATTGAGCGCATCGACAAGTTTCAGCAGCTGGTCAGGTGTCACCGACGGCCCAACCTTGATCGCAACAGGATTGCGGATGCCGCGAAAATATTCGGTGTGCGCCCCATCCAGCGCAGCGGTCCGCATGCCGATCCACGGGAAATGCGTGCTCAGGTTGAACCACCCCCACTGCCGCGGCACCTGCCGGGTCTGTGCTTCTTCGTACGGCAGCAGCAGCGCTTCGTGTGATGTATAGAAATCGACGCGATTGAGGTTGTGCACCTCGGATCCCGAAAGCGTTTCCATGAAGCGCACGGCATCGCCGATGGCTCCGACCATGCGATGGTATTCGTCAGCCAGCGGCGAATGCGTGACCCAGCCCAAGTCCCAGTACTCGGGATGGTGCAGATCGGCAAAACCGCCATCGATCAGCGAGCGCACGAAGTTCATCGTCATCGCCGAGCGCGCATGCGCCTTGATCATGCGACGCGGATCGGGGATGCGTGCGTCGGCGGTGAACTCCGGCGCATTGACCATGTCGCCGCGATAACTCGGCAAGGTGATGTCGCCGCGCGTTTCGGTATCGGTGGAGCGCGGCTTGGCGTATTGCCCGGCGAAACGTCCCACGCGCACCACGGGTAGGCGCAAGCCGTGCACCAGTACCAGGCTCATCTGCAGCAACACCTTGAGCCGGTTGGAAATGATCTCGGAACTGCAGTCGCTGAAACTCTCGGCGCAATCGCCGCCCTGCAGCAGGAAGCGCTTTCCTTCCTGCGCCTCGGCCAGCTGCTGCTTGAGCGCCGTGATTTCCCAGGACGTCACCAGCGGTGGCAACGCGTGCAATTCTTCAAGCGCGGAAGCCAGCGCCTGCGCGTCAGGATACGTTGGCAACTGCAATGCCGGGCGCGAACGCCAGCTTGCCGGCGCCCAGTTGTTCGGCACGTTGACAGCGCGGAGGTGGCGATCGGAACTGGACATGGTCTTGAAGTCTGAATCGGCAGGCCGCCGATGCTGCGCGTCATCTTCCGCCGGATGCCGGATGACTGCAATGCGCACCAGCGCATGCATTCATGCGACGTCAGCGGCGTCGAAACCCGGCATGCAGGGCCCATGCTGCCAGCGCCAGGAAAAACACCAGGCACCAGGCCGGCATCGACAAGCCCAGGAAGGTCCAGTCGATGTTGCTGCAATCGCCCGAGGCGGTGAGCACTTTGCGGATGATGCCAGTGACAGGCATCGTCTGCAGCATGAAGTCCATGCCGGCACCGCAAGACGGGGTCGGCGGCGGGAACAGCTGCACCCAGACGTGGCGTCCGGCGATGCCTGCGCCGATTGCTGCGACGATGAATGCCAGTACGCCATACATGCCCCGGCCCGATGATTGTCTTGGCGCATGCAAGCCGCCGACCAGGAACACGACCCCGAGCGCGGCGAAGGCAATGCGCTGGAAAATACAGAACGGACAAGGCAGCAGCCGCTCGACGAACTGAACGTACAGCGCATAGGCAATCAGCGCCGCGCAGATCACGAAGCCAGACAGGAACTGCGTGCGAAACGTCCAACGGAAAGGATTCTGGTTCATGGATTCAAGATAACAAAAAACCCCGGAACCAGTCCGGGGTTTTGAGGGTGCGCAATGGCTTGATTAATCGGCCGACGCGTCCGCGGCCTGCGGGCGATCGACCAACTCCACGTACGCCATCGGGGCATTGTCGCCGGCGCGGAAGCCGCACTTGAGAATGCGCAGATAGCCGCCCGGACGCTCGCGGTAACGCGGACCCAATACGGTAAACAGCGTGCCGACCGCTTCCTTGTCCTGCAGCCGCGACATCGCCAGGCGGCGGTTTGCGACGCCATCGGTCTTGCCCATGGTGATCAGCGGTTCGGCGACGCGGCGCAATTCCTTGGCCTTCGGCAGCGTGGTGCGGATCAGTTCGTGCTTGATCAGCGACGCAGCCATGTTGACGAACATCGCCTTGCGATGCGCGCTGGTGCGGCTGAACTTGCGTCCGGATTTCTGGTGGCGCATGACGATGTTCCCTTAAAAAATTCTGTTTCTGTGGTCGTACGATTGCCGTCCATGGCGTGGCAATGCTGTCTTCGGACCGTCCGGCCCGACCATCCGTGGCCGGGCGTTCGCATCGACGCGCGGCAGTGCCGCGCAAGCGCCGATGCCTACCCCATCATGCCGTGCTGGGAAATTCCCGCCGGCGGCCAGTTTTCGAGTTTCATGCCGAGCGACAATCCGCGCTGGGCAAGCACTTCCTTGATCTCGGTCAACGATTTCTTGCCGAGGTTCGGCGTCTTGAGCAGTTCGACTTCGGTTTTCTGGATCAGGTCGCCGATGTAGTAGATGCTCTCGGCCTTCAAGCAGTTGGCCGAACGCACCGTGAGTTCCAGATCGTCGATCGGACGCAACAGGATCGGATCCACACCGGTCGCGGCCGGCTTGGTAGCGCCGCGCTCGCGGTGGGTGAAGTCACCGAATACCGACAACTGATCGGTGAGGATGTCGGCCGCAGTGCGCACCGCTTCCTCGGCATCGATCGTGCCATTGGTTTCGATTTCCAGGACCAGCTTGTCGAGGTCGGTGCGCTGTTCGACGCGCGCGGATTCCACTGCATAGGCGACGCGACGCACCGGCGAGAACGATGCATCCAGCATCAAACGGCCGATGGTGCGGGTTTCTTCATCGGGACGGCGGCGCGCCGTGGCCGGCTGGTAGCCGAATCCGCGCTCGATCTTCAGGCGCATGTTCAGCGCCGTGTCCTTGGTCAGGTGTGCAATCACGTGGTCGAGGTTGAGGATCTCGACGTTATGGTCGGTCTTGATGTCCGCGGCGGTGACGACACCAGGACCCTGCTTGCTGAGGCTCAACGTCGAGGAATCACCGGTGCCCATGCGGATGGCGACATCCTTGAGGTTGAGCAGCACTTCCAGCACGTCTTCCTGCAGGCCTTCGACCGTGGTGTATTCATGCAATACGCCGTCGATCTCGACTTCGGTGATGGCATAACCGGGAATGGACGACAGCAGCACGCGACGAAGCGCGTTGCCGAGCGTGTGTCCGTAGCCGCGCTCCAGCGGTTCGATCACGACCTTCGCACGGTTGTCGGCGAGGCGTTCGATCTGGGGGCCGCGCGGACGCAGCACTTGATTGGCGTTAACCGACATGTATGACCTCTCCTGCAAACCTCCGACGGAGCCGGAGGTGCGAAACAAATGAATTACTTCGAGTACAACTCGATGATCAACGCTTCGTTGATATCGGCGGGCAGATCAGCGCGATCCGGAACCGACTTGAACACGCCGCTGAATTTCTTGGAGTCGACTTCGATCCAGCCCGGCGAAAGATCCATCTGCGACGAGACGTTCAACGCTTCCTGCACGCGCAATTGCTTCTGTGCGCGCTCGGACAACGCGATCGCGTCGCCTGCCTTGATCTGGTACGAAGGAAGGTTGACCGGCTTGCCATTGACCAGGATGCCGCGATGCGACACCAGCTGGCGTGCGGCCGGGCGCGTCACCGCGAAACCCATGCGATAGATCACGTTGTCGAGACGGGTCTCGAGCAACTGCAGCAGGTTCTCCCCGGTGTTGCCTTTCTTGGTCGAGGCTTTCTTGTAGTAGTTGCGGAACTGACGTTCCAGCAAGCCGTAGATGCGCTTGACCTTCTGCTTCTCGCGCAGCTGGGTGGCGTAGTCGGACAGCTTGCCCTTGCGGGT
>PPFU01012713.1_pt1 | contig 10336 bp, 11 predicted proteins | sample 1535991 | NCBI WGS metagenome assembly PPFU01 (sample SAMN04901290, study PRJNA319586) | Hypolithon metagenome, whole genome shotgun sequencing project. | isolation source: Antarctic Hypolithon | place: Antarctica: Miers Valley | collected 2014 | reverse complement strand
GGTTTGATAGAGTTGGGGCCGCGCTACAGAGCTTCCGCCGCTAGCTGTCACTGTCATGGGTTCTCAAAGACTCCCTATATAAGAATTAGGTCGTTAGTTAAAAGCTGAAAAAAGCTAAATAAATGGCTTCGTTGATCCTAAGCGTAAAACGATTTGGAAAGGCCTCTACGGGATTGTTAAGAACCGTATTGTTTGAGCGATCGCCTGATGTCATACAGATCTGTTTCTCTCCTGATTTAGATCATAGAAGACAGGTGAACTCTCTGAGAGCAGAGATAAGTTTTGTAAACTTTAATTTCTTTGAATTTCGTTTCGGTGAGTCTGCTGGGAATGCTTTCGGGACTTTTTAAGCGATGCTAGAGAGACAACTTCTCTACAAATATTAAGCAGCAAAAATGAGTGACGAGACATTAGCAAACGGTGAAAAGGTTAGCTCGGCAGTTGCCAGACTTTACGACACCTACCCTTTTCCGCCGGAGCCGCTGCTAGATGAAGCGCCTCCTGGCTACAACTGGCGCTGGCACTGGCCAAGCGCCTACAGCTTTTGCTCGAGTCGTAAGCCGTCTACCAATCAGGTGCGAATTCTCGATGCAGGCTGTGGTACAGGCGTTGGCACAGAGTACTTAGTGCATCTAAATCCTGAGGCAGAAGTCGTTGGTATGGACTTGAGTGCGGGCGCGATCGCCGTCGCCACAGAGCGCTGCCAACGATCAGGCGCTAACCGCGTTACTTTTCATAACCTCAGCATTTACGATGTCGAGCAAATTCCGGGCGAGTTCGACCTAATTAACTGCGTAGGCGTACTGCACCACATGCCTGACCCGATTCAAGGCATTCGGGCGCTGGCTACCAAGCTAAAGCCGGGTGGCATTCTCCATATATTTGTATATGCGGAGCTGGGCCGGTGGGAAATTCAGCTAACGCAGGCGGCGATCGCACTCATCCAAGGCGATCAGCGCGGCGACTACACAGACGGCGTTCAGGTAGGCCGCGCTTTATTTGCTTCTTTACCCGAGCAAAACCGACTGCGCCAGCGGGAGGAAACGCGCTGGGCGTTGGAAAATCATCGCGACGAATGCTTTGCCGACATGTACGTGCATCCGCAGGAGATTGACTACAACGTGAAGACGCTCTTTAGCCTGATTGATTCGTCAGGGCTAGATTTTGTGGGCTTCTCGAATCCGCAATACTGGGATTTATCTCGGCTGGTGGGTAGTGCGCCAGCGCTGATGGAAAGGGCTGACGGGTTGGCGGAGCGCGATCGCTATCGCCTGATCGAACTGCTCGATCCAGAAATTACGCACTACGAATTTTTCCTTAGTCGTCCACCGCTAGAAAAAACGGACTGGACGAATGATGAAAGGCTGCTAAGCGCTGTGCCTGAACGTCATGCCTGCATGGAAGGCTGGCCTAGCCGCAGCTTTTTTAACTTCGACTATCAGGTGGTCTCTATATCAGAGGCGGAGTTTGCGTTTTTAGAAAAGTGCGATCCGGGGCAGTCTGGCAGCGTAGCGGAGATCCTTGAAGGGAGTGAAATCGGGCCAGAAATCGGGCCAGAGGAAGGGCTGGGGATGGTGCGATCGCTGCAAAGCCGACAGCTCATTATGTTAGCGACATCACAAAAATAATGCCGCTTCTATGGCTAAAACATTTTCTTAAGTATTGTTGCCATGATATGATCTGCCTTGGTTTGGATACAGCTTAATCCTGTTTCAAATCAACCGGTTCGAAGAACTTTTTTGCACTTTCTTTGCCGCACTCTGCCGGGTGGATTCTGCCGCTGTGACCTCTGCTGAAAAAATGACTAAAGCACCAGGAACATATTCTGGATTAAATCTGCTGGCCATTCAACCGACGGCAGTTGGAAACAGGCTGGCCGAAGAGGTTCCAGCAGCCGTTCAGGCTATCCAGCCGGAGCCGCCTCGGACAGAACAGCCTCGGACGAATATTCGGACGGAGCCAGTCCAGCCGGAAAAAACTCAGTCTGAACCTGCTGAAGTTGAAGCAACTCAATCCGAAGTCCTTTTGCTGCCGCCTTCTGAAGGCTCCATGCAAGACTACTATCACCTCCAGCAAAATTTGCTCGGGCTGACGGTGGTCTTCGGTGCGCTCATCTTTCCCTTTGTTTGGGGCTTCTACTCTTTGCCAATCGCACTCGACTATATATTGGGTGCCTGTGCAGGCGTAGTTTACCTAAAGATGCTGGGGAAAAACGTCAGCACAATGGGTCGTCAGCAAAAGAACTCAAGCGCCGGACGACTGGCGGTTTTTGCAGGCGTCATGATTGTTGCCCTCAGATGGGAGCAAGTAGAAGTAATACCGGTCTTTCTAGGCTTTTTAACCTATAAAGCTGCGATTATTGCATTTGTCCTCTGGACTTCTGTGAGGCCAACTTCTGTAGAATCCCAAGGATCTTAGCCCTGTGAGATCTTCCCAAAAGAGACCTCTCAGCAAGAGGCCGTCAGAAAGGGGCCGGTGCTCTCTTTAGTAGAGTGACTTTTCAGCTTTTTTGCGTACGCTTGGTGCGCGCACATCCTACTGATATCTAAATAACAGCAATGCTTGATACCTTGCACTCTATAAACTCTACGCTTTGGGCTGGGCCGCTGGCCAAGCTCGAACTGGGCAATCACTACTACTGGAACCTGGGGGGTTTAAAAGTTCACGGTCAGGTCTTTTTGGTGTCTTGGTTTGTCGCGGCGCTCCTGATCGGTGTGTGCTTTCTGGCAACTCGAAAGGTAGAGCGGGTGCCATCGGGCCTGCAAAACTTTATGGAGTATGCGCTGGAGTACATTCGCGGTTTGGCCAAAGACCAAATTGGCGAAAAGGAATATCGACCCTGGGTGCCCTTTATCGGCACGCTGTTTTTATTCATTTTTGTCTCCAACTGGTCAGGCGCACTCATTCCCTGGAAGCTGATTAGTATTCCGGGGGGTGCTGAACTGGCCGCACCCACTAACGACATTAATACAACCGTTGCATTGGCACTGCTCACCTCGCTAGCTTACTTTTATGCAGGCTTTCGCAAACGCGGACTTGGCTACTTTGCAAAGTACATTGAGCCCCTCCCGTTTCTCCTGCCAATCAACGTTTTAGAAGATTTCACCAAGCCTCTTTCTCTGAGCTTCCGTCTGTTTGGCAACATTCTGGCAGACGAACTGGTGGTTGCCGTGCTGGTACTCTTAGTTCCGCTCTTTGTACCGCTGCCTGTGATGGCGCTGGGCCTATTTACCAGTGCGATTCAGGCGCTTATTTTTGCAACCCTGGCCGCTGCTTACATCGGCGAAGCTCTAGAAGGTCACGGTGGAGAAGAGCATGGATAGCTTTTGGAAGCCCTGCTTTGATTGAAGCAAACCGTTTTAATCAGCAAAATTTCCGTCAGTTGTCCATAAGGGAATGCAGCGTAGGTATCTTTGCTAGCGCCCTTGTAGATAGGAGCGATCAATGCTTCTTGAGAGATAGAGACTCTCATTAATCTCACTCTCAACGGGTCTCAACCCCATGACTTAACAAATCATGAGAGACTCTAGCCGACACTCTAAAACATCAAAAGGAAAAACATCATGGATCCGACTATTGCTAGCGCTTCTGTCATTGCGGCTGGTTTGGCGATTGGACTCGGCGCAATTGGCCCTGGTATTGGTCAGGGTACTGCGGCTGGTCAAGCTGTAGAAGGGATTGCACGTCAGCCCGAAGCCGAAGGTAAAATTCGCGGCACCTTGCTGCTTAGCTTGGCTTTTATGGAAGCACTGACTATTTACGGTCTGGTTGTGGCGCTGGTGCTGCTGTTCGCCAACCCCTTCGCGTAACGCCTTGTTGTAACGCTTTTACGAAAAGCCTTTTCGTAGAGACTATTCGCTAAAGGCTAAGCGAAGACGGGGCTAAGATCCAATCTCTTGCCCCGCTCGACCCTTAGAAGTTTAAGACGAAGAATTGTTGGAACAAAGAACATGTGGATGGGACTGACATTACTGGCTGTTGAAGCCGCTGAAACTGCTGAAAAGTCGGGTGGGCTGTTTGATTTAGACGCCACGCTCCCTTTGATGGCCATTCAGTTTTTGCTGTTAATTGCTGTGCTCAACGTTGTGTTTTACAAGCCTTTGGGCGAGGCGATTGATGAGCGTGACACCTATGTGCGCAACACTAAGGCAAGTGCTTCAGAGCGATTGGCCAAGGCTGAGAATTTGGCGACTGAGTATGAAAAATCCTTGGCGGATACGCGCCGTGAGGCTCGGGGTGTGATTGAATCTGCTCAGGCAGAGGCCAAGCAAATCGCGTCCGGACAGGAATCGGCAGCGCAGCAGGAAGCAGCAGCACAGCGAGAAGCGGTACAGAAGGAGCTAGACGAGCAAAAAACAGCGGCTATGGGCCAGTTGGAAAAGCAAGTGGATGCTTTAAGTGAGCAAATTTTGGGTAAGTTGTTGGGCTCAGCAGCCTAGCAGCGTGAAAGCAGTATAGGTATCGAAAGTGTTAACGCAAGCGTTGGGGCTGCTAGCCTCAGAAACTAAGGGATTTGGCTTCCATTTCGACATCCTCGAATCCAACTTAATTAACCTGGCCATTATCATTGGTATCCTGGTTTATTTTGGCAAGGGATTTTTGGGCAGCAAGCTCAAGGAGCGTCGTGAAGAAATTGAGGCTGCTATTACAGAAGCAGAGGGACGGCAAAAGCAGGCCGCTTCAGCCTTGGCTGAGCAGCAGCAAAAGCTACAGATGGCTAAAAAGGAAGCGGAGCGAATTCGCGCTGAGGCAAAGACCAATGCCGAAGCCGCTCGCGAGGTGATTATGGCGCAGTCGGCTAAAGACATTGAGCGGTTGAAGGCGTCTGCCGCGCAGGATTTATCTTCTCAGCAGGATAAGGTGATGCAGGAGCTGCGTCAGCGCGTTTCGGCGATGGCGATGGATAAGGTGCGATCGCGCCTACCCCAAATCCTCGACGAAGGAAAGCAGGCTCAGCTAGTTGACCAAAGCATTGCACAGCTAGGAGATTAGGAGATAACACCATGAATACTGCCACTTCAGAGGTCACTGATCCTTACGCCCAAGCCCTCTTGTCGATTGCTCAGTCTAAAGATTCGGTTGATGCCTTGAGCCAGGTGGTGGCTGATTTGCTTAATCTGATGAAGGAATCGGATGAGCTGTCGGCCTTTTTGGCAAGCCCGATTACGGACAATAACGCCAAGAAAGCGGTGCTAAACCAGATACTGGGTGACGAAGCCAACCCGCAGATCAAAAACTTTCTGATGCTGCTAGTTGATCGGGGTCGCATTTATTTGGTAGAGCCCATTTTGCAGCAGTTCCAGGCCAAAGTGCGTGACCTGAACCAAACGGTGCTCGCCGAGGTTGTATCAGCCGTTGAGCTGAGTGACGAGCAAAAGGAAACCGTACGCCAGAAAGTTCAGCGTATGACTGAGGCAAAATCCGTTGAGCTAGCCTCTCGAATTGACCCCGATTTGATTGGTGGAGTGGTCATTCAGATTGGCTCTCAGGTGTTGGATGCCAGCATACGCGGACAGCTTCGTCGGATTGGCTTACAGCTAGGCGCATCTTAATTCGTTTTTTAGCCCAAATCTTTAGACCATTTTTTGTACACAATCGGTAGTTAGTAGAGCGAGATCCTCATGGTAAGCATCAGACCAGATGAAATTAGCAGCATTATTCAGAAGCAGATAGAAGAGTACGACCAGAGCGTAAAAGCCGACAGCGTCGGAACTGTTCTTCAGATTGGGGACGGTATCGCCCGCATCTACGGCCTAGACAACACTATGGCCGGTGAGCTGCTGGAATTTGAAGACGGCACGGCGGGCATTGCCCTCAACTTGGAAGAAGATAACGTCGGTGCGGTACTCATGGGTACTGGCCGTCAGATTCAAGAGGGCGGCACGGTAAAATCTACCGGCAAAATTGCTGCTGTGCCGGTCGGCGAAGCCATGTTAGGTCGAGTCGTTGATACGCTAGGTCAGCCGCTTGACGGCAAGGGCGACATCAATACCAGTGAAACTCGCCTGATTGAGTCTCCCGCCCCTGGCATTATTGGCCGCAAGTCGGTTTATGAGCCTTTGCAGACGGGCATCACGGCAATTGACGCAATGATTCCGATTGGTCGGGGTCAGCGTGAGCTGATTATTGGTGACCGTCAGACTGGCAAGACGGCGATCGCCATCGACACTATCCTCAACCAGGCCGATCAAGACGTGATTTGCGTCTATGTCGCCATCGGCCAAAAAGCCTCTTCTGTCGCTCAGGTAGTTGGCCTATTAGAAGAAAAAGGCGCAATGGCCTATACCGTTGTGGTTGCGGCCAACGCTAACGACCCTGCTGCCCTTCAGTATTTGGCCCCTTACACAGGCGCTTCGATTGCTGAGTACTTTATGTACCGAGGCAAAGCAACGCTCGTTATCTACGATGACTTGACCAAGCAAGCCCAGGCTTACCGACAGATGTCTTTGCTGCTCAAGCGTCCGCCCGGTCGTGAGGCTTACCCTGGCGACGTCTTTTATCTTCACTCGCGTTTGCTAGAGCGTGCCGCTAAGCTCAGCCCCGAGCTAGGCGAAGGCAGCATGACGGCACTGCCGATTATTGAAACTCAGGCAGGTGACGTTTCGGCGTATATCCCTACCAACGTAATTTCGATTACCGACGGTCAAATCTTCCTCTCTTCTGACCTGTTTAACTCGGGTCTACGCCCTGCGATTAACGCGGGTATCTCGGTGTCCCGAGTAGGTTCGGCGGCGCAAACCAAAGCCATTAAAAAGGTGGCGGGTAAGGTAAAGCTGGAGCTAGCTCAGTTTGACGAGCTTCAGGCGTTCGCACAGTTCGCTTCTGATTTGGATCCGGCCACGCAGGCTCAGCTTGCTCGCGGTCAGCGTCTGCGTGAGATTCTCAAGCAAAAGCAGTACTCTCCGCGTTCTTTGCCCGAGCAGGTGGCGGTGATTTACGCCGGGATTAACGGCAAGCTCGATGATATTCCCGTCGAGAAAATCGCTGATTACGTTGAGGAGCTGATTGCTTACTTGAACACCAGCAAGAAGGCGTTTGTGGATGAAATTATGAGCACTAAGCAGCTCACTGACAACGCTACTAAGCTGTTGGAAGAGGCGATTAGTGAGAGTAAGCAGGCATTTTTGGCAGCGTAGGGAGACGCGCAGGAGCCGTTAGATTTTGAGTAAGCCTGACGGCTCAATAGAAAACAATATGGCTAATTTGAAGATAATTCGTGATCGCATCCAGTCGGTCAAAAATACGCGCAAAATCACCGAAGCAATGCGCCTTGTCGCCGCTGCTAAAGTGCGCCGCGCCCAAGCCCAGGTAAACGCGACTCGCCCCTTCGCTGACCGTTTGGCCCAGGTGCTATACGGCTTGCAGAGCAGGCTCAGGTTTGAAGACACCTCTGACCTACCGCTGTTGCAACAGCGGGACACTGAGAAAGTTGCGATTTTGGTCGTTTCGGGCGATCGAGGCCTTTGCGGTGGTTACAATACCAACGTGATCCGACGCGGCGAAATCCGGGCTAAAGAGCTGGAGGCTGAAGGACTTGAATACACCTATGTATTAGTCGGTCGCAAGGCCATTCAATACTTTGAGCGTCGTCAAGCGCCAATCGCGGCTAAATACACTGGACTCGAGCAAATTCCGACGGCGGATGAAGCTTCTACCATTTCTGAAGAGCTGCTGTCCCTGTTTCTCTCAGAATCAGTAGACAGAGTAGAGCTGGTTTACACCAAGTTTCTATCTTTGATTAGTAATAAGCCCGTCACTCAGACGCTTTTGCCTTTAGACCCACAGGGTTTAGAAGCTCAAGACGATGAAATTTTTCGCCTTACCAGCCGCGATGGCCGCATCGCTGTAGAGCGAGAAGAGGCTCCTGATGCTGAAGTCAGCGAGTTTCCCAAGGACATGCTCTTCGAGCAAAATCCTGCTCAAATTCTTGATGCGCTCCTACCTCTGTATCTCAATAACCAAATTCTGAGAGCGATGCAGGAGTCGGCAGCTAGTGAGCTAGCCTCCCGAATGACAGCCATGAACAGCGCTAGCGAAAATGCTAAAGATCTGATGAAAACGCTCACGCTTTCTTATAACAAGGCGCGTCAGGCTGCGATTACTCAGGAAATTTTAGAAGTTGTCGGCGGTGCTGCTGCACTAGGTTAGTCACTTTACTTAACCCTTTTGGTCAATCCGGGTTATTCTGGTATTAGTTCGTAATTAGCGGACTTAAAGTTTGGTCAACGCATCTACCGATTTTTGATAGCTTCGATATAAAGCAGGGCTCCGGCTCTGCTTTTTTTATATGCTTGTTAGCGTTGGTTTCTGATAGCTTAGCTTGTCCCACTTGATCGCGGATGGCTTAGATGAGTGCTACTCTTTTCAGCTATCCGTTTATAGTAAGCTTGTTATAAGCAGTATGCGCATCTTCTCTCGCAACACCCTACGAAACTATTGAAGGAAAGAGAGATGAATTTTCGCCCAATTAGAACTGAATCAGACTACCAAGAAGCGCTCAAAGAAATTGAGATTCTATTTGACGCAGCGCCCGATACCCCCGAATACGACCGATTGGATGTCCTTAGTACCTTAGTGAATGCTTACGAGACTGTGCATCATCCCATTGAGCTGCCTGATCCTATTGAAGTAATTCACTACTATATGGATACTCGTGGGTTGTCTTACCATGACTTGGAGCAATACATAGGCAACCAGACGAGCGTAATGGAGGTACTTTCTCGCCAACGTTCCTTGACTCTAGAAATGATTCGACGGTTGAATCAAGGTTTGGGTATTCCTGCTGAAGTTCTTATTCAGCAGTACGAGCCTCTAAGAACTTCAGCGTAGCTATCGGCGTCAGTTAAACCGCAGTGGAAGATGCCTGATGATAGAACCACTTTTCCCTATTATGCTCCCCGAAGAGCTGATCAAACGCTATGCCGCTGGACAGCGAAACTTTGCTGGAATTCGGCTGAATGCCAGGAATCATAAAATGGATGGCACTATTCTGCGAAAAGCTAATTTCTCCGGTGTGGAGTTCGATGTCAATATTAAAGGGACTGACTTTACTGGCTGCATCTTTAATGGCTGCCATATGTCTGAATGTACTTTCAATAACACCATCATGCGAGAGGCCGAACTGTACAGAGTCCGTCTCTTTCAGACGGTTGTTACGGATGTTGACATGAGCCACGCCCGTTTGTGTAATGTCGAAATGTCAGAGGCGTTTTTGAAGCGAGTCAACCTGCATTGAGCTAACTTGCGTAGTGCTTCTGATGCCCACATCGATTATTAGGTAGAAAAAGGTTGCATTCTCTGTCACACCACCATGCCCGACGGCAGTCAGCGAAATGATGGATGTCAGAGTTTGGGGATTACGGTTTTTGATTTCGAACTGTAGCGTTTTGGGATTCGCTTGCAACTGCATTCCACGCGCAGATGACTTAGGAACAGTGGATGTTGAGTTAGACAAGGAAAAGGCCTGCATCGACGTTGAAGCGATCGCTCAAGGCGATCGCCAAAAAATATGTTTGATGGATTTAAGGGCTGTAATAGTTCCAGGTCATTTTTTGACGACGATACTGGGCCTGTTCCCAGAGTCTGGGCTGGTTAGGGTTGGGATTAGGGGCGGCGTTTTGGATGACCTGAAGCCGATCTTTTTCTAGGACGATAATTTCTTCGCGCCAGTCGCCGACAATATCTGCGACATAAAGGCGCTCTGCCTGGGCGGGAAACTGAGCGATGAGCTGGCCGGTAATTGCGTCAAAAATGCCGACATCGCCAGATTCGTGACGTTCTTTAGCCACGATGTAGTCTTTTGCTTCTCCCGTCCAACGGATTCGGTTGATGACCTCGAAGCCTTTGCTTGTCCAGGTTGGCGGCTGACGGTCTTTAAATTTATAGCTGGCAATTAGCTCACGTGAGGCATCTAACACAGTGAAATGGGCTGACTCATCGCCTCGGAACCACATCTCTAAGCCTGCTCTGTCGGGGTCAAAGTTGCCGATGGCCACTTTATCGCCGTCGAGGTCGTCTGATTTTTCGCGATGGCGATCGCGCCAAATCGTCCCCTTTTCATCAAATAAAATAACGCGCTTTCTACCCGACTCTTCAGGAATGACTGCCTCAAGTCCTGGGCGACTCGGGTCAATATCGTCAATCGCAATAGAATCAGCATGTGGGAAACTGGTATTATCGATGTCAGCAGCGTAAAGCTTTTTTCCCTCCGGACTCAAAATAGTTGCGCCGATAACTTCGTCTTTACCGTCTTGATCGATATCGATAATCTTTGCTGAACCATGAGAGAGAGAAACAAAGTCGTCAGCGAGCCATAAGGGAGTAGCCTTAGCGCCTG
>PPFU01055181.1_pt1 | contig 10348 bp, 1 predicted proteins | sample 1535991 | NCBI WGS metagenome assembly PPFU01 (sample SAMN04901290, study PRJNA319586) | Hypolithon metagenome, whole genome shotgun sequencing project. | isolation source: Antarctic Hypolithon | place: Antarctica: Miers Valley | collected 2014 | reverse complement strand
GAACGGTGGGATGTTGTTGTAAAACCGTCTCAATCTCGCCTAGCTCAATTCGATAGCCACGAATTTTGACCTGGTCGTCGAGCCGCCCTAAGAACTCTAAGTTCCCATCGGCTCGGTACCGCACGCGATCGCCCGTTCGATAAATATAATCGTCTCCCTCCGCCTGTAAATCAGGCAACTCTTCTATAACAGGATTGAGGATAAAGCGTTCTGCACTCAGATTCGGACGATTGAGGTACCCCCTTGCGAGTCCCTTGCCCCCAATATAAAGTTCGCCGGGAATGCCGATGGGAACTGGCTTTTGCGCAGCATCCAGGACATAGCTCTGTACATTGGGCAAAGGCCGACCAATGGCAACCGGTGCTGTTGACGACACCTGCAAATCATCGCGTAGGTCACGGCTTAGATCATAGACCATCGCCACCACCGTTGTTTCAGTCGGGCCATAGCTATTTATCAACCGCACCCCTGCCCCTATCTGCTGCCAAGCCGCTACAGCTTGAGGTGACACAGCTTCTCCGCCGATAATAATCAGCCTCAGAGCCATCGGCAAACTTGCCCGATTGGCGGTGAGTTCTGTGACCAGCTGTTGCCAGAACGCCGTCGGCAGATCCAACACCGTAATTTCTGCCACCTGGCACGCCGCTAGGAATTCGCTAAAAGAGTGCAGCATCGCCTCGGTTCTCAACACCAGCGTGGAGCCTTGCGTTAACGCTGGGAAAATCTCCTCAGCAGCCGTATCGAAGCTAATAGAGGCAAACTGCAAGATGCGATCGCCCGGCTCTATCTCATACACCTCAGTGGCGGCTAGCGTGAAATTCATCAGCGCGCGATGCTCAATCATCACACCTTTAGGTTGGCCTGTAGAGCCAGAGGTGTAAATTACGTAGGCGAGATGATCGGGTGTCACCTCGGTTTTGAGATTGTTCGGAGAATGCTGGGCAATGATGGTTTGATCGCGCTCTAGGATAATCACGTTTGTCGTCGAGATATGGGGCTCAATCGCCGAGTGCTGCTGCGTCACCAACACTTCAATCTGACTATCTTGAAGCATAAACCTCAGTCGCTCGACTGGATAGCTCGGGTCGAGGGGCACATAGGCTCCGCCCGCTTTGAGAATCGCGAGGAGAGAAATCAGCATTGCGGGCGATCGCTCCAGGCAGAGCCCTACGAGAGTGCCTGATCCAACGCCCAACGTTTGCAAGTAATGGGCAAGCTGGTTCGCCTGCTGATTAAGGTCTTGATAGGTGAGCTGCTGATCTTTAAACACCAGCGCGATCGCCCTAGGGCTTTTCTTGACCTGCTGCTCGAACAAATGATGAAGACAGCCTACTTGCGTGTAGTTTTGCTGCGTCTTATTCCATTCGACGAGTACTTGATGCTGCTCGGTGGCTGGGAGCAAAGGTAATTCAGAAAGCTGTTGTTCGGGGTGGGCCACAATCCCAGTTAGCAGCGTTTGCCAGTGTTCAAACCAACGCCCGATCGTAGGTGCATCAAATAAATCAAGATCGTACTCGATAGCAACCGTGAGGGTCTCGGGCGATTCCATCACCTCCAGGCTCAGGTCAAACTGCACGGTATCGGGCTGTAAAGATAGAGGCTCAAGAGTGAGCGGCCCCATCTTAAGATCGGGTAGGGGGGCGTTGTGTAGCGCGAACCAAACCTGAAACAAAGGAGGTTGATGGAGGCTGCGATCAGGATGAAGTGCTTCTACGAGCTTTTCAAATGGTAAGTCTTGATGCTCATAGGCCTCTAGTGTTGTTTCTCGAATTTGGGTGAGCAGGTTGAGAAAGGTGAGATCGGGTTGAAGTTGTGATCGTAACACCAGCGTGTTGACAAAGAACCCAATCAGAGGCTGAGTTTCAGGTTGATTGCGATTGGCAATGGGAGAGCCTACCACCACATCAGAGCACCCGGTATAGCGGTACAACAACGTCTTGAAGGCTCCCAGCAGCAACATAAAGAGCGTCACGTCTGTTTTTTGGCTAAGGTGGCGGAGTGCGGTCGTTCGCTGCGGCGATAATGTCCAGGTTTGTTTTGCGCCCTGTCGGCTAGGGGGGTTAGGGTGAGCGCGATCGCTCGGTAATTGAAGAGGCGTCAAGTCAGCTAGCTGTTGAGTCCAATAGTCCAACTGAGGCTGAAGCTGACCAGATTGAAGCTGTTGCTGTTGCCAAACAGCAAAATCAGCATACTGAATGGGCAAGTCTGGCAGTGTAATGGGTTGATTCGCCGCTAGCGCCGGATAGAGGGTTGCCAACTCTTGCACCAACACCCCCATAGACCAGTCATCTGCAATGATGTGGTGCATCACCAGCAGCAGCATATGCTCGTTGTCGTGGCGGTGAATGAGTGTGCCGCGTAAAAGATGATCAGAACTGAGATCGAAAGGTTGACGAATAGCTTTGGATAAAACGGCCTGTAAACGGGGATCGGTATCAGTGTCTTTTCTAGTGTCTCCTCTGGGCTCTTTTCTGGTGTCTCCTCTGGGCTCTTTTTTGAGATCAAGAACGGTGAGGTGAAAGACGCTGGAGACACTCTTGTCATGCACGACCTGCACAGGCTGTTGATTTTGGAGCGTTAGGGTCGTGCGCAAAATCTCATGGCGCTGGATGAGTACCTGAAAGCTTTTCTCTAGGGCTGTAACATTCAGCGGCCCAATCAGCCGTACCGCCACTGGCAAATTGTAAGCAGGATTGCCGGGATCAAGCTGATCTAAGAACCACAGTCGCTGTTGCGCCGAAGAAACTGGCAGAACAAAAACGTCAGGTTCCGTCATTGTTGAGTGTCTCTCGGGACACTCTGATGCAGGGCTAAGGGATGAATCGGGGGAGTATACAGTAGACGTCATGATGCACTTTATTGATGGATTGTGGTTGCAGCTGGCGATCTAGCTGTTTATTCGGCGGTTGGGCGGTGACGATACTGTTGGCGGGCCACGCGGGTAATTTTTGAGAGCGGCGGCGGCGAACCCAAGCTCTGCTCGCCGAGTTTGTGGTCTTCAATCTGCTGTGCTAAGTCCGCAATGGTAGAAAAATCAAACAGAATGCGGAGCGGCAATTCCACTTGAAACTCTTCACGGATTTGAGCAATTAACTGGGTCGCTAGTAGCGAATGTCCACCTAGGTCAAAGAAGCTCTGATCAGTGCTAATGTCAGAGGCTTGTTGAACAGAGGCCTTTAGAACAGAAGCCCACAGATGGATTAGCTGTCTTTCCACGGGTGTTTTCGGGGCGGCAAAGGCGGCTGTTGGCTCAGGCTGATAGTCTGGTTTTGGTAAAGCCTTGCGATCTACTTTGCCGTTGGGCGTGAGGGGCAATCGCTCTAGTCTGACAACGGCTGAAGGCACCATGTACTCTGGTAAGTGAGATTGCAGGACGCTTCGTAATGCTGCTGATGTTGTGCCTTCATCAAAGACCCCGTAAGCCACCAGCCGCTGGTCTCCCGGCTCATCTTCTCGCGCGATCACGATGGCAGCTGTCACATTCTGTTGTTTCCTCAAAATCGCTTCAATCTCACCGAGTTCAATTCTATGTCCCCGTAGCTTCACCTGATGGTCAAGCCGTCCGAGATGCTCTAGCACGCCACAAGGCAGCTGCCTCGCCTCGTGGACAGTCTGTCCATCAGACTGATAGACAGTCTGATAGCGCACCAGATCTCCGGTTTTGTAGAGGCGATCGCCCTTTCTAAAGGGATTTTCAATAAACCTTGCTGCGGTTAAATCCGGCTGTTGCCAATAGCCCCGAGCCAGTCCGGCCCCACAGATGTAAAGCTCTCCCGGTACACCAATCGGTACGGGTTGTAGACGTTCATCTAGAACATAAAGCTGGGTGTTGGCGATGGGGCGGCCAATTGGGATAGTTTCTGTTGCTGTCGTGACCCGGTGAACAGTAGACCAAATGGTGGTTTCTGTTGGGCCATAGAGATTCCAGACAGCAGCGCCTTTGCTCAGGAGCTGCTCTGCTAGATCACGAGAGAGGGCCTCACCGCCCGACAGCATCGTCAGATCGGCTTTGCCGCGCCAGCCCGCACTCAGCAGCATTTGCCATCTGGAAGGCGTCGCCTGCATTACGGTGGATTGAGACTGTTCTAGTGCCGCAATCAGCTGAATGGCGTCTTTCGTCATGGCTTGAGAGGCGATCGTAACGCTAGCGCCCACACTCAGGGGTAACAGCAGTTCTAGGACTGAAATATCGAACGATAGCGTGGTGACTGCCAGCAGGCGATCGGCAGGGGTCAGGGCTAGCTGTTGTTGTAAGGACTGTAAAAAATTAACGACCGAGCGATGCTCAATCATGATGCCTTTAGGTCTGCCGGTAGAACCAGAGGTATAGATGAGGTAGGCCAGACTTTGTGGGGTAACTGGCGTTTTGAGATTATCTTGGGGCTGTTGCGTAATCAGAGGGCGATCGCCCTCTAAGTCAACGATCTGCGCTGTGGGGGCTGTCTGCTTTAAGCTCTGGGCTAAACTCTGGGCTAAACTCTGGGCTAAACTCCGGGCCAAAGGTTGATCCAGCAGCGGCTGCGATTGCATGACCAATACGGCAATCTGGCTATCCTGAATCATGAACGTCAGGCGCTCGACCAGATAGCTCGGATCGAGGGGGACATACGCGCCGCCAGCTTTGAGAATGCCCAGTAGCCCAATTAGCATGTCAGGCGATCGCGTAACGCAAAGCCCAACCAGTGTCTCGGGCTTTACGCCCAAGGTTTGTAAGTAATGGGCAAGCTGGTTAGCTCGCTGATTGAGTTCTCGATAGGTGAGGTGCTGATCGTCAGATAGCGGATCTTGAAAAGTGAGTGCGATCGCCTCAGGCGTTTTCTCGACTTGTTTTTCAAAAAGCTGATGAATGGTGCTGTCAGAAATTGGCATTGCCGTCTGGTTCCAGTCTGTCAAAAGCTGCTGACTTTCCTGTGCAGGCAACAAATTTAAGGCTGACAGTGGCCGATCGAGATCGGTCACGATGCTTTGCAGCAAGGTTTGAAACTGTTCTTTCAAGCGAACAATCGCTGTTTGGTCAAACCGATCCGAGCGGTACTCCAACGTACCGGTAAGCCCTGACGCGCACTCTTCCATGGCCAAGGTCAGATCAAACTTAGCCGTCCCTGAGTGCAGCTCTGTCACTTCTAAGGCTAGGTCAGGAAGGTTCAAGGTCGCTTTGGGTACATTCTGTAAGGCAAACATCACCTGAAACAAGGGTGTTGTCTCACGATCAGGCTGTAGTTCTTCCACCAACTTCTCAAAGGGGAAATCTGCATGACTATAGGCCTCTGTTGCCGTCGCTCGCACCTGCCGCAGCAGCGTTCTAAAACAAGGATCGCCAGACAAATCACTGCGAACAACCACAGGATTGATAAAGCAGCCGATTAAATTTTCTAGCTGAGCTGGAGCCCGACCAGCGGTGGGTATGCCAATACATAGATCTCGCTGCCCGCTGTAACGATAGAGCAAGATATTAAACGCTGTCAGCAGCGTCATGAACAAGGTCGCGCCTTCCTGCTGACTGACCTGCCTGAGCGCCTGGGATAGCTGTGCCGACAGCTCAAAGGTCTCAATGCGCCCCGGATGAGAGTGTATGCCATGCTTGGGGCGGGCAATCGGCAATTCTAGCAGAGGTAAGGAACCGCTTAGTTTCTCCTTCCAGTAAGACGCATGGGCCTGAAAATCTGAACCTGTCTGCTGCTGCTGCTGCCAAACAGAAAAGTCTGTGTATTGAATCGGCAAGTCGGCTAAAGGCGAAGGTTGCTCGGCCAAATAGGCTTGATAGAGCGTTGCCACTTCTTGAATCAGCAGGCTTTTTGACCAACCATCGCTGACGATATGATGCATACCTACGAGGAGCCGATGATGATTTGCGGCCAGCCGTAAAAGCACGAAGCGGACGGGTTCGTCCTGGCTGAGATCGAAGGCATGCTGAGCGAGTTTGTCCGTGTGATGCTGAATGGCTGAGGCTTGCTCAAGGTTGGATAAATTTTGTAAGTCTACAAGAGCCAGTGGCATCAGTGCAGCCTCCTGCCACGGCGGAATGACCTGCCGAGGCTGGCCGTTTATGTTGACAAAACGACTGCGGAGAATGGTGTGTCGCCGCCGTACTTCATTCAAACTGCGCTCCAACAGATCGCGGCGCAGCTGGCCTCGTAAACGAATCGCTGCCGCGAGGTTGTAAAGGGGGCTATGTGGCGTGAGCTGATGCAGAAACCAAAGCCGCCGCTGGGCAAAAGAGAGCGGATAGGAAGCGTCAGTCGCTGCGACCGAAATGGTCGATTTGGCGGCGTTTTGCCGCCGCTGTTTCAGCGCTGCTTCTAGCTGCGATCTCTGGGTCTGCGAGAGTACGGCAATACGTTTAGAGAGATTGTTCATGAGGTTGCAAGTAGTGCGTCAAGATCTTCAGAGGACAGTCCCTCTAAGTCGTCTAAAATAAGCTGAACTTCGTCGAGTCTCTTCGGCTGAGACTTTTGTGAGGCTGAAATCGCTGCGGCTAGGCCTGCAACCGTGGGCTGCTCAATCAACAGAATTCGTAGCGGTAGTTCGACCTGAAAGGCCTCTCGAATCCGAGACATTACCTGCACTGCCAGTAAGGAATGTCCACCGAGTTCAAAGAATGCGTCCTGACGGTCAAAGTGCTCGACACCGAGCAAATTTCGCCAAATCTCAGCCACAGTTTGTTCAATGGCATTTTGGGGGCCGTTTTCTGGGGCGATTGGGGATGGATTATGTTCCCCTAGTGAGTGATCAGACTTAACAAGGTTAGCGGTGTGATCAAGTCGATGGGCCTGCTGTTGAATTCGATCGGTTAAATCTGTTTTAGACACAACCACTTGAGGACTCTGCCAGCGGGGATGACAGAGCGTGAGAATCCGCTTGAATGTTTCAACGCCTTCCTCTGGAGACAGGGTTGCTGTGGTGACAGAATCACCTTTTTCCCAAAATCGCCAACCTTCCCAATTAACACTTATCCAAGGCGTTTTCTGGTTTTTGTGGAGAGCGTGAACGAACGCATCCATGAACCAATTGGCCGCCGAGTGGGCGATAAATCCGCCTAGCTGAGCGCTAATAGAGGATTGCACAAGGCAAAAATCAAGCGACCTGTCTTTTAGAACATTCGCTAAGACCTGTAGGCCTCTCGCCTTGGGGGAAAACTGCCACTCACAGTCAGTCCGTTCTGTTTGTTGAATAGGACGAAAAGACCCTTCTGCTGTGGTTTCTGCGGTATGTAAGACACCCTGAATAGATCCCCACGTAGATTCAATCTGCTCAATGGCGGATTGCACCTGATCGTGACGATCAACTTGAGCGGTAACAATTAATACGTCAGAACCCAGGCTTTCTAACTGCTGTAGGCTCGAAATTTTGCGGCTAAGGGGATGCGTGTCTGGCTGGCTTGAGAGCCATTGAGGCCACTGATGACGAGGAGGAAGGGCTTCGGGCTCTAGAAAAGCCAGTTTCGCTTGAACCGCTTTAGCGAGGTACTGGGCGATCGCAAGACCAATCCCAGCTAAACCGCCCGTAATCAAATAAACGCCGTGAGATCGCAATCGCTGGGGCCGCTGTTCCAAGGCCGGTAACCGCAAGGCCTCGAAGGTTTGACGCCAGCGATGGGAACCGCGATAGGCAATCACGAGATCGCCCGCATCACTATTCATCAGGTCGGCCCAGAGGCTCTCGATAATTGAATCGAGAGCCTCTGGTGAACTCTTCTCTGGTTTGCTCACGTCTGGAAGTGCCACATCCAAGCTGCAACAACGAATCGAAGGACACTCTTGCGAAATCACCGAAGGCGTCCCCACCACACTCGCCTGCTCGGGGTGCAATTGTTCGGCTCCAGTAATGTCGTGAACCTGATTGGTGAGCAGCCAAAGGGTTAAAGGGGTAGCGTGCTGTGCGTGTTGTAGCGCCTGAGTGAGAAACAACACACTATAAAAACCTAAGTCTTGAGCCGTCTCAAACTCATTTGGATAGACCGTCGCAAGAGGCCGCAACGATAGGCTCCAACCGTGAACGATGACATCGGGGTGCTGTCCGGCTGCGCTGAGCGATCGCACCAGCGCCTGATAGTCTGATGGCTGAGATGGGTTTAACTCATAGCCGTTTTCCTGCTGCTGAAACTGAGCACCTGTGCGCACCGAAATCACCCTGTGATTGTCAGCCATCAAGCGTTGTGCCAACCGCTCACCAAGGCCTTGTTCATCGATAAAGATCAGCCAAGTTTGTTGTGCTGAGCCGGTGTTAGCATCAGCGGCATAGGGGATGGGCGATTGCTTCCAACTCGGCAGGTAAAACCATTGATCGACTGGCTGATCGATTGGCTGATCGATTGGCTGGGCGATCGCCGATCGCGAGTCTCGCATTGTCACAGACTTGACTGGTGCAGGTTCAATCCAATACGGCTGACGCTCAAAGGAATAGGTGGGCAAGCACACACGCCGCCGCCGCTCATGGGCATAAAAGGCAGTCCAGTTGATGGCAGTACCCGTCTGCCAAAGCTGACCGAGGGTATCGAGGAGAAAGGCTGAATCAGAGACTGAGTCTTGGGGATGACGCAGCGATGTCAGCACCTGTGTATCACCCAGCACCTGCTGTCGGGCTAGGGTTGCTAGGGTTCGTCCTGGACCGACTTCGAGTAATACCGTAGGCAGCTGTTTTAGCAGCTCACCGAGCCCCTTGCTAAACTGCACAGGCTGACGTAAATGATCCGCCCAATACTGAGGATCAGTAGCGGCTTCTGGCGTTAGCCAGGTGCCCGTGACATTCGATATCAGCGGAATTTGGGGAGGATGAAGCGTTACTTGGCTAACTGCTTTTTGAAACGGTTCGAGGGCAGCGGTCATTAAGGGAGAGTGAAAAGCGTGGGATGACTTGAGCAGTCGGCAGACAATACTTTCTGCTTCGAGGCGAGTTTTTAGAGCCGCAATCGCGACTGCCGTACCAGAGACCACACAGAGCTGAGGGCCGTTGTTGACCGCGAGCCAAAGATTGTTGTTGGACACATTACCGGCCGCATCGCTGGACGCATCATCACGTAAGTACGGCTGAAGTTGTTCTTCTGATAGTGCCACTGACAGCATTTGCCCGGCGGGCATCTCTTGCATCAGTTTTCCGCGCGTGGTCACCAGGTAAAGAGCATCTGCAAGCGAAAAGACCCCGGCAAGACAGGCTGCAACATATTCTCCTAGGCTATGGCCGAGAAGCGCCTGGGGCTCAACGCCCCACCGCATCCAGAGACGGGCCAGAGCATATTCCACAACAAATAAAGCCGGCTGGGCGATCGCAGTTTGTTGCAGTTGAGCCTGCGCCGTTTCAAGCTGATCGGGTTGGGGATATAGCAGCGATCGCAAATCCCAGCGGTTCTGGGACTGTGATTGGGACTGTGATAGCAGCTGTTCAGAACACGCATCAATCGTTTGACGAAAATCAGGTTCTGTTTCATAAAGTTCCCGCGCCATTTCAACATACTGCGTACCCTGCCCTGGGAAAAGGAAGGCAACGGTTGGTTGCTGGTCTACTGGCTCAGCGGGCACCGATGGATACGCCTTTAGGGCCGCGATCGCCTCGTCTGGATGCTGGCACACCAGCCGATGCCGATAAGCAAAGGCCTCTCTGCCGACCTGTAGGGTGTAAGCAACATCTGGCAAACTAAGGGGCGTCGTCGTCGTCGTCGGGTGCGTTTTGAGATGCTGAGCCAAATTTTGAGCCGCCCGCGTCAGCGCCTCGGGCGTTTTGGCCGAGAGGAGTAACATCTGTGAGGGCCGAGAACTTCCCGATAGCGTCAAGGCAGGGGCTTCTTCTAGAACAATATGGGCGTTCGTGCCACCAATGCCCATCGCACTGACCCCCGCACGACGCGGTAATTGACTTTGCCAGTCCTGCAATCGAGTGTTGACATAAAACGGGCTATTGGCAAAATCAATTTGGGGATTCGGTTGTTCAAAATGAAGGCTGGGGGGCAGCTGACGATGATGGAGGGCCAAAGTCGTTTTAATCAGTCCGGCAATTCCTGCTGCTGCATCCAAATGGCCAATGTTTGATTTGACCGATCCAATCGCACAAAACTGGCGCTTTGAGGTATTAAAGGCCTGGGTCAGGGCCGCAATTTCAATCGGATCGCCTAACGTTGTGCCCGTGCCATGGGTTTCGACATAGGAGAGTGTTTCCGGGGGAACCGCTGCGATCGCCAAAGCTTCTGCAATCGCGTTGGCCTGGCCGGTCACACTGGGCGCGGTATAGCCCACCTTATCAGCCCCGTCGTTATTTATGGCCGCGCCGCGAATCACGGCATAGATCGGATCGCCCTCTGCGATCGCATCCTCTAAACGCTTCAAGACCACCAGGCCAACCCCATTCCCGCCGACCG
>PPFU01001566.1_pt1 | contig 10358 bp, 8 predicted proteins | sample 1535991 | NCBI WGS metagenome assembly PPFU01 (sample SAMN04901290, study PRJNA319586) | Hypolithon metagenome, whole genome shotgun sequencing project. | isolation source: Antarctic Hypolithon | place: Antarctica: Miers Valley | collected 2014 | reverse complement strand
CCGTCTCGTGGAAGGAAAGCGCCACCCCCGCACAGATCCAAGCAGCGCTCGACGCCGTTAAGACGCTCCCGTCGCAGTACCAGGGAATTTCCCGCGTGTGGACCCGCACGATCAAGGCTCAAGGCGACCGCAGCCACGCCATCGTAATGGAGTTCCGCAACGAACAGGCGCTGAAGGACTACACCGACAGCGATGCACAGAAGGAATGGTACAAATCGTACATTCCGGTTCGCGAGCGCAGCACCACGTTCGACATCACAAACTGAGTCCGGCGGAGGCGCGTCGCTCTCCGCGACGCGATTTCCCAATTTACAAGCCGCCCAACCGGGCGGCTTTTTTTTCGCTACGGTTCAGCCCGGTTGACGATTCAGCGTCCGGGGCGACCGATCTCGAGGATCGAACCGGCGATGTAGCGTGGGCCGTCGGCTTGGTTGAAATAATAGACCACGAGCACCCGATTACCATCGAGTTGAACCGACCACGGATAACCAAGGTCGGTGGTGCCGCCGTCGTCACGGATCACAATCTCTGCCGCCGTCGCGAAGTCGGTGCACTCTGGATTAAGAATCCGCGCCCGAATACCAAAGGGCTTGTGCCGATAGCCGTATACCAGCAACACGCGGTTGTCGGCGAGCCGCAGCGCCTGAAGCGGATGGCCTTGGAAACCCATGTCCTGCCACGGCTGAAAGGTTTTTCCGCCATCTGTTGAACGCGCGATGCACGCGTGGTCATTGAAGCCCGCGGTCCGCAGAAAGGCGACCAGATCGCCCCGGGGCGTTTCATAGATCGAGGCCTCGTTGAAGTTGACTTTCGGATCGACCGCCACCGGAGCGGAATAACGCCACGTTGTTCCCTTATTTTCGGACACGAGCAGATGATTGGAGGTCTTTCTCGGAGTCGCCGAATCATTGGCTGCAATGACCCAGAAGATCCGGCCATCGCGCCCCTCGACGAGCGCACCACGATTATAGGCGGGCAATGCCTTGCCATATGGATCGAAATTAATCTCCGCCGGAACATTCGGCGGATAGATCGGCCCATCCCACGTGTGTCCGCCATCCGCTGAGCGTACCATATAGCCACCCAGAAAGACTACACCTTCCTTATTCTGGAAATACGGTTTCTGCAGGCGCGCCACGGCGTCCGGACGCAGAAAGGCCCACCCATAACTCGCACAGAGCAGCGTGCCATCCCGCAACGCGAGTAAACAGGGATCCTGCGAACCTCCGAGGGCATGCGCGTAAATCAGGTCCGGCTCGGACGTCCACGACGTGCCACCGTTATCGGAACGCACCATCACGAGATAACTGTTCGGATCGACGTGGGACTCGCGCTCCTCGCCCAGAGCCCGCCGCGAGGGTGCCCTCCGAAAGGCCACCAGCAATTCGCCGTCCGGTCGTCGCACCACGGAGGGAAACGCCGCGTAGAATTTCGGATCTTCGTAGATCACGAGGTCCTGGACTTTGCGAGCGACGCTGGAAGCCGACGCCGTACTCTCGGCGGCCGCACTACCGGACGCGAACGCACCTAGATTAAGAGCGAGCGCGATGGTTGTCCGCATCGCATTTCGCGACCCCACTCGGCTCCGCAGCGTGGGACAAAGGTTTCTGAGAACAGACAGGACTGCCCGCCTCACGTTGAAACCAGATTTTGGATACGAGAACGAGGAAGACATGACATCACTTGATCACACGGTCCCGCTTGCCGCCAGCCAGTTTCCTCGGCGTTGGATGTTTCAAAGGATCGACGCGGACATGCGATATGATCGGCAGCAGTTAGGCGTGAAATTCCGCCCCCCCACGTAAAGCTTCACCGTCCTCCGCCCGGCGTTGGGAAAGTGATGCCATCGGCCTGAGAATCCCTTAAGGTTCGCGCGTGTTCCTCACCTATGCCCTGCTCACGTTTGCGATTCTCAGCCTTTGGCTCGGTGTGGATCCGCAGGCCGGATTCGGTCGGCGCCACGCGTGGATCGCACTTTACCTCGCCGCCTGCGTCGCGGCGCTCGCTGCCGGGATTCTCCAACCCCTCGGTCTCGTCTGGATCGGCGGCCTCGCGGCCGGCCTGCATGCGGTTTTTCGACCGTCGGCCTCCCGCCCGCAGCGTATCGCCGCAATCATTACGAGCCTGTCCCTTACCGCCGGCCTCATGGCTCATCTCCTTCCCGGCTTCAACAACCCGGAGGTGATCGCTTCGCATCGGATCACGCCCGATGCGCTGCCTTACCGGCTGTTTCTGAACTTCGACAAGGCGTCCGCCGGACTCCTGTTTCTCGCGCTGTGCCGTCCCCTCTTGTTTCGGACCGGGGATTTCCGGGTGATGTTCGCTCGCGCGACACCCGTGGCCGCCGGCCTCATCGGAGTGTTGTTAGTGACGGCACTCGCCGCTGGTTACGTGCGCTTCGAACCCAAGTTTCCGCCGGAAGCGTGGCTGTGGCTCTGGGCCAATCTCTGCCTCACCTGCATGGCCGAGGAGGCGGTCTTTCGGGGTTTCATCCAAGCGCAACTGCAACGAGCGTGGCGCCACCGACGGGACGGCGAATGGTGGGCACTCAGCGTCGCCGCTGTATTGTTCGGCCTGGTCCATGCCGGCGGTGGACCGACCTATGTCGTCCTCGCCACCCTCGCCGGCGTCGGCTACGGTTGGGTGTTCCTCCGGACGGAACGCATCGAGGCGAGCATCCTCACGCACTTTGCCCTCAACGCCGTTCACTTCCTCGGCTTCACCTACCCCGCGCTCGCGCGATAAATTTTCACGCGATCCCGGCACCGACACCCCCTTCGCTCACTCACTGAGAGGGCGATCGGCGGCTTGGCGGAGCTCGGCAACGAGGGCCCAGCCCGACACGCGGTCAAACAACGCATAACGGTGAATCGCCACCGATCCCATCGTGCCACCGATCGGCAGATCGAGCCGATGATCGGCGCCCGCGCCTTCAACACCCGGTTCCCAACCCGGCGGAACCGGACCGCCGGTCGACGCCCGCCACGAGAAACGCGGTGAAGCACCATCGGAAAGCCCGTTTTCCTGCGCGGAGGCACGCACGATCCAACGCACCCAGGCGCGAACGTCCTCAGCCATGCGCACCACCAGTTCGCGTGTTACCGCTTCCTGCCGCACCTCCGCAATGACGTCTCCATTGGCACGCATCAGGCGCACCGGATACTCCACCGGCGCGTTCTCCGCGGTCCAGACAATCTCTGCGCGACCGTTTTCCACCTTCGAGTTAGCCGCCACCGCTCCCCGGTGATCCCGCCATGCCAGCGACTCACCTACCTGCTCGAGTGGCAACGCCAGCACGACGCCGTTAAGCACTTCACTTTCGCGAAGCGCTGCCGGTAAACGCGCCTGTTGCTCGGCGAGCAACCGCTGACGCAGCTCTGATACCAACTCGACCTGACCCGCACGAACAGGCTGCGTCGGCAGGATCGTATCTTCGAGTAATTGCAGCCGCCACGGCGTAAGTCGGAGTCGCACCGTACGCGTCAGGTTGATCGCGGAATGAAGCGTCAAACGAGAGCCGGCGGCGAGCGACACCGGAGAGATGCGATTGGCATCCCCCCGTTCGCGGCCGGCCCGCTCGGCGAGGGCGCGTGGAGCATCCTCCTTCGTCTCGTCGGAATCGTGAAACGTCCGGTTCCCCGATGCAGTCGTCTCTTCCCCCTTTGCCTCTGCCGTCGCCTTCGCGGAGCTAGACGGATCCTTCACGCCCGCCTCCGAGCTTTCAGCGGTGAGGGTGTCCGCCTTGGTCGGCGAAACCGATTCGGCCGACTCGATGGTCGCGAGGGCCGCTTTCGTCTGCGAATCCGCTTCGGAATGAGGCGGTGTAACGACCGTTTCGTTAGGTATACTCGCCTGAGCCGTGGGAGGCGCCGACGGTGCGGTAAGTGACGCCATTGGGCTTGACGAAGGACTAGCGGCCGTCGGGGCAGGCGTGTCCGTTGGACTCGCGGCCGGATGGGCGCTCGCTCCTCCCGCCGCTGCAGCCGCGAGCGCACCTCCTGCACCCGGTGCGGGCGAGGCGCCGAGGGTGGCAGCGACGGCGGATGCAGGCCCCGCAGGATTCGGGGACGCAGCCGCGGCTGGACTCGACGTCGCCGACGAAGGAGTGATGCCAGCCGCCCCAGCCGACGCGGCTCCCGGGTTCAATGCAAGGCCAGCGGGGTCCGGACGTGGTCCCGCCTGTCTCGAAAGGTGATCCACGCCAAGATCCTGTGCGGCATCGAGAGGATCCCGCTGATCCGATTTCCGAGGAGCGACAGAGAGCGCAGTCACAGGCGTAATCGAAGTCGCGCGGGCAACCAGATCACGCTCGCGACCAACGGGTGGCGTCGCTCGTGCGCTGCTGTCGCTTGCGACGAGAGCGACCGTTGCCGAGGCGCGTTTTTCATCGGGACGCGCCACGTTTGTCGGTTCCTCCCCGGCACTCGCAAACTGCCCTTCAACCTGTGACGTCGCGATATCCGACGCGCGATCGAACCAAAACCAAGTGCCCCCGGCCAATAGCAGAGCGAGCCCGCCCGCGACCGCCATGACGAGGGCTTGTGATGCCGAGCGTCGGGCGCGGCGGCTCCGCGGAGCCGTGGCGGCTGGAGCGTCGCGATCGGCGAGAATGACATTTGAAACCGATGTCCGGTTAAGAACCACCGCTAAACCGTTCGGCGGAAACGTGCCTCGCGTGGAGCGGGCGCGCAGCCGATATTTGCCTGGAACCAACTTGGGAAAGTGAAAGACACCGTTGGCATCGCTGGGCGTTTCGGCGAGATGTTCACCATCACCACTTTCGAGGATGACATCCTGAAGGCCAGGCTTGCCCCCGACCATCACGCGACCGGCGATTTCAAGGCCCGTGGAATCCGGAAATCGGGGATTCGCCGCCTTCGCGGCACCCCAGCTGTGGATTCGAAGTCCGTGCTCTGTCCGGCAAAGGAACGTGGCCAGATCCGCGTCAGAGCACGCTACCAGCCGGCTAACCACCTGCCCCATCACAGCGCCCAACTGATCGACATCGACCTGTCCCTTCAGTCCGCCGGCGCCATTTCCAGCGCCCGCCCGCGCGAGATTTTCCACGAAGAGTTGCTGTTCACTTTCGAGTCGCCGACGCAGGGCGCGAAACTCCGGCAGAATCAGCGGCTCGGGCTGGGATAACTCCAGCCAGGTCCACGTGACCACATTTTCATCCGGCCGACGCTGGGGAGGCAGCAGCAGGTCGCGAAAATACGAGGAGATCATCGGCCAGAACTGATGCACGGGCCGATTGCCGACCCAGGAGATCATACCCGGGTCATTGTCCCACCGCACCTCGGCAACGGCACGCCGCGTACCCGTCGAGCCGCTCATGGCGCGGAGCCGTCTTCCGTTGTGAGGAGCGTTGCGAGATCCCAACGATAGCGCTCTCCGGCATCAAAACGCGCCGTGAATTGACGCTTTAAAGGCGTCGAAAACCCAACTGCCATCAAGGTTTGTTCCACCACATACTCGCCGCCGGGCATCGTCACGGCGAACGTTTCACGAGGTTTGACGTCGACGCGAATGGCGTCGCTGGCCTGCGGCGCACGAAGGGCGAGTTGCCACAGATGCGGGCTAAGATTGGTGACGGAAATCTCCGCATGTCCCGGTGGGAGCGCGAGTTTGTTGCCCGTCGGCGCTGAGGCACACCCCGCGACGACGCCTGAAAGCAGGAGCAGGCCCGCCGTGAAAACGGAGGACCGCCGAAGTGGAATCAACCAAATCCGGAAAGAGCGCACCTCTCCCCTATCGGCACGTCCGATGGCGAAGAAAAGCGTGGAGATTGGCCCTTTCCGCGCTCAATGCCGGTGCGCGGGCGTAGAGGCCGACTCCGGAGGTCCAATAGGGACAGGTCAATTTCTGAAGGACGGATTCCCATTCGAGCGAACTTCGTACACCCGGGAAGAACGCTGCGCGTCATGGTATCATTTCCTGAAATTGGGGGCATAATAATTGACCCGTCCTATTCAGTCGAAGGGGCAAACAGATTTACCTTGTCCCTTTGCGGTCGACGCTCGATCTCAGCCCGGCGCGAGTGGAGGCCCTTGTAGATTGAAAGGGGATCGAGTGACGGCCCCTTTTCTACGGACGAATTTTCCCAAGGACCCGTTTCGGCCTTCCGCCCACGCGCGATTTCGTTTTCAGTCTCTTCACACCCCTTGTTTCTCCCCTTATGAACAACGTTTCTCGTCGTCATTTCCTGAAGCTCTCAACTGCGGCTGGACTGGCACTGACTGCCGCTCCCTTTCCCGCTCTCGCCGCCTCCGCGCCGAATCCTTTCAACCGGAAGGGTAAACCACGCTTGCGGCTCAGCCTCGCCGCCTACTCATTCCGCGAGCTGTTCCCCGTCATGCGCGGCAAGGCGAACACCAATGTCCCCCCGGGCAAGGCGACGGACATGTTCCGGTTCATCGACTACTGCGCCGCTCAAGGTTGCGAGGGCGCGGAGCTGACCAGTTACTTCTTCGCCGAGGAAACGGACGAGTACATGCTTAAGCTCCGCCGTCACTGCTTCCTGCGTGGAATCGCACTGAGCGGCACCGCAATCGGTAATAATTTCTCTCACCCCAAGGGGCCGAAGCGGGACGCCGAGATTGCGCTCACCAAAAAATGGATCGACCGCGCGGTCCTCATGGGCGCACCACATATCCGGGTGTTCGCCGGCGTCACCAAGGAGATCTCTCGCGCCGAAGCCGACAAGCTCGTCATCAGCGCGTTGGAAGAATGCTGTGATTACGCCGGTAAGCGCGGCATTTTCCTCGGTTTGGAAAATCACGATTCGATCGGTAGTGCCGACACGCTCATTCCCATGGTAAAGGCAGTGAACAGTCCGTGGATGGGCATCAATCTCGATTCCGGAAACTTCCGTACCGCAGATCCCTATAAAGACTTCGCGGAGTGCGTTCCCTACGCGCTGAACGTGCAATATAAAGTCGAAATCCACGATGGCACCGGTGCCGGGAAGAAGGACGCCGACCTCAAACGGTTTACGCAGATCCTGCGAGACGGCGGCTATCAGGGTTGGGTCGCCCTCGAGTACGAGGCCAAGGAAGATTCCATGGTGGCGGTTCCCCGGATTCTCGGAGAACTAAAAACCCTGTTCGCCTAAACCCGCGTCCCGCTGGCCCGATGCGCGCACGCCTTACGTTTCTCGTCGGGTGCATGTCCGGGTCATGCGGGGCGTTCGTCGCCTTCGCTCGGGGTGCAGAGCAGGCGGTCGGTGTGGTCATTCTGGATACGCGCTTTGCCGATGAAGCCGCGGCAGGTGCATGGAAGCCGTGGTCGCCGCGCGACGAAATCTCGCCGCAGTTCACCTTCGTTCCGGCCGGCGGGCGAAACAGCGGTGCGCTGAAGATCACCACGAAAACGTCTACCGACTTCGGCGCATGGCGACGCCAGCTGAGCGGTATCCAACCAGGCAAAGCCTATCGTTTTACCGCGTGGGTCCGGGCCGAGTCTGCCGGCGACGAACGACGCTCAATCATCCCGCGGCTGCAGTGGCTCGATGCTACCGGCCGCGCCGTGAAGACCGACCTTCGTCCGCCGGAGTATGTACCCGAAGTCGCGCGCGAAGGGATTTGGCTGCGCTTTGAATCCACGCTGCTCGCTCCTGACACCGTCGCGGGACTGGACGTGCAGCTCTCGGTTGGCTTTGCCGCCGGTGCGTCCGTGTGGTGGGACCGCGTCACTCTCACCGAGGTAGCAGCACCCGTCGAACGCGTCGTTCGCGTCATGACCGTCAAACTGCGGCCGCGCGGCTTGAAATCCGCGGCGGCCAATGTCGAGGCGTTCTACGAGACCGTTCTCCAGCATCGTGAGCAGAAGCCGGACATCATCTGTTTGCCAGAGGGCATGACGGTTGTCGGCACGGGCAAATCTTATGTGGACGTCAGCGAATCCATTCCGGGGCCCACGACCGCGCGCTTGGGCGTCCTCGCTCGGGAATTAAACAGTTATATTGTCGCCGGAATCTATGAACGCGAGGCGCCGGCTGTCTATAACACGGCCGTATTGATTGATCGCACCGGCAACGTCGCCGGTCGCTATCGCAAGACCCATCTGCCGCGCGAAGAATGGGAAGCCGGCCTGACGCCGGGTGAAACATATCCAACGTTTCAGACCGATTTCGGCAAAGTCGGGATCATGGTATGTTGGGATATCCAATTCCCCGAGCCGTGGCGCGCACTGGGATTACAAGGTGCCGAGCTGGTGCTCATCCCGATCTGGGGCGGTAATGAAACGCTCCTCCGAGCCCGCGCGATCGAGAACCACGCGTTTATCGTCTCCTCGGGTTACGATTTCCCCAGCTGGATTGTCACCCCCGACGGTAAAGTCGTGAGCGAAGCGACCAAAGAGTCGCCCGTGGCCACCGCGGAGATCAACCTCGACCGAAAGATCTATCAGCGCTGGCTCGGCGATATGAGCACACGCACGTGGAAAGAACGGCGCGGCGACTTACCGCGTTGAGCGGCGGTCCCCATCCTCGTTCGACTCCGAGTAGGGGCCGACCTTGAGCGCGCCCTCCGGTGCGAACGGGAGTTTCTACGTGAGAACACCGTCCTCGCGCCTTAAGCCGCGAGCGGGTGACAGAAGCGCGAGAGTTGACGATCGGTGATCGCCGGCAGGCGCTGCAGAGCGAAAATCGTCTGCGGCTCCCAGAGGAGCGTGCGGAGTGGTTCCAGAAAACGCTTCGACACATCCGGCTCGACGACGTTTTGCAGAATTCCCAGGGTCTGACGGGACGCCGGCAGTCCCAGCCACTCCAACACCCCAAAGACATCGCTCCGTTCGAAGATCGCGTTGATCTCCTCCCAGCAGGCGCCCGACGTACCCCGCAGGTTGACATGCGCCGCAAGGAAGGCCGTGAGCGCCGGGACTTCGGCGAGCGCGGCGAGCAACCCCGGACAACGCGCCACGACCTGCAGCGCCTCCATCCGGGCAAAAGAAAAGCGGGCAAGAAACTCCCGCACTTCCGCCGGCACAAACTCCAGATAGGGCCTCCATGCCGCCCCTCCGCACGTCTGGGCGGCCGAAGCCATGGCGTCTTCCGTCGGCGAGGTGACAATCCACTCGTCACCGTAAAGTCGCTCGAACCGGACTTCCGGCCACGGCGTGACGCGATACGGCACACCGGCGTGCGACCAGCTGAGGGCCAGGGGAACGAAGCATTTCTTGTTGGCGCGGAGGGATGAGTTCATGGCGCGCATCATAGCGCGCGGGTGGGTCATTGCTTGTCCCACCCTCCAGATTGTGTGAAAAAGAAACCATGCCTGAGACTCCCCGCGCCCAACTTTCCCGCCCCCCGCTTGAGCGGATGCTCCGCATTCACGACGAACTCCGCCGCGGTGCCCTCGTCAACTGCACGAAATTGGTCAAGTCGCTCGAGGTCTCGCGCAAGACCATCGTCCGCGATATCGCGTTCATGCGGGACCGGCTCGATTTGCCGATTGAGTTCGATGCGCAGATCCAGGCGTACCGCTACACCCATCCGGTCAACTCGTTTCCGACTGTCCACGTCACCGAGGGCGAACTGCTCGCCCTCCTCGTGGCGCAACGCGCGTTGCAACAATACCAAGGCACGCCGTTTCATCGCCAGTTGGTGATTGCATTTGAAAAACTCGCGGGCGGACTGCGCGATCGGATTTCGTTTTCTCCCGCCGACGAATTGCGCGCGGTTTCTTTCAAGAACATCGGTCTCGGCAAGAATGATCTCACCGTGTTCAACGCCCTCAGCGGCGCGGTACTGCGCCAGGAGGAAGTGACGTTCGACTACCGCAAACCGGAGGACACCCGGAAATCGTTGCGACACGTTCGCCCCTACCACTTGGCGAACCGCGAAAATCTGTGGTACTTGATCGGATTCGATCTGGAGCGCCAGGCGTTGCGCACCTTCGCCGTCCCGCGGATCGCGAGCGTGACCGTCACCAAAGTCGCCTTCACCCGGCCCGCCGATTTCTCTCCCGAGAAATTTTTTGCCAATGCGCTCGGCGTGCTGGGCGGCACAGGAAACTTCAAGGTTGTGGTCCGTTTTTCCCCGGCCGTCGCCGCCCGCGTGCGCGAACGCGAATGGCACGAAGCACAGGAGGTGCGCGAACTCCCGAACGGGGGCCTCGAGCTTCAGCTGCACCTCGGCGCTCTGACCGAGGTGGAACAATGGATCCTCAGCTGGGGTGCCGGCGCCGAGGTGATCGGTCCGCCCGAATTGCGGACGAGTATCCAGAAAACGGTTGCAGCGCTCTCGGCCCTCTACCGCTGAGCCAACCCTGCGTTCGCGCGTGGCTCTGGTGGGTTACCCGAAGCGCTGAGCGAACCCAGATCAGAAAATCCACGGCGGAGGCCCGCCTCAATCTGAG
>PPFU01002522.1_pt1 | contig 10370 bp, 6 predicted proteins | sample 1535991 | NCBI WGS metagenome assembly PPFU01 (sample SAMN04901290, study PRJNA319586) | Hypolithon metagenome, whole genome shotgun sequencing project. | isolation source: Antarctic Hypolithon | place: Antarctica: Miers Valley | collected 2014 | reverse complement strand
CACCGCCCGCGCACCGCCCGCGCACAGGCACCGAAGGACTGCTCATGCCCGCGCCCCGCCCGACCGCCTGCCTTGCCCTCGCCGACGGAACCGTTTTTTACGGCCGCGGCTTCGGCGCCGTGGGGCAGGCCGAAGCCGAACTGTGCTTCAACACCGCGATGACCGGCTACCAGGAGATCCTGACCGATCCGTCCTACGCCGCGCAGATCGTTACCTTCACCTTTCCCCATATCGGCAATACCGGCGTCACCCCCGAGGACGACGAGGCGGCCGAGCCGGTGGCCGCCGGCATGGTGGTCCGCTGGGATCCGACCGAGCCGTCGAACTGGCGCAGCGCGGGGCGGCTGGACGACTGGCTGGCGCGGCGCGGGCGGATCGGCATCGGCGGCATCGACACGCGCCGGCTGACACGCGCGATCCGGCACCAGGGCGCGCCGCACGCTGCGCTGGCGCACGATCCGTCGGGGAATATCGACACCGATGCGCTGGTCGCCGCCGCCCGTGCGTTTCCGGGGCTGGTCGGCCGTGACCTGGCGGCCGACGTGACCTGCGCGCAGTCCTATCGCTGGGACGAGATGCGCTGGGCCTGGCCGGACGGCCACGTGCGGCGCGAGGGCCCGGGGCACCGCGTCGTCGCCATCGACTACGGCGCCAAGCGCAACATCCTGCGATGCCTCGCCAGTGCGGGATGCGAGGTGACGGTGCTGCCCGCTTCGGCCACCGCCGACGACGTGCTGGCGCTGGAGCCGGCGGGCCTGTTCCTGACCAACGGGCCAGGCGACCCGGCCGCGACAGCCGCCTATGCCGTCCCGACATTGCGCGGCGTGATGGAGCGATCGCCGATCCCGGTGTTCGGCATCTGCCTTGGCCACCAGTTGCTGGCGCTGGCGCTGGGCGCGCGGACAGTGAAGATGAATCACGGCCATCACGGTGCCAACCATCCGGTGCGCGTCGTTGACACCGGCAAGGTCGAGATCGTATCGATGAATCATGGCTTTACCGTCGACGGGCAAAGCCTGCCGGCCGGTGTGGTCGAGACGCATGTGTCGCTGTTCGACGGGTCGAACTGCGGCATCGCGGCGCAGGGTCGGCCGATCTGGTCGGTGCAACACCATCCCGAGGCCAGCCCGGGCCCGCAGGACAGCCACCACCTGTTCGATCGGTTCGCCGGGGCGATGGCGGATGCCGGCTGACCCGGGGGCGCGTTAACCCGTCCTTAACCCTGATCCGGCAAGTTCGATGTGAAATGACCCGACTGACGGGTCCCGTCACGGCGGATTTGCATGAGCCCTGCCCCGCTTCGCCTGACCGATCCCGGCTTCTTGCGTCAGGCCACGATCCCGCCCGCGGTCGCGTCGCCGATCGACTCGCCCGTCGCGGCGCGCGCAGCGCCGGCGCGCCGGCCGCTGGGCTCCTTGCTGGTCGACCGCGGACTGATCGACGTGACCACCCTGCACTGGGCACTCGAACGGCAGGCGCAGCACCGCGCGCCGTTGGGCTCCATCCTGATGGCGCATGGCTGCCTCGATGCCGACGCGCTGGCCGATGCGCTGGCCCGGCAGCACGGCACCGGGCGACTGGACGCCGCGCTGAGCGGGCCGCGGGGGCTGGCCGATGCCGCCCTGCTGGATTGCCTGGGGCCAGCCGACTGCCTTGCCGCGTCACTGGTGCCGGTGCGGCGCGCGGGCGCCGTCAGCATCGTGGCGACGGCGCGGCCCGATCTGTGGGATGCGCAGCGCGGCTGGGTCGAGGCCGCGATCGGTCCGGCCCGCATCCTCGTCGCGACGCCGGACGAGGTCGCAGCCCTGATCGTGCGCACGCGCCCTGCCGCACTGGTCTCTCGCGCCGAGTCGCGCACCGATGCCGCGATGAGCTGCCGCGACATGGCCGCCCGCGGTACCGCGGTACGCCCCGTCGCGGTGACTCTCGCGGTGCTGGGACTGACAGTGGCGTTCCCGGCCACTTCGTTCACCGTCCTGACCGGACTGGCCCTGCTGGTCCTGCTGGCCAATACCGCCCTGAAGGCGGCGATGCTGGCTACACTGGGGCGCCGCGGCGCCCAACCCGACCGGCCGGCGCGACACGACCTGCGCGATATCACCCGCCTGCCGCGGGTGTCGGTGCTGGTCCCGCTGCACCGGGAGTCCGCGATCGCCGATACCCTGGTGCGGCGGCTGAGCCGGCTCGACTACCCGCGCGAATTGCTGGAAGTGCTGCTGGTGACGGAGGCGCAGGACGCCGTCACCGCCGCGACGCTGGCGCGCACCGCCCTGCCACCCTGGATGCGGACAGTGCAGGTGCCGCGCGGATCGGTGACGACGAAACCGCGGGCGATGAACTATGCGCTGGACTTCTGCACCGGCGCCATCGTCGGGATCTACGACGCCGAGGACGCGCCCGAACCGGACCAGCTGGCGTTGATGGTCCGCCAGTTCGCCGCGGCCCCGCCCGAGGTCGCGTGCCTGCAGGGGCGGCTCGACTTCTACAACGCGCGGTCGAACTGGATGGCGCGTTGCTTTGCGCTGGAATACGCGACCTGGTTCCGCTTCATGCTGCCCGGGCTGCGGCGCCTCGGTCTCGCGATCCCGCTGGGCGGCACGACGCTGTTCTTCCGGCGCGAGACGCTGGACCGGCTGGGCGCTTGGGACGCGCACAACGTTACCGAGGACGCCGACCTCGGGATGCGGCTGGCGCGGGCGGGCTATCGCACTGACCTTCTGGACAGCACCACCTTCGAGGAGGCGACGAACCGGCCCGGTCGCTGGATCCGCCAGCGCTCGCGCTGGCTTAAGGGCTATGCCGTGACCTATGCCGTGCACATGCGCGACCCGGCCGCCTTGTGGCGCGATCTGGGCCCGCGAGGCTTCGCGGGGTTCCAGCTGCTGTTTCTCGGGGCGCTTGGCGGATTCGTGCTGGCGCCGTTCCTGTGGGGCTTCTGGCTGCTGTTCCTCGTGGGCGTGCATCCGTGGTCGGGCGATGTCGGGCCCTGGGCGGGGGCGGCACTGATGACGCTGCTCGCCGCCAGCGCCGGCATCGGCGTCTGGACCTCGTTTGAGGCGTTGAAGGGCACGGCGCGGCGCGGTCTGGCGCCGTGGCTGGCGACGACCTGGCCCTACTTCGCCCTCGGCACGGCGGCTGCGGTGCGGGCGCTGGGCGAGATGGTGGTCTGCCCTTTCTTCTGGGCCAAGACGATGCATGGCCTGTCAGCGCCCGATGCCGTGCCCGTCCTGCCGCCGCGCGGTGCTGCGACCCCGGCGCATCGCGCCCTGCCAGTCGCGCAGGCGCACGCCGCGCCGCAGCCGCCGGCGATGGGCGGGGCGGCAGGCGGTTCGCCGGCGCGGCTGGCGGTGGCGCGGCCGTGCTAGGCGCCTGAACGCGCCGAAACGATGGCCCGCGTCGGGACCGGCGCGCGGGGAAACGAAATCGGCCACGCCACCGTGCGGTTGTTCAGCGAACGTCGAACGCGCGGGGGCGTCAGACGGCGACGGCGACGGGCGACGGGCGAGAGGGGCCGGCGGCGCCCATGCCGCCGGCGGTTCGCCCCGCCCGCGGAAGGGGCTATGTCCTGCGCATGGACAGCACCGACATTCTCGTTTCGGGCGCCGGCATCGCCGGCATGGTCGCGGCGGCAGGGCTTGCCGGTGCCGGGTTCAGCGTCACGCTGCTGGACCCGGCGCCGCCGGTGCGGGCGGCGGACGCGGACGGGTCCGACCTGCGCTCGACCGCCTATCTGCAACCCTCAATCGATCTGATGGCGCGTCTCGGCCTCTGGACAGAACTGGCGCCCCACGCCACGCCCCTGCGCGGCCTGCGCGTCGTCGATACCGCGGGCGACCCGCCGGCGCCGGTGCGCACGCGGCTGTTCGAGCCATCGGACCTTGGAGCCGACACCTTCGGGTGGAACCTGCCCAACTGGCAGACCCGCATGGCCCTTGCCGACCGGCTGGCCACGATGCCGGGCGTCGACCTGCGTCTCGGGCGTGGCTTTGCCGGCGTCGTCGCGCGCACGGCGGGGGTGCGGGTGACGCTGACCGACGGCAGCCGCATCGCGGCGCGGCTGGTGGTCGGGGCCGACGGCCGCGCCTCGCCCGTGCGGCAAGCCGCGGGCATCGGCGTCACGACGCAGCGCTACGGCCAGCGCGCCTTCGCCTTCGTCGCCACGCACGCAGCACCGCATAGCGACATCTCGACCGAGATCTACGCGCCGGGCGGGGCCTTCACGACGGTACCGTTGCCGGCGACGGACGGCACGCCGACCTCCGCCATCGTCTGGATGAACAGCGGGGCGCGGGCCGCCGCGTTGCAGGCAATGGACGCACCGGCCTTCGACGTCGCGATGACGGCGCGCGCCGCGGGGATCCTTGGCGCGATGCAGCGCGTGTCGCCGCTGCGGTCCTGGCCCGTCGTCACGCAGGTGGCGAGTGCGCTGACGGCCACGCGCACCGTGCTGATCGCCGAGGCGGCGCATGTTCTGCCGCCGATCGGTGCGCAGGGGCTGAACACCTCGATGGCCGATGTGGCGGCGCTGCTGGACGCATTGACGGACGCGCTGACGGACGCGCTGACGGACGGAGCGGACACGGCCGATCCCGGCGCGCCGGCGCGGCTGGAGCGCTACGCGCGGGCGCGACGCGCCGATGTCGCGGCCCGGGCGGCGGCAATCGACCTGTTCAATCGCGTTTGCATGGCCGACGCCGCGCCCTTGCGCGCGCTCCGGCGCGCCGGTCTCGGCACGCTGCACGACGTGGTGCCGCTGCGCCGCGCGGTCATGCGGGCCGGCATGGGTCGGACGGCCGCCCCCGTCACCGGCTAGGCCGCAGTGTCGGTTGCCCTTCCGCGATAGCCGACTGCTGCTGTCCGGGGTGGCAGGCGGGCCACTGTCATCATCGGCGAGCGCGGTCGCACTATGGCGGGCGCTCAGGTTACGGCGCCGAACACCTGATCCAGTGCGGTTTCGATCCGGGCAAGGCTGGCGGGCACATCGCGCAGCTTGTCGAGGCCGAACAGGCCCAGCCGGAACGCGCGATAGGCGTCGCCCTCGCCCAACATCAGCGGCACGCCCGCCGCGATCTGCACGCCCTGCGCGGCAAAGGCCTTGCCCGACGCCACGTCCGCCCGGTCGGTATAGCCCACGACGACGCCCGGCGCGCCGAACCCGTCGGCCGCGACCGACCGGATGCCGCGCGCCGCCAGCGCCGCCCGCACGCCTTGCCCCTGCGCCCATTGCGCGTCCTTCAACGCCGCGAAACCGGCCGCCTTCGTCTCGGCCACCGCATCGCGAAAGCCACGCAGGGCGTCGGTCGGCAGGGTGGCGTGGTAGGCGTGGCCGCCGGCCTCGTAGGCCTCCATGATCGCCAGCCACCGCCCCAGATCGACCGCAAAGGACGTGGAGGCGCGGGCGCGCACCCGTTCGGCCGCCCGTGCCGACAGCATGACGACCCCGGCCGAGGGCGAGGCCGACCAGCCCTTCTGCGGCGCCGTGATCAGAACGTCGACGCCGGTGGCCCGCATGTCGACCCAGGCGCAGCCCGAGGCGATGCAGTCGAGCACGAACAGGCCGCCTACGGCGTGCACGGCCTCCGCGACGGCGCGCAGGTAGTCGTCGGGCAGGATCAGGCCCGCCGACGTCTCGACATGCGGGGCGAACACGACGGCCGGGCGCGCCGCGGCGATGCGCGCCGCGACCTCGTCCAGCGGCGGCGGGGCGAAGGGCGCCTGCGGGCCGTTGCCCTGGCGCCGGGCCGGCAGAACCACCTCCTCGGACGGGATGCGCCCGGCGTCGAAGATCTGGCTCCACCGATATGAGAACCAGCCGTTGCGGATGACCATCGCCACCTCGCCCGCGGCAAGCTGGCGGGCGACCGCCTCCATCGCATAGGTGCCGCCGCCAGGCACCAACGCCAGCGCATCGGCTCCGTAGACCTGGCGCAGCATCGACGACAGGTCGCGCATCACACCCTGGAACGCCGCCGACATGTGGTTTAGCGAGCGGTCGGTGAAGACGACGGAATATTCCAGAAGGCCGTCGGGATCGACGTCGGGCAGAAGCGCCTGTGCGGTCATGTTGGAGTTCCTCGCGGCCTGTCGCACTTTATATTAGACCGACGCGTCGGCTCCCGCCATCCGTGGCGGCGCAGCCGCAATCCGCCCTGCCACCGGTCCCGACCGCCGGCGCCCGGCGCCCCAGACCACCGCCGCGCCGCCCGCGCCGCATCGGCTCCGGCCGGCCGCCGTGGCCGCCGACCCCTATCCATTTTGCGGGTTCAGGCCGCGCGCACAATCGCTAATGTGCGCGGCACATCTGCGAACGGCGAAAGGGCCCTGGAATGCGCGTGTATTACGACCGTGATTGCGACATCAACCTCATCAAGGACACCAAGGTGGCGATCCTCGGCTACGGCTCGCAGGGCCACGCGCACGCGCTGAACCTGCGGGACTCGGGCGCCAGAGAACTGGTGGTGGCGTTGCGCGAGGGGTCGCCCAGCCGGGCCAAGGCCGAAGGCGAGGGCCTGCGCGTGATGGGCATCGAGGCGGCCGCCGCCTGGTGCGACCTGATGATGTTCACCATGCCCGACGAGTTGCAGGGCGCCACCTACCGCGCGCATGTCCACGACCACATCCGCGAGGGCGCCGCCATCGCCTTCGCGCACGGGCTGAACATCCATTTCGGGCTGATCGAGCCGAAGCCGGGCGTCGACGTCATCATGATGGCGCCGAAGGGGCCGGGCCACACGGTGCGCGGCGAATATGTGAAGGGCGGCGGGGTGCCCTGCCTCGTCGCGGTGGACACCGACGCCAGCGGCCGCGCGATGGAACTGGGTCTCAGCTACTGTTCGGCCATCGGCGGCGGCCGCTCAGGCATCATCGAGACGAACTTCCGCCAGGAATGCGAGACCGATCTCTTCGGCGAGCAGGCGGTGCTGTGCGGCGGGCTGGTGGAACTCATCCGCATGGGGTTCGAGACCCTGGTCGAGGCCGGCTACGAGCCCGAGATGGCCTATTTCGAATGCCTGCACGAGGTGAAGCTGATCGTGGATCTGATCTACGAGGGCGGCATTGCCAACATGAACTACTCGATCTCGAACACCGCCGAATACGGCGAGTATGTCAGCGGCCCGCGGGTGCTCCCCTACGACGAGACCAAGGCGCGGATGAAGGCGATCCTGCGCGACATCCAGACCGGACGTTTCGTGCGCGATTTCATGGCCGAGAACGCGGTGGGCCAGCCGATGTTCAAGGCGACGCGCCGCCTGAACGACGAGCACCAGATCGAGAAGGTCGGCGAGAAGCTGCGCGCGATGATGCCCTGGATCAGCGAGGGCCGCATGGTCGACAAGACGCGGAACTGACGCGCGCGCAGGGTGCGCCCGGTCGTTCGATCCGCCGCGCTGCCGAAGTTGGGGGGGCCGGCCGGCGACGGTCGGCCCCTTCGCGTTCGCGCTGCATTTGGATCGCGCCGTAAACCTCAGTGCATTTATGATAAATGCAATATAGATTGATCGGATCGGGGGTGATGCGTATCCAGCGTCCATCGGCCTCTTGGCGCGCCGCCGCAAGACCGCCGCCTGACATCGGGCGGGACCGACGAACGGGGGCCTCCGGCGATGCCGGGGGTCCCTTTCGCCTGATGCCGGGCCGCCCGGTGCCGTCAGGCAGGCGACGGCGCGGTGACGGTCGTGGCGTTGGCGGCGATGCGGTCGACGATGGCGCCGACGATCTCGCCCAGCAGTTGCGGATCCTCGGCCTCGGCCATGACCCGGATCAGCGGCTCGGTCCCCGAGCGGCGGATCAGGACGCGGCCGCTGTCGCCCAGCCGCCGCCGGGCCGCCGCGATTTCGTCCGCGACGGCGCGGGCCGCCAGCGGATCGCCGCCCGGCGCATAGCGCACGTTGCGCAGCAGTTGCGGCACCGGCGCGAACTGTGACGCCAGCGCCGATGCCGGCGCCCCGGTGCGCACCATCTCGGCCAGCACCTGCAAGCCCGCGATCAACCCGTCGCCGGTGGTGGCGTAGTCGGTCAGGACGATGTGGCCCGACTGTTCGCCGCCGAGGTTGAAGCCGCCCGCGCGCATCGCCTCGACCACGTAGCGGTCGCCGACGGGGGTGCGGTGCAGGGCGACGTCGCGCGCGACGAGATGGCGCTCCAGCCCCAGGTTGCTCATCACGGTGGCGACGAGGGTCCTGCCCGCCAGCCGGTCCTCCGACGCCCAGCGGGTCGCCAGAAGCGCCATGATCTGATCGCCGTCGGCGACGGCGCCGGCCTCGTCAATGATCATCACGCGGTCGGCGTCGCCGTCGAGGCAGATGCCGATATGCGCCCCGTGCGCAACCACTGCCCGCGCGGCGGCGGCTGGCGCGGTCGAGCCGCAGTCGAGGTTGATGTTCAACCCGTCGGGGGACACGCCGATGGGAATGACGTCAGCCCCGAGTTCCCACAGGACCTCGGGCGCGGCGCGATAGGCGGCGCCGTTGGCACAGTCCACCACCACCTTCACCCCGTCCAGCCGCAGACCGGCGGGGAAGGTCGCCTTCACCCGCTCGTTGTAGCGCGCACGGCCGTCGTCGATGCGCTTCACCTGACCGATCTCGCCCGCCGGCGCCGGATCGACCCCGGTGGCGACCAGCGCCTCGATCTCGGCTTCGGCGGCGTCCGACAGCTTGAACCCGTCGGGGCCGAAGAACTTGATGCCGTTATCCTCGTGCGGGTTGTGGCTGGCCGAGATCATCACGCCGACATCGGCGCGCATCGAATGGGTCATCATGCCGACGGCGGGGGTGGGCACGGGGCCAAGCTGCAGCACGTTCATGCCTGACGAACAGAACCCCGCGGTCATCGCCGTCTCGAACATGTAGCCCGACCGGCGCGTGTCCTTGCCGATGACGACGCGGTGCACCTGCCCGGCCTCCTGGCGGAAATAGCGCCCGGCGGCGGCGGCGAGGCGCATCGCCATGTCGGCGGTCATCGGGTGCCGATTGGCGGTGCCGCGCACGCCGTCGGTGCCGAAAAGTTTTCGGGTCATGGGACTGTCCTTTCGCCTGCGCTGCCCGGTTTTTATGGCCGCTTTGCCTTTGGGTTAGCACGCGACGCGGCGGTTGGCACGCGCCTCATCCCTCGATCCGGCGCAGATCCGCGATGGACAGGCACAGCGTGCGGATACGCGACAGCAGGTTCAGCCGGTTACGGCGGATCACCTGCCGGGAGTCGTTCACCTGCACCGCCTCGAAGAACGCGTCGAGCGGCGGGCGCAGGGCGGCGAGCGCCGCCATGGCGGCGGCGAAATCCTCGGCGTCCATGGCGGTGGCGATGGGGGCGACGGTGGCGTCGAGCGCGGCGAAAAGCGCGCGTTCCTCGTCCGCGTCGGCGAATTTGGCATCGGCGCCGAATTCGTAGACGACCCCGTCCTGCGCCTCGGCCTGCGACAGGATGTTGTCGGTGCGACGGAAGAGCTGCAGGAGGTTGGCGCCGTCGTCGCTTTTCAGGAACGCAGCCAGCGCCTCGGCACGGCTGACCAGCAGCGTAAAGTCACAGTTGCCGGGCATGGCGATGCAGGCGTCGATGACGTCGTGCCGCAGCCCCTCGTCGCGGAGGAACACTTTCAGGCGGTCGTGCAGGAAGCCGCGCAGGTCGTCGCTGACACGCGGGTCGTGATCGCGGATCGACCCGAGCCAGTCCGGCGCCTGCGCACCCTCGAGCCGGGCGACCTCGGCGCGCGCCGGCGCACCGAACACGCCCTCCGCCGCTGCCGCGTCGAGCACCCGTTCTAGTGCCGCGCGCGACGTCGGGTCCACAACGGCGCCGATCTGATGACGCAGTAGCTGGACGTCAGCGAAACGGTCGATCGACGTGCGAACCGCGTTGCTGAGGATCAGACGGATCACCCCCAACCCCGCCCGCCGCAGCGCATAAGGGTCCTTGCTGCCCGTCGGTTTTTCGTCGATGGCCCAGAACCCCGTCAGCGTGTCGATCTTGTCGGCCAGCGCGACCGCCACGGTGACCGGGGCGGAGGGCACGGCGTCGGAGGGGCCGAGCGGCTTCCAGTGGTCGCGGGCGGCGTCGGCGACCTCGGGGGGGAAGCCGGCGGCAAGCGCATAGTGCCGGCCGATGATGCCCTGAAGGTCGGGAAATTCGTAGACCATCTGGCTGGTCAGGTCGGCCTTGGCGATGCGGGCCGCCTCTTCGGCCAAATCTGGGTCGGCGCCGACGGCGGGCGCGATCTCGCGCGCCAGCGCGGCGATGCGATCCACGCGGTCGCGTTGCGAGCCGAGGCGATTGTGGAAGGTGACGTTCGCCAGCGCGTCGATCCACGGCTGCATCCGCGCGCCCGTCGCGACACGCAGGTCGTTCTCCCAGAAGAACGCCGCGTCGGCGAG
>PPFU01054189.1_pt1 | contig 10379 bp, 5 predicted proteins | sample 1535991 | NCBI WGS metagenome assembly PPFU01 (sample SAMN04901290, study PRJNA319586) | Hypolithon metagenome, whole genome shotgun sequencing project. | isolation source: Antarctic Hypolithon | place: Antarctica: Miers Valley | collected 2014 | reverse complement strand
ATCATTCATCGCGACATCAAGCCCGAGAACATCCTCTTTTCGGGCCGTCACGCCTGTGTCGCGGATTTCGGCATCGCGCACGCGCTCGATTGTGCATCCACCGATCGTCTGACCTCGACCGGGCTCGCAGTCGGAACCCCGATGTACATGAGCCCGGAACAGGCCGCGGGCGAACGTGATCTGGATGCCCGCAGCGACATCTACAGCCTGGCCTGTGTGTTGTATGAGATGGTTGCCGGTGTGGCGCCGTTCGTTGGCGCCACACCGGCCACTATCATCGCACAGCGCTTCACTCATGCCGCCCGCCCGCTCCGTGCCTATCGGCCAAACACGCCTGAGCATATCGAGGCGGCCGTAGGGCAGGCCATGGCGATCACCCCGGCGGATCGGCAGCATACGGCGGAGGAGTTCGCCCGCACCCTTGGCCTCGATCAACTTCATCAGACGGGCTCGGCCGGTCACGCTGCGGCGTCCATGCCCGGTGCGCGGTCGGCGCCCCGCCGGAACTCGCCACTGATCGCGGCTGCGGCGGGTGTCGTTGTGCTCCTCGGGTTCGCGCTCGCACAGGACAGCGTCCGGGACGCGCTCGGCTTCGCCGGTGCTGAGTCGGTGGCCAGCCGGTATGTACTGCTCCCCGTCGCTGGCGCCGAGGGCAAAGCCCTAACGACGATGGTCGCCCGTGACCGCGTCTACGACGCGCTGCGCCGGTGGCGCGATCTCGACCTCGTCGCCATCGGCGCAGTCGATCAGGTCGCGGCCGACGTGAGTTCACTCGACGCGAGCCTCGCCGAGATGCGGAGGTTGGGTGCGGGCCGCGCAGTGAGCGTGCAGCTGTCGCCGGTGGGCGACTCGGTGCAGCTCCGAGCGACGCTTTATGACACGCGCGGGGCTGTGCTCACCGAGCACACGCTACGCGTCCCGGACGCGAGCGGCGCTCACGATCGCTACCGCGAGCTCGTGGTGACCCTGCTTCGGGTGGCGCCACCGCCTCCCGACGCGGATGGTGGTGACCAGGGCACCGAACTCCTCGCCGCCTGGCATCCCTATACGCGGGGGCACGTAGCTCGCCGCGCGTGGGACCTCGCTGCTGCCGAACGCGAGTTTCGCACGGCCGCCGATGCCGATCCGGGATATGCGCAGGCGCAGCTCTGGTCGGCACAGATCGCCGCATGGCAGCGGCCCGATCGTCCGGCAGAGTGGCGCGACGCGGCCGCTCGCGCCGATCGCGTGCCACATGGTGACTCGCTGCTCGCCCGCGGCCTGCATGCGCTGGCTACGGAGCGCTACCCCGAGGCGTGCGAGACCTACCGGCAACTTCAGCGCCTCACGCCGCGCAGCGATCTTCCATGGTATGGACTCGCACACTGCCAGGGGTACGACCCCGTCGTGTTGGAGGACGCGCGTAGTCCATCAGGCTGGGCATTCCGTGGGAGTTATCACGCGGCCGCGCAGGCGTTGGACAGTGCGATCGCGCGGGCCGAAGGGGCCCCGACATTTGCCTTTCGATGGCTGCAGCGGGTGCTGCCGATCGAGCCGGCGAATGTGCGGCCGGGGCGGGGCACCGGTTCGACCGTTCTGTCTGTCGCTGCCTATCCATCGTGGGCTGGGGATACGCTCGCTCTCGTTCCATTTCCCATCGCAGACTTCGCCGCGGGGCGCACGGGGATCAGATCCGTGACCCTGGGAGCAGCTCTGGCGGCCAGTGCAAACCGGCTTGGCCACTACCTCGCGATCTGGGCAACGCGGTCGCCCGAGAGCGCCGATGCACTCGAATCGCTCGCGCTCGTTCAAGAACTGCGGGAGGAACGAGACGACAACGACCGAAGCCGACTGCTGGCGTGGCGGACCGCTACCGACGCCCGCGCTCTGAGCACCGACTCACTGCAGCAGTTGAACCTTGCGGTGACACAGGTGCGATTGCGCATCAAGAGTGGGGAATTCGAGAGTGCGCGTAATCTAGCCGACTCCATCCTCGCCGGAGTCCAGGCACCGGATGCGGAGCACGCCGAGCGACTGGCGGGTCTAGCCGCGCTGATCGGTCGGGTCGATAAGACTGCTGAGCTGCTGCGACTTCAGTCCCCCGACGCGAGCGCGCGCCCTGGCCAGCCTCTGCTGCACCCCGCGATTGCCGATCTCGCGGCACGCCTGAACGCGTACGCCTCGCTCGGCGTTTGCTCCGATAGCATCCTGAGCTTCGAGCGTCGCTTAGGCGGTTTGCTGGAGCGCCACGTCGATGGTGGCGACCGCGCGTCGACGCGACGGGCAGTACTCGCACGTCCGATCAGTCTAGCAGTCCCGTGTCTTGGGGAGCGAGCGGTCGCAATCATCCCGGATGCGACCGGTCGACTAGCTCGCATGCAGCGGGAATGGGCGAACGGCCAGGCGTCGACCATTCGCGCGAGCCTGGTAGAGCTTCAGCGAGCTCGCGGACTGGATCGTCCGGGCGATGTTTCGCTCGATTACACGGTTCAGGAGGCCTGGCTCTTCGCGGCAATTGGAGATACTGTTGCTGCCGTGCGCCATCTCGAGCTTCCGCTCAGTGCCCTGAGTACCCTCAGTGCACGTATGCTGGACGACGTACCGCAAGCAGCCGCGATCGGGAGAGCAATGGCGCTCCGTGCCGAGCTGGCGCATGCGACCGGAGATCTACCCGCCCAGCGACTCTGGGCTCGTTCCGTTACCGAGCTCTGGGCGTCGGCCGATAGCGCACTAATCCCTCTGTTGCAGCGAATGAGAACGCTTGCGAAGTGACCCGGGCTCGTCGAGATGGTCCCATTGCCTCCGAGGAGAGAATATGATTCCGACATCGTCTGGCACTCGCAAGCACTCTGGCCGTGCGATCACACTGAGGGCAGCACTCATTCTTGGCGGATCTTTGGCAGCGAATGGGTGTCCCGCGAGCCCGTCGCCCCCGTTTACGGACAAGCCGATGCTCGAACCAGACTCGCTGACCAAGCCAATTGAGGATTACAGTTTGGGCGAGTTCAGGCGCTTCGCCGAGGATAGCCGACGAGACTGGAAAGGAGACGCGGTCGAGAGAGAATGTAACGGGCAAGGATGCACCGGCAGCAACCCGCGGCGCGCGGTAGTACGGCTGCAAGCCCCGGCGTACGTTGGCAAAGTCGACCTCAGTGACATTCCTGAGCACGGTCAGATATACGCAAGGATAAACGTCGCCCGCGGCCAACGGGATGCCCGCTACAATCTTCCGAACGACGGGTTCAATGCCGAGCGTGAGCATTACATCATCATCGAGCCCCCGACGCCTGTCGCGGAACAGTCAGTGGCCCGCGCCAGTGTCAAGGTGGTCACGCTAACGAAGCGGACGTTTATGCGGGACAGGATGGAGGTGACCCCGTATGGGGAGATCATTGAAGAGTGCGAAAACAAGCATGAAGCGCATGTCAAGCCTGATCGGGCGGCGTTCGAAGGTTGCGCCGACGATAGCATTGGGGTGTTATCGGTCGAACGGTCGCTAAATGCGGCGGCGTGGATCGAATGTCATCACGGATGCTGCTTTATGCACGACATCCGATAACTCGAGATTCAGCATCGTTGTGTTAGACCGTCATCGGTGCTTCCCGCATCAGGACCTCCTGCGCGGACCATCCCTCGCGGTTTCGCTGGATATACTCGCCTGACGACCCGAGTTCCCACGCCCTCGGGTCGTTACGGTACAGGGCGAGCATCGCGTCCAACACCGCCCGCGCGTCCGCCGCCGTCACGGGGACCAACAGCTCCACCCGCTGCCGCAGGTTCCGCGGACGGAGATCCGCCGACCCGAGGAAATACTCCGGCCCCCCCCCGTTGGCGAAGCGGTACACGCGCGAGTGCTCCAGAAAGCGCCCGACGATCGACACCACCCGGATCCGCTCCGAGAGCCCGGGAATACCAGGCCGGAGCGTGCAGATCCCCCGCACGATCAGATCGATCGCGACGCCATCCCCCGCCGCACGGTAGAGTGCGCGAACCACCTCGGGATCCGAGAGGCCATTCACCTTGATCGTGATCCCCGCCTCGCGGCCGGCGCGCGCGTGCGCCGCCTCACGCGCGATGCGCTCGATCAGCGCCGGAAGGAGTTGGTGCGGCGCGGTCAGCGCGCCGTGCGAGAGGCTGCGTGGCGGACGCGACGAACCGGTGAGCGCGTTAAACAGCTCGCCGACGTCGCTCACGACCGCGTCGGTCGCCGAGAAGAGACTCAGATCGGTGTACTGGCGTCCGGTGCGCGCGTTGTAATTCCCCGTTCCGACATGCGCGTACGACTGGAGCTTCCCTCCCTCACGCCGGACGACGAGCGCCATTTTCGCGTGGTTCTTGTACCCCGGGAGGCCATGGACCACCCGCCCCCCGGCCTGCTCGAGCTTCCGTGCCCACCGCACGTTGCTGTCCTCGTCGAAGCGGGCCTGTAGCTCCACGAACGCGACCACACTCACACCGCGGCGCGCGGCCTTCAGCAACGCTCGCACCACCGGCGCCGGTTCGCCAACGCGGTACAGGGTGATCTTGATCGCCACGACGTCGGGATCCGACGCAGCCTCGCGCAGAAAGCGGAGTACGGTCGCCGAGAACCGGTCGAACGGGTGGTGGACGAGCACGTCGCGCGCGCGCACCGCATCCAGGAGCGGCCGGTCGCCGGGAATCGGCCGGGAGCCGCGGAAGGGCGCGTATCCCAGGTCCTCGTCGTCAGGCACGGGGAGAGCGGCGGCAGCCCGCAGGTCGATGATGCCGTCTACCTCCTGCAGGTCGTCGTCCCCAAGCGTGTGGCTCCCGGGTTGCGCCTCACGCGCCAGGCTCTCGAGCACCGCGTGTCGCAACGTCGTCGGCATCCCGCGCTCGATCTCGACACGAACGGCCGCGTTTCGGGCACGCCGTCGTGTGGCATCCGCGACGGCGTCCAACAGGCTTCCCGATCCATCGGCGGCGATCCCGAGGTCTCCGCCGCGGGTTACCCGAAAGAGACAGGCGTGCTCGACGCGTGCGTTGGGATAGACGCGGTGGAGGTTTGCGCGAACCACGTCCTCGAGCAGGACAACCTCGCCACTGCGGCCGTCGTCGACCGGCATGAAGCGCGGGACGCCCGAAGGAAGTTCGAGTTCGACAAACCGAAGCGGTTCGCCATCCTCGCCGGCCAGCACGATGGCCAGCGATAACGAGAGATGAGGAAAGTGCGGCAGTGGATGCCCCGCACTGAGCGTCATCGCGAATGGCGTCAGCGCTGGAAGCACCGCGTCACTGAACCGCTCGCCGAGATCCGCGCGCTGACTGGCCTCCAGTTCCGCCCACCGGCGGATGCGCGTCCCGCGTGTCGCGAGCTCGGTCGCGCAGGTGCGGAAGCAGCGACCCTGACGCGCGGTTAACAGCGCGATGCGCTCGGCGATCGCCCAGAGCCTCGCCGCGGGTGTGCGGCCATCCTCCGACTGCTCCTCCATCTGTTCTCGCACCGCTTGCTTCAGCCCCGCGATGCGCACCATGTAGAACTCGTCCATGTTTGCAGCGACGATCGCGATAAATCGCAGGCGCTCGCCGAGCGGCGTACGAGTGTCCTCGGCAAGAGCGAGCACCCGTTCCTGGAAGGCGAGCAAGCTGAGGTCGGGGTTCAGGAACTCGGCGGTAGCCAGCTGCGCCGTCGCTACGGCTCCGCTTGCGTGGCCGCGCGGCTCGCCGTCGGGCAGTGCCGCGCTCACCGCGCGCGAACTCGATGCCCATTTGAGCAGGAGCTCCGCACGCTCGCGCGGGCCGGCGGCGACCACGTTCAGCCCGTAATGGTCCCGGTATGCGTCGATTAGGCGCCACAACTCGTCTCCGCGCCCCCGACGTCGATGCACGCTCAGATGCTGGAAGCTCCGGGTTAGTGAGCCACGCCGCACCGTGAGCTGGTCATAATGCAGTTCGATCGCGGGCTGTCGCAGCCAGCCGGCGGCCGACATGCGTACCCAACGCTCGACCTCCAGTGCCGTTCTCACATCGAGTGCGGGGAGGTCGACGACGGCCTGCAGCCACCGACCGACCGTCGTGCGTTCGGCGAGGACATCGCGCGCGTCGGTCGAGCGCACGCGCGACTCCAGCCGCTGGACGCCATCGCCGCCGCCCGCGATCGGCGGACGTGCAACGTGAACGGAGAGAATGGGGGGCCCGGTGGTCGGCACGCGCAGTCGGCAGACGACGCCCCGTGCCCGGAGCGAGTCCTCGGCCGTATCCAGATAGAGATCGCGGTGGAGCTGGCGTGTTGCGACGCTAGCGGCGAATGGAAGGGGTGCCCCGATCAGCGTAGCCAGGAGCGACGGAGACGGTACATCGCACCGGAAGTGACGCATCACGACGGGCGTCTCACTGGCCGAGATGGCACTTGTCCAGAATGTCGCGCTTCGCGGCGCGATCGGACGTGATCGTTGCGTAGAAAGCATCGAAGTAGTCCAACGTCTCCTTCACCCGGCGCGGCTCGAGCAATCGGCCGATCGGGTCGGCATAGAGCGCGTAGATCGCATCCTGTTTCTCGCGGAACAGGGTGAAGACTCGCGCGTACTCCTCCGGCGGTGCACAGTGGCCCCGATAGAGGCGATCACGCACGCGCCGGATCGGCAGTGTGGGATCGGCGGTAGCGTACGGCGTGTTGACGGCGCCGCTGAAGTCGAAGTCGTACGGTACCAGCAGCAGGTTGCTATCGTAGGCCAGGGTACTGTCCCGCACGAGCTCCGCGTTATGCAGGCCGCCTGCGGACCAGTCGCTGTTGCCAATCATGTACTGGAATACGCCGACGAGCGCGGCCTGGTAGCTGTTGAGGTCGCGGGCCACCGCCCCCTTCACTTCGAACAGCGCACCGCCCACCCGTCCGGCGAGGTCGTCCGGCTCCTCCAGCACGAACGCGTAGCGCTCGGTCAACGTGGTGCCCCGGGCGGAGTCCACGTAGGTGATGCGCATGAGCCGGGTTCGATGACTGACGGGCGTGAGCAGCGCGAAGATCCGGTAGAGCTGCAGTTCCTGGAGCACGAACTGCTCGTAGTTTGTCGCATCACGGCAGTAGTTCACCAACTTCGGCTTGTCCAGACCGTTGAATGGTGTGTCACGCGCCGCTCGGCGGCCAAAGTTGAGGCGCAGCGGCGGAAACTGGCAGTTCTTCAACCGCCAGATCCCTCGCGTTCGGACCTCCAGCGGCAGGTTCCGCATGCTGCCGTCAGCCTCCGCCCACGCGATCGTCGCTGGTCGCCAGGGCGCACCATCCGCCTTGTCGCGACGGATCTGATTCAGGTGCATTACGAGTCGTACCGCCAGCGGCTCCTCGGTGGCGAAGAAGTGCGCCCGCACCGAGGCGCCGGCGATGCTCTCCTGCGCCTGACTGTTGGTAGGCGCCGCAACGAGCCCGGCCGCGGCGGTGACGGCGAAAATCGCAGAAAGTACGGTACAGCGGTGTGGCACTCGATTACCTCCAAGTATTCCAACTTTCCAGCGCCAGGCGGTCCGCGTCAGGTATCAGCCCAGCTCGACCGCGAGTACCGATGGCGCATTAGCGGCGCGTAAGAGATCGACCAGAACGGCCGGCTGCTTGCCCTTCTTCAGCTCCACGGAGTAGTCGAGTACCTGCGTTCCGTTGGTGCTTACCGTGGCGCCACCGTACCGCCATCGCCGAGCTTGCCCTTCGAGAATGGGGTCGACGATCAGCCGGGCCGCGGCCACGTCGACGGTGCGGATGAGCAGCAACGTTTCGCTCTCCTCGGGATCCGTTCCGTTCCCGGCCGGTGCATCCGGGTCGTGAAGGCGCGCACGCCGTCGCGCACGCTCCGCCACACTCTCCAACTGCTCGGCGGTCATGTTGCGAAAGACCTCGTCGTCCATACGGGCGACGAAAGTGCCAGTCTGGGCCATCTCGCGCGCGCGCCGGAGTCGTTCACGTGCCACGGGGCCTTCGAGGCGAAGAGGGCTGCGGCCGAAGTCCGTTCGCCAGAGCACGAGGATCGCCGCGTTGAAGCAAAGCGAGATTGCAGCCGCTACAGGCAGGTCGACGGCCGCGGCGAGGCCGATTCCCGTGGCGAGAAACACATAGATCGCATCCTTGCTGTCGTCGAGCGCGGTTCTAAAGCGCACCGCAGCCACGATTCCAGCAAGCCCGAAGGCGAGCGCCAGACTGTCCTTCACCAGCACGACCACTCCCGCCACCACCATCGGGAGCATAACGAGCGTCTGGACGACCGACTGCTGGTAGCCGCGCTTGGCGCGGGTGAGCACGAAGATCCAGCTCACCGGCAGGGCGAACACCAGCGCTCCGACCATCGCCAGGACGACCGTCACGGCCAGTGTCGAGCCTGCCACGGGAGAATCGACGGTCCCCCCAACTGGAACAAGCGAGCCCAGCGGTCCGATGCGGGCCGCGGGCGCTGCGGTCAGCCCGATCGCACCGCCGAGTAGTGCCTGCAGACTCGCCTGGGTCGCGCGTTCAAACCTCCCGAGGTAGGGCCACGCGAATGCAAACAGCCCAAGCACCACGATGTAGTAGGCGACCACGCGGATCACGACGCGCGTTGCCATGCTGATCTGAGCCTGGGCGTCGGGATTCGCCGTGGTCATCGGGGCGGTGCAGTTGAAGGGCAGCAGTCACATACGCGAATATTCCACGCCGGCCGCCCGAGCGCCATAGCGTCGCGCTGGATCGCGACGGTTGCCGATTCGACCGGACGGGTCCAGATTGGCCCTATGATCCGGCTCCCCCTCCTAACGGCGTTGCTGCTGCTGCCCCCCTTATCGCTCGCGGCGCAGGGGACAGCTGGCGCGGGGGGCGATCGTCCATCGCTCGTGGTGCTGCTCACTGTCGATCAGATGCGGGCCGACTATCTCGACCGCTTTGCGCATCAGCTGAACGGGGGACTGGCGCGGCTTGTCAGCGGGGGAGCGCGGTTCACCGATGCGCACCACGACCACGCGGTCACCGAGACCGCGCCCGGCCATGCGAGCCTGCTCTCGGGACGCTTTCCACGATCTACCGGTATCCTCTCTAACGCTGTCGGCGTCGGCGATGACACGTCCCCGCTGCTCGACGGGGTTGAGGGGGAGGGCGCATCCCCGCATCGCTTTCGCGGCACAACACTCGTGGACTGGATTCGTGCGGCTGACAGCCGCTCGCGCGCACTGTCGGTGTCGGTCAAGGACCGCGCGGCGATTCTTCCTATCGGCACCTCGAAACAGCCGGTGTACTGGTACTCGACCGACGGCCGTTTCGTGACGAGTTCGTATTACGCCGACTCGCTTCCGACCTGGTTGCGTGCGTTCAACGACCGCCAGCTCCCGCGTAGGCGCGCCGGGCAGAGCTGGACGTTGCTCCTGCCGGATTCCGCCTACACAGAACCGGATACCGTGTACGAAGAGGCGGGCGGCGGGGATATCGCCTTTCCGCACGCGATGCCGCTCGACAGTGCAGCCGCCGCCAGCTACATCCGGGTGACGCCATGGATCGACGAGATCGTGCTCGAGCTTGCGCTGGATGGACTTCGCGCACTCCAGCTCGGCACAGGCGACCACACCGACGTGCTCAACGTCTCACTGTCCGCCACCGATTACCTCGGACACCGTTACGGACCGGACTCCCGGGAGATCCACGACCAGATTCTGCAGCTCGATCGCTCGATCGGTGTGTTCCTCGACTCACTCTTCCGCGTGCGCGACTCCAGCCGCGTCGTCATCATCTTCACTGCCGACCACGGTGTCGCCAGCATACCTGAGCTCGTCATGCAACGCCCCGGCCTCGCGCCGGATCTGGCCCCGCGCCGCGTCGATCTCGCACATGCGCTCGAGCCGGGGCGGGCGATGCTTCGGGACGCCCGCGTGGATCCCGGCGCGCTCTGGGACGCTGGGGGCATCATCGGGGTTGACGCAGCGGCGGTCGCGCGGTCGCGGGTCAACGTACCCCGCGTCCTCGCGCGCGTGGCGGCAGATCTCCGAAACACGCCAGGTGTGCTCCGCGTCGACCGCTGGTCCGACCTGACGAGGCGCACGGACTCGGATGACGTGATCGGCCGCCGGTGGGTACACCAGTTTCCCCGCGAGTCGCCGATCGGTTTGGTCGTGACGCTCATCCCCGGGAGCGTGTACGGGATGAGCATCGCCACGCATGGAACGCCGCACGCTTACGACAGCCACGTACCCCTCATCTTCTACGGTTCGGCGGTCAGCGCCGGGAGTCACCCCGAGTTCGTGCGCACGGTGGACATCGCGCCGACCATCGCCGCAATGCTGGGGGTCCGCCCATTGGAACGGCTCGACGGCGTCGTGCTGCGCGCCGTGCTACGCTAGGGAAGATTCCTAGGCGTTCATTCCAGACGCTTGGGGTACGGCGTGCTCTGCGCGCTCCACGATCGGTACCGACAGTCGGCAGCTGGAAGTTTGCTCCTCCC
>PPFU01024426.1_pt1 | contig 10379 bp, 18 predicted proteins | sample 1535991 | NCBI WGS metagenome assembly PPFU01 (sample SAMN04901290, study PRJNA319586) | Hypolithon metagenome, whole genome shotgun sequencing project. | isolation source: Antarctic Hypolithon | place: Antarctica: Miers Valley | collected 2014 | reverse complement strand
ATCTTTCCGGTTGCTGTGTTGTTCGGGCGCGCTGCTGGTGGGAGAGGGGCAAAGCCCCTCTCCGGGGGGTCGAAGTTGCGACCGGAGGCGCGTAGCGCCGTAGGGAGGACAGGGGGGCCGCAGGCCCCCGCAACTGGATAGAGCTCTTAGCTCTGTCGGTGTCGCGTAGCGACGGCGACGCCAATTTGCTTCTAGCGCTCTGCTTCCAGTGGTTTAAGCCAAAGGCTGACTGGTTGGCGTGCCAATTAATCAGGACAAATAACCATACTTCTCCACCAAGCTATCCACATGCCCGGTGGATAAGTCGCGGAATTCGATTGCCGAGGCTAGCTGGTTACCCCGATGAGCCTTGGTCAAAGCCCAGGCGCAGGGTCAAACCTCGGCGCTAGGCCGGTACGAAGCGGGGTTTTGATGCTTTTTTGCGCAAGAGGGCAGGGGATGCCCTGCTGTGGTCAGCTCTTGGCGAGTAGGTCGAGGATGTCGGCGATCTGCTGTGAGCCGTTGTTTCGTGGTGGCGGGTCGCCAGTAGCCGGTGGCCGCGGCACATGGTCTGAGCCAGTCGGACGGCCGCGTGAGGCCTCCTGGCGCTGTTGACGGCGTTGCCGGCCGCCTTCAAAAGAGACGGTGCCCGCGCCGCGTGTGCGGTCCGCGTGCTGTCGATCGCGTGCCAGCAGCCATGTCGTGCCGGTCATTTCGCACAGCCTGGCCAAGTTGAGGCGCCGAACGGCGGCCTCGCTGCGCCAACTGTCTTCGCCGGTGTACCGGCGGACTTGCTTCGATGGGAAGGCCCAACCAAGGCTAACCATCATGTCTAGCGTGCGGCGGGCGCGGCGTATGTCGGCCTCGGCCTGCGAGCCAAAGGCGAGCTGTGCCAAGTCAGCGAGCGTGTATCGGTGCCAGCGTCCGCCGGCCTCGCGTGGCTTGCCGATGAAGCCGGTACGGACGTCGGCGAGGTAAAGCAGCGCGACGGCCATCGCCAAAAGCGATTCGGCGCCGTCGGTGCGCAGCGAACGCACGCGATCCTGGGCGCGGGCAAGCGGATAGCCCGCGACGATCACGGCGCGACGGATGCGCAGCCAGATTGAGCCTTGCCGCAGCTCAAGCCCACGCACCAGCTCCGCACGGGTGGCGTCGAGAACGCCGGGCCGGCGCTTGCCGCCTGCCGGTCGACGCCAGCGCACGCGCTTGTGCGCGCGTTCTGCGCAGTCCGCGGGGCTTGTCCCTGGCCTTATGGACGGCATGTCCCGCGCCGGTTATCGGCAGCGGGGCAGGGTGCTGGGCGTTGTCGCCTGTTCATCCTCTCCCTCTTGCACGGCTTCGCCGGCGGGAGTAGGATTCTGGTCAGCCAAGACCCAATCCGTCAGGAAATTCCCGCCTGACCTGTGATGAAAAAGCCGCCTCGCCAAAGGCGGTTTTTTCGTTTCTGGTGGACCCACTGCGCCAACAGCAGCCCCACCCTCGATGTCGTGATGTTCCGTACTGCAGTGTTGCGGGTAGTGCTATCTCCTGTCGTTACCGAAGGAAACCCCGGGAAAACCGGGGTTTCGGTTACATCGGGGGAAGTGCTCGCCGTGAGTTTGCCTCGCGCAGAAGCTCTATGAAGACCTCTACGCGCACCAGCCGATCGTGCATGTCGCGACGCTCGGCTTCGAGACCTTCCGTCGCCTTGGTCAAGTTCTCGATGCGTTCGTTCATCAACACCACGTCTTTTAGCGTCTTGAGCGCGTCGGCTGCAAAGCTCATGGGGAAGGCTGCCGACGACGTGAAACCTGCCCCGGCTCGGTTTCGCCTGGAGCAAGGCCAAGCGAGGTAGCAAGGGCGGCGAAGTCGATGCCCCCGAACTCTCGACGGGCGCGCTCGCGGGCAGCTGCTTCGCGAGCCGGGTCCTGGTCGCGCCCGGCTTGAATGGCAACAAGCGCTCGATCGAGCGCAGCGTTGGCGCGGGCCGTGGACTCATGCACAAGCTCGAGCAGGGCATCGTCGCCATCGCCGTCAAGCGCTTTGCCTCGAACGAACTCGCCCACTGACATCCCGGCAGCGCGGGCGCGGCGAGTCAGGTGGGCTTTTTGCGAGCGATCCATGAGGATCGTGACGCGCTCAGTGGCTGCCATTAGGTGCCTCCCCTCGGGGTGAGCAGATGAAATGATAAGGAAAGTTATCACCGTCGCCGACACTTCGCAACGAGAAGTAGTCCCCACTTGGCCCACGGCCAAGGTGTAGCAACGGCCGGTGAACGCAGCGGGTCGCCCGGTCAATCTCCGGGAGCTGGGGGAGCTGGGGCCAGGCGGGCGATGGGATGGCAATCTACACCCCTGCACGGGTCAATCCGCTCGGTCGTCCTGGGGCTCTTTCCGTGCGCGTTCCCGCTCGATGCGTTGGTAGATCTCTTCGCGGTGGACGTCCACGTCCATGGGGGCATCAATTCCAATCCGCACCTGGTTGCCTTTGACGGCAAGTACAGTCACACGAACGTCGTCTCCGACAATCAGGGTTTCGGCGACGCGGCGAGTCAAGATCAGCACGGGTTTCTCCTTTCCTTGGGTTGAGAGGCTGGGCTAGCTGCCAGCGTGCACGATCGCTTCATGCATGGCATTTCGTGCCTCGACGATGATGCCACGACAAGCGAACAATTCGGTCCCGGATAGACCTGCACGTGCAGGACCGAGCACAAGCAGGCGTGCGGTCGGTGCGTGCCACCGTTGAGCCATTGAGAGCTGCACCGGTAGCAGCTTCATTAGTTCGTCCTGGGCTAGCTGGATCAGTTCAAGCTCCGCTGCGGAGAGCTCGATAACCGGGCGGGAGTCGAACCGCTCCAAAAGCTCCCTTACGCGAGAGTTGGCGACATAGCGACGGCCCATGTCAGGCCTTCAGCTTCTTGGCAGCCAAGTCAGGTCGGCCACGTTTGTCCGGAAAGTTCGTCTTGCAATCGGGATAACGGGAGCATCCCCAGAACTTGCCATTGCTGCTGCTCCGCTGACGTAGCACGCCTTGGCAACATACCGGACAACTGGTCGCTTCCTTGCCGCCTAGCGCTGGCTTTCCGCGGCTGTCCTCGAATGTGGTCTTGCATCCCTCCTGCCAGCGGGTACAGCCCCAGAAAAAGCCATTGGTGCCTTTGCGGCGCCGCAGCTGTCCTTCCTTGCACACAGGGCACGTGATTGCGTCGGCGTCGGAGACGCGGACGGTCGCAGTGCCTAGCGTGGCCAGTTCGCGCTCCAACTGTTCGTAAGCTTGTCCGACGACCTGCGGATAAGCCATTGCGCTGGACGCGATCGCATCAAGCTGCTCTTCGAGTTCGCGGGTGTAGTCCAAGTCAGCAAAACGGAATGTGCCTACCAGCGCGTCACGGATGGCTTCACCCGCGGGGCTGGGCGTCAGGAAGTCCTTGACGCCCTCGATGATGTAGCCGCGTGCAGTGATGTTGTCGAGGATTGCAGCGTAGGTACTCGGCCGGCCGATGCCGCGGTTTTCGAGTTCGGCGACCAGCGTGTTGAGCTTGAAGCGGGGCGGCGGGCGAGTGATTTTCGTCAGTATCTGCCCCGCAAGCGGGTTGAGCGCTTGGCCGAGCGCCAGAACCGGCACCGGGTTGCTAGCGTCGCCGTCGGGTTCTTGGCCTTCCTCTGCAGGTTCGTCGTCCATGACGGCGAGCCAGCCCTTGTCAGTGAGCGTGCGGCCTCGAGCAAGAAACGACACGGGGACGTCGCCGGCGTTGCCCTCGAGGACCGCCGAGCGAACCGCATAGCGTGCGTCTGCCAGCTGCGAGGCCAATGCCCTGGTCCAGATGAGCTGATACAGGGCTCGTTGATCGTCGGTGTCTCCAGCAGCCCGTTGCTCCATGTGCGTGGGTCGAATCGCCTCATGGCCCTCTTGTGCGCCCTCTTTGGCTTTCCATGTCCTGCGTTTAGCGGCAACTTGTAAACCTGCCTTGGCGGCAAAAGCGGCTATATCGCGGACTGCATCTTCGGACATGTTTGGGCTGTCAGTCCGGTGGTAGCTGATATGGCCTTGTTCATAAAGTGTTTGGGCAAGCTCCATGGTTTGTTTCGGCTTAAAAGCGAGCCGCGCACCAGCGACCCTCTGCATCGTCGAGGTTGTAAAAGGCGCCGGCGGCGCCTTGGCCGCTTCGCTGTCCTCGAAGCTGGCCACTGTAACGACGCGCACAACCGCAACGCGAGCGGCAAGTGAATCATCAAGCATGTATTCCTGCCCTTCGGCGAAGTGCGGTTTTACCTGCCAAGCAGCGGTCCACTCGGCGCCACCTTGGCCGTCGCCGAGCGTTAACAGGGCGCCATAGTGCTCCGTCGCCCGGAAGCTGCAAATAGCGCGTTCTCGGTCCACAACCAGGCGGACGGCCGGCGACTGGACGCGACCAGCAGTCAAGCGCTGTCCAGCGCGGTTGGAAAGAGCAGGCCCGACCTTGTAGCCCACAAGGCGGTCCAGCACGCGGCGAGCTTCTTGGGCTCGTACCACGGGCATGTCGATGTTGCGCGGCCGCTGGATAGCGGCCAGTACGGCGCTAGGGGTGATTTCAGTAAACGTGATGCGTTGTACGTGCTGCAGGCGCAAGGCCTCGGCCAAGTGCCAGGCAATGGCTTCGCCTTCGCGGTCGGGGTCGGTGGCCAATAGCACGCGGTCGAAGCTGGCCAACTGGCCACGCAGGCCGGCCAGAACCTTTTTTCCGCGGGTGGTGGCTTCGTACACCGGTTTGAAGTCGGGCGGCTGGACGCCAATTACATCCTCTGGCAAGTCACGGACGTGGCCGATGCTGGCAGCGACCTTGTAATCGTCGCCGAGAATGCTGGCCAGTTTCTTGACCTTGCCGGGTGACTCAACAACCACAAGAGTTTTCACTCGAAGATCTCCTTATCAGGTCAGAAGAGGGTGGGTTGCGCTGAGGGCCAGTGCTGCGGGTACAGCTGGCGGAACGAGCTAATCGGATAGCGCAGCTCCCTCAGTAGCCCGTTGCCCGCGATCTGACGAAGCGCGGGCTCACGCAAAGCGGTATCGAGTCGCGCTAGCAGCTCGCCCAGGTCCTGCAGGGGGTTCGCGGCTGCCGGCGTTGCGGTATGGTCACTCACTGATATTTATTCCTTTCGCGAGGCGATTGTTTGAATAATCACGAACGGACAGTAGCATGATGCGCCCTCAACGAGATGACACGACCTAGCCCGCCGCATGGCAGGAGTCGATGCATATGACGAGTGGAGCCGCGCGATGCTGGGGCCGCGGGAGGGACGTCCCGCCGAGGATCAGATGCGGCCGGCGGGGTAACCAGCGGACTGGTGCTGCAACTCCGAGACTGTTACCGCCAACGCATCCGCTAAGGCCTGGCGCATCACGCGAAGGGCCGCATGTGCCTCCGTAGGCGACGGAGTGAGGTGGTCCGCTAAGGCGAGGGCCGCAGCGAGGGTCGGCGCCGCCGGAGGCTCCCGCGTAGGCGCACCCGCCACCTCAAAGCTGACCGAGACGAGCGCAACACTGACCTCCTCGAGTGGCCTCACAAGATTCGGATAGCCCTCTTCTATCATCGCCTGGTCGTCGCCGGTCAGACCCTTCCACTCTTCTGCGAGCTGGCCAACAAGGGGCATCACAATCTGAGCACCGATCACTTGGGCTTTCTCCTTGGGTACGAGTAGTGCACTCGGGGCGTCACGGAAACGCCGGTCGGAGTAGCGGCAACGCTCACGCCACCGGTAATGCGAGAATCCCCTACACGGACCCCCCGGTAGTCGTTAGCGCTGTAGTAGTAGCTAGTCGTTGCGCAGCCGGAAAGCCCAACAATCGTCACCGCAACAGTCATGGCTCTGATGATCGGCTTCATGATGGCTTGGACTCCGCCATGGCCAGCAGCTCCGCACGGGCGTTGCGCTGGCGGCGCTCGGCTTTCCGAAACGCGGCATGGTCGCCGGCGAAACGGGCAGCGGCTTGGTCATGGAACGCGGACTGCTCGATGCGTTGCAGGAATGCGATGCCCTGCGGGGTGGTCAACACTGCGTGATTCATGACGCGTCTCCTTCGTCGTTTACTTCGTGGTGAAGGGGAACGATCCCCAGGAACTCGGACAGAAGCCCTACATGAGCGGCGTCGACCAGAACTGTCAGATCGCCGACGACCAGTGCCGCGGGGCCCTCGGTAAAAGCATTCAGACGTACCGGCTCGGCATAACCCCCAAACCGTCCAAGCATGTCGCCATCAGAATCTTCGAGGAAGAACTCGAAGTAGTCGCCGTATTGGCTTGGCAAGGTGCGCAAGCGCACACCTGCCTTGCCCAACGGAACCGTCACACCAGCCTCAGACTCGCGAGGGTTCATACCTGAGTTACCTCGTTGTCTGGGTCGGTAAGATCGCCTTGGGCGCGGATCCGAGCTATGTGCAACGCGTTGATGTGCGCTGCGGCCTGATCGCCGTTCTTGATGTGTGGCATAGAGATTTCGCTGTCCTTGGTGAAGCGATGCGTTAGGGTCACCTTGAAGGACTTGAACAGCCAACCAAAGAACCCCTGCGTGAACAGGGCTTCGTCAAGGTCGCGCCACTTCACGCCGTACACACCCTTGTTCCACGGAAAGATGCCGCTGAAGATCCATACGCCATCGTCCTGCGTAAACAGCCTTACGCTCGCGATGTAAAGCACCTGATAGGTGAAAAGCCCCAACCCCATCAGCAGCAATAGCAGGCCGGGAATCAGAATGAGTGCGGCCATTGCGAACCCGACTACCAGGAACAACAGAAAGATGACGCAGGGACGGATGTATGCCGTCCACGCAGGGACGAAAACCCGATAGGGCGAAAGAACATCGATGCCCGTCTCGGCACGCAGGCTATTGACAGCCGTGTCACTCATGGCCAGCTCCATCATGGCAGTTATCCTCTCTCACACTAGCAGTTAAAGTTTAAATAATCCCGATGCGATATTTGGTGTTCTACGGCCATCGAGCGGGGGAATCCAGTGCACCCGTGACAGAGGTAGACGGTCAACCCAACCGCCTCCTCCCATGGCTCCATCGTGTCTTGGCCGCTACGGTCCTCACAGTCCCAGCAGCATCGGTTGCCGGAGTCCACAAATGGGCTCACGTTCGACGGTATGTAGCCCCTGCCACTACCACCCCACACACCTGCTCTGCGAGCTGCTAGAGCCGGCTCCTGCTCAAGCTCCCTCTGGTGTTGTTGATTCCTGTGCTGCATTTCAAACCTCCGCTTGTTCGCTTGGGAAACCTGCTCCGCTGAGTGCCTTTCGCCGTGTGCGCGGGACAGCGCGGCCGGGCAAGCAATCGCGCAAGGGCGAAGAGCGGAGCGTCCCTTGCGTGATTGTGCGGACGCGCTACAGGTCCAGCGCGGAGAAATGCACTCAGCGGGGTTCAAGGCGGGCGGTGTTCGGAAATGTCGACGTGGCAACAGCGCGCAGCGCTGTCGGCGCGGCGTTTGCACTGCGCGCCAACGGCGCGGCTCTGTTCCTGGGTGGGTGAAGCGCTGGACCTGCGCGGCGCCAGCGCCGCCCGTGCCAAGCTCTAGGCGGCACGGGCGGCGTCAAGCGCGCAGACCAGTTGAAGCGGCTTGGGCGGGCATAAGTGAATCGCGCCGTTGCGGCCGAGAAAGGTTCTTCGCGGAAGTCCGACGAGCGGTGCCGTTTTGACACTACTTCGTGGTAGCATATTGCTACCGATAAAGGGAGTACGTCATGAGCCGTCAATCCACCCTGAAAGTCTCCAGCGAGCTGCTGGATGATGCTCGCCGCGAAGCACCGATTTTCAGCCGTTCACTCTCTGGCCAGGTCGAACACTGGGCCAGACTTGGCCAAGCTGTGGAGCACGCGCCAGGCTTTACGCTCGATCGCGTGCGCGCCGCTCTGGAAGGCCGATTCTCCACCGCCGACCTGGAGCCCGATGAAATGGAAATCTTCATGGATCTGGCTGGATCTCATGGTGCCGCCAAGGGCTGGCGCGAGGACTTTGCGAAAGAACTCCTCGATCAAGCCGGCAACGTCGGCTATGACGACGCCGGCAACCTGGTTCGCACGTTGGGTGGTGGCAAGACGGAAATCATCGAGGCCGCCGCTGCGTGAGCAAACCCACGTTCATCGTGGTTGCCGGCCCTAACGGCGCCGGCAAGACGACGCTGTACGAGCGGCAAATCAAGGCCATGCACCCCGACGCGGAATTCATCAACGCGGACAGGTTGGCGCAGGAACGCTTTGGCCACCCGGCACAAACCAAAGACGAATCGGCGGTTGGCCAGCAGCTCGCGGAGGATCGGCGCCGCGAATTAATGGCTCAACACAAGTCCTTGGTTACCGAATCCACGTTCAGCCATGAAAGCAAGATTGACCTGGTGCGCGACGCCAAAGCTGCCGGGTACGACGTGCTGGTTTACCACGTCAACGTCCGCAACGCGGACATGGCCGTGCTGCGCGTTCAAGGCCGCGTGGCACAAGGAGGGCACCCAGTTCCCGAAGATAAGACGCGTGGCCGCTATGAGCGCAACCAACCCCTGATTCGCGAGGCGGCCAAACTCGCCGATCACGCCTACATCTATGACAACTCGGCGCTGGGCAAACCGCATCGTTTGGCGCTGGAGCTGCATCAAGGGCAAGCGGTTCGCCCGAACGACGTCCCGCCTTGGGCGCGGCAGTTGTATGCACCCGAGCTGGAAAGGTACGCCCCCAGTGATATCAACTCGCCTGCGGCCAGCTACGCGGCTGGTGCGGCTTTGGCGCAGGCCCTGTTAGGCGGCGATGCAAAAATGTTTACCTCTCGCGCCGGGGGCAAATATGCCGGCCCAATCATTGGCGCCACGAGTTTGCATACGGTGCAGCAAATCGCCGATAAAACGGCGGTCGCGCATTTCACGTCGCGTCTCAGTGAAGCGGTTGAAGTCGGCGACAAGCTGACGATCCTCTACGACCGCAGCGGCTCTACGGCGAGTGTAGAACGCGCGCAAACGCAAACGAGCGGCGAGCTAAAGTTAAAGGCTGCCGCGTTCCGCTCCATGGATCCGGTTCTAGCCTCTCGACGCTACCCCGACCTCGCTGGCGCGTATGCATGCATGAAAGCTGCGGAACTAAAGTCAGCGAGCTCAAACCCCAAGCAAACCGCCCTCATCATGTCGGCGCTCAAGGAGCGTATTGCAACATCCATTGAGCGCGGCGAGCGGTTGCCGCAGACATCGGTGAAGGAACGCGGTATCAAGGCGGACAAGGACCGCGGGCGCTAAAATGCCGCGCCTCAAGTGCTCGTGAAGAACAAAAAAAAAGCCGCCGAAGATTCGGCGGCGACCTAGATCCAGGCTGCAAATGGTGCTTGAGGCTACTCTTCATCTTTCTCGATCGGGAAGATGACGATCTCGGCATCAGACGACAGCGACATGCCAGCAGGCAGTCTGAAGCCGAGGCCTCCCTGGCGGTTGCTGAAGCCGACAGCGACCTGCCGGAACTTCGTTTTCGCTTCGCCGTTGCTCTGGAAGGTGTGTGCGATGGTGACGGAGTAGAGCTTGGAGTCAGTTGCCATGGTGTTCTCCTGAGTTGCTAGCGCGGATTGCGCGGCACCGTTACAGCGGCGTTGTGGTCCCCGCCTGGCAAGGGGACAGAGTTAGGGATCGGCTGGCGCGGGCCGGAGGGGATATCCCCGACTACACGGGCCGATCCCGACCCTTGCCGGGCGGGGACGCGCCGCTATGGTGCAGGTTCATAGCAATCTTTAGCAACTCGGAGTTGCGATTGTTCAGACTATAACGACCGGCTGGGGTCACAACAGGTGGGGAGTAGGCGTTCGGAAAGAGTGAATGAGGCTCTTGGCGTCAATCCCGCAACAGTTCGGGCCTCCATCTGGCGACCACGGCGCGGAGGTCCTCACCGTAGGTGAAAGGTGCACTGTCGGGATAAGAAGCGGTACGTGCCACCAGGCCGAAAACGGCGGTCATGTCCTTGGCGATGGCGGTATCGACGGCCCACAGGTTTGTCATGTCGAACCCACCGCACGAACCTGCGTTCCACCACGCCAGCAGAAAGTCGGCGACACGTCTTGATTGTCCAGTATCGCTCTGGCCGATTTTTAAGAGTCGTTCGAGCGCAGCAATTTCCTCCGGCGTCGGCGGCTCAGGCGCGGACATAGTTTCCAGTACGTGGCGAGGGATGTAGTTCGTTGCCATATCGGTTGTTCCTTACGAAAGCTTGATTTCGATACCATCTACGATGGCGGGAAGGTTGACGTCTTTGGCGGTGTATTGTCCTTCTGGGCCGCCCTTGATGGCGTAGCCGCCCTCTCCACCACCGTCGGGATATACCTCAACCGGGAACGGGAACTCGCCCGACTCCTGGGCTATCACGTACAAATTCCGGGTCGTGGCCATAGATCGGCGCCCCGCAGTGAGCTATCACGTACAAATTC
>PPFU01003023.1_pt1 | contig 10380 bp, 14 predicted proteins | sample 1535991 | NCBI WGS metagenome assembly PPFU01 (sample SAMN04901290, study PRJNA319586) | Hypolithon metagenome, whole genome shotgun sequencing project. | isolation source: Antarctic Hypolithon | place: Antarctica: Miers Valley | collected 2014 | reverse complement strand
CCGGCGCGCGCGTTGCTGACCAGCGCGTGCCGGCCATCGGGAGTGAACACGATGCGGATCGGGAACCCGGGGCTGGGCAGCGTGGCGCGTAGATCAAGCGTGTCTGGACCATGCACGGTGACCGTGCCGTCCTCGCGGTTGGTGACCCAGACCGACCCGTCCGGGGCGACGGCGATGCCCTCCGCGCCCGCCCCGGCCGCGACGTCGCGCGCAGGCACCGCGGGTGCCGTGGACGCCAGGTCGATCCGACGTATCGTGCCAGCGCCGACCTTGCTGACGTAGGCGGTGCGCCCGTCGGCGTTCAGCGCCACCATGTGGGCCTTGCCGGGGCCGACGTCGATCGCACGCTCCACCCGCCCGGCGGCCACGTCGACCATCACCAGAGAATCGCTGTCTTCCGCGGTCACCACCACGCGCCGGCCATCGGGCAGCCAGCGCAGGCCGTGCGGCCGCGCGTTGCGGCCCAGGTCGATGCGCCGCGGCGCGGCGTCGCCGGCTAGGTCGAGGACGGTCAACGACGCGCCGGGCGGCTCGCGGCCGTAGTCGGTGACCACCGCCACAGCACCATCAGGGGATACCGCGATCTCGTGCGGGCCGACGCCGCTGGGGATCTCCTCCAGCCGCGTGCCGTTGGCCAGGTCGATCCGCCACACCGTGTCCGCGGCCTTGTTACCGACCAGCAGCACGCCGCGCGACGCGAGCGCGTCGGTCGATGCCGCGGGGGCGCCTGCCACCGGCACAGCGGCGGGCGTTGTCGAAGGCGCCAGTGCCGGCGCGCTGACGGCGCAGGCGCCGACGGCGAGCGAGACGACGGCGAAAAGCAGCCAGCGTGCAGAGCCAGGGACGCACAGGTTCACAGGTGTCTCCAGTCGTGGCGGAGGGCGCCGCGCGGGACGCGGCTGCTCGGGCGAAAACGCGGGTGCGTGCCCGTCGGGACCGGCATCGGGAGCGACATCGGCATCGTGCGCGGGGCCGCGATGCCGACCATGCCGGCGACGGTCATGGTTCCAGATGCAGCCACGACGCATCGCCGTCGACGTAGTGCTCGTGCTTCCAGATCGGCACCCGCGCCTTGACCTCGTCGATGATCGTGCGGCAGGTCGCGAAGGCCGCGTCGCGGTGCGCGGCAGACGCGCCGACCCACACCGCGAGGTCGCCAATGGCGAGCTCGCCAATGCGGTGCACGCAGCAGGCGCCCAGCGCGCCGTGTCGGGCGATGGCCTCGGCGACGATGCGCGCGCCCTCGGTCTCCGCGAGCGCACGGTAGGCCTCGTAGCGCAGCCCGTCCACTGCGCGGCCGTCGTTGTGGTCGCGGATCCAGCCTTCGAAGCTGGCGAACGCCCCGGCGCGGTCATCGATCAGCGCCGCACGTAGCGGCGCGACATCGAACTCCGTGTTCGCGATCGCGAATGCCGGCACGTGGCCGCTCATCCGCCCGACACCGGCGGGATGAAGGCGACCTCGCTCCCGTCGCGCGGCGCGTCACCCCAGAGCGCGAAGTCCCCATCGACCGCAACCCGCAGGCGCTCGGGCGGCAGCACGAACCCATGGCGAGCACGCGCCTCGACGTACAGCGCGCGCAGGTCGCCGTCGCCGGCGTCCACGCGCTCCTCGCCCACGCCCGCGGCGTCCCGCAGGCTGGCGAAGTACAGCAGCGTCACCGTCGCCATCAGCGACCTCCGCCAGCGCCGACGTCGCGCTTCCCGCCGCGCTTCGACAGCAGCCGCGCCGGCCCCAGCACGATCGCATGTGACAGTGCCTTGCACATGTCGTAGACGGTCAGTGCCGCGACCGTGGCGCCGGTCAGCGCCTCCATCTCGACGCCGGTGCGGTGCACGGTGCGCACCGCGCAGATGATGCGCAGCTCGCGGTCACCGTGCCAGTCCACGGCGACGCGGATGCCGTCGATCGGCAGCGGATGGCAGAACGGGATCAGCTCATGGGTGCGCTTGACCGCCATCGTGCCGGCGATCACCGCGGTGTCGACGATGCCGCCCTTGGCGCTACGCAGCCCATCTGCCTGCAGCTGCGCGGCGACTGCCGCCGGGAAGCGCACGCGGCACTCGGCGGTCGCCTCGCGCGCGGTCAGCGCCTTGTCCGAGACATCAACCATGCCGGGTCGGCCATCGCGGTCGAGGTGCGTCAGCGCACGCGGCACAGCGGCGGCAGCCAGCGCCTTCACCCCGGCGCCCGCTTTCGGCCGAGTTTTCTTCGTTGCCGACGCCGTGTGCTTCATCTCAGCCTCCCACCAGGAACATTTCCACACGCCGACGCGGCGCGGACGCATCGCCGCGCAGCTCGCTGTAGCGGTCCGCGCGGCGCGACCAAAGGCACGCGACCCGATCAGCGAACGCGACCTCGCCGTCCGCCAGCCACGGCCGGAGGTCGTGCCCCAGCCCCGCGAACAGGCAGGTGTACAGGTGTCCGTCCGCCGACACCCGCGCGCGGTGGCAGTCGCCGCAGAACGGCGTCGACATCGAACTCACGAACCCGACCTCACCGCCGCCGTCGGTGAAGGCATGGCGTTCGGCGACCTCGCCGCGATAGCGTGCGTCCAGCGCGCGCAGCGGCCAGCGGGCGTGCACGCGGTCGCGCAGCTCTGCCGACGGCACTACGCGCGCCCGGTCCCAGCCGTTGCAGGTGCCGACGTCCATATACTCGATGAACCGCATCACGTGGCCGCTGCCGCGGAAGCGCTCGGCCAGCGCCAGTACCTCGTGATCGTTGACGCCGCGCTGGACCACGCAGTTGAACTTGAGGCCGACGAAGCCGGCGTCCTCGGCCGCGGCGATACCTGCGAGCACATCCGCGATGTGGCCACGGCCGCCCGACAGCGCGCGGAAGAGCGTCGGGTCCAGCGCGTCGAGGCTGATCGTCAGCCGCTGGAGGCCCGCGGCGCGCAGCGCGTGCGCCTGTCGCGCCAGCAGGGCGCCGTTGGTCGTCAGCGCCAGGTCGTCGATGCCGGGCACTCCCGCCAGCCGCGCGACCAGCGCCGGCAGCTCGCGACGCAGCAGCGGCTCACCGCCGGTCAACCGCAGCTTGCGGACGCCGATCCGCGCGAAGCCGCGCACCAGGGTCTCGATCTCGTCGAACGACAGCCGACCCGCGGCGTCGAGGCCGTGATCGTCGGGGATGCGGTCCGCCGGCATGCAGTAGCCGCAGCGGAAATTGCAGGCCTCGATCACCGACAGCCGCAGGTCGTGCAGCGGGCGGCCCAGGCGGTCGAGCGGCTTCTCCGACACGGGAGCCGCAGATGGGCCGGCATCCGCGGGTGGCGACCCGCGCCCCGGCACGGCGTCGGGACAGGACCTGCGTACCGGCAGCGCCGGCGTCATCGCCCCGCCTCGACGCGCGCCGCGAAGGTCTCGGGCGCGTCAATCGGATCGCGCAGCGCGAGCACGTCGCCCGCGCGTGCCACGCGATGGCCTCGCGCGCGCATCGCGTCACCCGCGGCGTCGCTGGCGTAGTGGTAGAGCACGCAGCGCGACAGCAGCGCAGGCGGATACTCGCGCTCCAGGTCGTCGATGCCGGCGTGCGAGGGATTGCCGTGCAAGGCGCAATCGTGGGCGATCAGTTCGCCGGCGTCGGCGAAGGTCGCCAGCAGCTCGGGGATCGGACGGGTGTCGCCGGTCCACGCCAGGCTGGCGCGCAAACGCAGCCCGTATGCGGTGCGCGGCCAGTGGTGGCGCACCGCGAACGTCTCCAGCCGCACGCCGTCGTGCCAGAACGCATCGCCGACCGGGATCACCCGGAACGCGTCCCACAGGTTGGCGCCGCCTTCGGCGAGCACATTCGGGAAGTCACCGACGCGCTGGTGCAGCAGCGGCAGCACCGTGGCCGGCACGTAGACCGGCGTGCGGCCGCGTCGCGCGGGATCGAAGTAGTTTGTGACGAACAGTCGTTCGAACCCCGACACGTGGTCGAGATGCGTGTGGGTGATGAACAGCGCCGGCGGCGGCGCGCCGTAGTGCGCGAAGTACGCCGTGAGGCCCTCGCTGCCGCAGTCGATCGCCAGCCACGGAACGCCGTCGCGCTCGATGGTCGCCATCGACGACCCCAACGCCGTGGCCATCGCGTCGCCCACGCCCTGGAAACGGAGCGCCCAGGCCATCAGTTGCCCTTCGCCCAGCGCTGGTCGTAGGCCGCGCGCAGCCGCGCGAAGTCGTCGCGCACCGCGTCCTCCGGGCGCGCGCCGCGCAGCTTCAGCAGCGAACGCTCCAGCCGCGCCAGGTTGCGCGAGCGCCAGTCAGTTGCGGGGATCCGCATCACGCAGCGGTCGAAGTCGATGATCCACCCCTTGCCGGTATCGTCGAACAGGACGTTGCGCGCGTTGAGGTCGACGTGGTCGAGGCCCTCTCGGTGGAAGCGGGCCACCAGCCGCCCCGCGTCCTCCCACGGCGCGCTGCCGGCGGCGGCAAGGTCCGCCAGCGCCTGCACGCCCGCCAGTCGCCCGACCAGGATCGACGCGCGGTAGCCCAGGCCCTCGCGCAGGTAGCTCGCCGCGATCGGGGTCGGCACCGGCAGGCCGCGGCGCAGCAGCTCACGCAGCAGCCGGTACTCCGCGAAACTCCGCACCCGGTGCGCCCCCCGCCACAGGTGGCGGTCGCGGCTGAGATGCATCGCCCAGCCGCCGCGGAGGTAGCGGCGGAGCACACAGGGACCGTACCCGGCGTCGACATACCAGGCACCGCCGCGGCCGCCTTCGGTCACCGGCGTAGCGCGCTCGCCCCATGCGGCGGGATCGAACCAGCGCGGGTCCACTTGCCGCAGCTGCGTCGCGTCGAACAGAATCGCGCCATGTCCGCGGTCGCCCCGGCCGGCGCGGAACGGCGTCAGGCTCTCGGCAACGTCGAAAAAGGCCATCCTGCGAGTCTAGCAACCCCTTGCCTGCATCCACGTCTCCGGTTCCCGCTTCGCTCTGCCTGCTGCGTCTGTCGGCGCTCGGCGATGCCACCCACGTGGTGCCGCTGGTACGCACCCTGCAGGGTGCGTGGCCGCAGGCAACGCTGACGTGGATCATCGGCAAGGCCGAGGCCAGGCTGCTGGAAGGACTCTGCGGGGTCGATTTCGTGGTCTACGACAAGGCCACCGGCATCGCAGGCATGCGTGCGCTGCGCCGGGGGCTGCCGGGTCGATTCGATGCGCTGCTGCAGATGCAGGTAGCCGCGCGCGCCAACCTGCTGTCGGCGTTCGTGCCGGCGCGACGGCGCATCGGCTACGACCGCGCCCGCGCGAAGGACCTTCACGGGCTGTTCGTCGACGAGCGTATCCCGGCGCGCCCCGGCATCCACGCGCTGGACGCGATCGGCAGCTTCTGCGAGCCGCTGGGCCTGCGCCAGGACATGGTGCGCTGGGACCTCCCGGTGCCCCCCGACGCCCACGCGTGGGCGCACGCGCAGTGGCCGGACAACGGCACGCCGACGCTGGTGATCTCGCCCTGCTCCAGCCACGTGCACCGCAACTGGCGCAGCGAGCGCCACGCCGCGGTCGCCCATCATGCCGCGGCCGCCGGCTGGCGCGTGGTGCTGTGCGGTGGGCGCAGTGCGCTGGAGCGCGAGACCGCGGACGCCATCGCCGCGCACGCGCGGTCGCCGCTGCTGGACCTCGTCGGCCGCGACACCCTGAAGCAGCTGCCGGCGCTGCTGGCGCGCGCCGACCTGGTGATGACGCCGGATTCCGGCCCGATGCACATCGCAAACGCGATGGGGACCGCGGTGCTGGGCCTGCACGCGGCCAGCAACCCGGCGCGCAGCGGTCCGTACTCCGACCGCCGCTGGTGCGTCGACCGCTACGACGCCGCCGCGCGCCGCTACCGCGGCCGCCCCGCCTCCGCGCTGCCCTGGGGCAGCAAGATCGAACATGACGGGGTGATGGACCTGGTCACCGTCGACGACGCAATCGCAGCGTTCGAGCGCTTCCGCACCCAGCACGCGGGCCGACGCGACGCCGCCGTGGCCCGAGGCGCAGCTCAGCCCGCGGCCGGCGCCGAATAGTCCTCGTACGACTTTTCCTCGACGTAGGTCGAGCCGAGCGCCAGGTTGATCTGCTTCTTGATCCGCGCGCGGGCGTCGTTCTCGATATAGACGCTGCGCGCTAGCGCGACGAAGCCATCGTCGAAGGCCTGCGCCTTCTCCTTGAGCCGGATGTCGTCCTCGATCACCCACAGCCGCTCGTTGACCGCCTTCAGCTCGGCGCGCAAGCGCACGATGTCATGGCCGGCGCCCGGGTGCGCCATCCACATGCCCTCCAGCGCGGACAGCTCGCGGCGGACGTTGGCCAGTTTGTCGGGGTCGGCCATTCGCTCGGACTTGATCTGCAGGATCGCGATCTTGTCGAGCAGTTCGCCAAAGGACACGGGGACGGAAATCTCGGACATGGGGCCTCGCCGCGGGTGGTCGGCAGCCAGTGTAGCGCCGGCGCCTTGTGGCCCGTCCCCGCGGTCCGTATCATGCGCGCCCCGGCGGGGCGATCCCGCCGGTGCGCCTTCGGAGAGGTGGCAGAGCGGTTGAATGTACCTGACTCGAAATCAGGCAGGCGTTTATAGCGCCTCGGGGGTTCGAATCCCCCCCTCTCCGCCACTGGCGACAACATGCCTCCTGACGGGGGCATTTTGTTGCGCGGAGACCTTCCACGGCCGGGCGCTTCCCGCGCCTCCCCGGACCGACGATGATGTGGCGGTGCCTACACCACCCTCCGGGATGACCCGCCCGCATGAGCGCTGACCTGACCCCGCCCGCGATCGCGTTGACTCCGGCGGGACACTCCGGGACCGGACACGGTGCACGCATGATCGAATTCGGCCACCTGAGCCACGTCGGTCTGCGCCGCGAGCTCAACGAGGACACCTACTACGGCGACAGCGAGCTCGGCCTGTGGCTGGTCGCCGACGGCATGGGCGGGCACGAGTACGGCGAGGTGGCCAGCGCGCTGGCGCGCGAGACGATCGTGCGCGAGATCCGGCAGGGCACCGCGCTCTCGCAGGCGATCCGCATCGCCGACGAGGAGATCATCCGCGCCTCGCGCAGGCGACAGGATGCGCTGCCGATGGGCACGACGGTGGTCGCCGCGCGCATCAACGGCAACCGGTTCGAGGTGGCCTGGGTAGGCGACAGCCGCGTCTACCTGTGGCGCGACGGCCAGTTGGCGCAACTGTCGCAGGACCACAGCTACGTGCAGGAGCTGATCACGCAGGGCGCGATCAGTATCGACCAGGCGCGCAGCCACCCGCACCGCAACGTAGTCACGCAGGCGCTCGGCGTGACCGACCCGCAGGTGCTCAATGTCGAGACCATGTCCGGGGAGCTCACCCCCGGCATGCAGCTGCTGCTGTGCAGCGACGGGCTGACCGAGGAGGTCGACGACGGCGGCATCTCGCGAGTACTGGCGCACGGTGAATGCAGCGCGCAGGAGTGCGTGGACGGGCTGGTGGCAGCCGCGCTCGACGGCGGCGGCTCCGACAACGTGACCGTGGTGCTGATCCGCCGCCACTGATTGCCGCGCGGGTCCCGGCCGCCCGCACTCACCGGCTTTATGCTCCCGCAGTTTGCCCCGCGGCGCTCACGCGGGCACCGGGTCCCACAGGCAGCGCCCGGCGCGGGCACGGATCGCCGCGACCCGCGCCGCGTGCGCCGCCAGCGCGTCGACATCGACGAGCACGTGTGGGCGGGCGCCGGCAGGGGCAGGGCTGCCAAAGCGCACCGCGACCCTGGTTTCGCCGCCGCCGGGACTGGCCAGCCCGAGCTCGCTCTGGCCGGCGGTCAGCGCCAGATACGCCTCCGCCAGCAGCTGCGCGTCGAGCAGCGCGCCGTGGAGCTGGCGATGCGCGTTGTCGACCCCCAGCCGCCGGCACAGGGCGTCCAGCGAATTGCGCTGCCCCGGGAACCGCTGCCGCGCCATCTCCAGCGAATCCAAGACCCGCGTATGGTCGGCGAGGCGGCCGCGCTGCGGCCCCAGCAGCGACAGCTCGTTGTCCAGGAACCCGACGTCGAACGCCGCGTTGTGGATCACCAGTTCGGCACCGTCGATGAATGCCAGGAACGCATCCACCACGTCGCCGAAGCGCGGCTTGTCGGCGAGGAACTCGCGCGTCAGCCCGGTCACCTCCTGCGCACCCGGCTCAAATTCGCGATCCGGGTTGAGGTAGCGCTGGAACGTGCGCCCCGTGGGTCGACGTTCGACCAGCTCGACGCAGCCGATTTCGACCACGCGGTTGCCCTTGCGCCACTCCAGCCCGGTGGTTTCCGTATCGAGGACGACCTGGCGCATCGTGGTGTCAGCCTGTGTGGTGTAGGTGGGGGGCATTTGACGGGTGGACCCGGCTGGCGACGCTGCCCCGCCTCATGGCGCGCCGCGCGCCTTGATGCGCAGCGCCGCGTCGCGCGCCAGCACGTCGACGCGCTCGTTGTCGGGGTCCCCTGCATGGCCCTTGACCCAGCGCCAGTCGATCCGGTGGCGCGCGGTGGCCGCCTGCAGGCGCTGCCACAGGTCCTGGTTCTTGACCGCCTCGCCGCCCGCGGTTCGCCAGTTGCGCCTCAGCCAGTTGGGCATCCACTCGGTGATGCCCTTGCGGACGTACTGCGAGTCGGTCTGAAGCATGACCGTGCACGGCTCGGTCAGCGTCTCCAGCGCGACGATCGCCGCCATCAGCTCCATGCGGTTGTTGGTCGTCAGCAGCTCACCTCCGACCAGCTCGCGCTCTTTGGCGCCGAAGCGCAGCAATGCCGCCCAGCCGCCAGGCCCGGGATTGCCGAGGCAGGCGCCGTCCGTATGCACCTCGATCGCCTTCATCCCGCCGTGGCCCCCTGCGACAGCCGCAGCCCAAGGCGCGCCCGCGCGGGGGTCAGCGGCAGCGCACGCTTCTCGCTGCGGATCAGGTATGCCGCGCGCATGCCCGGGCCGTCCTGCGGCGCGTCGGCCAGCCGCACCTGCCAGCTGGGGCCAATGCCGCGCGACACCGCGTCGGGCTGCATGCCGGCGATACGCAGCCGGCGCCGCCACGTCAGCGGTTCGGCGGCGCGCAGGCCGGCGCCCTTCCAGCGCCATCGGTACGGCGCCAGCGGGTTGAGCGCGAACAGCCACAGGCAGCCGCCCGGCACCAGAATACGCGCCGCCTCGGCGACCAGCGCGCCGGCCTCATCGCGGTCCCCGTGCACGTGCTGCAGCACAACCGTGCCGAAGCTCTCGCTGGGCAGCGGAAGTGGCAGCGCGCACGCCACGGCGCCGCGCCAGCCGAGGCCTCCTCCCGCGAGCGCCAGGCCGCGCCCCGGTGGCGATTCCAGCGGGCGCATCGGCGCCAGCCACAGCCAGGGCTGGCCCGGGCGTTCCCTGAATGCGGCATCGGCCAGCGCGCGCTCGCTGTCGAGCAAGGCCCGGCCGGCGGCGGAGGCATACCAGCCGGCGTCGACTTGACCGGTTCGGGAACGGGGAGGCATGGTCCCCATTCTAGACGCCAGTCCCACCGGCACCACCCGACCCATGCAGCTGCAGCCCCTCCGCGCCCTGTCCGACAACTACATCTGGCTGCTGGCCGGCGAGGCCGGGCGCGCGCTGGTGGTCGACCCCGGCGAGGCAGGCCCAGTCCTCCGCGCGGCCGCGGAGGGCATGCAGCCGGCTGGCATCCTGTTGACCCACCACCATGACGACCACATCGGTGGCGTGCCCGCGCTGCTCGCGCGCTGGCCGGACCTGCCGGTCCTGGCGCCGGTGGACGACCGCATCAGCACGGCAACGCGCCGGGTCGCCGGCGGAGAATCGATCGCGATCGACGACTGGCGCTTCGATGTTGTCGCCGTCCCTGGCCATACCGTGAGCCACATCGCATTCCACGGGCACGGACACTTGTTTTGTGGGGACGCGCTGTTCAGTCTCGGCTGCGGCCGCATGTTCGAGGGCACCCCACGGGACATGCTGGGATCCCTGGACCGGCTGGCAGCCCTGCCTGACGATCTGCTCGTGTGCTGCGGCCACGAATACACCGTGTCGAATGCCGCCTTCGCGCGGGCGGTCGACCCCGACAACACGGCGCTGCAGCGTCGCAGCGAAGAGGCCACCACCATGCGCGACGCCGGATTGCCCACCGTCCCCACGACCCTTGCCGCGGAGCTGGCGTGCAACCCCTTCCTGCGCGTGGATGCTCCCGCCGTCGCCGCCGCGGCCGCGCGCTGGGCCGGGACAGCGCTCGGCGCACGGGTGGCCGTTTTCGCCGCGCTGCGGCGCTGGAAGGACACCTTCCCCGCATGAGCGCCCCGCTGCGCGCCGCGGCGCTTGCCGCGGCGCTGCTGGTCGTGTCTGCAGCCGCCCCCTGGGCCAGGGCTGCGGTGGGCGATACGCCGGCGACCGCCCTTCGCCTCGACCTCTCCGGCGGCACGCGCGCCAGCGTGC
>PPFU01005298.1_pt1 | contig 10384 bp, 9 predicted proteins | sample 1535991 | NCBI WGS metagenome assembly PPFU01 (sample SAMN04901290, study PRJNA319586) | Hypolithon metagenome, whole genome shotgun sequencing project. | isolation source: Antarctic Hypolithon | place: Antarctica: Miers Valley | collected 2014 | reverse complement strand
GCCCAGCCGCGGCCGGACTGGCCAGGCCGATGAACCAGCGCTTGTCCGCCGTGCCCACCTGGGTGTTGAAGCGGGCCAGGCGCAAGGCTGCACAAGCGGCGTACAGGAAGGCGATCGCCCAACCCATTCGCCCCATCACGTTGCCGTCGAATTTCAGCGCCGACAGCGACCAGTGGTACATCACCAGGGCGGGCGCCATGCCGAAACTGACCAGGTCGGCCAGCGAGTCGTATTGCACCCCGAAATCGCTGCTGGTCCCGGTAAGACGGGCTACACGCCCGTCGATGCCGTCCATGACCGCGGCCACGAACACCGCCACGGACGCCTGCACGAAGTCGCCGTTGGCCGCGGCGATAATCGCGTAGAAGCCCGCGAAAAGGCCCGCCGTGGTGAACAGGTTGGGCAGCAGGTAGATGGTCCGCGAGCGCCCGGCGGGCTTGTTTTCGTCCATGCGTCGCAGTTTAGCCCAAGCCTGCGACTTGCCAGCCGGCCCCTGCGGTGCTGCAATCAGCGTCCAACCCCCACCCGCCACTCTGGAGGCCGCCATGCGTGCCCTGTCCACGACCTCGCTCCCGTTCCGCGCCGCAATGCTGGTGCTCCTCGTCGGCTTCGCCTCGGGCGCCGCGGCGCAGCAGGTGTACCAGTGGAAGGACGCCAAGGGCGTGACCCACTATTCGGACAAACTGCCGGCAGGCGAAAAGTACCAGGACCGGCGATTCAACCAGCGTGGCGTGTCCGTGGTGGAGGCCGGCGCTGCCGAGCCTGCTGAAAACCCGATGTGCATCACCGCCAGGGGAAACCTGAAGCTGCTCGGCGGCGGTGCGGCCGTGCAGCAGGATACCGACGGCGACGGCAAGGCCGACAAGACCCTCAGCAACGCCGACCGCGACAACCAGCACAACCTGGCCGAAGCCGCAGTCAGGGCGTACTGCAAGCCAGCGCCCGCCGCCGAAGCCTGAGTGCGTGCGGGCGGCCTGGGCCATTGTCGCCGGGGTCTCCATTGGAGCCGGCCTGGCCTGGTGGCTGTCCCGCGAGGCTCCCCAGCGCACGGCGTTGAAGCAGCAGCGGGCCGAGGCGGCCGCTGCCGCACAGGCCCGTGATGCGCAGCCTTCCCTTTACCGCTGGCGTGATGCCGCCGGGGTCCTCCAGATCACTGATCAGCCGCCTGAAGGACGCAAGTTCGAGCGTATCGATGCCAGTCCCAGCGGTGCCATCGAGATCCGCGGCGACCGTACCGATTGAGCGATCCGGGCCCACGCCTGCGCTGCAGCTGGCAAAATGCCCGATTCCCCGTTCGCGAAACCCCTCCATGCGCCTGTCGCGGTTCCACCTCCATACCACCAAGCAGACTCCCGCCGACGCCGAGATCACCAGCCATCAGTTGATGCTCCGGGCGGGAATGATCCGCAAGCTGGGTTCAGGCATCTACACCTGGTCGCCGCTGGGGCTGCGCGTGCTACGCAAGGTGGAAGCGATCGTGCGCGAGGAGATGAACCGCGCCGGCGCGATCGAGCTGCTGATGCCTGCGATCCAGCCGCGCGAGCTGTGGGACCAGACCGGGCGCTGGGAGAAGTTCGGCGGCCAGTTGCTCAAGATCAACGACCGCAAGGGCGCCGACTATTGCTACGGCCCCACCCATGAGGAAGTGATCACCGACTTCGCCCGCAATGAGCTGGCCAGCTACAAGCAGCTGCCGGCGACCTTCTTCCAGATCCAGAGCAAGTTCCGCGACGAGATCCGCCCGCGCTTCGGCGTGATGCGCGCCCGCGAATTCCTGATGAAGGACGCCTATTCGTTCCACATCACCGATGCCGACCTGGAGCGCGAGTACGCCAACATGCACGCGGCCTACACGCGGATCTTCACCCGGCTGCAGCTGGACTTCCGCGCGGTGCAGGCCGACACCGGGGCCATCGGCGGCGACGCCTCGCACGAGTTCCACGTGCTTGCCGATTCGGGAGAAGACGCGATCGCCTTCTCCAGTGCTTCGTCGTACGCAGCCAACGTGGAAAAGGCAGAGTCCGCGGCGCCCGGAGACAGGCCCGCGTCCAGCGAAGACCTGCGCAAGGTGGCGACTCCGACGCAGCGGACCTGCGAGGGCGTCGCCGCGTTGCTGGGCATTCCCCTGCATCGTACGGTCAAGTCGCTCGCGCTGATGACGGATGAAGGCTTCGTGCTGGCGCTGGTGCGCGGCGACCATGCGCTCAACGAAATCAAGCTGGACAAGGTTTCCGGTTTGTCCGGCTACCGCATGGCCACCGAGGCGGAGATCGCGCAGGAGCTGGGCAGCGAGCCCGGATTCCTGGGTCCGCTGCGGACCGGCAAGCCGCTGCGCGTGGTGGCCGACCGGGAAGTGGCGGCGCTGGCCGACTTCGTCGTGGGCGCCAACGAAACCGGATTCCACATCGCCGGCGTCAACTGGGGCCGCGACCTGCCCGAGCCCGGGACCGTTGCCGACATCCGCAACGTGGTGGCCGGCGATCGCGCCCGCGACGGCGGGCAGCTGCGCATCGTGCGCGGCATCGAGGTCGGGCATATCTTCCAGCTGGGTCGCAAGTACGCCGAGGCGCTGCAGGCAACGGTGCTGGACGAAAATGGCAAGGCTGCCGTACTTACCATGGGCTGCTACGGCATCGGCGTGTCGCGCATCGTCGCCGCGGCGATAGAGCAGAACCACGATGCGGCTGGCATTGTCTGGCCCGAACCGATGGCGCCGTGGGCGGTGGCGATCTGCATGATCAACCCGAAGAACGACGAGTCCGTGAACGCGGCCGCGCAGGCCCTGCTCGAGGACCTCACCGCCGCCGGCATCGAGACGGTGATCGACGATAGGGGCCTACGTCCGGGGCCGATGTTCGCCGACATCGAGCTGGTCGGCATTCCGCACCGGGTGGTGGTATCCGAGCGCGGCCTGGCCGCCGGCACTTTCGAATACCGCGCACGTCGCGCCGAGGCGGCCGAGACCATGTCGCGCGAGGAACTGCTGGAGAAGCTGCGCTCCTGAACCTGCTGGCGCGGCTTCAGAGGTTCTTGCGCGCCGGCACCAGCAGGTTGCCGAACAGCAGGCCCGCCACCAGCGCCAGGACGATATTGAGCACCGCGAGCAACGCGGTGTTGCCCGCATCCACGTTCTGCTGCTGCACCAGGCTCATGAGCCCGCGCAGGCTGGCGCTGCCGGGCACCAGCATGATGATGCCGGGCACGCGGATGATGGCGCCGGGCTTCTTGGCCCAGCGCGCGAAAACGTTGCCCGCAGCAGTCAGCACCAGTGCGGACAGGAAGATCCCCGCCGGACTTCCCCACGCGTTGCCCGCGAAGCGCGCGATCACGTAGCCGCCGATGGCGGCGAGCATCACCCAGCCGTAGTCGCGCCGATGGGCCTTGAACAGGATTGCGAAGGCGTACGCGGCCAGCACCAGCGAAACCCATTCGACCCAGTCCGGCTGCGGGCGCAGCGCCTGGATGCCCGGGTAAATACCCAGCAACCCGGCAACTTTTATGGCGATCACGCTGCCGACCGTCAGTTTGAGGATGGTCGCGATGGCACCGGCAAAACGTGCCGTACCGGACACCAGATGCTGGCTGGTCAGCTCGTTGACGGCGTTGGTCAATGTCATGCCGGGCAGCAGCACGACCAGCGAGGCGATGATGACGGTATTGAGGTTCAGCGGCTGCACCAGGTTGGCCACCAGCACCGCCACGGTGCCGGCAACCAGCCCGGCGACCGCGTCGCTCGCCTCGCGCAATCGCGGGCGGGTCTCGGCCAGCAGCGACAGCACGCCGATCAGCAGTCCGATCAGTGCGGCCGTTGCGATATCCACCAGCGGCAGTCGCCACAGGCCCGCGACTGCGCCCGAAGCCAGGGCGAAGGCCGCCACCTGGGTGATTCGCCAGCGCAGGCTCGGGCGGCGGTCGAGGCTGCGCAGCGCCGTGTGTCCCTGGGCAAGGGTCATCGCGCCCATGGCCACTGCCTCGGCGATGCGATCGGCCTCGCAAAGCTTGTAGAGGTCGTTGTCTCCGGGCGCCAGGCGGATCACCCGCGTCGCATCGCTGGCACCCAGCGGCCGCGCCGGATCGTTGAAACTCAGGATCAGGCCAGTGGGGCTGGACCACGGCTCGCAATCCAGTCCCAGCTGCGAGGAGAGCGCAACCAGCGCACCCTCCAGGCGCTGCGCCGTCGTGCCATAGGCGTGCAGCCGACTGGCGATTTCGCAGACGAAGGCGATCCGCTGCGCGTAGGTGGCACTGGAGATGGGCCTGGACATCACGATAGTTTAGGGCCAGTTGCCTTATGCTCGCGAACGCGTGATGACCCCGACCGACGCCCTTCCACGATTCGAAACCGACGCCGACGAGCCCTCGCGGGTACGGCTCGCCGGCCAGTGGACGCTTGCCACGGCGCTGCAGGTCGCCGAGCGCCTGCGTGAGATCCCCGACAGCGCCATGGAAGTCGACGCCACCGGCATCACCCGCATCGATTCGGCCGGCGTGCTGCAGCTGCTGCGCTACGCCAATCGCCGCGGCATGGGCATGGAGGACATGCATTTCCGTGACGAGCACAAGGCGCTGGTGTCGACCATCGAGGATGTCGCCGACGACCGTCCCAAGGGCGTGCGTGACTACGGTTTCGTCGCGGCCCTGGCGCGGCTTGGACACAACGTCCAGGACAACGGCAAGGAGATCGTCGCGCTCATCAGCTTCACGGGCGAAAACCTGGTCAAGCTCCTGCGCATGGTCCGCGAACCGCGACGCCTGCGCCTGACCGCCACCGTGCACCATATGGAGCAGGTGGGCCTGGACGCGGTGCCGCTGGTCATCCTGCTGTCCTATCTCGTGGGCGCCGTCATCGCCTTCCTTGGATCCACCATCCTTCGCGACTTCGGTGCGGAGATCTACGTGGTGGAACTGGTCAGCATCGCGTTCCTGCGTGAATTCGGCGTGCTGCTGACCGCCATCGTCCTGGCCGGCCGCACCGCCAGCGCCTTCACCGCGCAGATTGGCGCCATGAAGAGTCGCGAGGAGATCGACGCGATACGCACGCTGGGCCTGGACCCGATCGACCTGCTGGTCATCCCGCGCGTGCTCGCGCTGCTGTTCACGCTGCCCTTGCTCACCTTCATCGCGATGATGGCCGGCCTGGCCGGTGGCGTCACCGTCGGCGCGTTCGACCTGGGAATCCCACCGCAGATGTACCTGGCGCGCATGCATGACACGATCGACGTGCGCCACTTCCTGGTCGGGATGTCCAAGGCCCCGATCTTCGCGCTGGTCATCGGCCTGATCGGCTGCCTCGAAGGATTGCAGGTGGAGGGAACGGCGCAATCAGTGGGCGAACGCACCACATCCAGCGTGGTCCAGACCATATCGCTGGTGATCATCCTCGACGCCATCGCGGCGCTGTGGTTCATGAACATGGGCTGGTGAATGCAGATGACACCGATCCTGATCATTCGAACGTCGCCCGTCGAAACACCGGGGCGCTTCTTTCCATGACGGCCACGGACGATACGCCTGTCATTCGCGTCAGCGGCCTGACCAACCGGTTCGGTTCCCAGACCGTGCACGACAACCTCGAACTCGAAGTGCGGCGAGGCGAAATCATCGGCGTGGTGGGTGGCTCGGGCTCCGGCAAGTCGGTCCTGATGCGCTCCATCCTGGGGCTGCGCGAGCCCAATGCGGGACAGATCGAGGTGCTGGGCATCGATGCCAGGTCGAAGAAGCCCGAGGACCGGCTGCATATCGAACGCAACACGGGCGTGCTGTTCCAGGACGGCGCGCTGTTTTCTTCGCTGACCGTGGGTGAGAACGTGCAGGTGCCACTGAAGGAGCATCACTCCGAACTGCCCGATTCATGGCGCTACGAACTCGCCCTGCTCAAGGTGAAGCTGGCGGGACTGCCCGCCGAGGCACTGGGCAAACTGCCATCGCAGCTGTCGGGCGGCATGCGCAAGCGAGCGGGGCTGGCGCGCGCGCTGGCGCTGGATCCCCCGCTGCTGTTCCTGGACGAGCCCACCGCAGGCCTCGACCCGATCGGCGCCGCCGCGTTCGATCGCCTGATCAAGACGCTGCAGGAGGCGTTGGGGCTGACCGTGTTCCTCATCACCCATGACCTGGACACGCTGTACGCTATCTGCGACCGCGTGGCAGTTCTGGCGGACAAGAAGGTGATTGCCACGGCGCCCATCAAGGAAATCGAGGCCCTCGACCATCCCTGGGTGCAGGAGTACTTCCATGGCCCGCGGGCGCGCGCCGCACGCGACGGCCAGCTCGCCTACCAGCAAAGTGCCGCGCACGAGGCGCACTAGACAATGGAAACAAAAGCCAATTACGTATTGATCGGTGCATTCACCATCATCATCGCCACCGCGCTGCTGCTGTTCGGGCTATGGGCGGCGAAGTATTCCTCCGAACAGTCCTGGCAGGAGTACCGGGTGGTGTTCCGCGAGGCCGTCACCGGCCTCACCGTGGGCAGTCCGGTGCAGTACAACGGCATCGCTGTCGGCTCGATCACCAAGCTGTCGCTGGAGCCCAAGGATCCGCGTCAGGTCAACGCCATCGTCCGCCTCGGTGCCGATACCCCGGTGAAGACCGACACGCGCGCCAAACTGGCGATCACCAGCCTGACCGGGCCTTCGATCATCCAGCTCAGTGGCGGCTCCCCTGCCGCGCCACTGCTCACCGACGTCTCTGCCAGCGAGGTCCCGGTGATCCAGACCGCCCCCTCTGCCCTGCAGAACATCGCCGACACCGCCAGCCGGATCGTGGAGCGACTGGACCAGGCACTGAGCGAGGAAAACGTCGCCCGCCTCACTCGAACCCTCGAGAACCTGGAGTCACTCAGCGGTTCTCTCGCCAGTGAGGACAAGGGTGTGGAGGCGTTGCTGGTGAGCGCGCGCGACGCGGCCCGGAACCTCGATCGAACCCTGGACACCGCCAACGGCACGCTGGAGCGGCTGGACCAGAACCTGGTCAAGCAGCTGCCGCCGCTCCTGGACAAGGTGGAAAGCACGTTGACCAGCCTGGAGCAGGCTTCGGGGAGCGCCAACTCGATCCTCGGCGATAACCGTGCCGCCATCAACAGTTTCGCCAACGAGGGCCTGGGCCAGCTTGGGCCCACGCTGTCCGAGTTGCGCAAGCTCATACGTGATCTTCGGCAGGTCAGCGACCGCCTCGAAGGCAACCCCGCGCGCTATCTGCTGGGCCGCGACGCGCCCAAGGAGTTCGAACCCGAATGAACACACTCGCCTTGCCGATCCGTATCCTCCTCGTGACCGTCGTACTCGTGCTTTCCGCTTGCTCGGTGCTGGGTACCAAGCAGCGTGATCCGGTCACCATCTATTCTCCCCAGGTCGAGATCGCACCAGATCCGGCGTGGCCCTCTGTCGACTGGCAACTTGCCCTGGTGACACCCACGGCGACGCGCACGGTCGACAGCCCCCGTATCGCGGTGCGCCCCGTGCCGGGCGAAATCCAGGTCTACAAGGGCGCCAGCTGGTCGCAGCCACCGACTGACATGATGGAAAGCGTCCTGCTGAAAGGATTCGAGGACTCGGGCAAGATCCCGGCCGTCGCCCGTTCTGGAACGGGCATCGGTGCCAACTATCGGCTGATCATGGACCTGCGCCGTTTCGAGGCCGATTACGCCGGCGCCTCGGTGCCTTCGGCGGTGATCGAGCTCAATGCCAAGCTGCTGGACGTCCGCGAGCAGCGCGTGGTCGCGTCGCGTACATTCACTGAACTGCGTCCCGCCGCAGGGACCGACATAGCGCAAGTCACCCAGGCCTTCAACCAGGCGCTGGAGCAGGTAGGACGCAAGATCATCGGCTGGACCCTGGCCTCGGGGCAGGCTGACGACGCCCGCACAGCCCAGGATTGAGCGGCAGCGGAAGTACTTGCCGGAACGTGAGGTTGATCCGTTCGGCCACGGGTATTGCAGTGCGCGGAAGGCAGTGGCGATAAAAGCGCTGGGTATCACCCCGCATCACCAGCAGGCTGCCGTGTTCCAGCGCAATCGCGGCCTTGATCGAAGGATCATGGCGGTGCTTGAGGACGAAGCGCCGCGTCGCACCAAGGCTGATCGAGGCGATGACCGGTCTCGCACCCAGTTCCGGTTCGTCATCGCTGTGCCAGCCCATGCAGTCGCTGCCTGAGCGGTAGCGGTTGGCCAGGACGCTGTTGAACGGCGTACCCAGTTCGTCGGTAAGCTGCACGCGCACCGCCTGCAATGGTTCTGTCCAAGGCTGCGGCGCGAAGGACGTGCCCGAGTAGCGGTAGGACGCCCCATCGTCGCCGATCCAGCTGCTGAGCCGCGGCGAATCGACCACGCGACCGAACATCCTTATGCGATGCACTTCCCACCGGACCTGCTCGAGCAATCCGTCCAGCAGCGCATCGGCAGCGCTCGACTCCAGCCAGCGGGGCACAAGGCAGAGTTCCGCACCCGGCAGGTCGGCGCACGTAACATCGTAGGCGATAGGGCACGGCGTAGACATCGCGCAATGCTGCGCGATTTGCCCCTTCACCGGCAAACACCCAAAATAGCGCTTGCGCAAGATGCTCGCGCAAATCAAGCCAACCGGAGCCACCGATGACCGATACCGCCAACGACCAGGTCGAACGCGACGTGATGGAATATGACGTTGTGGCCGTCGGCGCTGGTCCGGCCGGGCTGTCGTTCGCCATTCGCCTGAAACAGCTGAACCCCGAGATCTCGGTCTGCGTGATCGAGAAGGCCAGCACCATCGGCGCACACATCCTGTCAGGGGCGGTGATCGAACCCGGTCCGCTCGACGCGCTGCTCCCCGGCTGGCGGGATTCTCCACCCCCGATTTGCGTGGCCGCCACCGAAGACGAGTTCTGGCACTTCAGCAAGACCGGCGGCCACAAGTTCCCGTTCGTTCCACCGGGCATGAACAACCACGGCAACTTCATCGTCAGCCTGGGTGCGATGTGCGCCTGGCTTGCGCCCCAGGCCGAAGCGCTGGGCGTGGAGATATACCCGGGCTTTTCCGCCGCCGAAACCCTGCACGACGACAACGGCCAGGTCATCGGCGTGCGCATCGGCGACATGGGCGTGGCCAAGGACGGATCGCACAAGCCAGGCTACACCGCCGGCATCGACATCCGCGCCAAGGTCACCGTGCTTGCCGAGGGCGCGCGCGGCCATCTGACCAAGCGGCTCGTCAAGCGGTTTTCGCTGGACGAACAGTGCGACCCCCAAGCCTATTCGATCGGCATCAAGGAGCTGTGGCAGGTGCCGGAGGGGCGCGTGTCGCCCGGCAAGATCGTCCACACCCTGGGTTGGCCGGCGGACAACCACACCTATGGCGGAAGCTTCCTGTACCACTTGGAGAACAACCAGGTGGCGCTCGGGTACGTCAGCGGGCTGGACTACCAGGATCCGGAGTACCGGCCGTGGGAGGCGTTCCAGCAGTGGAAGAACCACCCGCTGATCGCGCCACTGCTGGAAGGCGGAACAATCCTGTCGGCGGGCGCGCGTGCGATTGCCTCCGGAGGCTGGCAGTCGCTGCCCAAGGTCGAGATGCCCGGTGCGCTGCTGATCGGCGACACCGCAGGATTGCTCAACGTGCCCAAGATCAAGGGCACGCACCAGGCCATTGCCTCTGGAATGCTGGCGGCCGAACATCTTGCAGCCACCATGGATACGGCCGGATTCGACGGCACGCTGCGCACTTCCCCGATCATGTCGGAGCTCAGGAAAGTCCGGAACATCAAGCCCGCCTTCAAGAAGGGCCTGTGGTTCGGCATGCTCAACGCCGCCTGGGAAACCGCCGTGGCCGGTCACTCGCCGTGGACGCTCAAGGTCAAGCCCGACTGGACCGCGACGCAGAAGCTGGGCGAATGCGAACAGCCCAGGCGCGACTACGTGCAGCGCACGCTGCCGCCGCGCGACCGCCTGCAGAGCGTGTACTACGCCGCCACCGAACACGACGAGGACCAGCCGGTGCACCTCAAGGTCGCGGACACCTCCATCTGCATCGAGCGCTGCACCGAGGAGTACGGCAACCCGTGCACCCGCTTCTGCCCGGTCGGCGTCTACGAGATCGTCGAAGAAGCCGCCGCAGACGGCGGCACTGCCAAGCGCCTGCAGATCAACGCCGCCAACTGCGTGCACTGCAAGACCTGCGACATCAAGGACCCCTATGCCATCATCACCTGGGTGACCCCCGAAGGTGGCTCGGGACCGAATTACCAGAATCTCTAGCGCGCTCGGTCAGCACACGCTTCCGGCGATCTGGTTGCCTGCCGATCACTCTTTCAGCCCCGGGTGCGATCAGGATTATCCCGGCGGGTATGCCGCCGTAGTGGCGGCACACCGGCCGACCCGGCCCCTTCAATCGCCCCAGAGCTGATCCGGATTCCT
>PPFU01171611.1_pt1 | contig 10385 bp, 8 predicted proteins | sample 1535991 | NCBI WGS metagenome assembly PPFU01 (sample SAMN04901290, study PRJNA319586) | Hypolithon metagenome, whole genome shotgun sequencing project. | isolation source: Antarctic Hypolithon | place: Antarctica: Miers Valley | collected 2014 | reverse complement strand
TGCGCTACGTGAAGTGCCATAAGGGTAAGGACTGTGACCTGAGCTGTAAAGGCTTTTGTAGAAGCCACACCGATTTCCGGTCCTGCATGGGTATATGAGCCTGCATGCGTAAGGCGAGGGATGGACGATCCTATTACATTGCAAATTCCAATGATGGTCGCTCCTTTTGATTTAGCAAGTTCGAGCGCGGCGAGGGTATCTGCTGTTTCACCGGATTGCGAAATTGCGATTACTACGTCATCTTCATAAATTACGGGGTTCCGGTATCGGAATTCGGAGGCATACTCCACTTCCACAGGAATTCGCGCAAGATCTTCAAAAAGGTATTCACCTACCATACCGGCATGCCAACTTGTGCCACATCCGATGATAATGATGCGTTTGGCATGCACAAATTTCTGAATATAGTCCCGGATCCCGCCCAATTCTACGTGACCGGTATTCGCGCGCAACCTTCCGCGCATACTGTCCCGTATAGAGCGCGGCTGCTCGTAAATTTCTTTCAGCATGAAATGCTCATAACCACCCTTTTCAATGGCTTCGAGCTTCATCTCTAATTCCTGAATATAAGGACGTTTCTCCTGATTTTTAATGTTCATGAGCTTGAACCCTTCTTTCCGGTCTACAATGGCTATCTCTTCATCATCGAGATAAACCACGTTTTTGGTGAATTCCAGGAAGGGTGTGGCGTCTGATGCGATAAAATATTCTCTGTTGTCGCCTATTCCGATTACCAGCGGGCTCCCTTTTTTAGCGGCAATTAATTGATCAGGATTCCGGCGATCCAGGACTACTATCGCATATGCCCCAATGACTTCGCTTAAAGCAATGCGCACAGCTTCGAAAAGCGATACGTTTTCATTGCGCTGAATGTCATCGATAAAGTGAATGAGAACTTCTGTATCTGTATCACTGACGAAAGTGTGGCCTCTCTTGGTGAGTTCTTCCCGCAGAGGTCCGTAATTTTCAATTATGCCGTTGTGGATAATGACCATGTTCCCGTCTTCAGATGCATGGGGATGGGCATTTACATCATTGGGTGGTCCATGTGTGGCCCACCTGGTGTGGCCAATTCCGATTAACGCTTCCTGAGCGTTCTCATCTCCAACAAGTTCTGCAAGTCCGGAAACTTTTCCTTTACACTTATAGACTTTTATATCATCATTCTCCAGCAGCGCTACTCCCGCACTGTCGTACCCGCGGTACTCGAGTCGACGCAACCCATTCAGGATGATTGGATATGCCTTTTTGGGGCCGATATAGCCTACAATTCCACACATAGTCGATCAGAATTTTGTGAAGATTATGGATAATTTCATATTATTGACAGGGCTCTCCGGGTTGGGATAATCCGGTCCATTGATAATCACCCGGTTTGGTGTAGAGCCTGGTGAAGCTGTTACGATTTCCAGATATCCGTTTTCAATTTCACCCAATAGCACCCTTTGCAAATGTCTCGTGAGATTTATCCGGTATACATTGTTAACGGTATCCAGGGGAATGGTCGGGGCAAAACTGTCTATCTGATCATCTAGCAAAAAAGTTCTTCCATCAGAATCCACTCCCAGAATAAGCACTTGCTGCGGAGGATTGAATTCTCCTGTTGTTCCTTCCCTTACCGGGATAGACAGGATAGCCTGATTTATTGCAAAGTCAGTAGAATCTCTGATGTTGAGCAGATGTGGTATTTCAACTCTGATCTTTGTTCCTCCTACTCCCTGAACAAAAAGATCCTGCTGGCCTTGCGTCGCATTTCCATTCACAACCTGATCGCGTAGCTCGTACTGCGCTACATCAAAATTATGCTCGTAATGACCATACTTACCAACCCCTGTTCGCATGGGAAAATCGTAAAGCAATGTATCACCTCCCAGCGTATCTCTGTAATACATGGTAATTTTACTTAGCTGATTCGCTTCGAAGTTTATTATACCTGTTTCGTAGGGGTTGCTTTGGGTTGGATCCACTGTAATGCGAATACCCTTAAATATCTCGTGGAAGTTTGCTTCAGTAAGTCCTCCGTCCGCACTTGCCTCTATAAAGCGGTTTCCGAGTTCTGGTTTAAGCTTTATGCGCAATTGCGGAGCCAGCATTACTGAATCAACGAATACCGAGTCGTTAGGCGCAAGAGAGATTAAATTATTCTCATCTAGCACCAGATTTTCAGGAAGGAAAGAGGGAACCCTGTTGTGGTAATAGATTGAATCTACTGCCAATAATTCATCCATCTCAAATACCTGGAAGCGCTGAGGCCCGTTTGACCCATACACCCGGACATCAGGATTAACAACATATCTGAGCACCAGCACAATAGAATCCACCACCATATCGCTGGCTGAGCTTCCGGCGGGCACAAAGTTCGGATTCGTATCAGAAAGTCTCAGGACGGTATTATGGCTTGTTTTAACAAATCCGAATACAGGATCAATATATGCGCCAACCAGAGCGGGACTCAACTTATCGGTACGGATTGAGTCTTCAGACACTGTGTAAGTCTTGAGAGAGAATGTGTCCAGGCCATTGACTCCGAGGAGATCCTGATCTCGTTGCAAATCTATCCCCAAGTCCTCTTCAGGTTTTTGGCAACTACTGCTAAGCAAAATTGTTCCTGAAAAAAAGAGAGCGGCCCACAATTGAGGCCGCTTCACATGCTTTATCATGTAATAAATTGTCTTAATTGATAAGGACAGAGTTTTCTTCGAGAATACCATCATAAAAATCGCTGTACTCCTTAACGCAGGTTGCGGGATTGCAGTATGCCAAGGTAGACTTTTCAGATGCTTTCACCGCATTCTCCACTCCGGGGTCCAGATTTTCGCCCGCAATTACAATTCCATCTGAGTAGCGGAAGGCGAGTTTATGAATGTTCTCGAAACTCGGTGTTTCAATATCATTGATATCATCTGCGGCAAACCCATCAAATTTGAGTTTATTCATAAGCCCTGGATCCAATGAGCCGTTGAAATCGCTTTCATAAGCCGAGAAAACGACTTTGGTATCCGCAAAATGCGGATCATCGTTGTAAAATTTCTTCACATACAATGGAAGAAGCGAAGTCATCCAGCCATGGCAATGGATAATATCTGGTGCCCAACCTAATTTTCTTACCGTTTCGAGGACCCCCCGACAGAAGAAAATAGATCGTTCGTCATTGTCTTTAAAAAACTTGTTGTTCTTATCTTTCAAGACTGCTTTGCGCTGAAAATAGTCTTCATTGTCAATGAAATAAACCTGCATGCGCGCAGTTGGTATAGACGCAACCTTAATAATAAGTGGATGATCTGTATCGTTTACCACCAGATTCATACCCGAGAGTCGAATCACTTCGTGAAGTTGGTGTCTACGCTCGTTGATCGAACCGTATTTTGGCATAAAAACGCGAATTTCTTTACCCTTCTCGTGAATGCCTTGTGGGAGATTTCTGGAAATTTCAGACAACTCATTCTTTGGCAGGAAAGGTGTAATTTCCTGCGACACATACAAAACTCTCGTCTTCTTCATAAAATAAAGGGAATATCAAATTAGTACTGCAAAAATATAAAAAATTTCCCGGATTTTCAACATAAACACTTAGCTTTGGCGCCCTTTGCACATACCCCTGACAGGTAAATCCGGGTGACATCAGTCTACTATGCAAATACTTAAGTCGGTAAAAGAATTAGCTGCTTTTCTCCAATTATCGGCTTCCCAAAACCAATCTCGGGGATTTGTACCCACTATGGGTGCCCTGCATGCAGGACATATCAGCCTGCTGAAGAAGGCAAAATCCGAAAACGACCTTGCGATATGCTCGATTTTCGTAAATCCTTCACAGTTTAACGACCCAAAAGATTTCACAAATTATCCCCGTCGGATCGATGCCGATAGCGAAATGCTCGAAAAGGAAAATTGTGATGTTCTATTCATACCTGATAAAAACGAAGTGTATCCCAGTCCGGATAGCACCCAATACGAATTGGGAGAAATCACAAAGGTATTGGAAGGGAAGTTTCGAGAAGGCCATTTCAACGGCGTAGCCTCAGTTGTCAAGCGACTGCTTGAGCTTGTCCAACCCGACAGGGCATATTTTGGCCGGAAAGACTATCAGCAACTTCTGGTAGTCAAAACATTGGTAAAAAACTACAATCTGAACGTTGATGTGATTGGGTGCGATATTATACGGGAACCTTCCGGATTGGCCATGAGTTCACGCAATCAACTGCTAAGCAACAGAGGGAAAGAGACGGCTTCGCATTTGTCCGCTTCACTCTTTTTAGCGCAGGAAAACTATGGGAATAAGCCAATAGCGGATATCATAGCCGGGTGTAAATCATATTTGCGGGAAATAAATGGCATCGAGCTGGAATATTTTGAAATTGCGCAATCGGAAGATCTGAAACCCTTATATCCGGATAGTCAGAACAATACCCAAGCCATTGCTTTGCTGGCTGCGCGGGTCGAGAACATTCGGCTTATCGACAATATGCTCCTGACATAAGTCAGTAATATGGAAATTGCCTGTCAATCCACCAAGTTATTACCTTTACCTCGCAAGAAAAAAAGTGAAAAAAAAACTCCTTCAGGCACTTAAAATAATCGGGCCCACGGCTTTGGGAATTTACTTGATTGTACATATATACAATCAGCTCGATGCTGAGCAACGGGCAGCGCTTTTTGCTGCAATAAAGGGCGCGAATTATTTCTGGGTTGGACTCTCCTTCGCCATGGGTTTGCTTAGCCATTATATCAGGGGTTATCGCTGGAAATTCCAATTGGTAGCAATGGGATACACCACCAAAGGCTCTAATAATTTTATGGCTGTCATGACGGGGTACGTTATCAACCTTGCCCTGCCCCGTGTTGGTGAAGTTAGCCGCGCTGCCGCCATTACAAAATATGGTGGAGTGCCTTTTCAGAAAAGTTTCGGATCCATCCTTTCAGAAAGAGCCCTGGATTTCATTATTCTACTTATCATCACAAGTGTTACCCTGATCCTGCAATATGCGGTGCTGGAATCATTTGCTGACGACCTGTTGGGGAAATTTGGTGAAACCGCCAGCTCGCCACTCTTGTGGAGTATCCTTATTGCCGGAGTTCTTGGCGGTCTCATCGGAATCCGCTTGCTCAAGCGAAACAGGCACATACCATTTGTAGGTAAATTCTGGTCTTTAGTTGAAGGCCTGATGGAAGGGCTGCGCAGTATCGTACGGATGAAACAAAGGGGCGCTTATTTGTTGGCCACATTGGCCATATGGGCGCTGTATGTCGGGATGTTCTGGGTATGCTTCCTCTCACTTGAAGAAACAGCAGGACTTGGCATCAATGCAATATCGGCCGGATTCGTAATAGGCAGTTTTGCTGTGGCTCTCATCCCTGGTGGTATAGGTGCATTTCCGGTTGGCATCATGCAGGTGCTTATGCTATACGGTATTGCAGCTGAAACCGGATTTGCACTTGGCTGGATTATCTGGCTTTCGCAAACGAGTATGATTGTATTGGTCGGTGGTATTTGCATGTTACTCATGCCCATTCTAAATAAACCTGAAAGAAATCGTGTCATTACAGAAAAAAATTACATCGAAGATAGTATCTGATTCAGCACTTCAGGTTCAACTCGAAGTCTGGAAAGCTGCTGGAGACCAGATCGTCTTTACCAATGGCGTATATGATATTATTCACCGAGGTCATATCACCCTTCTGGAAAAAGCAGCAAGCCTTGGCTCCCGGCTTGTACTGGGCCTCAATTCTGATGCATCCGTAAGAACGCTCGGAAAAGGACCGGACCGTCCTATCAATTTGGAAGCAGATCGTGCATTTGTTCTCGCAGCACTGCAAATGGTGGATGCAGTGGTAATTTTTAATGATCACACCCCATTCGAATTAATCAAAAGCATTAAACCCGATGTACTGGTAAAAGGCGGTGACTACAATGCTGAGCAAACAGATGCTTCCGCCAAAGACTACATCGTAGGCTCAGACCTACAACGAGCAGATGGAAGAAAAACCACAGTAATACCAATTGTAGACGGCTATTCTACCACGGCTACGGCAAAAAAACTGGCAGATGGCAAAAACTAAGTCGGTCTTTTTCTGTCAGAACTGCGGTTTCGAATCGGCGAAATGGCTGGGTAAATGTCCTTCCTGCAACGAGTGGAATCAGTTTACCGAGCAAGTCATTTCCACCGGCAATAAAGCACATACTGCAGTAAAAGGGCTTGCGCTGGAAGCACACAAGCCTATTCGCATCACAGAAGTGGAAGCGCTGGAACACAGCAGGCTCGCTATGCCTGATGCTGAACTAACCCGGGTATTGGGTGGCGGCCTGGTGCCTGGATCACTCGTGCTCGTAGCCGGTGAACCAGGGATTGGGAAGTCTACGCTTATGCTGCAGGTGGCAATGAACTATCAGGGCAATTCCGTGCTCTACGTATCTGGAGAGGAAAGCAGCGAACAAATTACGCAGAGAGCTGAAAGGTTGGGGCCCCTTAACCGGGAATGTTTTGTAATGACCATTACCGATCCCACCCTGATTATCGCTGAAGCTGAAAAACTCAAACCAGACTTTATTGTAATAGACTCTGCTCAAACACTGCACGCAGATTGGGTTGAATCTTCTCCGGGATCCATCTCACAAATCCGCGAGAGCGCGGCCATGTTGATGCGGTTTGCCAAAACCACACATACCGCTATATTTTTGATTGGGCACATCACCAAAGACGGCGCAATCGCGGGTCCGAAAGTACTGGAACATATGGTGGATGCGGTCACCGTATTTGAAGGAGATCAACAACATCTGTTTCGGCTGCTTCGCTGCACCAAAAACCGATTTGGTTCCACCAATGAATTGGGCATTTACCGCATGGAAAGTACAGGGCTGAAGCCTGTGGACAATCCTTCGGAGCTTTTACTGAGCGGCCACGCGAGCAACCTGAGTGGCTCGGCCACTGCTGCGATAGTAGAAGGCATACGCCCGCTGATGATCGAAGTACAGGCCCTCGTAAGCTCAGCAGTATATGGAACACCTCAACGCTCGGCGACAGGATTTGATGTACGCCGGCTGCATATGCTGCTCGCGGTTTTGGAAAAACGCTGCGGATTCCGGCTTGGCGCCAAAGATGTATTCCTGAATATCGCCGGCGGACTTAAAGTAAATGATCCTTCCATCGACCTTGCTGTGGTTTCTGCTGTGCTTTCATCGAGTGAAGATCTTACCCTCCCCAAAGGAACCTGTTTTGCAGCTGAAGTGGGATTATCTGGCGAAATACGGCCCGTAACCAGAATAGATCAAAGGATCGCAGAAGCTGGAAAGCTCGGTTTCGAGCGCATATTTGTATCCAGCCACCACCGCGAACTCAAAAAATCAGCGGGAGGCATTCAAATCCTTCCAGTAGGCAAGGTCCAGGATGTATTGCGCGAAATGTTCGGCTGATTATTCAGTCGATGGCTCATTGATGATCTGCATCAGATCATCGAGACGCGGAGCCAGAATAACTTCTATGCGTCGGTTTTTTGCCTTATTTGCAGGGTCCACCGGTTGATATTCGCCGCGGCCGGCTGCAGTAAGTATAGTCGGGTCCACCTGAGAATTTTCGATCATAATGATCAACACCGATGTAGCCCTCAGCACGCTCAAATCCCAGTTGTTTCGCGGATATGTAGTACGGCTAAATGAATCAGTATCCGTGTGTCCTTCCACCATGATTCTTAAATCATCGCGGTCCTGAATGGCTCGTGCGAGATTGATAATCGCCTCACGCCCGTTTTTATCCACTTCCGTACTTCCCGTGGCAAAAAGCAATTTCGCATCCATGCTCACATAGACTTGTCCGTCTCGCAATTCTACGGTTAGGCCTTTGCCTTCAAATCCAAGCAGGGCGTTGGACACGCTCGCACGAAGCGCAGTCATCACTGAATCCTTTCGGGAAATCAATGCACGCATTTCATTCAGGCGTTCTTCCCGAACCAGGAGTTCTTCTTCTTTTTCCGAAAGGGCTACCTGAAGTTTATTCAGTGCATCTTCCTTTTCTTGCAATGCGAGGCGCACTTGGTCAAGCTCACCCATCAAAGCTCTCTTTTCCGACTCTGTACCTTCGCGCAGACTGCTTGATTTGTTCAGCAATTCTTCGTTGAGCGCGTTTATTTTGTCGTATTGGTTGCGCAGAATGCGCAGAGAAGTGCCCAGAACAGCAGTATCAGAAACAAGGGCTTCAATTTTTCTCTCGGTTACAGCCACCTTCGAGTCAAGCTCATTGACCCGCGTCCTTAAATTTTGTGTTTCCGCCTTCATGGCGACATTTTCTTCTTCACAAATGCGTTGCTTTTCGGCAACATCCATGAATTTTCTTTGTGGTACGCAGGATACGAATATAGCTGCGAGCACTATAGAAGCGAGCAAAGCACGGAAGTTCAGGGTCATATCAATTGAAGTTAATTTCTTGAAATTAATATGCAAAGTTGCTACCTTTTCGGTAAGAATGGCACTTTACGAAACAAAATTATCATAAATAAGGTAGGAATGAACATGGTAAAATTGAATGAGAACTGGTTTGTAGAACCTGTATTCGATTTCGAATACAAAACTTATCAGCTGCGCGCCTACTTACGAGACCTACAGGATCGCTTCCAGGAATGGAAATTTTATCCCTACTTAAATGAATTGCAAAAACACCTCGTTCAGGTGGACGGCTTCAAAGCCGGAAAAGTGGTATTGGACGAAAATCTACGAAGAGACCTGCGCGAGATAGACATCAGGCGGCAGAAACTTATTCGTGATACCCTGCCTGACGACCACGGCGTGATAGGTGAGCTGGATGAGATCATATCATATGCTTCCATGCATTTCAATTCTTTATATAAAGAAACCCTGACGGGCTTGGAAAAAACCGCTGGTCAGGTCCAGATTTCACCTTTGGGAATAATTACTTCAACCGTTTCAGAAGGTATTCTGCTCTTTCGAAAAATAAGATCAACACGCATTTACACGTATCAGATACGTCTGGTAAGAAGGCCTGCGCAAGAAGAATCATACAGAGATGTGCAAACCAGATTTCTCGATGAGATTTCTACTGGAATGTTTACAAACTTCAATGAGATCAAGTGGGGTATTATGAAAGCTACGCAGAAAGTCACGGGGACAAATGCCTTTTTGATTGAATCAAACACAGAACTTCCGCAGTATGAAACCTTGCTGCCCATTGCAAAGCAATACTTGATCAGGAAGGTTGCCTAGCACGTTTACCTGAACTGAAGTAGACCTGCGAAAGGTCCAGTTCACCCATATTATTTGATTGCAGGTTTTCTACATTTGATCCTACGAGCCAGATCCACTTTTCATAGTACAACGGCGCCACTGCCGCATGGTTTATAATCTCCTGGTCGGCTTTTCTGAACAAATCCATTCGTTTCTCCGCATCCGTTTCCCTCAGGGCAGATTCAAAATATTTGTCGAAAGTCTCATTTTTGAAGCGCACCGTATTTAGAAAATCTGTTTTTTGCGAATCATCCGGTACCAGTTTACCATGGAAGAGTTTGAGAAAATTTTCCGGATCGGGATAATCCGCAATCCAGCCATCACGCCAGAATTCCACCTTACCATTCTCAATTTGATCATAATGCTTATCACGTGGAAGTACCGCGAGTTCTACAGTAATATTGAGGTGTGTAACGAGCATCTCCTGCACAGCTTCAGCTACTTTAATTGCTGTTTGGTTTCCATCGTTTAGCTGAATTGTCAATACCGGAAATCCCTCTCCCTTGGGATACCCGGCTTCTTCCATTAAGCTGCGGGCTTTATCCGGATTAAATTGAAATCCCTCTACCGTATCACTGCTAAATCCGGGCATATACGGAGGAACGAATCCGTGATTGGCAGGAATTCCATATCCCTTGAGTATATCGTTTACAAGGCTTTTGCGGTCAATGGCATAGTTAATTGCCATCCTGACTTTTTCATCGGCAAACAATTCGCTCCTGTGCTGAAAACCGTAATATTCTATCCGTAACCCCTGTTGGGTAATGATGCGAAAGTCAGCATTGGAACCCGTGTTTTGCGACTTTTCAAGCAGTCCCGCCACATCTTCAAAAGGCACTTTCAATATAAGGTCAAGGCTACCATCCACAAAAGCCTGGAGCTGCAACCTGTCATTTCGGACGAAGTTACAACGAACAGCGTCGAGATATGGAAGGGCATTGCCTTTTTCATCTTTTCTCCAGTAAGCCATATTTTTTTCGAAGATCATCACTTCGTTCATTTTTATCGTGCGCGCCTTAAACGGACCTGTACCAATACACCAATTGTTCATTTCATCACCATAGGTATAGAGTTCAGCCGGGAAAATCCAGCAGCAAGGATGGGTGAGAATGGTCAGAAAAGTAGGTGCAGCGTATTCCAATTCGATTTCCAATTC
>PPFU01035938.1_pt1 | contig 10401 bp, 9 predicted proteins | sample 1535991 | NCBI WGS metagenome assembly PPFU01 (sample SAMN04901290, study PRJNA319586) | Hypolithon metagenome, whole genome shotgun sequencing project. | isolation source: Antarctic Hypolithon | place: Antarctica: Miers Valley | collected 2014 | reverse complement strand
GTGATGGCGGCCGTCGTGCTGTTCGCGGCGATGTACACCATCGCCAACCTGCTTGCCGATATTGCGTACGGCTGGGCCAACCCGCAGGTGAGGTTGTGATGAGTACCGCGACTCTTTCTTCCGCCGGCGGCAACCGCGAGTTCACGAGGCAGGTCAACAGGCAGAACCGGCTGCTGCGCTCGCTCCGCAAGGACTGGTGGGCGATGGGATCGTTAGCCTTCCTGGCAGTCGTGACGCTGGTGGCGATCTTCTCGACCTGGATCGTGCCGGACACCATCAACAATCCCAACTTCGGCGCCAGACTGGTGCCGCCGCTGACCGACGGCTACATCGCCGGGACCGATCAGTTGGGACGAGATGTCTGGGGTCGGATGCTGCTCGGGGCGAGGGTGTCGCTGACCGTGGGCTTCGTGACGGTGATTTGCGCGGCGTTGATCGGTGTGCCGATCGGGATGCTGGCGGGTTATTTCGGCGGCTGGCTGGACGTCATCCTGATGCGTCTGGTCGACGTGCAGCTGTCGTTTCCGTTCATCCTGCTGGCGCTGACGATCAACGCGATCCTCGGGCTCGGCCTCAGGAACATCATCATCACGCTGGTGATCGCGGGCTGGATCGAATACGCCCGCGTGGCGCGGGGGGAGACCCTGGTTGTCCGCGAGAAGGAGTTCGTGCAAGCGGCACACCTGACCGGATGCGGAAACCCGCGCATCTTTCTCCGGCACATCCTGCCGAACATCATCACGCCGCTGATAGTGATCGGGACGTTGCAGGTCGCCCGCTTCATCATCGCCGAGGCAAGCATCAGCTTCCTCGGTTTCGGCGTGCAGCCTCCCACAGCGGCGTGGGGGAGCATGGTGAGCGAGGGGCTGGATTACATCTTCTCGGCGTGGTGGCTGATCACGCTGCCTGGGCTGGCGCTGGCGTTCGTCGCGCTGGCGGTCAACATCACTGGCGATTGGTTGCGAGACACGCTGGATCCGCGCATCAACGTGTAGGTGCGGACCCGGAGGGTTTCATAGGTGTTGCGGCGTTTGACCGGGCTTACACCCGTAGTGCCGACCGTGTGTCGGCACTAGGCATCCGGTTCCTAACGACATCTCAAAATCTTTTGAGATGTGAATCTGTGGAAAGGAAACATACGTGTCATTTGTTCCGCAAAAGGTGTTCGCTGATCGTTCGAAGGTTATTCGTGAGTGGCTCGGAGAGCATGACTACAAGGCGTTGGTCATCACCACGCCTGACAACTTCTACATGGTGTCCGGGTTTCATCTCGATGTTGCGCCATGGGAGCGACCAGTCGCGGCGGTGATTCCGGTCGAGGGCGAGCCGTTCCTGGTCATGAACGAGCTGTCGACCAATCACCTGAGATTTGCCGAGGACCGCAAGTCGCTGTTCATCACGGACTACTCGATCTACGCCGAGCATCCAAGCTCCGTCAATCGGAACTGGACCCGCGACCAGTGGGGCGATCTGCTGGCGATGCGACTGGCGGAGCGAGGCATCACGACAGGAACGCTCGCGGTCGAAGGCGGTGGACCATCCGCGCTCAGGCTTGCCGCGCCGAAGCTCGAGTTCGAGGATGTCACGAGCTATCTGATCAGCCTGCGAGAGGTGAAGTATCCGGAGGAGCTCGACATCCTGCGGGACTGCGCCAAGCTCACCGATTACGCACAGGATCGGTACATGGAGCTGTTGAAGCCTGGCATGAACGTGGCGGCGTTCGATTTTGAGATCAGCAAGCTGACCCACGAAGAAGGCGCGCGCCGATTTCCGGATGACCGGCTTGAGGTGCGTATCCGATCGTCGAGTGGTGCCTACTCGGCTGCCCCTCACGGTTCCGGAGCGTTCTGCGCGGAGAAATTCGAGAAGGGCGAGGGGGTCGTCAACATCATCGTGCTGCGGCTGAGCGGGCTGGTGGTCGAGAACGAGCGGACCTTGTTCGTGGGGGAGCCGAAGAGTGACGTGCAGCGGCGAGCGTTCCAGGCGGCGACCGATTCGTGCGAGGCCGCCGCTGCCCAGATGGTTGCGGGAAATTCGGTATCCAGCGCGGACGCCGCCGCCCAGCAGGTGATCGAAGCCGCAGGGTTCGGCGAGAATATCAACCATCGGACTGGCCACGGCATCGGTATCGCCGGACACGAATTCCCGGATGACATGCCGTTCCTGCATCGCCCGTTCAAAGAGCGTGAGGTGTACTCGTCGGAGCCGGGCATTTACATCCACGGCGTCGGCGGATTCCGGCACGACGATACCGTGTTCGTCGGCAAGAAGTCTCCCGAGGTGGTGACGAAACGGTCGAAGCGGCTCCAGGATCAGATCGTATCGGTGTGACGCGTCGACCGCTCTGGCATCCGCATGGCTCGCCATCGCGATTTCGTCGCGATTTCGTCGCGAAATTGTGACACATTTGCCGCGTTCGTTGCGCATACTGCATGTTGATGTAGTTGATGGCGGGACGTGACGAGGACATCGCGATGGCAATGTATCAGGAACCGGGCAGAGTGGTATCGCTAGCGAATTCAGCGATCGGGTTCGTCGTCGGCAAGCTTGGGTGGTCAGTGCAGGGCGCGCACCTGCTGGAGGTGCGCGGCAGGACGAGCGGGCGAACCCAGACCGTGCCGGTCAATCCACTTGCGGTCGGTGGCAATCGGTTCCTCGTTGCGCCGCGAGGCGAGACGCAATGGGTGCGGAACTTCCGGGTCGCCGGTGAGGGCGTGCTGCGAGTCGGCAAGGAGTCGGAGCGGATCGTCGGTCGGGAGGTGGAGGACGCCGACAAGCCGGAGGTGCTGCGGGCATACCTGGATCACTGGTATGGGCAGGTGAAGGGGCAATTTGACGTGCCCAAGGATGCGTCGCTGGAGCAATTGGCCAGAATTGCGGGGAATTATCCGGTGTTTCAAATTCACTCAAAGGAAAGTACTCGAAAAAGGTATTGACGTGCCGTGATCTGTAGCATATGATCGTAGTTACGCGGCGACCGCTTCGGGTTGTCGTGCCTGCTGTTCGATGCCATCGAAGGATGGCTCACACTCGGAGGACGATATGTCGCAGATCAACTGCTTCAACACCCTGTACATATTCGTCATCGACCTCACTCAAGTGTCGCCAGATGGCGCCGCCGGAGCAAGGGAGGAGTGTGCCCATCGAACGGAGGATCTTCAGCATTAGGTAGCTGACAATCCATCGCACGAGACCACTCCCCTCCCGGAACCGGGTTGAAGGGGAGCTTTTTGTGTGCGCTTTACCCAGGATCCAGATCACAGTAAGTCGTGTTCTGGGTCAATACCACAGGAGGAGGGAAAGACATGTGGAACACGGATCGATTTCTTTTGCTGACCAATTAGCATCCAACGCCAAGCACAAGGAACGTGAAAAGGAGGACCCATCAATGATCAGGAACGCGAAATTCGCGCATGAGGCGACCGATACCGTCCGGACTGGACGTCAAAGAAGGCCAACAATTCCAAGGCGAGCGGACTGTTACCGCTCCAGAAAGAGAAAACCATGGAACATCCAGATCTCAATATTCTGATTCAACGGTGGATTCACGAAGACATGATTAGAAGAGCAACCTTGGCTCGGCGCATTCCGGCGGCGAAATCGGTCAACCGGATTCGGGTCGTCGCTGGAGGGACGTTGATGGCTATCGGCGCCCGAATTGCCGCGACGCCCCGGCCGCTGACGCAGCGTCCGACGATAGGGGAGATGCCGATCGTTGGGAGCACCAGGAATACGTGATCTTCGCACCCTGCCGATGTTGATCGGTAAATGACCGGTCCGAGATAGGCAGGGGAACCAGTCTGACCATGACCCGAACGGGTGCCGCAGACCGCGACACACAATTCAGCACAAGGGGAATCAGCACTATGGCTTCTCAAGCAGTCAGCGCGGAACGTTTTTCACGATTCGCGTCGAACACAGGCATCGCTAGCGAAGGCGAGGCCAAAACCACAACCGGTTTTCCATACAGGTATCGGAGCTGGATTCCATTCTCTTTACGGGATGGACGGAGCCGCTCCAGGGAGTGAGAACGATGTATCCGATTCAGCATTCGGAAACCATCATGATGATTCACGACACGATGGTGCATGAAGAAATGGAACGAAACAGTCCACGAGGTCATCGGGAACGCCGAGGTCCTTATGCCACCAAAAACCCGGTCATTGCCATTCGTCTGGCGACAGCAACGGCCCTGATCAGAATCGGCAGCTGGATCGCCCCCGCCAATGGGCCGAACATTGGTTCGATCCTGCCGGCGAGAAAGAACTCGGCCATCGCAGACGTCAAGCGGTAGAGGATCTGGCAAGGAGGAGCGTGTCATGCCAATCAACCTGTTCCCCGTGGGCTTCATCTACCAGGTCGTCGGAGCCTGTATCAGAGGGGCGCCATCGACCCATCAAGCCTTGACGTTCTAAATACGAAGGCGACTGCTATCGTCGGTTGAGAGCCAGGTGGCCCGAGTCTGACGGGGCGCAGTCACCATCCACAGGGGAAACGGAATGTCCGAGATGAGAGCAGACCTGGCCCTTGAGCTAAATGACGTCGGCAAGGTCTTCAAGAAAAAGCGAAATGAATACGCTCACGCGCTCAAGTCCGTCTCATTCGACATGGCGCGTGGTGAGTGCATCGGCATCCTGGGGCCGAACGGATCGGGGAAGAGCACGCTGGTTCGCGTGATCTCGACGTTGACCACTCAGGATACCGGCAGCGTTCACATCTTCGGTCACGATGCTGTCAAGCACCCGAAGACGGTGCAGCGGTTCATGAACCGGGTCAGCGTCGAGGCGAGCTTCTTCAAGAAGATGTCGTCGCGGGAGAACCTGATCTTCGGGGCCAAGCTGTACGGCGTGCCGGATGGCGAGAGCCGGCCCCGGATCAAGGAGATCCTGGAAGGCGTGGGATTCGACTACAAGCGCGTCAACGAGCCGATGGAGCACCTGTCGCGCGGCATGCAGCAGAAGATCGCGCTGGCGCGGGCGCTGCTAACGAGCCCGGTGCTGATGCTGCTGGACGAGCCGACGACCGGCCTCGATCCACGCAGCAAAAAGGACGTGCAGGCGCTGATCCGGCGCATCCGGGCCGATCACGAGTCCTCGATCCTGCTCTGCACGCACGACATGGACGAGGCGGAGCAGCTTTGCGACCGGATCGGCATCCTGCTCAATGGCGAACTGGTGGCGCTGGATACGGTGGACAGACTGAAACAGCATTATCAGAAAGACGGCGTGCTGCCGACGCTGGAGCAGGTGTTCATGGCGGCAACCGGCTCGACGCTTGAAGAGGCGGAATTCGCGGACGATCTCGAAAAAGAGACGGTCGCACAGGAGGGGTGAGTGATGCAGATTGCATCGGCGCCGAGGTCGCGATCCAACTGGCAACGTGAAGCCATTGCGATCTGGGGGTATGTCCAGCGAAATTATTTTCTGACCAAGCGCTACTTCCTGTGGGAGGTGGTGTGGCTGGTCTACTCGGTGATGAACGCGCTCACGATCGGATTCATCGGCGTCGAGTTCGCCGATTCGGCAGATGCGATTGCCCAGGCGACGACCTTCCTGCTGATCGGTACGCTGATCTGGAGCTATCTCTCGATGATCTTCGACCTGCTGTCGGAGACCGTGAGCTGGGAACGATGGGAAGGCACGATCGAGTACACGTTCATGAGTCCCGCCAGCCGGGCGGCGCAACTGCTCGGGATGGGAGTCTACGCGGTGGTGTACGGCATCGTCCGGATGATCATCATGCTCGGGGTGATCTCGCTGTTCTTCGACATGGACTTTGGGAACGCGAACTATCTGGGCGCGCTGGGACTTCTGGCGATCTGCAGCGTCTCACTGGTCGGGTTCGGCATGGTGGCGGCGGTGATGCCGCTGCTGTCGCCGGAAAAGGGCCAGCAGGTGACCAGCATCATCACGGCGGTGCTGCTGCTGGTCTCGGGCATCTACTACAGCGTGGATGTCTTGCCGGGATGGTTGCAGCCGCTGGCGATCATCTCGCCGGTGACGTATGCGCTGGATGGTATCCGGGACATGCTGCTCGATGGCGCGTCGTTCGCAAGCCAGTGGGGTAACGTCTGGCCGCTGCTGATCATGGGACTGATCTTCCCGCCACTGGGGCTGTACCTGTTCCATCGGGGCGAGATGTTCGCCAAGCGAACCGGTCGCCTGAAGCGGAGTGGCTGATCACTTGATCTCCACCTGAACCACGATGTAAAGCGCCCCATGGGATTGGTCGTGATCCGGTGGGGCGCTTCACTATTGACGACATTGTCAACCATCTCGCGGGATCACAATCATACCTGTAGGTCGGCGGCATTTCCGAGCCAGATGCGGGCTGAACGGGCTAGACAGAATATGCCTGCGGAAGCCTTGCAATCTCACGGACCTTCAGCGATGGGCGCAGGGCATAGGCGGGTGGGTGGGTGGATGTCTTCTGGCATCCACCCACCTGCGTAGTAGTAACGGCGGAACTGGCGGGCACCTTTTGGGGTCCGCGAATCTACGCGACTACGTAAAAACATAGCGATCCAAAAAATTGTTGCGGAACGCGCCGCGCGGGTCCAGTTTCTCCGCGAGACGGCGGAACGGCAGAAGGCGCTCGTAGCGGTTGTCGAGATGGCTGGCGTCCAACCTGAAGACCTTGCCCCAGTGCGGTCTCGGCTCGAACGGCGCCAGCGCCTGCTCGACAAGCGGCAGCATCCGCTCGACTGCGGCGGGGTCGGACTTCCAGGAGAAGTGAATGCAGACTGTGTCCATCTGGTAGGCCGTGCTGAGCCAGAGATCATCGGCGGCGACGGTTCGCACCTCCGAAACATGCAGGTGCGGCTGGATTTGCGGGGCGATTTCTCGCAGGACGCTGAGCGCCGGGACGGCTAATTCTCGTGGGATCATGTACTCCGCCTGAATCTCGTCACCGCTGGCCGGCACCGACTCCATCCGGAAGTGCGGAAGCCGATCCGCCCATGATCCCGTGACGCCAAGTTGCTCTGTACAGCTTTCGGCCGAGAGTCGCCGCACCGGATGCAGTGGCGCGGGGGCGGCCATAGCGCCCATGAAACTTTCCGGGAGCCTTACTGGAATATCAGGATCAACGCGGCTCTTGACCCAGACCTGGTCGACGGTTTCACCATAGTCCGTGAACAGACTGACGCTGTCGGCAGCCGACATGACGTCATCGAATCGGTCGTAGAGCACATCCCAGGCCAGATGGTCGAAGACCTGCTGCCGCATCTGATAGGTCGGCTCCACATCGAGCGTAACACGGGCAGCGACGCCCAACGCGCCAAGGCTTACGACCGTGCCGGCGAAGTCATCGTCTCCGCGAGACGTCGTCACGAGATCACCATCGCTGGTGACCAGCTCTAGGGCCGCGACTGCGGTCGACAGATTGCCGTGGGCGTCTCCCGAACCGTGTGTCGCCGTCGCGATCGCACCCGCAACCGAGATGTGCGGCAACGAGGCCATGGTGTGCAGCGCCAGTCCCTCCCGTTCGAGCGCCTGGGCGAGGTTGCCATAGCGGATTCCGCCGCCAACGGTGACGGTACTGGCGGTTCGGTCGATATCGATTGGCTGATCGAGCCGATCCAGCGTGACGAGCTCGGCGGAGTCGGCGATATCGTTGAAGCAGTGGCGCGAGCCAAGGGCGTGGATTTTCGGTGCTGCTGCGACAATCGAACGCAACTCGTCCAGCGTGGTGGGTTGATGCAGCCGCGCCGCTTGATAGGTATGGTTGCCCGCCCAGTTCGTTCCGATCGAGGCCATCTGATTCTCCTGATAGATTTGCTGCAGGTGTCGTAGCTTCGTGGATTGTACCAATCGGGACGGTTCACCAGGTGATCGTGTAGACGTAGGCAAGCCCGGCGGGGTAGATCGTGATGGCGCGTTCAGGATCGGCAATCACCGCCTGGCCTTGCGAGAGCGTCAGGGATTCGGTCGGGGAAGCGATGGTGAGATCGCCCGCGAGCGAGACGACAATCACGGGACGATCATGGTGACGTGACAGGTCGAGCGGTTGGGTGATCTTCCAGCGGTGGGTGGCGATGCCGCCGAGCATCGGGTAAGTCGTGCGGCGGTTGTGACCATGAAAGTCGTCGATGCCGTGGGTCGGTGGCGAGAACGCGTGGGGGGTGTGGTGCGTTGAATCCGTGATGAGCAGGCCCAACTGGCCGCCGATGATTCGCAACCCCGCGCCTGCTGGAACGCCGACAGAATCGCCTGGAGCAATGGGCCACCTGAACGTGCCACCTGGCGAGTTGACCGTTGCGGAGGCATTGGCTTCATCGCTGACCCAGATAACGTGCCAGATCGACCCACCAGTCGAGCCCATGCGTGGCAGAGGGTCTTCATCCACGCTGGTGTCGACCAGCATGACGCCATGGGGCGGATTCGGGCGAAGCTGCTCCGGAATGACGTAGCAGAGGCAGGTAGCATCGTCGTCCCTGCCCGCGTACCTGTCGATCAGCGTTGGTTTGGCGCTGCCCGACGAGGCATCAGAAAGGGTCGGCAGGAGGTGAAGCGAGCGGGGGTGGATCACTGCCGGCAGTCCTTCAGATTCACCACGCCGTTGGCGATCCGGCGAAAGGACGCCAGGCGTTCTTGGGCAGTAGTCGGATCGGACCGGTCAGGGCAGATGCGTTTCAACGGTGCCAACCAGTGGTCCGGGTCGGCAGCCGGGTCGATCCAGCCGAGGGTCGTGGCGGCGGACCTGGCCGCACCCCAGGCGGAGAGATCGGGCTCGCGGATGACATCGAGCGGTCGGGCGAAGATACAGGCGATTGACTCCAACCACCGGTTGTTCTGCACCCCGCCGCCTCCGACCCGGATCGGCTGGTCAGAGCCGATCTCGACACCCATGTGCTCGGACAGGTGCGCGATGCCGAGCGTGACTCCATCGATCACCGCCTGCGTCATGGCCCTGCCGTCGTGGCGTGAAGAGAGTCTGACAAATGCCCCCGAACTGCTGGTTGCGGAGACGGGAACGCGCTCGCCATCGAGATACGGGATGAACACGGGGTCTGGATTGTTGGAATCAGACTGTGGCTCACGCTCATTGTCGTTCGAGGCGAAGGCGAAGGTTCGATGCGCCCAGTCGATGGTGTTACCGCCGTTGAGCGTCGCGCCGACCCGGAGCCATTCGGGAAGACCAGCGGTATTGGCCGATGGCCAGAAGACGTCTTCATGTGAATCGGTGGTCGGCGCTCTTTCCAGCGGTTGCAGCACCTGGCAGCCAGTGCTGAGCATCAGGAGCGGTTGATGGGGCTGGACGATACCCGAGCCGAACGCGGCGACCGCGGCGTCACCTCCCGCGATAATGACCGGAATGCGCGCATCGAGGCCGAGGTCAGCCGCGCATCCCGGCAACACGGTCCCAACGACGGAGCCGCTGGAAACGATGTCGGGCAGTGCGTTCGCTGGTATGCCGGTGGCATTGATGATTGCCTGATCCCATTCGAGCGTTGTCACGTCGAACATGCCTGTCCCGACCGCGTCTGACGGGTCGGTGACATGGCGACCGGTGAGCCGGAAGATGACCTCATCCTTGGGCAGCAGGATTCGGCGGGCCCCTTCTGTCAGTTTGGGATCGTTCGCGCAGAGCCAGTGCCAGGACGCGACCTGATAGCCGGCGGTGATGGACGAATCGGCGCGGGCATGGTGTCCGGGCGGGAGACGTTCCAGGAGGTCGGGCAGGGTGGCGGCGCTACGGCGATCCTGCCAGGTGATCGCGTTCCGGAGTGGCTGGTCCTGTTGATCGTGAAGCACGAGTCCGTGCATCTGGCCCGTGACCGAGATCGCCGCGATGCGTAGCTGTGGACTGCGTTCAGCATTGAGGCGCCCGATGATCTGATGGACGTTCGCCCACCATTCGTCGCTATCCTGCTCGGCGGCATCGGTCGATGGCCGGAGGGTGGTGTGGGGAACGCGATCCCGCACGACGATCGCTCCCCGCTGGTCAACGAGGAGCGCCTTGATCGACGAGGTGCCGAGGTCGATGGCGAGGATCGCCTCGGTCACAAGGCCACCAGCCACGTCAGCATCAGCACCAGCAGGGAGACGGCGGGGAGTGTCAGCGATGGAATCGAGTCGGTGCGGCTTTGGCGAGGGGGAAGCATGTCCAGCACAAGCAGCAGGACTGAAAGGATCGCGCCGACAACGATCCAGGAGGTGTCTACCGCGTTTGCCATCGCCGTGATGACCGCCACCGCCGCCATGCCGAGAATCCCAAGCCAGGCAGCATATCGGTGCGTGACCGGATCGCCATAGAGATCGGCCCGCAGCGCGTGTTCAAGCGAGATGATGCCGACCAGCCCGAGCGGGATCAGCAGAAGCAGGAGGCGATCCCAGGCGTCGAAGGCGCTCCAGACCCAGAACGGGATCAGGATGCCGAGCAGCGCCCAGAAGACGGGCA
>PPFU01007204.1_pt1 | contig 10407 bp, 9 predicted proteins | sample 1535991 | NCBI WGS metagenome assembly PPFU01 (sample SAMN04901290, study PRJNA319586) | Hypolithon metagenome, whole genome shotgun sequencing project. | isolation source: Antarctic Hypolithon | place: Antarctica: Miers Valley | collected 2014 | reverse complement strand
GACCGCTACACCACCGGCTCATCCATGATGCCACAGAAACAAAACCCCGACATGCTCGAACTCATCCGCGGCAAGACCGCCACCTCCTACGGCTCCCTCATCGCCCTCCTGACCCTCCTCAAGGGCCTCCCCATCGGATACAACCGCGACCTGCAGGAGGACAAGCGGCACGTCTTCGCCGCGTATGACAGCGTCTGCGACTGCCTGGAGATGGCGGCTCATATCGTGGAAACCACCCGCTTCAACGAGGAACATATCAAGCGGAGTCTCGGCCGGGGGTTCCTCGATGCGACCTCGCTCGCTGAGTATCTCGTGACCCGTGGCGTCCCCTTCCGCACGGCTCATCAAATCGTGGGCGGGCTGGTCCGCAAGTGCCAGAACGACGGCCTGGGCGAGCTGCGAAAACTCACGATCGACCAAATGAACGATTTAGCCGCGGAGCTCGCTCCGCGGGCCGCGGACGCGGAAACGCCCGCTAAGCCGCAAGCGGCTGGCAACCCGCTAGCGGCTGGCGACCCGCAAGCAGCTTGGGTCGGCGACGACGTCTACGACTGGCTTGGCGCGGAGAACGTGGTGAAGCGATACCAGAGCTACGGCAACGCAGGCGCCACCGGCTTCGAGGAGCAGCTTAAGGCGTGGAGGAAGCGGTTGGATCGCTGACCACCGGACCATTCGCGGGATCGCGTTCGCTTGAAACAGCGCCGAGGCTGGATCGAATCTGCGGGAGCACTGCGTCTCGTTCGTAGATGCCGCGGAGGCGCTGCTTCATCCGCTCGCGTCGACGCGATTTGATTCGGCTCATTCTCTCAGGAAAGATCGGTATGTTACGTAGGCGTGGTCAATGCAAGGGCATGTCTTTGCCGTAGCGCACACAGACTTGGACACAGACCCGGTGCGTACCATCACCGCACAACGTGCCACTCGATCGGAACGAGCCCAATATGAAGAAGCTATTCGCTCGTAAGGAGTAGGCTGATGCGGACCTCGAAATCACCGAGTTGGATGCGGGGATTTTTGGAGGTGCCCAGCGTGGGAAGCTCTACAAGCGTTCATTGGAAGCAAGGGGTTCGGCCCGACTCGATGACGATGTCCGCGACGCGTTCGAGGGGGCTCAAGCCGTGAATGAAGCGCTGCGAACCCTGGTCAGGCTGGGGCGGGTGCCCGGCCGTCCGGCCGAACCCGTCGCGGCCACCCCGCCCGAGCCCGCCACCGCCGCGGCAAGAGGGAAGGGTTAGACTCCCCCCATGCTCGTCCTCACCGTGCTCCAGGGCCCCGACCGCGGGCGGCGTTATGAGATGCCCGACGATGAGCCCCAGCTGATCGGGCGGTCCAGCGAAGCGCTCAACATCTCCGACAACACCATCTCCCGCAGGCACTCCGAACTTACCCCCAACCCCGACACCGGCGTCTGGTACATCCGCGACCTGGGCTCCGCCAACGGCACGTTCGTCAACGGCGTCCGTGTCAAGGACCGCAAGGAACTCAAGCCCGGAGATCAGGTCCGCACCGGCGCGACGCTCTTCCTCTTTGGGGAGCAGGTCAAGCCCCAGCCTTCGCGTCACCTCCGCCCGGTCAAGCGGGACGAGATGGAGATCTCCCTCGAGCACACCGTCGCCAGCAGCGACGACTCCCTGATTCTCGCCGTCCCCGAGCCGGCCGCGGGCGCCCAGCGGCAGTTGCGGGTGCTGCTCGAACTGGTCCGCCTGATCGGCAGCGTCGGCGGTCAAGAGGAGCTGCTCGAACGCGTCATGGACGTGATCTACGACAACCTCAACGCCGACCGCGGCTTCATCCTCCTCGTCGACGACCCCAAGGAAGACCCCGAGCCCGTCGTCGTGCGGCGGCGCCGCGAGGATGGCTCGGTCGAGCGGGTCGACATGGTCGAGCGGCGTCGCCGCCCCCGTGGCGAGACCAGGCGAGGCCCCGAGCCCATCCCCTTTAGCCGCACCATCGTGCAGTACGTGCTCCGCAAGTCCGTCGGCGTGCTCACCTCCAACGCCATGGGCGACGAACGCTTCCGCTCCGGCGACAGCGTTCAGGGCTACCACATCCACTCCGCCATGTGCGTCCCCATCCGCTACCAAGAGCGGCTCTACGGCGTCATCCACCTCGACAGCCAGGTCGTCAATTACACCTACACCGAAGACCAGCTCACCCTCCTCACCGCCATCGGGGTGCAGACCGGCCTTGCCATCTCCAACCTCGAATCCCTCGCCGCCCGCGTCCGCTCCGAACGCCTTGCCGCCGTGGGCCAGACCGTCGCCTCCCTCTCCCATTCCATCAAAAACATCCTCCAGGGCATGCGGGGCGGCGCGGATGTGGTCGAGCTGGGGCTGCGTAAGCAAAATATGAACGTGGTCTCCAACGGCTGGGAAATCGTCAGCCGAAACCTTGAACGTATTTACGCGCTAACGATGAATATGTTGGCGTTCTCCAAACAGCGGAAGCCCGAAGTCGAGCTGGCCCAGATCGAGCCGCTGCTGGAGGACGTGGTCGAGCTGGTCCGCAACGGAGCCGAGGCGAAGCGGGTCGCCCTGCTCACCGACCACGACCCGGACATGCCCCCCGTCCCGATCGACCCCGGCGGCGTGCACCAGGCGGTGCTGAACCTGCTCAACAACGCCGTCGATGCCGTCGAGCCCGAGTCGGGCGTGGTGACCCTTCGGACGCAGTTCGATAGCGAGGGCGAACGCGCTCTGGTGGCTGTGAGCGACAACGGCGCGGGCATGTCCCGTCAGGTGCTCGCCAAGCTCTTCGAGCCGTTCCACTCCACCAAGGGCTACGGCGGGACCGGGCTGGGCCTGGTGGTGGCCCAAAAAGTGGCCCAGGAGCACGGCGGCTCGATCCACGTCACCTCCGCCAGTGGCGAGGGCACCACCTTCACGCTCGCCCTGCCGATCCGCAGCGATGAAATCCCCGCATCCGCCGATACCCACGGCACAGCCCGGCTGCTTTAAAAGTCCCGACTTCCTCACAACAGCCAGAACAGCAACATAAAAAGCACCGGCCCCCCCAGCCCCGCGACACCGAAGATGATCAGCGCCACCAGCCAGTCCGGGCATGGGTCTTCACTCGGAGAACGCTCGTTCATGAACAGGACCTGCTGCGACCTCATCCTATAGCCTCCGCCTCGTCGACGGTCCGTGCCTACCCCTTCCCCGGCCGAACCGGGCCCCACGCTCTCCCCTACAAAAACCGCCAGTCATTCAACCCGATCGTGTACGCCCAGAGCAACGCATTGGTCAGGCCATGCGACCACGCCACGGGCCCGATCCCCAGCCGCTTGGGATCGTCAATGTCGCCGATCGGCCGCCGGTTGGTGATCCAGATCAGCCAGCACCACACGACCCCACACGCGATGCACCCCGGCCAATCCCTGACCGCATGGCTGGCGGAGAACACCACCGTGCTCGCCGCCACCGCAAACAGCGTCATCGCACCCACCGGCGTCCCCCGCAGCGCCTGCGTGAACGCCGGCGGCGCATCCGATGCCGCCCTTCCCACCCGCGTTGTGTCCAGCCAATCCCCGATCACCGGCAGGTCCACCGCGATCTGCAGCAGCCCCCGCCTCGTCGAACGCCACCGCTGCAGCCCCCGCACCATCGCCGACCTGATGAACAACTCCTCAAACACCGGCACCACCAGCGACATCCCCACCAGCTTCAGCACCAGACAACCCCACATCAGCCCCGGCCCATAACGAGCCCCCAGCGTTTGAAAGAAGTGCGGCGTCACCGCCCCGCCCGCATTGAGGGACGCCCCGAACCACCCCGGCCACATCGCCCCCATCCCCATCCCCAGCCCCACCCACGCCCCCAACAACAACACCCCCGTCGGAATCGCCAACCAATGAAACCGCAGCGTCACCTCCGGAAGCAGCCGCCGATACCGCCACAACAGCCACACCACCACCACGTTTTGAACCCCATACATCAAGGGCCAAAGCCACTCCACCCGCGTCCCCTCGATCTGGCCCAGCGGCAACAACAACAAAATATAAACGAAAAACGGAGCCACCCGCGGATGCCATGGATTGGCCTCCATGAACCGATCCACCGGCGACAGCAACCCAGCCCCAGATTCCAACCCGACGCCCCCCTCCACCGCCCCATTCCCCTTAGGCTCCCGCCCATCCGCCGTCTCAATGTTCGTGTCGCTCGTCTGCACCCCTCACCTATCGGCTAAATTCTTGAAGTATGACAATGCCAGATCGTATCACCGACTCTCTCGCTTGGAAATCCCACCCGCCCGACACAGCCCGGAGGAAGCGCGAATGCGGTTCTCGTGTCGTCTAACCACCCTTCACTTAAAACCCCCCCGGACGGCCGGGGAACTTGTCCCCCGGGAAAGCCAACAGCCGCAACCTCTCCGCCCCTCCCGGAGGCGGCGGGAATATCCTTGCACAGTGTCAAGCCCGGTAACGCCATCGGGGGCGGGTAGCGTATAACCTTGCTGCATGGCCTCCGCCCCCTCTCAACCCGCCGCCTGGGACATTGGGCACCTGGACCTCCGCTATGACGTGGTCTGGTCATTCGCGGTGTCGTCGCTCAGGGTGCGGTTCGGGCGGACGCTGCTGACCACGCTGACGATCGCGACCGCGGCGGCGTTCATGATGTTTCTGCTCACCGCTCCGCGGGGCGAGGGCAACACCGAGCGGCAGACGTGGGGGCTGATGCTCGTGCTGTCGCTGATCGTGGCGGCGGTGGGGGTGCTCAACACGATGCTGATGAGTGTGACGCAGCGGTACCGTGAGATCGGCACGATCAAGTGCCTGGGCGGGCTGGATCGGATGATCCTGCTCAGCGTGCTGGTCGAGGCGGCGATGGTCGGGGTGGTCGGGGCGGGCATCGGCGTCCTCTTCGGCCTCGTGCTCGCGGTGCTGATCTCGCTGGTCGACGCGGGTGCCAGCGGTGAGGCGGCGGTGGCGCCCCTGGTCGTGCTGGGCAACATCGGGCTGGTCACCGTGCTCACCGCGGTCCTCACCACCCTCTCCGCCGCCATGCCGGCGTGGATCGCCTCACGGATGCCGCCGATCGAGGCCATGCGGGGGGAGAAGTAGGGCACGGCCGTCAGTGGGTCCGGCTTCCCGAACCGCAAGTATTTTGGAAGCGGACCTTGCTTCCGCGCCCGCAGCGGCCCATAATACGGGTGACCGACACCCCCTTTCGGAGACCCGAGATGCGCATCCTTACTCACATCCTGTCCGGTGCCGCGATCCTTACGCTGGGCGTGAGCGGTGCCATCGCCCAGCCCGGCAACGCCTACGACGAGTTTCGCGGCGGGTCGGCGGATGACCTCTACCGACTCTCATCGCCCGCCCCCACCCGCAGCGCCGCGTCATCCACGCCCCGCTCCGCGACGGCGTTTCTTTCGCCCCGCGGGGACTCAAGCGGCCGCCGCACCACCACCACCACCCCGGCCCGCGTGGTGCGTCGGACGGATGCCATCGAGACGCGAAGTGACCGCAGCCGGGTGATTGGACGGTTCCCCGCCGACTCGGCCGTGGTCACGTCCTACCCCGCGGCGGTGGAGTATCGGTATGACAACGGTGATCGAGCGGCCGTGAGTTATCCCGTCCCCCCGGCGGGCTATGTCGCCGATCGCCAGGTGGATCAACCGCGGTATACCCAGCGGGTCGAGCCGCGTCGGCACAACAGTACCTACAGCGACGACTGGTATCGCGATGACTACCACAATCGCGGGTACGACAGCGGCTATGACAACGGCTATGGCGACCGGTACGACCGGCGGGACCGCAGCAACTATGAAGTACGTGGCCGATATGACAACGGCCGGGGCGTGAGCGTGGGCGTGCGGATCGGGACGGGTGACCGGTATCGCGAGCCCGTCTACCGTGAGCCGGTGGTGTACCAGGAGCCTGTGGTGTATCGCCGACCGGTTTACCGCGCCCCGGTGGTGTATCGCCAGCCCGTGTGTGAGCCTGACGCCGTGCTCTACCGTCGGCCGGCATATGTGTACGAAGCCCCGGTCACGCGGCCCCAACGGTACCGCTACTACGACAACCACCCGTACGTCAACCGCGATACCTGCAACACCGTCGGCGGGGTGTACATCGAGTCCCGCAGGTGATTCGAGCGGGTTCAACGAAAAGCCCGAGGCCGCGGGTTGGCCTATGCGGATAGACTTTCCACATGCCCTCCGCCTCCGCCACGCGTCGCCCCACCCGCCAGGTCATCGTCGGCGATGATCGCGTCGGCCGCGTGCTGATCGGCGGGGGGCTGCACGGCACTGAGGCCGCGGCGGTAAGTGTGCAGACGATGACGGCGGGCTACACCTATGAGATCGACCGCTGCGTGGCGGACATCCAACGCCTTGCCGCGGCCGGTGCGGATATGGTGCGGGTTGCGGTACCCCAGCGAAAGGACACAGCAGCGCTACGCGAGATCCTGCCGCAGGTGAGCGTGCCCATCGTCGCGGATGTGCATTTTCACTTCGAACGTGCCCTTGAGGCAGTGGAGGCGGGCGTTCACAAGATCCGCCTCAACCCGGGCAACATCTCCGACCGCGAGCAGGTGGCGAAGGTGATCGACGCGTGCAGGGAGCGGTCGATCCCGATCCGCGTCGGGGTCAACGAGGGGTCCATCGTCGAACGCAGGGACAAGCAGCTGCGGCTCAAGGAGCTCGGCGGCTACTTCTCCGACAACCGCCACGGGCACCTGCTGGCAATCTTCATCGCAAAGCTCGAAGAGTATCTCGAGATATTCTACGAGCGAGAGTTTTTTGATATCGTTATCTCTGCAAAGAGCCCCGACCCGACGCTGGTGATCGAGGCCTATGCCGAAATCAGCAGGCGGTTCGACCACCCGCTGCACCTGGGCGTCACCCACGCCGGCCCACGTGAGACCGCGATTATCCGCTCCGTGGCGCCGCTGGCGCACCTGCTCGCGTCGGGTGTGGGGGACACCATCCGCCTGAGCTATGCGAACGACCCGGTGTATGAAGTGGAGGATGGGCTCGAGCTTTTATACTGTCTGGAAATGAGAGAACGCAAGGGCGTTGACCTGATCGCCTGCCCGACCTGCGGGCGGATCCAGGTGGACCTTTTCACGCTCGTGCAGGAGGTGCGAAAGAAGCTCAAGGAGGAGATTCGGCTCCCGATCAAGGTCGCGGTGATGGGCTGCATCGTCAATGGCCCGGGCGAGGCGGAGGGTGCGGACGTCGCCATTTTCGCCGGCGACCGCCGCGGGATTATCTATGTCCAAGGGCAAAAGGTCGCCAACGTACCCGAGGAGGAAATCCTCGAACGTCTGCTGGCTGAATGCAAACAATTTGAAGCCAAAGTAGCAAGCGGTGAGGCGAGGTTGGGAGAGAAGGTCGTCGAGATCACCCCCCCCGACCCCCTGGGCGAGCTGGGCAGCGGTTACGACAAGATCGCCGCGGGCGGCGTCGAGCGGCGGGGCGGCGTGACTCGCCTAACTGTCGCGGGCTCCTGAGCCCCTGCCTACCATTCCACCATGCCGGTAACCGCCTCCGCTCCTCCCTCGTCAAGGCTGCCCCGCCCGCGAGCTACTTTGGCTCCCCCCGCAGATGCTGTGGGGGCTGAGCGAACCGCTCATTCGGTGGTGGTGCATCGGGTAGCGATGCGGGACGTGCCGTGGCACGCCTACGAGTCGCTTGTGGAGGCCAACGGAAACGGTCCGCTCCGTATCGTTTACGACCAAGGCTGCACGGAGATCGAACTGCCCGCATCACCTCATGATCGTGTGAAGTCTATCCTCGGTATGTGTATCGAGCAGTACGGCCTCACCGCGGGCGTGCCCTTTATTCCCACCGGGAGCACGACCTGGAAAAATCAAACGCGGGGCGTAGGACTCGAGGCGGATGAGAGTTACTATGTCCGGCACTACCAGGACGTGGTCACGTCGCGAGAGATCGACTTGGCCCGTCACCCGCCGCCTGATCTCGCCATTGAGGCCGACCTCACCCACCGCAGCGTCGACAAGATGAGGGTGTACGCCCGTCTGGGGGTGCCGGAGGTGTGGCGTTGGGTGTTCGACCCCCAGCGAGAGGGCCGTGGCGGGCGACTCGTGTGCCTGCAACTGTCTGGGAATGGGGATTATGAAGAATCCACCAGCAGCGTTGCGTTCCCCGACCTGCCGTTGGATTGGGTTCAGCGAGCGATCGAGCAGTCGGAGGAGGAAGGCGAGTATGTGGCGGTGAATGCGTTCCGGGCGCGGCTGCGGGACCGCCCCGAGGCTTGACAAGGTGGTGTCGGGCGGACGGGTATAGGCTCTGCCGGCTTCCTAAATCATTCTTGATCACGAGCATATCCGATGAAATCCCTCTGGATGGTCCGAGCGGGTCGACACGTCCATCTGTTGGACGAGTTCAAGCGGCAGGGATGCGTGGCCATCGGGTTCGACAGTGAGTTTGACCTCCGCTACCTATCGAGCCGTCAGCAGGTTCAAGAGCGGATACGACGGGATGACCCGGCGGATCAGTCCAAGTGTGCTGAGCAGCAACGCCGGGCTGTATGTCAGCACCGGCGGATTTACCCGAGGGGCGGAGTATGAAGCGACGCGTACGGAGTGGGCGGTGGCGCTGGTCACCCTCGATGAGCTGGCGCGGCTGATCGTGGAGCATTACGACCTGCTCGATGGTGAGGGTCGAGGTCTTGTCCCGCTCGTGCGGATTCTATGGCCCACCACCTCATGATGTACATAACGTTCGGCGGGACGTACCAGCACGCATTCGCCTGTCTACTCGAACCTATCATTTGCTATGCCTTTCACCTCGCCTCTGCTCGACCTGCCCCCGAGGTGACGTACACCGATGAGCCGATCTATTGGCTGACGGTGGAGCAGTACCACGACCTGATTGATCGAGGGTTGCTGACCGATGAGGGTCCGGTGGAGTTGCTGGAGGGGGTCCCGGTGTTCAACGAGCCCAAGAACCCCCCCTCACGCCTGCACCATACTGGCCAGTCGCGAGGTGGCGGTGGGGTCGCTGCTGCCGGGGGTTTAGTCGCGGTGATTGCGACAGGAGGGCGGCTCATGTCCTGCGTCTGGTGCTGGGTCGGAGGGTGGCACATCTTGACGCTTTAGGCAAGGTGTGGCACCCGTACACCTCATATCAATGAGGGGACATGAGCCAAGGTGTCGCTGTTATCGGTTAAACGATCGGACTCTTACGAAGCGTGCATCGGGAACCGTTCGCAGAGGTCGGCGACGTCGCCGCGGATCATTTGGAGGTCGGTGTCGTCGCCGCCGGTGGTGAGGACGCGGTGGATGAGGTGGGCAAGGTCCCGCATCTGCGGGCCGCGGAGGCCCCGGGTGGTGAGCGCGGGGGTGCCCAGTCGGAGGCCGCTGGTGACGAAGGGGGAGCGGGACTCTTGTGGCACGGTGTTGCGGTTGGCGATGATGCCCGCGGCCTCGAGCCACTCCGCGGCGGCCTTGCCTGTAACGTCGTGGGCGGCGGCGGCGTCCGCGGTGCCCTTGCGGAGGTCGACCAGCATGAGGTGGTTGTCCGTGCCATGGGAGGCGAGGTGGTAGCCCACGTCCATCAAACCACCGGCAAGTGCTTCTCCATTAGCGACGACCTCGGCTGCGTAGTCGCGGAAGCTCGGCTGAAGCGCTTCGCCAAAGCAGACCGCCTTGCCGGCGATCACGTGCATAAGCGGGCCCCCCTGGGTGCCGGGGAAGACGGCCTTGTTGAACCGCTTGGCGAGGTCCTCCTCGTCGGTGAGGATCAGCCCGCCGCGGGGGCCGCGGAGGGTCTTGTGCGTGGTCGTCGTGACGAGGTGGCAGTATGGGAAAGGCGAGGGGTGTGCCCCGCCCGCGACCAGGCCCGCAATGTGGGCCATGTCGCACATGAGCAGAGCTCCGCAGGTGTCGGCGATTTGGCGGAAGCGGGGGAAGTCGATGGTGCGGGGGTAGGCGGAGTAGCCGCAGATCAGCAGCTTGGGGCGGTGCTCCCGGCAGAGTTTTTCCACGGCGTCGTAATCGATGCGGCCGTAGTCCTCGCTCGATTCATCGTAGACCAGCGGGTAGTGCAGCGGGCGGAACCACTTGCCGCTGATGTTGGGCGGGGCGCCGTGGGTGAGGTGCCCGCCGTCGGAGAGTTCGATGGAGGCGAACGCGTCGCCGGGCTCGAGAAGGGCGAAGAAGACGGCGAGGTTGGCGTTGGCGCCGGAGTGGGGTTGGACGTTGGCGTAGCCGCAGCCGAAGAGTTCGCAGGCTCGGTCGATGGCGAGCTGCTCGATCTGATCGTAGTGCTCGCAGCCGCAGTAGTAGCGTTTACCGGGGTATCCCTCGGCGTATTTGTTGGTAAGACACGACCCCACCGCCGCCATGACGGCGGGGCTGGTGTGGTTCTCGCTGGCGATCATTTCCAGCGTGTCCGCCTGCCGCTGCCGCTCCCGCTGGATCAGGCGGGCGACCGGCGGGG
>PPFU01011497.1_pt1 | contig 10418 bp, 9 predicted proteins | sample 1535991 | NCBI WGS metagenome assembly PPFU01 (sample SAMN04901290, study PRJNA319586) | Hypolithon metagenome, whole genome shotgun sequencing project. | isolation source: Antarctic Hypolithon | place: Antarctica: Miers Valley | collected 2014 | reverse complement strand
CATAATTTTAAAAAAGATATAATGTAAAAAAACAGTTGCAATTTATAGACCAAAAATTTAATGATGAAAAGGTACGCTACATAAAGTGAATTCTTCCTCTTTTTGTTAGGAACCATTTTGTTGGTGTGTAATTCAGGTATATTCACCGGCAAAATTACATATAATTAATCTTTCCGGATATATGCCCCTTTTAGTTGGGGGAAAGGCGGCATTTTAATACATTTGGACATACAATTCTATTGATTTGAAAATGAAGATACTTGCTATAGGAAGAAATTATGCCGAACATATCCAGGAGCTCAACAACGAGAAACCTGATGCTCCGGTTATATTTTCAAAGCCTGATACAGCTATTTTAAAAAACAATGCACCGTTTTATCATCCGGACTTTTCCAGTGATATACACCATGAGGTAGAAATTTTGGTAAAGATCGGTAAAGAAGGGAAAAATATTCACGAGAAATTTGCCCATAAATACTATAGTGAAATCGGTATTGGAATTGATTTCACCGCAAGAGATTTGCAACAGAAAGCTAAAGAGAAGGGACTACCGTGGGATATTGCCAAAGGTTTCAACGGATCCGCTCCTATTTCTGACTTTTATCCTATTTCTGACTTGGGCGACCTTGCCAATCTTAACTTCAGCCTGAAAATTGATGGAGAAATAAAGCAGCAGGGCAATACTAATTTGATGCTTTTTAACTTTAATTATTTGATATCCTATCTTTCGATCTTCTTTACTTTAAAGAAGGGCGATATCATCTTTACCGGTACGCCCAAAGGTGTCGGCCCGGTAAAACCAGGAAATCGATTGGAAGCTTTTATTGAAAATCGTAAATTATTGGATTTTGAGGTTAAATAGCGTATTGTTTTTTTGCTTTTGTTTTTTTGCTACTACAAGTGCTTTTGCACAGGTTAATGCTCCTCCTGGGTATTATATTTTCCCCATTCAACCTGGGCAGCCCAACTTTCTGGCTGGCACAATGGGTGAGCTAAGAAATAACCATTTTCATGCAGGAATAGATATTAAAACCGGAGGGGTTGAAGGTTTTAAAGTCTATGCTGCCGCAGCTGGATACATTAGCAGAATCAATGTTTCCAGTTATGGCTATGGTAACGCATTATATGTGCAGCACGACAATGGCACCACTACCGTTTATGGCCATCTACTTGACTTCAATGAGAACATCGGGGATTATGTGCGGCAGCAGCAATATAAGCGGGAGTCTTTCTCCATAGAACTATACCCCGACAAAAATCAATTTCCCGTTAAGCAGGGAGATATCATTGCGCTGTCTGGCAACAGTGGTTCGTCGGGTGGGCCTCACCTGCACTTCGAAATAAGAGATGCCAGCCAAAAACCGCTAAATCCGCTGAAGTATAATTTTAAAGAGATAAAGGACAATATACCGCCTACTGCAGTCAAAATAGCTTTAAAAACAATGGCTTTAAATGCACGGGTCAACGGCCAGTTTGGCAGGTTTGAGTTCGATGTAGTGAAACAAGGCAACAATTTTGTCATTAAAGAGCCGATAGAAGTCCATGGGAAAATAGGATTCGAAATATTAGCCTATGACCAGCTAAATGGCGTGCCTAATCAAAATGGCGTGCCCTGTATCGAATTTTATAAAGACAATCAAAAAGTGTTCGAGCACGATATCACCACTTTTTCCTTTGCCGAATCCAGAAATATTCTCATGCATACTAATTATGGAGTATCTCAAACCACTGGGAAAAGGTATACCAAGTTATATCTCGACGATGGCAATGAATTACAATTTTATACCGTTGTGAATAACGGAGTTGTAGCATTAGCAGATTCATCACGTGCAGAGATGGTGATAAAATTATCCGATGCTTATGAAAACAGTTCCACGTTAACCTTCACACTAATAGAAGGAGATACGAAACCGGTGAAAAATACCTCCAAAGCTGACTTAAATAAGGCGTATGGGTATTATATCATGGACAATTTTCTGGTGTTCTTTGCCCAGGTAACGAATCAAACAAACCTGGCCAAACTTTATACAACCCAACATGCGGTCGAGCTATCCCCTGTTTACCAGGTGAAGAATAAGGCCGTCTACCTTTGGGACTTACGGGCAGCTTTACCCGATTCTGTAGATGTCTGCAATGAAAACATAGCTTTCAATTTTGAGACTATGGCACCATCGAACAAGGAAACGAACTTTTTCCATCCTGCGGTAGACATTAATATTCCAAAAAGGGCACTTTTTGATACAGCCTATTTGCAGGTAAATTACAAGCATGACATGGCCAAAAAATTGGAAGTATTTGAAGTAGGTGATCATACTATTCCCTTTCGTATGAATGCAGAAATCACCCTAAAACCTATACTGGAATATCCTAACCAACAGCAGGTTGCAGTCTACGCCATTGATAAAAATGGAGGGTTAGCGCTGCAAGGGGGAACTTGGCATCATAAAAAAATAGTTTTTAAGACCAGGAATTTTGGTAAATTTACCTTGGCAAGGGATTCCCTCCCCCCTACCATACGACCTGTAAAGGTCACGAAAGAGGAGTTGAGGTTTTATATCAAGGATGAGCGTTCGGGACTGAATAACTTTACGGCCACTTTGAATGGACAATGGATATTGATGAACTACGATCATAAAAGGAACTTAATCTGGGCCGAAAAACTGGACAGATCTATCCCCTTTTCCGGCGATCTGAGATTATCAGTAACTGATATGGCAGGTAACGAAACTGTTTATACCTCTAAGCTTTAAATACTATTGTTTAACCTATTCAATTAAAAATGATGAAACTCACCGTAGGCTCAAAAGCGCCAGATTTTAGTGCAACCGATCAAAGTGGTAATATTTTTAGCCTTTCCGATCAGCAGAACAAAAAAATTGTACTCTATTTCTATCCGAAAGACAATACCCCAGGTTGCACAGCCCAGGCCTGCAATCTACGCGACAATTATCAGGAGCTTATGAGGCAAGGCTATATGGTGATCGGTGTGAGTTCCGACTCAGCTACTTCTCACCAGAAATTTGTAGAAAAATTTGATTTACCCTTTGTCCTTATTGCTGATACCGATAAAAGTGTTCACGAAAAATATGGCGTATGGGTAGAAAAATCCATGTATGGCAAAAAATACATGGGTACAGCTCGCACTACCATTATTATTGATGAAAAAGGTGTGATCACAGATATCATAGAAAAAGTAAATACCAAGGAACATACAGCACAGATTTTAAAATAAACGCGGACATAGCAATGACAGAACTTCCCAACATACAGGAATTACAAAAAACAGCAACACAGGTTAGAAGAGATATATTGCGTATGGTGCATGGCTGCCAATCAGGCCACCCCGGCGGCTCTCTCGGATGCACAGACTTTCTGGTGGCTTTGTACTTTTATCACCTCAACCATGATCGCTCTTTCAATATCAACGGCGTCGGGGAAGACCTGTTTTTTCTTTCCAATGGCCATATTTCACCGGTCTGGTATAGTGTTTTAGCGCGCAGTGGATATTTCGATGTTAAAGAACTGGCCACATTCAGAAAAATTAATTCGAGGCTACAGGGCCACCCGGCAACAGAAGAAAACCTGCCCGGTATTCGAATCGCCTCCGGCTCTCTGGGTCAGGGCTTATCCGTAGCCCTGGGTGCTGCACAGGTAAAAAAGATGAATGACGACAAGAGCCTGGTCTTTGTACTCATGGGAGATGGCGAGCTACAGGAAGGACAGGTATGGGAAGCCGCTATGTATGCTGCCCATAATAAGGTTGACAATGTAATTGCTACCATAGACTACAACGGACAGCAGATTGATGGCCAGGTGAATGAGATTTTGTCCCTGAAAGATCTGGGAGCGAAGTGGTCGGCCTTTGGATGGCATGTGATCGAAAGCCATGGCAATGATATGGATGAGATTGTTAAAAAAATAGCGCATGCCAAATCATTGACAGGAAAGGGAAAGCCGGTCCTAAACATTATGACTACTGATATGGGGTATGGTGTAGATTTTATGACAGGTTCACATAAATGGCATGGCGTAGCACCTGACGATAAGCAGCTGGAAAATGCCTTGTCTCAGCTAGATGAAACCTTGGGAGATTATTAGATTTGCGGCATTTCTGGCATAAGATATCTATGGTGATAGTGGTCATACTGGCCACTACACTGCTTTCTTTTGCCCAGCGAAACCAGCAGGAATTGCCTAAAAAAACACGAATATTACTTCTGGTAGATGGTTCGGGCAGTATGCTGGCAAAGTGGGAATCAGATATCAGGATGAACATAGCCAAAAGGCTTTTGGTACGGCTTGTCGATTCCCTGAAGGTAAATCCGAATGTAGAAATAGGCCTTCGTGTATATGGGCACTTATACCAAAGCCGATTACAAAACTGCAAAGACAGTAAGCTGGAGGTGCCTTTTAAAACCGGGAATCATGAGACCGTAAAGCAAAAAATCAGAACCATAACGCCACAAGGAAATACGCCAATCGCTTACTCCCTGGAACAAGCGGCAAATGATTTTCCTATAGAAAGCAACGTAAGAAACATCGTGATCATCATTACTGACGGTATAGAATCTTGCGGTGGAGATCCATGTGCTGTGTCTATTGCTTTGCAACGGAAACAGATATTTCTCAAGCCTTTTGTCATAGGTATCGGCATCGATAAAGAATTTATTTCACAATTCAGTTGCCTGGGATCTTATTTTGATGCCAAAGATGTCAACGACTTTCAAAAAGCACTCAATAAATCCTTACGGCAAACGCTTGAAAAAACAACAGCAAGCGTAGAACTGCTGGATATAAATTTTAAGCCCAAAGAAACCAATGTGAATGTTACCTTTATTAATAATGTGACAGGGCAACCGGCGTATGATTTCGTACATTACCGGGATGGAAAAGGCCGGCCAGATTCGGTAACCATAGATGCAGTTATCTCTTATGATGTCCTGGTAAATACCATACCACCGGTTATCGTGAGAAATATCGACCTTGAAGGTGGGGAACATAATGTCATCAATGTGCAGACCCCACAAGGCTTTCTGGAATTAAAACAAAACGGCCATTCGGAATATATGGCCGGTGTTAGGGCTTTGGTGAAAAAAAGTGGCAGCAGTAAGATTATTCATATACAACAAGTACCAGATAAAGTCACTTATCTGGTAGGGAAGTATGACCTTGAAATCTTAACTTTACCCCGTGTCCATTTGAAAGATATTGCCATCAATCAAAGCGCCGCTACCAATATACAGATACCTGGACCCGGTATACTGAACCTCACTTCGGGTATTGCAGGGTTTGGCAGCCTTTACGTAATAGATGACAATGGCCAGCAGGAGTGGATTCTAAACATTGGCGAGAAAATTAGGGAGAGCATGGCCCTCCAACCGGGGAGCTATAAAGTAGTTTTTCGGGCAAAAAACGCGGCAGGCAGTAAGTATACAGAAATAAAAAAATTTACCATAAAAACAGGATCAACCCTAAACCTTAAATTATTTAGTAAATGACAAAATATACATATACCGAAAAAAAAGATACCCGCTCAGGATTTGGCGCTGGTTTGTTGGAATTGGGAAGAACGAATGAAAACGTAGTAGCATTATGCGCAGATCTTACCGGGTCATTAAAGATGACCGATTTTCAAAAAGCGTATCCTGAAAGGTTTTTTCAGGTAGGTATAGCCGAGGCCAATATGATGGGAATGGCAGCAGGCATGACCATAGGAGGTAAAATTCCTTTTACCGGCACATTTGCTAACTTTTCTACCGGCAGGGTTTACGACCAGATCAGGCAATCTATTGCCTATTCAGGAAAAAATGTGAAGATATGTGCGTCGCATGCAGGCCTAACCCTTGGGGAAGATGGTGCAACCCACCAGATCCTTGAAGACCTGGGTATGATGAAAATGCTTCCTCATATGACTGTCATTAATCCGTGCGACTACAACCAAACCAAAGCGGCAACTATAGCCATCGCTGCACACATAGGCCCGGTTTATTTGCGTTTTGGCCGGCCTTCAATGCCAATATTTACACCTGCCGATCAAAAATTTGAAATTGGAAAGGCACTTAAACTTATCGACGGCCACGATGTAAGTATATTCGCTACAGGCCATCTGGTTTGGGAAGCCATTCTTGCGGAAGCTATGCTAGCGGATAAAGGTATTAAAGCCGAAGTGATTAACATTCATACCATTAAACCCCTCGATGCAAAAGCTATATTAGATTCTGCTCAAAAAACTGGCTGTGTTGTTTCTGCTGAAGAGCACCAGATGAATGGTGGACTGGGAGATAACATTGCCCAACTGTTGGCACGGTTTAATCCTATGCCCATGGAAATGGTCGCTGTCAATGATTCATTCGGTGAAAGTGGTATTCCTCATGAGCTGATGGAAAAATATGGCCTTAGTGCTAAGAACATCGTAGAGGCTGCAGAAAAAGCCATCGGGCGCAAAAAATAAGTCGGGTTAGTTAGTGCGGTGAAAACGGCGGCATCGCATCAATTACACCACCATTGACCTTCATTTGACAATCAAAATATGCTTTCTCAACGTCAACTATTTCTAGACCACCTCGCCCAAACGACGGATTTTCCGTTGATGGTTGAAATTGAACGTGCAGAAGGTGTATATATGTATGGCACGCAGGGTGAACGCTACCTTGACCTGATCTCAGGTATAGGCGTAAGTAATGTTGGTCACAGACACCCAAAAGTATTGGAAGCAATACAGCAGCAACTCGATAAGTACCTTCATGTAATGGTGTATGGAGAATTTGTGCAGTCGCCACAGGTAGATCTTGCCACCGCCCTGACAGCAACGTTACCTGCCCCTTTGGATAATGTATATCTTGTAAACTCCGGTAGCGAAGCCGTTGAAGGTGCTCTAAAATTAGCGAAAAGGTATACTGGCAGATCAGAAATTATTTCCTGCCATAACGCCTATCACGGTTCTTCACATGGGGCATTATCTGTTGGCGGCAGCGAACAGTTTAAGCGTGGCTACAGACCATTATTGCCAGGGATCCGCCATATTGCTTTTAATAATATAACTGACCTTGAACTGATCACCCATAAAACCGCTGCCATTATCATAGAAACAGTGCAAGGCGAGGCAGGAATAAGAGTGGCAGACCACCACTATTTTCAAGCCCTACGTAAAAAATGTGATGAAACGGGATGTTTACTTATCCTCGATGAGATACAGGCAGGATTTGGCCGTACAGGGAAATTCTGGGCCTTTGAGCATTACCAGATTCAACCGGATATACTGGTTTGTGCAAAAGGTATGGGTGGTGGTATGCCCATAGGAGCCTTTATTTCCAGCAAAGAAATGATGCGCGTCTTCCGGAACAATCCCATTTTGGGGCATATTACTACATTTGGCGGTCATCCGGTAAGTGCGGCGGCTTCGCTGGCAACGTTAAATATCATCAGGAATGGTGTGCTGACGAGTGTTGAAGCCAAAGCCACTATTTTCAAAGAAAATCTGATACATCCGAAAATTAAGACAATCCGGCACTTCGGCCTGATGATGGCTGTAGAATTTGATTCCTTCGAAGTGCTAAAGCCTGTCATCGACAGGGCAATAGCTTTGGGCGTTGTTACTGACTGGTTCTTATTTTGCGACAATTCTATGCGCATCGCCCCTCCCCTTACCATTAGCTTTGATGAAATCAGGGAAGCCTGCACAATTATTAAACGAGCCATAGACGACTGCGCCGGTTTGTAAAGCCACCCTCTCAACTCAATTCTCCAAATGAATCATTTCTTTGCCCCAGGCAGCACCTTAAAACTTTTGGCGAAAATTGCTTCTGGTTCTCACGGCTACGCTTATGACTATGAAAAACACAAAATTGTTATATTGGATGATCTGGCAAATGAAATCATAGCGATTCGTCTACCTATAAATACAGCGGCTCTAGATCAGCAACTATCACCAGTCCGGGAAGGCGTAAATTATATTGTCTTACTGATTCAATCCGGAAATTGTGCTTTGGGGTATTTTGAGCATGGTAAGAATCTGGATCATAAAGTTTTCCGCTCTTATATGGTGAGAAAAAAGCAAGGCACCAGCCAGATCAAATATCTGAAGACAAAAGGTAAGTCACGCGCAGGATCAAGGGTGCGGCTGGGCGAAACAGCCGAATTCTTTGAAAATATAAACGGAAGGCTACAAGACTATTTCCAGCAGCATGAAATTCACCGTATCGCCATGAGTTGCTCGAAAATTCTGCTTCCCTATTTTTTCGATGCAAAGATAAAAACGCCTTTTCAAAAAAAAGATCCCCGGATTTATCATATTCCAAAACATATTCACACACCTATATATGAAGTTATGATGGACATTAATAAATTTCTTCTCAAAGGTGAAATCATTTACGATCCGATACACCAGCCCATAGTAAACGCTTTATTAGACCAATAGACATTCAACTTGATGGTTTTAACCCGTTTTACATGGCCTTTTCCAGAGAAGCCAATTGCATCTTATCATGGTTATAAACATCAGAAAGGAAATAAACATCGCCACTCCCATCATCTACCCAGGCGGTTTTGTAAACAATATGCACAGGCACTTTTTTAGGTAAGACCACGTTTTTTGGCTCGTCCAGGTCTAGGTACTCGCTTACCCGGGTATGATTCCACGCGGCACCATCCTTTAGCAAATAAACGGCCAGATCTATGGGCCTTTCTACCCGGATACACCCATGACTATAGCTTCTATCGGTGGCATTAAAGAGGTGTGTTGTAGGGGTATCATGCAAATAGATAGCCATTTTATTAGGCATCATAAATTTTACCCTACCCAGAGCGTTCCACGGTCCAGGTTTTTGAACCAATTTATAATTAATGGTATTTCTATCGAGCTTACGCCATTGAATGGTCTCTGCGGAAATGGGGACGCTATTTTCATTCCAGTCAGCGTAAATTTCAAAATGGTTTTTGTTCAGGTAAGAAGGATCTTTAACCAACTTGTCATAAAAGTCATCCCTTAGGATACTTATCGGAACAGTCCACGTAGGACTAAAAGCTATATATTCTAACGTTTCGCTAAATATTGGTGTAGCGTTATATTCTTTGCCCACGATAACCCTCATTTCGTCTACAATCTCCTGACGATTATAGATCCGAAGTTTAAACTCAGGAACATTTACCAGGATATATTCTTCTCCCAAATCGCGTGGCATCCAACGCAATCTTTCCAGATTAAGTACGATCTGGTTGACCCGGTCTTCCAGCGAAATGTTGAGTTTACCGTATGTATCAGGCCCTAACACACCATCAGCTGTTATACCATGGCGTTTTTGAAACGTTTTGACAGCCAACTCCATTACATCGTCAAACTGTGCACGGGATTTTTCTGTACGATGTGCTACTTTAAGATCTCCAAAGATTTCCAGTCTTTCTCTCACCAAACGGACGATCTGGCCACTATCTCCCTTTTGAATGATAGAGTCCACCTGAATCTTAGGGAGCTGTTGATTTTTGGCTAAACTTTTATAATGTGTTAATACTTCTTTCAACTTTTCATACTGCGGGATTTTTGGCCGTAAATTCTCCAGCGAGTTTTTGATTTCCCTTGCCTTAAAAGCATCCATTATGGTTTGATAGAAATCAAGGTGGCCAGGGCGACTCTTCCAGCTTTCATCGAATTTAGCAGGATTTAACCGGCCACTGTGAAGATCAGACGCCAAAACAATATAGGCGCTTGTCACCAATAATTCTAAGTTTACCGCAGCCTCGGGCTGCTCATATGCATCGGATTGGCCTAATTGCTGATATAATCGTTGTATTTTGTTTACCTGATAATGCTCCGGCTTTAATCCTTCCTCATCGACATGTTGTAAAAACAATAGAAGCTCGTCGGCCGCCGTTGTCTTTCCCTGATGCGATACCCAAACCGCCTGGTAATCATTTTCATTATAAAAATTTTTAATTACCTCCTCCAGGTCTCCTTCCCCGAAATTATCAGGAACGTACGATGAAAAGACACCGCTATCTAAAGTTTCTTTTAAGAGGGTTTCAACTTTTCCAAAAGCTCCTCCCTTTTGTTCCGATGCCCCATTACCTTGTTCACCAATAGAACGATCTGGTCTGGTTTGGAATTTGATTCCTGCATTAGCTTTCGTATGATTGCCAAATAAAAGCAAACAAATGAGTACCAGCGGACTTAGGGTATAGCTATATATTTTACATGAGAACTTTTCCTGCATAATTCTTAAATTTTTTAATCAACTTATCTATATAAGATATAATACAATTAATTTGTTCCTAATGGTATTATATAATTCCATAAATAAGCCAGCGCAATATAATCATCGCTCTATCCTCTCCTTGGCATATTCTTCAGATCTGAGGCGCAGCGACCTTATAAATCTTGATTTCAATGTTATAGACCGCATTCGAATGTTAGTACGGGTTTGATT